>Ga0265338_10001704_pt1 | contig 34899 bp, 35 predicted proteins | sample 42126metaG_FD_193579 | JGI IMG/M metagenome (GOLD analysis project Ga0265338, IMG submission 193579) | Rhizosphere microbial communities from Carex aquatilis grown in University of Washington, Seatle, WA, United States - 4-21-26 metaG | ecosystem: Host-associated > Plants > Roots > Rhizosphere...
GCTCGAGCACGCACATCCGGTCGACCTCGCGACCGAAGTCGCGCGGCAACAGTCCCGTCGCCTCCGGCCACATCGCGGAGAGCTCGCCCTTCGCGGCCTGCCGCACACGGATCCCGTCGCCGAGCTCGATCGGCGTGCCGACGGAGAGGCCGATGAGCGGCGCGACGGCGCCGTACGCGTGGCCGTCGCCGAACAGCGACGCCTCGAGCTCCTCGTACGCGCGCTCGAAGACGTCGTCGTCCCAGTCGAAGCCGCCGCAGCCCTCGCAGACCTTGACGAGGAGCGGGACGAGGACGCTGCGGTAGATCGCGCGCTCGCGGCTGCCATGCGGATCGTGGACGGCGGAGAAGATCTGCGCCGCAGGCTCGCGCTCGAGGTCGGCGATCGCGTCCGCGACGTCGAGCCGCTCGTACAGCCGGTCTGCACGCGCCTCGACGAAGCCGCGCACGAGCGGCCGGTACTCGTAGAGGCTCGGCTTCCCGGGCGAGCCGTGCTCCTCGAAGGCGAACGGGAGCGAGCCGCCGCTGTCGAGCTCGCCGACGAAGACGGCGAACGCGCCGAGGCAGAACCGCTGGAGCGTGTCGTGGAGGACCGGCGAGCGCATCGCAACGGACCTCCTACGACGCGGGCGGGTTCCCTCCTACCTGGCACCCGGGACACCAGTACGCCGTGCGCGCGTGCTCGCCCTGCGGAGCCGAGCGGATGACCGCGCCGCAGCGGTGGCACGCGCGGCCGGCGCGCCGGTAGACGTGGCGGAGCGGCCGCGCTCCCTCGACGCTCGCTTGCATGGCCCGGTGCGCCGTCTCGAGCACCGCGGCGAGCTCGTCGTCGGAGACGTCGGCGAGGCGGCGCCACGGGGAGACGCGCGCCTCCCAGAGCGCCTCGGCCTTCCACATGTTCCCGATCCCGGCTACGAGCCGCTGGTCGAGGAGCGCATCGCCGACCGCGGGGCGCTGGTCGGTCGACCGGAACCGCGCCACAGCCGGCTCCTCCACGACGATGTCCGGAACAGACTCACCCTTGTAACAGTCTGTTACAAGCTCGAGGACCGGCCCGTTCCACTGCACGGCCTCGTACTCGTCGCCGCGCAGCACGAGCCATGGCATCCCGAGCCGCGCGGTGCCGCTCGGCGAGACGCTTCGCCGCAGCCCGTGGATGCGGGGTCTCGACCTCGACCTTCTGGCCGACGAGAACCTGGAGCCGCGCCGCCGCCCGATGCAGCGAATCGCCTTCCGGCATGCGGGGAAGCCTACGATTCGACAATGTCTCGCCCCTTCATCGGCGTGCGCTGGTGGCTCGGGATTGCATTCGCGCTCGTGGCCGCGATATCGACCGCGATCGTCGTCGCGCAATTCTCCAACCGCTCGGAAGACGCGTTTCGCCGCCACGGCCAGGAGGTCGCGCTGAACGAAGCGCGACGCGCCGAGAAGACACCGCCCGGCAAGCTCGCGAAGGATCTGCACGTCCTCCACTCCCCCACGCAGGCTCGGTCGCAGCTCGAGCGAGACGCCGTGACGGCCGCGCTCGCGGGCCAGCGCTTCAGCAGCGGCTCCTCCGACGGCGGCGTCTACGTCGCAGGCGTCCCGTACCGCGGCGCCGCGCTCGTCGCGGTCGTGCGGCTGCCCGACGTCGCCGAGGCGATCGACACCGTCAACGGCGAGTCGCTCCGCGCAGGCGTGATCGCCGGCGTGATCGGCGTGATCGTCGGCCTCCTCCTCGCGCAGCTGATCGCGTTGCGGCTGCGCCGTCTGAGCATCGCGGCGGAAGCGATCGCGGCCGGCGACTTCGAGACGCCGCTGCGGTATCGCTTCCGCGACGAGTTCGGCACGCTCGCGCAGAGCTTCGACCGGATGCGCCGACAGCTCCGCCGCTCGTTCCGCCGGCTCGAGGCCGAACGCGACCGGCTGCAGTTGTTGCTGGAAAGCCTGCATGAAGGAGTGCTCACGATCGACCAGGATCTCGTCGTCCACTACACGAACGCCGAGGCGCGGCGCCTGCTCGGCGGCCGGCTCGCGGAGGGAGACGCGCTGCCCGAGCCGTGGCCCGGCTTCAGCCTCCGCGAGTTCGCACAGACGCTCTTCGAGCAGCGCTCGGCGCCGGCCCAGGTGCATGTGACGCCCGACGAGAACCACGCGTACGGCCTCGTCGGGATCCCGTCGCAGCCCGAGACCGACTGGGCGCTGCTCGTCATCGACGACCTCACCGAGCAGGAACGGCGCGAGCTCGCCGAGCGCGAGTTCGTCTCGAATGCCGCGCACGAGCTGCGCACGCCGCTGACGACGATCATCGGCGCGGTCGAGGTTCTTCAGGCGGGCGCGAAGGAGGATCCTGTAGAGCGCGACCGCTTCCTCGCGCACATCGAGCGCGAGTCGGAGCGGCTGGCGCGCCTCGCGCGGGCGATGCTCACGCTCGCGCGCGCCCATGCGGGAACCGAGGCTCCGCGTCTCGAGGCCGTCGCCGTCGCCGCCCTTCTGCGCGAGGTCGCGGCAGAGCTGCGGCCGCACGACGGCGTCTCCCTCGATGTCGAAGCGCCCGCCGGACTGACCGTCGACACGAACGCCGACCTCCTCGAGCAGGCGCTGCGCAACCTCGGCGAGAACGCCGTGAAGCACACGGCGCGCGGCTCGGTCGTCCTCCGCGCGTACCCGCGCGGCGACTCGGTGACGTTCGAGGTGGAGGACTCCGGCCCGGGGATCAGCCCCGAGTTGCAGCGCCATGTCTTCGACCGCTTCTACCGCGGCGAGCGCGACGCTGACGGCTTCGGCCTCGGCCTCGCGATCGTGCGCGAGACGGTGCGGACGCTCGGCGGGCGCGTCGAGCTCGACTCCTCTCCCGGCGAGGGCACCGTCTTCCGCATCGTCCTCGCCCGCGCGCGCGTGCGCGAGGAGGTGCCTGCATGAGCGTAGGCTCGACGGAGCTCAACAAAGAGCGGAGGCGCCGACATGGGCGGCGCCGGAGCGGGAAATGAGCGAGCAGATCCTGTTGGTCGACGACGACGCGGGCGTTCGCGACGTTGTCGCGTTCACGCTCCGGCGCGAGGGCTTCGACGTGGACGAGGAGCGTGACGGGCCGGGCGCGCTCGAGGCGGGACGTTCCGGGCGCTACGCGCTCGTCATCCTCGACGTGATGCTGCCGGGCATGTCCGGCGTCGAGGTCTGCCGCGCGCTGCGGGCCGAGAGCGACGTGCCGATCCTCATGCTCACCGCGCGCGACGCGGAGGCCGACCGCGTGCTCGGCCTCGAGCTCGGCGCCGACGACTACGTGACGAAGCCGTTCTCGAGCGCGGAGCTCCTCAGCCGCGTGCGCGCGATCCTGCGGCGACGCGAGCTCGACAGAGCCGGCGGCACCGGGACGGTGCGCGAGCTCGGCGGCCTGCGGATCGACCTCGGCCGCCACGAGGTGCTCGTCGACGGCGAGCGCGTCCACCTCACGCTCTCGGAATTCAAGGTGCTGTCGCTGCTCGCCGAGCAGCCGGAGGCGGTTATCTCCCGCCGCGAGCTCATGCAGCACCTGTGGGCCAGCGAGTACGTCGGCGACGAGCACGCATGCGAGGTGCACATCTCGAACCTGCGGCGGAAGATCGAACGCGACCCGACGCAGCCGGAGCGCCTCGTCACCGTGCGCGGCGAGGGCTACAAGCTCGTCGCGGCCTGACCTGGCGCGGCACCCGGGGACCGCGCGTCTGAGCCGTTACTTGTCCCGGCCAACGCAAGGTGGGACGATGAGACCGGTGATCGGAAAAGCTCTGAAGCGAAGCGCCGTATTCGTCGCGATGCTCGTGGCGCTGGCTTCGGCGGGGCCAGCCGCCTCGTCGGCGCCGGCAGCTCCCGCCGATCAGGCGACTGCCTACCAGTCCGACCCCACTCACGACGGGTACATCGCCGATGCGGGCCTGGCTGCGCCGCTCACACAGGCGTGGTCGATCACGCTGCCCAGCAATGTGTCCTATCCGTTGATCGTCGACGGAACGGTGTTCGTCACGACGGGCGACACGCTCTATGCGATCAACCAGGCAACCGGGAGCACGATCTGGTCACACGCAACCGGCGGAAGCGTCGGGCTCACGTACGACCGCGGCCAGGTCTTCGTGGTGAGCACAGGCGGACTGCTCACGGCCTTCGATGCCGCGACCGGCTCGACCTCCTGGAGTGAGCAGCTTCCGGGGCAGTATTCGTTTTCCTCACCGCCGACCGCGACGAACGGGATCGTCTACACCGGTGGCGCGGGCTCGGGGGGAACCGTCTACGCGGTGCGGGAGAGCGACGGCCACCTTCTCTGGACGCAGTCCGTCGAGAACGGAGACGCGAGCTCGCCCGCGGTGACCCAGGACGGGGTGTACGTCTCCTACGCGTGTCAGCAGGCGTACGCCTTCGACCCCGTGACCGGGAGCCTGTTGTGGCATCACTCCACCTTCTGCGAGGGAGGAGGCGGCGCGACGACGGTCGTCGCCGACGGGACGGTCTTCGCGCGCGACTGGGCGATCGGTAACTTCATGCTCTCCGCCTCGACCGGATCCGAGCTCGGGCCTTTCACCGCGAGCCAACCTCCTGCCGTCGCGAACGACGTCGCCTTCATGCTCAAGGGACCGCCGAGCGCGACGCTCACGGCGATCGCCGGGGCCGGGCTGGGAGCGAACGACTGGACATTCAGCAGCGATCCGGGCGTCGACACTGCGCCACTCGTGGTCGGAGGGCTCGTCTTCGTCGGCTCCTCCGGCGACAATCTCTACGCGCTCGACGCGACGACGGGCGCGACGGACTGGTCGACGAATCTGGGCACTCAGCCGACCGCCCTGGGCGCCGCGAACGGGACGCTCATCGTCTCCGCGGGCAGCCAGCTGAGGGCCTACCGAACCGCCGGGACGATCACCACTGCGCCGTCGAACGAGTCGCCCCCCACGATCGACGGCTCCGCGAACGTCAAGGAGATCCAGGCCGCGGACGTGGGTATCTGGTCGGGGCTCCCCAATTCCTACGGGTACCAGTGGGAGCTGTGCGACGCTGCGGGCGCGAACTGTGCGGACATCGCGGGAGCGACCGGCTCCTCGTTCGTCCCCCCTGGGGCAGATCTCGGATCGTCGCTCCGGGTCAAGGTGACAGCGACCAACGGCGTCGACTCGTCGATGCCTGTCGAATCCGCTGCTTCGGCCACCCTCGGGATGCGGCCCGGCGCACCGACCTCCGTCTCGCTGTCACCATCGCTGCAGTCGATCTTCGGGGGTGCCCATGCGACCCTGACTGCGCAGGTCACCGGAACGTCGACGGGGACAGTCGAGCTCTACGGGACGCCGACCGGCGGTAGTAAGACGCTCCTGACATTCGGCGCGGTCGGTGACAACGGTGCCGTCTCGTTTGACGTCAGCCCCGCGGTCACGACCACGTACTCGGCTGTGCTCCAGGCCGGGCCGGACTACGCCTCGTCGACGAGCCAGGGGGCGATCGTCGCTGTCGTGCAACGCTCGATGCGAATCGCCGCGTCGCGCTACACGGTGACCTACGGTGGCAAGGTCGAGCTGAAAATCACCGGCGTGAAGGGCGGCACGGTGGACCTTTTCGCCTCACACAACGGCCAGGCCGCGACCCTGGTGCGGCAGGCCTCCGTCGCGTCGGGACAACACAGTGTCACCTTCACCGTCGCGCCCAAGCTCCGCACGGTCTATCTCGCCGAGCGAGACGATCAAACGACCGTGTCGAACAACCTGACCGTTTCCGTGCGCCCGCACCTTTCCGTCTCCGTCTTCACGCAACCGACGAGCCCGGCGAAGATTCGCCGCAAGGGCGAGAAGGTCTTGGTCGAGGCGGCTCGCAACCCGCCGCTGCCGGCTGAGCTGATGGGACTCGAGATCGAGCGGTCACTCTCTCACGGCCGGTGGCAGATCATCACCCAAGGCGAGTTCCAGGTCGGAAGCGATGGAATCGCCGTCATCGACTTCGTCACCAAGGTGCCGGGTCGCTACCGGGCGCGGGCGAGCTACACGTCGGACGGGGACTACGCGGGCGGGCAATCGCGCTGGCGCCGCTTCCGAGTCGGCTGAAGGCACGCGCGCGGGGTGCGCATCTCGAAGCTCGTCCAGGCGCCGATGGCCGGTGTGCAGCCGCCGGAGCTGGCGATCGAGGTCTCGCGCGCCGGGGGCCTGGGCTCGATCGCGGGGGCGACGCTCTCCCCGGACGCGCTGCGGGAGACGATCCGCTCCGTGCGGTCGGAGCTCGGGGAGCTGCCGTTCGCTGTCAACCTCTTCGCGCCGCCCTTCTCTCCCGCCGCGTCGTTCGACGTCGTGCTGGAGGAGCGGCCGCCGGTCTTCTCCTACACATTCGGCGCGCTCGATCCCGCCCCGTTCCGCGAGCGGGGCATCGTCGTGCTCGGCACCGCGACCACGGCGGAGGAGGCGCGCGCTCTCGACGTGGACGCGGTCGTCGCGCAGGGCGCAGAGGCGGGAGGGCATCGCGGCTCGTTCCTCGGCGACGAGCTCGTCCCGCTCGCCGAGCTCGTGCCTGCATGCCTCGGCGACGCTCCGGTCATCGCGGCGGGCGGGATCACGACGCGCGAGGACGTCCGCGCCGCGCGCGAGCTCGGCGCCGCGGGCGTGCAGGTCGGCACGGCGTTCCTCTTCACGCCCGAGTGTCGCGTCGCGCGGGAGCACCTCGAGGCGCTGCGGACGCACGAGTCGATCGTGACCGACGCGTACACCGGACGAGCCGCGCGGATGGCGCGGACGCCGGTGATCGACGAGCTGCTCGCGGGCCCGCCGCCACTCCCCTTCCCCGAGCAGCGCGCTGTCTCCGCGAAGGTCGGACCGCTCTACCTCGGCGGGCTCGGCGCGCCACGAGCGAGGGAGATACCCGCCGCGGAGCTCGTCCGCGACCTGCTCGGGTCAGTCGACTAGCTTCAGCGCATGCCTGACGACGACCGCCCGCCGATTTGTCCTCGCTGCGGTGTGACGATGGTTCCCGCGGCGCTCAGTGCCGGGGACGCCCACGACGGCGATTGGGTCTGCCTCGAGTGCGAGGAGCTGGACGCCGAGGAGAGCTAGGCGCGAAGCACGGCCCCGCGAGGGCTAGTAGCGCGATCCGGGCCGGCGGCCCGTCGAGCCGGCGCGTCGCCGACCGGATGCGAAGTTCCGCTGCACCTTGTCCATCTCGGCCGGAGAGATCCAGGAGTGGTCGTCGGCCCATTTCGCTCGTTTGCGCTCCTGGCGGGCCCTTCGCCAAGCGCGGATCTTCTCGAACATGGCCGTACCGTAGACCTACTGAGGCGTCGTTTCAAGGGAGTCGACGGCCAGCTCGCTGGACTAGGCGCGAAGCACCGCGCGGCGCGGGCCGGCGAGGAAGCCCGCTTCGACGAGGAGCGGCATGACGGCCGTCTCCGTGACCGGCTCGCCGTCGAAGCGCTCGACCGCGAGGCGCTTCGCCCCGCCCTGCTTCACGAACGCGACGAGCGCGGCGAGCGCGGGGCGAAGCCATTCCTCGTCCGGCTCGCGCAGCGGGACGAGCGAACGGCCGCCGCGCTCGACGTACAGCGCCGCCTCGCCGCCGAGGAGAACGACGTGCGCGCCCGCGACGCGCGCCGCACGCGCGCCTGACCGCTTCGGCCACGGGATCACCGCGCCGTAGGGCTGCGCGGGGTCAGCGGCGGCGAGCACGAGCGGCTCCGCCTCGTCGCCGTCGCGCGGACGTAGCTCGCGCAGCCGCTCGACGGCTCCGCCGAGCGCGAACTGCGCCCCGCCGAGGCCCTAGACGAAGTAGCCGCGACGGCACGAACCGAGCGTCTCGAGTGCCTTCAGCTCGCCGTACACCGCGCCGTAGCCGCCCGGGATCCCCTCCGCGCGGACGGAGTCGCGCGTCACGATTCCGTGCCGTTCGAGAAGAAGCTCCGCGAGCGCGCGGCGATCCGCAACGCCGTCGAAGAGCGGCGCCGCAAGGGACCAGCGGCCCTGCGTCGCCGTCGTCTGCTGGATCCGCGCCCGCGAGAACCGCCGCACCCGACGGTCCGGACGCGGCGCCTGGTAGCGCCGCTCGGCCCGCAGCGGCGCCCACGAGTCGTTCGTCACCTCTCCCGCCCAGACGAGATCCCACAACGCCGGAAGCGCGTCGTCGAGGCCGAGGTCCGACCAGAAGAGCGCGCCGCCGGCGAGGGCAGAGCGGATCGCGTCGTGCGTCTCACCCTCGGGCGCGGGAGCGGCGGAAGGACGGCCGAGCAGCGCGGCGTCGTCGCGGAAGAAGACGGCCACGCGATCGAGGCCGGCCCCGACCCAGACGAGCTCGCCTGACGCGCACAACTGGTCGAGCTGCTCGTGCCGGTAGCCGGGCACACGCCGCGGCAGCAGCTCCGACTCCCACAGCGCCACCGGCAACGCGAGCGCCTGCAGCGGGATGAGCGCCTCGCGCAGCGACGCGCGGCGGCCGATCCCGTGCCAGCTCGGCAGGAAGCGCCCGAGCGCCGCTTGCTCGACCGGCTCGACCTCGCGCCGCAGCGCCGCGAGCGACGCGCGCCGCAGCCGGCGGAGGACTTCGGCGTCGCACCACTCGCGCTCCGTCCCGCCTGGGCGCAGCTCGCCACGCACGAGCTTCTCGTCGCGCTCGAGCCGCCGCAGCTCCTCCTCGACGTCGCGGCCGAACCACGCCGACGCCTCGGCAGTCGTGAACGGGCCGCGCCCGCGCGCGTACCGAGCGACGAGCGAGAGGAGCGCGTCGGGAACCACCTCGAGGTAGACGTCGGGCAGGCCGGAGGGCGGCATCACGCCGAGCGCGTCGCGGTAACGGCCGGCGTCCTCGGCGGCGGTGAGCCGCTCCTCGTGGGCGATCTGGACGCGGATCGCCCGCCGCTCGGCCTCGAGGATCGCGGCGTGCGACTCGTCGAACTCGCCGACGCGCAGGTCGCCGCGCAGCCGCAACAGGTCATGCAGCGACTCGGAGTCCTTCGGGAACGGCCGCAGCGACGCCTCGACCTCCGCGAGTGCGTCGGCGTCGATGAGCTCGCGCAGCTCCTCCTGGCCGAGCAGCTCGCGCAGCAGGTCGCGGTCGAGCGAGAGCGCCTGCGCACGCCGCTCCGCCGGCGGCGTGTCGTCCTCGTACATGTACGTCGCGATGTAGTCGAAGAGGAGCGACGACGCGAAGGGCGATGCCGACGCGGTCTCGACGTCGACGAGGTCGAACTCGCGCGCGCGGATCGCGCCGAGCAGCCGTTTCAGCGCAGGCAGGTCGAAGACGTCCTGCAGGCACTCGCGGTATGTCTCGAGGACGATCGGGAAGCTCGAGTACTTCCGCGCCACCTGGAGGAGGCCCTGCGCCTTGAGCCGCTGCTGCCAGAGCGGCGTGCGTACGCCCGGCCGCCACCGCGGGATGAGCAGGGCGCGCGCGGCGTTCTCGCGGAACCGCGCACCGAAGAGCGCGGTCTGCCCGACCTCCGCGAGCACGAGATCCTCGAGCTCGTCGGGATCGAGGATCAACAGGTCGGTCGCGGGCGGCGAGTCGGCATCGGGGAGGTGGAACGCAATGCCGTCGTCCGACCAGATCGACTGCACCTCGATCCCGAGCGACTCGCGCAGCCGCGCGCCGACGGCCATCGCCCACGGCGCGTGCACGCGCGCCCCAAACGGCGTGAGGATGCAGATGCGCCAGTCGCCGATCTCGTCGCGGAACCGCTCGACGACCACGGTGCGGTCCGACGGGACGGCGCCTGTCGCGCGCTCCTGCTCGCGGAGGTACGCGAGAAGGTTCTTCTCGGCACGTTCGTCGAGGTCGGCGACCTTCGGCTCCTTTTGCGCGAGGAGCTCGCGCGTGAAGCGGCCGATCGCCTCGCCGAGCTCGTACGGACGGCCGACACCTTCGCCCTTCCAGAACGGCACCGCCCCAGGCACGCCCGGCGCCGGGGAGACGAGCACGCGGTCGCGCGTGATGTCCTCGATCCGCCATGACGAGGCGCCGAGGACGATGACCTGCCCCGCGCGGGCCTCGTAGACCATCTCCTCGTCGAGCTCACCGACGCGTGAGCCGCCCTCGCCGGCGATGAAGACGCCGAAGAGCCCGCGGTCGGGGATCGTGCCCGCGTTCGTCACCGCGAGCCGCCGCGAGCCCGGCCGGCCGCGGATGACACCGGCGGTGCGGTCCCAGACGATGCGCGGCCGCAGCTCGGCGAACTCGTCCGACGGATAGCGGCCGGCGAGCATGTCGAGGACGTTCTCGAGCTGGGCGCGCGACAGCTCCGCGAACGGATAGGCGCGCCGCACGAGGTCGTGGAGCTCCGCAACCTCGATCTCCTCGTCGGCGCAGATCGCGACGATCTGCTGGCTCAGGACGTCGAGCGGATTCCGTGGGATCTGCGTCTCCTCGATCGCGCCCTCGCGCATGCGCTGCGCCACGACAGCGCACTCGAGCAGGTCGGCGCGGAACTTCGGGAAGATGCGGCCCTTCGAGACCTCGCCGAGCGAATGCCCGGCGCGACCGATCCGCTGCAGCCCGCGCGCGACCGACTTCGGCGACTCGACCTGGATGACGAGGTCGACGGCGCCCATGTCGATGCCGAGTTCGAGCGACGACGTCGCGACGAGGCACGGGATCCGGCCCGCCTTGAGGTCTTCCTCGATCACCGTCCGCTGTTCCCTTGACAGGGAACCGTGATGCGCCCGCGCCAATGTCATTGGCCGAGCGCCTTCGGCGCCGGCGGCCTCCTCTGCCGTCTCGTTCAGCCGGAGCGCGAGCCGCTCGGCGAGGCGGCGGTTGTTCACGAAGACGATCGTCGAGCGGTGCGCGCGGACGAACTCGACGAGCGCCGGGTACATCGACGGCCAGATCGAGCGCGCGCCGACCTCGAGCCCCGGCGTGATGTACGAGTCGCCGGCGCCACGCTCGTACTCGCGCTGGTTCAGTCCCGAGGTCGAGCCGAGCTCACGCAGGTCCTCGACCGGGATGACGACCTCGAGGTCGAGCTCCTTCGCGACTCCCGCGTCGACGAGCTCGATCGGCCGACCGCCACCCACGAACCGGCCGATCTCCTCGAGCGGCCGCTGCGTCGCCGACAAGCCGATCCGCTGGATCGGCTGCGCCGCGAGCGCCTCGAGCCGCTCGACGGAGAGCGCGAGATGCGCCCCGCGCTTCGTCCCTGCGACGGCGTGTACCTCGTCGAGGATGAGCGTGTCGACGCTGCGAAGCAGCTCGCGCGCCTGCGACGTAAGCATGAGGAAGAGCGACTCGGGCGTCGTGATGAGGATGTCGGGCGGGTGCCGCAGCATTGCCGCGCGCTCCTTCTGCGGCGTGTCGCCCGTGCGCACCGCGACGCGCAGCTCCGAGCGCAGGCCCGCAAGCGGGCCGCGGAGGTTCCGCTCGACGTCGTAGTTGAGCGCCTTGAGCGGCGACACGTAGAGGACGCGGAGCCCTTCGTTCGGTGTCGGCGTCAGTCGGTCGATCGCCGAGAGGAACGCGGCGAGCGTCTTCCCCGAGCCGGTCGGCGCCTGGATGAGCACACTCTTGCCGCTCGAGATGACCGGCCAGCCCTTTGCCTGGGCGGGAGTCGGCGCGGCGAAGTTGCGCTCGAACCAGGCTTTCGTCTCGGGACGGAAGACGTCGAGCACGGCCATCGTTCGAGCATACCTCCGAACACCTGTTCGCGAGATAGGCTCGCAGCGTGACGTACTCGATCGTCGGCCGGGACGAAAAGACGGGCGAGCTCGGCGTCGCCGTCCAGTCCCGCGCCTTCGGGGTCGGGATCTGCGCCTGGGCGCGGCCCGGGATCGGCGCCGTCGCGACGCAGTCCTTCACCGAGAAGAGCTACGGGCCCAAGGGGCTCGACCTGCTCGCCGGCGGAGCTGCTCCCGTCGACGCGCTCGCCGAGCTCGTGGCGGCGGACGACCAGCGCGACCTCCGCCAGGTCGCTTTCCTCGCCGCCGACGGCCGCACCGCCGCGCACACGGGCGCCGCGTGCATCCCCGATTGCGGCCACACCGCGCGCGCGGGCGTCTCCGCGCAGGGGAACATGCTCGCCTCCGCCGCGGTCTGGAACGCCGCGGCCGACGCGTTCGAGTCTGCCGACGGCACGCTCGCTGAGCGCCTGCTCGACGCCCTCGACGCGGCTGAGGCGGCCGGAGGCGACTTGCGTGGACGCGAGGCGGCAGCGCTCGTCGTCGTCTCCGGCGACGCGGAAGAGGAGCCGTGGACCCGCGTCTTCGACCTCCGCGTCGACAACCACCCGGATCCGCTCCGCGAGCTGCGGCGGCTGCACTTGATGGCAGCGACGTACCGGCGGCACCACGAGTTCGACGAGCACACCGATCCGGAACACGAGGCCGAGCTTGCCCGCGCGGCCGGCCTGCCCGACGACCAGCTGGCGGTCCGGGCCGCCGTCGTCGCGGTGAAGCGCGGCGACCTCGACGCCGCCGTGGCGGCGCTCCGTCCCTGGGCGGATCGCGACCCGCGCTGGCGCGAGGCGTTCGAGCGGTACGTGCGGCTCGAGGTCTTTCCGCCCGAAGTGCTCGACGGCCTCGACTCCGGGTAGCCCTCAGACGCGCTCGGAGACCGGTATCGCGTAACGCTCGCGGAGACGCTCCGCGAGCGAGTCGTCTCCCGGTAGGACGACGATCTCGTCGCCGCCGAAGGTGTGCAATGCGTCGTCGACCGCCGCCAGCGCATCGTCGCCGACCACGCTCGCGACCCGGACGTGCGGAGCCTCGAGCGCGCGGGCGACCGTCTCCGCACGTTGCCGCGCCGCGTGCTCCTCGTGGTCCACGTCGTTGGCGAGCCGGTGGAGCGGCGAGGCCGCCACGGGAGCGACGACGACGATGCGCCGCTCGTCCGGCGGCCCCACATGCTCCATGAGCTCCGGCGCCGGACGCCGGCGGCCGCGCGTGTACAGAGCCACCGCGCCCGCCGAGACAGCGACCCACGTGACTCCCGCCGCGACCGGGCCGCCCGAGGCCGACGCGGCGGCGACGATCCCGAACGCAACGACCGTAAGGACGAGGAAGTGGAACGCGGTGCTCTCGCTCGCGAACGGATTCCGCATGACCAAAGGCTCGCAGCAGCGGATTCCGGTTACATCGGTGCTCGCCCCGATAGGCAATGCGTAGGATCGAGACATGCCCGACGCGCTTTGGTTCACGGAAGACGAGGAGGCGTGCCGGCTGCTCGCGGCCGATCCGTTCGCGCTGCTCGTCGGCTTCGCGCTCGACCAGCAGGTCACCGTGCAGCAGGCGTTCCTCGGCCCGCTCCGCCTGAAGCAGCGGCTCGGGACACTCGAGCCCGCCGCCGTCGCGAAGGCTGACCTCGAGCCGCTCTTCCGGGAGAAGCCCGCGATCCACCGCTTCCCCGGCTCGATGGCGACGCGCATCCACGAGCTCGCTGCGACGGTGGTAGAGGGCTACGCCGGCGACGCGTCGCGGATCTGGACGGAGGCGGCCGACGGCAAGGATCTCCGCAAGCGCATCGGCAGGCTGCCCGGCTTCGGCGAGATGAAGATCAAATCGCTCGGCTCGGTGCTCGCCAACCGCTTCGGCGTCGAGGTCGCGCGGGAGCTCGTCCCGAATCACCCGACGCTCGGCGATGTCGACTCGCCGCAGGCGCTGACCGACTACCAGGCCGCGAAGAAGGAGCACAAAGCGCAGTGGATGGCGTCGAAGTCCGGACGCTGATCGACGGCGGCCAGCCGGCCGAGGACACCGCCAACGCCCTCGCCTCGTTCATCGCCGCCGCGGAGAAGTCCATCGAGGTCGCGATCTACGACCTCAACCTCCCGCCCGACCTCCACGGTCTGGTCTGCGGTTCGCTGACCACAGCCTCCGAGCGAGGCGTCGCCGTCCGGCTCGCGTACAACGTCGACCACGCGAAGGAGATCCCGGTGCCGCCGCCGCCGAGCACCGACCCCGAGGCTGTCGAGGCGATGCCCTTCCCGACGGCCGCGATCCCCGGAGTCCCCGACCTCATGCACCACAAGTACGTCGTGCGTGACGGCGCGGCTGTCTGGACGGGCTCGACGAACTGGACGCTCGATTCGTGGACGCGCGAGGAGAACGTCATCGTCACGGTCGCGTCGTCGGCGCTCGCGGCGCGCTATCTCGAGGACTTCGAGCAGCTCTGGAGCTCGCGGCAGGTCTCCCACAGCGGCAAGGTCGACACCTCGCCCGTGGCCCCCGGCGTCGCCGCCTGGTTCTGTCCCCGTCGCGGCGAGAAGCTCGCGCACCGGATCGGGAGCGCGATCCGCTCGGCGCAGCGCCGCATCCGCATCGCCTCACCGGTGATCTCGAACGGCTCGATCCTGACGGCGCTCGCCCAGGTCGTCTCCGACGGAAAGATCGACCTTGCGGGGGTCGTGGACGCGACGCAGATCTCCGAAGTTCTCTACCAGTGGCAGGAAAACCAGCAAGAGACCGGGATCCCGGACGCGAAAGGCCCGCTGCTGCGGCAGACGCTGACGGCTGCGCCGTTCTCCGGCAAGGTGACGACGCCGTACGCGCCGGGCTCGGTGCACGACTACATGCACGCGAAGGTGTCGGTCGTGGACGACACGGTCTTCGTCGGCAGCTTCAACCTCTCGCACTCGGGCGAGATGAACGCGGAGAACGTGCTCGAGTTCTCCGACCCTGGGCTCGCGGATCAGATGGCCGCGTTCATCGACGCGGTGCGCGCCCGCTACCCGGCGGTCTCGCTGCGGGCGTGAGCCGTCGCGCGCTCGCCGTCGCGGTGGTCGCGGCCTTTGCGCTGCTTGCCGGCTCCGCGACCCGCGCGACGCCGCTCCCGAACGCGCCCGGCTGCAAGATCTTCCCGGCCGACAACCCGTGGAACACGCCCGTCGACACGCTGCCCGTCGCGAAAAACTCGGCGGCGATGATCAAGGCAATCGGCCGCGGCGCGCCCCTCCATCCCGACTTCGGCTCGGGCATGTGGGACGGCGGGCCGATCGGGATCCCGTTCGACGTCGTCACGAGCGCAACGCCGACGTATCGCGTGCGGTTCGCGTACGCCGACGAGTCGGATCGTGTGCGCTACCCGATCCCGAAGAACGTCCACATCGAGGGCGGGCCGCGGTCTTCGGGAGATCGCCACGCGCTGCTCGTCGACAAGAGCACGTGCCGGCTCTACGAGCTGTACGACCTCCGCCATACGAGCCGCGGCTGGAAGGCGGGCTCGGGCGCGACGTGGAGCCTCTCCTCCGACAAGCTCCGCCCCGCCGGCTGGACGTCGGCCGACGCCGCCGGGCTGCCGATCTTCCCCGGCCTCGCGCGCTGGGACGAGGTGGCGAGCGGGACGATCGACCACGCGCTCCGATTCACGGCGCCCAAGACGCGGCGCGCGTACGTCTATCCCGCGCGGCACTTCGCGTCGGACTCGACGAGCTCCTCGCTCCCGCCGATGGGCCTGCGCGTGCGGCTGAAGGCGAGCGTCGACATCTCGAAGTTCCCACCGCAGGCCCGTGTCGTGCTCCAGGCGCTCAAGACGTACGGGATGATCCTCGCCGACAACGGCTCGCCCTGGTACGTCTCCGGCGCGCCGAACGCGCACTGGTCGAACGACAACCTCCACTCGCTGAGCCAGCTCACGGGCGCCGACTTCGAGGTCGTCGACACGAGCTCACTCCCCGAACCCGGCAAGTAACAGACTGTTACTAAGTCCCTAGCGCGTCTTCGGGAGCGGCGTGAGGAGCGGCTCGACCTGCGAGCGGAGGTGCTCGAAGTTGGGCGGCAGGATGAGCGTCTCACCGAGATGTGCGGGGTCCTCGTCCGCCGCGAAGCCCGGGCCGAGCGTCGCGATCTCGAACAGCACGCCGGTCGGCTCTCGGAAGTAGATCGAGCGGAACCAGAAGCGATCGATCACCGGCGTCGGATGGCCGCCCGCCTCGAGCACCCGCGCCCGCCACGCCTCCTGCTCGTCCAGCCCGCACGCCCACGCAACGTGGTGAACCGTCCCCGCGCCGCCGACTCCCGGCTCCGCGGGCGCCGGCTCGTAGCTGATCCAGCCCTGCCGCGACTCTCCCCGCGTCAGTCCGTCCTCGAACCCGAGCGCCTCGAGGAACGCCGTCGGCTCCTCCCCGTACGCGCGAACGCCCTCGAACCCCTGCAGCGCCAGCTCGCGCGGGATCTCAGGATGGTCGGCGATGAGCGGAGCGTCGGGCACAGCAGAAACGACAAGGTCGTGCCGCAGCCCGTCGGGATCGGTGAACGGAACGGAGCCGGCCCGCTCGCGCCAGAACTCGAGCGCCTCGTCCGAGCCGACCCGCCAGACGACGGTGTGAATCATCCCCGCGCCCGCCCTCCCTTCGCGCGCGTTCGGGTACTCGAAGAACGTGATGTCCGATCCGGGCGTCCCGTCCTCGTCGGCGTAGAAGAGGTGGTAGACGGTCGGGTCATCCTGGTTGACCGACTTCTTCACGAGCCGGAGGCCGAGGACGCCGGTGTAGTACTCGACGTTCCGCGGCGCGTCGGCGGTGATGCACGTGACGTGGTGGATGCCGTCGAGCCGCATGCCGGGAGCGTATTTCACTCGCTCTAGGGAAAGCGCCGCTCGCCGCCGGCGCCGGGGAGCGTTTTTGCGCGCAAAGTCGACCCGATAGCTTCGAAACCATGACTACTCGACTGCGTCACCTAACCATCGCCGCCGTGCTCTGTGCCATCGTCGCGCCGGCCGCTGCACTGGCCACCCAGACGCAGGCCGACTTCCATGGCGGGCTGGTCGTGTCATCCTCGTTCACGCTCGGCACCTACACCAAGACCAAGGCCAAGGCCAAGGCGACGCTGTCGCAGACGACCAACAACATCTCCGTCACCACGACCGGCACCTACAAGCTCTACACCCAGGTCAAAGTCGCCTGCTCGGCAACCAAGACCAAGATCTTCGACGGCAAGGCCAAGAGCGCGCAGCTCGATGCCGGGCACCCGTTCACCGTGCTTACTGCCGGCGTCAGCGGAAGCTGTGGATCAGGCCATGTGATCTACAAGCATCACGTCAGCGCCAGCGTGATCGTCAAGGGCCCCGGCGAGACCGAAGCAACGAGCGCCCGCGCCTACTTCGCGCACACCGCAGGCTGATCCGATCGCCGGTCGCCGCACTGCGGCGTCGCGAACGGGTGTAGGCACCGAACCGGTCGTCCCGTCCTCGTCGGCGTAAGCCGGAGTAGTACTCGACGTTCCTGGGAGCGTCGGCGGTGATGCACGTGACGTGGTGGATGCCGTCGAGCTGCATGCCGGGCGCGTATTTCACTCATCCCAGGGAACGCGTCGCAGGGCGCCCGCGCCGATGACGATCCCATGCTGAAGCGCGCGCTCTCCACCCTCGCAGCCGTCGCCGTCGTCGCCTCGGTTCTCGCCTTCACCGTCTCGCCCATCTCCCCACAGACCGCATGGGCCGCGCTCACGGCCGCACCGATCAAGGAGGGAAAGTCGACCCCGGCTCCGAGGAGCGGGAAGAAGGCGCTGAAGATCCTCCACGTCGACGTGCAGAAGATCGCGCACGACTACTCGCACAAGCGGTACCGCGCCGTGTGCAGCGACCTCACCGCGAAGGAGCGGAAGCATCTCGGCGGCACCTCCCAGTGCATGCTGAAGATCGCACTGATCAACGCCTTCGTACCGATCAAGAAGTTCACGATCGTCAGCGCGAGGCTCGGCAAGCGCGCCACGCAGGCCGCCGTCTCCGTCTACGTCAACGGGAACAAGAAGCACGTCATCCACGCCGTCGTGAAGTGGGAAGGCGGGCGGTACCGCCTCGACCACCAGAGCGGCTGGCACCCCAAGCTCTAGCCGGCGGCTACATCGCGGGGTCGAGCCCGTACGCGCTCTCCCCGTGCATCGCCTCGTCGAGCCCGCGTTCGGCCTCCGCGCCCGTCCGCACCGGCGTGATCAGGTCGATGACGGCGAGCATCGCGTAGGTGAAGACGAAGGCGTAGAGCGAGCAGCCGAGCCCCGCCGCGAGCTGCTTCCCGAAGAACGAGGTCGAGCCGTGGATCAGGCCGACGCCTCCCGCCGGGTTGATCGCCAATCGGGCGAAGACGCCGAGCAGGACGATCCCAAGCAGGCCGCCGACGCCATGCACTCCCCAGACGTCGAGCGCGTCATCCCACCTGAACATGTTCTTGAGCTGGATCGCCCCGTAACAGACGAGCCCCGCCGCGATGCCGATGATTACCGATGCGTAGATCGGGACGTAGCCGGCCGCCGGCGTGATCGTCGCCAACCCGGCAACCGCGCCGGTCAAGAGCCCGACGAAGTGCGGCTTCTTCGCGAACCACCACTCGACGAACAGCCACGTCACGGCCGCGAACGAGGCGGCGATGTCGGTGTTGAGGAAGGCAAGCGCCGTGATGTGATCGACCTTGAGCTCGCTGCCGGCGTTGAAGCCGTACCAGCCGAACCACAGAAGACCGGTGCCGAGCGCGATGAACGGGATGTTGTGCGGCGTGTCGACGAACTTCCGCTTCCCGACGTAGATGACCGAGGCCAGCGCGGCGAACCCGGCGCTCGCGTGCACGACGATCCCGCCGGCGAAGTCGCGCGCTCCCCACTGGAAGAGCAGCCCGTTGCCCCAGAGCATGTGGACGAACGGGTAGTAGACGAGGAGCTGCCAGACGACGAGGAAGATGAGGTACGCCTTGAACGTAACGCGATTCGTGAACGCGCCCGTGATCAGGGCCGGCGTGATGATCGCGAACATCATCTGGTAGACGATCAGCACCGAGAGCGGGATCCCCGACGGCTTGTAGAGCGAGTTCACGCCGACGTGCTGGAGGAACGCGTAGTGGAAGTTCCCGAAGATCCCGTCCTTGCCACCGCTGAAGCAGAGGGAGTAGCCGACGAGCCACCACATCACCGTCGTGATGCCCATCGACGCGAAGCTCTGGATCATGATCGTGAGCGTGTTCGAGCGGCCCACGAGCCCGCCGTAGAAGAACGCCAGCCACGGCGTCATCAACATGACAAGGGCCGCAGCCAGAAGCATGAATCCGGTGTTCGCGCCGCTAAAGGGCATGGGGATCTCCTTCGCTCGTCGTCGCCTGCAGCGGCAGATTCGCCCTCGCCGCCCGGTTTCATTCCTAGACCTCCGAGGGAGTTCTTCTAGATTTCCGGCACGATTCAGACATGAAGCCTGAGGCGGCGAGCGTAGAGATGTCCCCGGAAACGGCCGCAATGCTGCGCGCGCAAGGCGGTCATCTCTACATCTGGGATTCGGGCGGGAAGACCTACTGTCGCACGGCGCCGCCAGACGGCGACTTCGTCTTCGACGCGACTTCTCGGGAGGGGTGGACGGTTCACGTGCAGCGTGAAATCACGCCACCGTCGGTCTGGGTGATCAGGTACAAGCGGTTCCCGAGGAAGCATTTCGAGGCGCTTTACGACGGGGATGGTGGGTGGGGGCGGATTGACGTGATCCCGACCCTCCCCTAGACCGAAACAGCGAGCTACGGCAGGCGCCGCGTCGACCAGATCTCGGCGAGCATCGGCGTCCGCCAGGTTGTTTCGGGGAGGACGTTTCGCAGCTCGACCCTCATCTCCTCACGCTGCGATTCCGGGAGCAGCGCGAAGCCGCTGATCGAGAGAAGCTGGGAGATCGCCTCCTCCCTGCTCTGGACGTGCTCATGCGGCGCGGTCTCGAAGCGGAGCGGCTCGAACGGCGCTGCGGCGAACGTGTCGCGCCACGTCCCGGCGTCGACGAGATGGCGGCCACCCACTTCGCCGGGCGGACGGTGGCGCTCGATCACGGCGCGCGCCTCGTCGGGCCAGCGCGGCGCCGTCGCGCCGCCGTCGGTGTTGAAGCAGACGACGACGGAGCCGCCCGGCCGGAGGACGCGCGCGATCTCCGCCGCGGCGCGCGGCGCGTCGAACCAGTGAAACGCCTCGGCGCAGAAGACGCCGTCGACGGACGCGTCCGCGAGCGGGATCTCCTCAGCGGCGCCGGCGAGCGTCTCGACGTCGCCGGGAATGAGCTCGCGGAGCGCGTCGTCCGGTTCGACGGCGATCACTCCGGCGAAGTGCCGCGCGAGGACGCGAGTCAGCTTGCCGGTGCCGGCCGCGAGGTCAAGCACGACGGCGTCCGCCGGAAGCTCGGCGATCTCGGCGACGCGCTCCGGCCAGCCCGGCCGGCCGCGCTCGTAGTCCTCGGCGATCGCGCCGAAGCTCGCCGCGCGCGGGTCGCTCACACGAAGTGTCCCATCGTCGGGAACCGGTCATCGCCGTCGAGGAGGTGGCGGAGGAAGAGAGCCACGCCGATGTCGCCGGTGAAGAGCGAGTAGCGGCCGCGGCCGAGCTTCTCCCGTTCGCGCTCGACCTGCCCGATCGCATGCATGGCGAAGGCGCGCGCACGGTCGAGCCAGAGCTCGTCGCCGGTGCGCTTGTGGAGCACGAGGAACGCGTACGCATTGCCCGCTGTGCCGTGGCAGAGCCCCGGCCCCCTCGCGATCGGCCCGGCGCGCCACGTCAGTTCGCCGCCCGCGGTAGCGAGCTCGAGGTCGAGGAGATCGCCGAGCATCGCCACGATCCCGGGCGCACCGTGGCACCACTGCACCCGGATCTGGTCGGGCCTCGCACCGTCGCCCGGAGTCCAATTCGCGAGCCCGTCGTCTCGGAGGACATACGCCCCGAGGTCGGCTTTCCCCGGCGCGAACCCGCGGTTTGCGAAGGCCCGCATGTTCCCTGCGTAGCCGTGCCCAGCGCCGAGATACCGGAACGCCGATCCGCCGATGTGTGACATCCAGAGCCCGTCGGGGTCCCGCGCCGCCTCGACCCGCTCGGCCGCTGCATGCCAGGCATCGTCCCAGCGCGAGTCCGCCGTCCAGGCGAGCATCGCCTCGGCGGCGAGCATCGCGCCCGGCGTCCCGTACATCAGCTCGTTCGCGTTGTTGTCGAGAGCAGCGACCACGAGCTCGTGGACTCGATCCGCGAGACCGGGGTCTCGCGTCAGCCGGAAAGCGACGACGGCGATTCCGAGCTCGCCAAAATGGAAGCTCGTCGGGACGGCGTCCTCGTCCCAGGGAGAGGGACGCTCCCGATAGCTGCTGATGAACGGGACCGCCGCATCCGCCCAGCCGGCCGAGCCGAGCTCGTCGAGCGCCCAGATCATTCCGGCGCCGCCGATGTAGATGTCCGAGAAGCCCCACTCCTCCTCGCCATCGCCTGGATGCCAGGGCCAGCGTGTCCCGTCGAACGCGCTCTCGGCGTCGGCGACGATCGCGGCGATCGCCTGCTCGGCGCGCTCGACGCTCCATTCCTCCCCCGCGAGCGGCTCGTGCTCGCTCGGACGCCACAGCTCAGTCGAGGGCATGCTCAAACGCGGAGCGGTCCGTCGGATCGCCGTGTGTCGGCAGGACGCGCGAGAAGTCGAGGCCGAGAAGTGCCCGCAGCCGCTCGCGACGCTCGGGCTCGCCCTCCTCCCAGTCGGCCGGCGGTGCGCTGCCGTCCATGAAGCAGTCGCCGAGCACGAGCGCGTGGAACTCCACGAGTAGGTACGCGCGCTCCGGCGGGAAGAACGCCGGATGCGCCTCGATGCCCGGCGGAAGCTCGTCGAGCACGGGCAGATCGCCGGTGCTCCGCCGGTGCCACGGCACGGTGAGGAGGACGCCGTCGACCTCGCCCGGCGGTAGCGGGTCGATCGGATCGATCAGCACGGCCCCCACCTTGTACGAGCGAACGTCACGCATCTCCCACTCCGGGTGCGGCCCCGTCCATGTCCAGAGCCCGGGGGCGAGCTCAGACGGTGCTGAGGAGGAAGGCACGGCTCTCCCGGACCATCTCCCGCGCGATCACGAGGCGCTGGACTTCCTGCGTGCCCTCGTAGATCTGCGTGATCTTCGCGTCGCGCATGAAGCGCTCGACGGGGTACTCCTTGATGTAGCCGTAGCCGCCGAGGACCTGCACTGCCTCGGTCGTCGCGTACATCTCGACGTCGCCGCACTTGAGCTTCGCCATCGCGGACGCCTTCGTCAGCTCCGGCCCGTCGACGCCCTCGTCGGCCATGCGCCCGTAGCGGTAGAGAAGCCCGCGGGCCGCCTCGCACTCCGTCTCCATGTCGGCGAGCTTTGCCGAGATCAGCTGGTGCTGCGCGATCGGTTTCCCCATCGTCTCGCGCGTCTTCGCGTACTCGAGCGCGTAGTCGGTCGCGCCCTGCGCGATGCCGAGCGCCTGCGCGGCGACACCGGGGCGGGAGCGGTCGAGGATCCGCATCGCGATCTTGAAGCCCTCGCCCTCCTCGCCGAGGAGGTTCCCGGCCGGGATGCGCACGCCGTCGAAGGTGAGCTCGCCGGTCGTGGAGCCGGAGATGCCCATCTTCGGCTCGAGCCGCGCGACCGCGAAGCCCGGCGTGTCGGCCTCGACGACGAAGGCGGAGATGCCGGAGTGGCCCTGCTCCGGGTCGGTCTTCGCGAAGACGGTGTAGAGGTTCGCGACGCCGGCGTTCGTGATGAAGCGCTTCGAGCCGTCGAGGACGTACTCGTCGCCGTCGCGGCGCGCCGTCGTGCGCATCGCGGCGCTGTCGGAGCCGGACCCGGACTCCGTGAGCGCGTACGCCGGGAGCCACTCCCCGCTCGCGAACTTCGGCAGGTACTTCTGCTTCTGCTCGTCCGTCCCGGCGATCTTGAGGCCGAGCGAGCCGAGCTCTTGCACCGCGAGGATGAGCGCCGACGTCGCGCAGACCTTCCCGACCTCTTCGATCGCGATGAGCGAGAGGAGCGTGCCGGTGCCTAAGCCGCCGTACTGCTCCTCGAAGAACAAGCCGAAGATGTCGTTCTCGCGGAAGAGCTCGACGACGTCCCACGGAAACTCATGCGTCTCGTCGATCTCGGCCGCGCGCGGCGCGATCCGCTCGCGCGCGATCTGGCGGACGAGATCCCGCAGCTCGCGCTGCTCGTCGGTGAGGACGTCCCAGGCCACGCGTGGATTCTACGGGGCGGGGCAGTGAAGCCAGGGAGCGCACCATCCCACGCCGGTGTTCCCGGACCCTGCCGAGACGAAGAAGAGGCGCCCGCGGGTGCTGAACATCTCGACGAAGCTCCCTTCGGAGTGTCGCAGCGCGGGCAACAGCGCGACCCACGCTTTTCTCTCCGCCGTCCAGGCGCGCCCTGGATGCGAGCTACGCACGATGACGATGGGAGCGAACGCGTACGGATGCTCGAATGCGATCGAGGCGACGCGAAGCCCGGCGGCAGCGAAGTGACTTCGGATCGCGTGTGCCAGGGCATGCGCGCTCCAGAACGGCCGTCTGGCGCCGCTCCGACCGGCCCCGCCGCCGCCACTCGGCCCGCGGTAGACGGCGGCGCAATGGTCGGCGTCCTGGACGCATCGCTCGTTGTACGCGTGCGCGATGAGCAGCGTGTCCCAGTCGGCCCGAATCGACGCAACGTGCGCCTTGCGGCTGACGGAGGTCGTTGCGACAAGTTCCAGCGTCCCCTTCGGTCTCCCTTTCCGCCACTCGGTGCCGAGTTGTGTGAGCCGAACCGCCCGAAGGTCGGTCTTCGTCCCGTGGAGAACCGAGGCGAGCAACGCGCGGTCGCGGGCGTCCGGTCGCGGCCATCCCGCGCCGCCGCCGGACGCAGCGCCCGCGACGCCGAACGCAGTGGCGAGAACGAGGCCGAGGGCGAGGGAACGGATCATCCACCGATCATACGAGCCCGCGGTCTCGAATCGTCACCCCGCGTGAGCCGGCCCGCGCACGATGATCTGCGTCGTGCCGCCGCCCGTCTCGGAGACCGTCGCGCAGCTCAGCGTGTCGTCCTTGACCGCCGTCAGCCGGTAGTTGTGGTCGTTCTCCACCGTCTGTGACATCCCGAGCGCCGTCGCGCGCTGCTCGACCTCGCTCTGCATCGCGGCCAGCGACAGGCACTGCTGTGTGAGCGGTCGGAGACTGTCCGCGAGCTGGTGCGGAGGCCAGGTGGCCGCGCCGGACTCGTCGCCGCCGGCACCGAGGACAACGGTCTTCGTGTCCGGCTCGGTGTAGCCGCCGTAGCACGCGCCGTCGCTCGACCGCACGTCGACGCGCCAGTCCGCGAAGCCGAGCCGGTCGAACTGCCGCTGCACGAAAGTCGTCGCCGCGTCGGAGCCGAAGCACGCCGAGGCGAGACCGGAGATGTGGTCGTCGAGGGACTCCTGCAGCTCGATCAGCGCGACGTTCTGGGACACGATCGGCGTCCAGCTCGCCGGCGGCTTCTCGCTGCTGGGAATGACGGCCACGCCGCCGAGGCCGTTGTCGTATGCCGTCAGCGCAGGCGCCGGAGAGCCGACCAGACTCTCCCAGACGGCGACGCAGTCGGCAGCGGGGTCGCCGGAGGTCGCATCGACGATGGAATCGACTCCCCGGACGACGCAGTCGACCGAGGTCGTGTTCGTCGCCGAGCTGCGCGTCAGCGCCCAGCCCGCGCCCATGGCCGCGGCGACGACGAGCGCCGCGAAGGCGATCACGACCGGGCGGCGGAGCAGGTGCCGCGCGGGCCGCGAACGGCCGTGCGGAAGCTGCGTGATCGCGTCGCGCAGACGCCCCTTCCCGGCGCCGTAGACCTCGGCCGCCTCGCTGTCGGAGACGGGCGCGAGCCGCGAGAGCAGTTCGGTCGGGTCAGATGCGGTCATGGTGTTCTCCCTTCGGAAAGCCGTAGTTGGGCCGGCGCGTCGAGCGCCGCTTCGAAGCGGCGCCGGGCGCGATGCAGTCGCAGGCGGGCGACGGGACGAGAGACTCCGAGCGCGACGGACAACTCCTCGCGGGTCAGCCCCTCCCACGCCAGCAGGGTGAGAATCTCGCGGTCGGGCTCGCTCAACGCCGCGAACGCGCGGGCGACCCGGCCGTCGGACGCCGGTGCGACCGAAACGGCGAAGCGCGATGGATCGAGCTCGGCCGTCAGCCGCTCCGCGAGCGCGCCGCGCCGCCTCTCGCCGCGCCGCTGGTTCGCAAGGACGCGGCGGGCGACGCCGAACAGCCACGGCCGCGCCTCGTCTCCCCCAGGGCAGGAATCGAGCCGCCGCCAGAGCGTGGCGAAGGTCTCGGCGATCGCCTCGGCCGCGTCCTCGGGATCGCGCGACCGGCGGAGCACGTACCCGGAGATCGGAGCGTAGAGCCCGTCGTAGAGGAGCTCGAAGCGCTCGCGTCTGGTCGCCGGCGTCACACCTACAGCATGTCCGTCAGCTGTCCGAGCGTTTCAGCCTCTATGGCAGACGGCCTCGACGTTGTTGCCGTCGGGGTCGTGGACAAAGGCGGCGTAGTACGTCGGGTGGTAGTGCTCGCGAATGCCCGGTGCGCCGTTGTCCGTGCCGCCGGCCGAGAGAGCCGCCGCGTGGAACGCATCGACCTGGCCGCGGTCGTCGCACGCGAACGCGACGTGGGTTCCCGTTCCATAGGGCTCCCGCTCGCAGACCCAGAAGACCGGCTTCTCGTCGGTGCCGAAGGCGGCGGCCTTCCACTCGTCGAACGCCATCACTTCCTTCCAGCCGAGCGGTTCGAGCGCCTGCCCGTAGAAGGCGCGGCTCGCGGAGAAGTTCTTCACATTGACGCCGACATGGTCGAACATGGGTGCTCCCTTCTCGTAGGCTCGGACAGATGATCCTCCGAAACGGGACGATCCGCACGCTCGACCCGTCGCTGCCGACGGTCGCGGCGCTCTGGATAGCCGGCGACCGGATCGCCGGCGGCGTCGGCGTGCACGAGACGTCCCTGCCGAGCCCCGACACGGTCGACCTCGGCGGGCGCTGCGTCCTCCCCGGCTTCACCGACTCGCACGTCCACTTCCCGACGTGGGCGCTCTCGCAGAAGGACGTGCGCCTCGACGGGTGCGGCTCGCTCGCCGAAGCGCTCGATCGCGTGCGTGCGGCGCCGCGCGACGGGACGTGGCTGCGCGGGCAGGGCTGGCGCGACGCCGAGTGGCCCGACGGGCCGCCGACCGCCGCTGCGCTCGACGCGGTCGTCTCCGACCGGCCGGCGATGCTGATCTCGAAGGACTACCACGGGCTCTGGCTCAACTCGGCAGCACTCGCGCTCGCCGGCGGCGACCTCGAAGTGGACGGAGGAATCGTCGTCCGCGGCGAGGACGGCGAGCCAACCGGCGTCCTCTACGAGGAGTCCGCATGGCAGTTCAAGGCGCGCTTCGTCGAGACCCCCGACGACGAGTACCTCGCTGCCATGCGCGAGGGGGTGCGCGTCGCAGCGGCGCGCGGTGTCACGGCGCTCCACGACAAGGACGGCTGGCTCGGCGCGTTCGGACTCTGGCAACGGCTCGAGCAGAGCGGGGGCCTCCCGCTCCGCGTCTGGCAGTCGACGCCGGCCGACCGGCTCCCGCAGCTGCGCGAGCTCGGCCTGCGCAGCGGCGCCGGCTCTCCCCTTCTCCGGCTCGGCTACCTCAAGGCGTTCATGGACGGGACGCTCGGCTCGCAGACCGCGTGGATGTCGGACGGCAGCGGGGTCGTGATCACGACCGGCGAGGAGCTCGAGGAGATCGTGCGCGAAGGCGCCGCCGCCGGCTGGCCGGTCGGAGTCCACGCGATCGGCGACGCCGCGAACCGCGCGGCGCTCGACGCGTTCGAGCGCTCGCAGGATGCGTGGCGCGCCGCCGGCCTGCGGCAGCGAATCGAGCACGCGCAGTGCCTCGACGCGGCCGACGTCCCGCGCTTCGCGGAGCTCGGCATCGCGGTATCGGCGCAGTTCTCCCACGCGCCGTCCGACGAGCAGCTCGCGAAGCGGTTCTGGTCTGATCGCCTCGACGGCACGTACTCGTTCCGCTCGCTCGTCGACTCCGGAGCCGTCGTCGCGAACGGCTCCGACGCGCCGGTGGAGGAGCTCGACCCGTGGGCAGGTGTCGTCGCCGGCGTCCTCGGCCACTGGCGCGAGGATCAGCGCGTCACCGTCGAGCAGGCGCTCCACGCGACGTGCGTCGCGCCGGCGTGGCTCTCACACGACGAGCGCACGCGCGGCACGCTCCTCCCGGGCCGCTACGCCGACCTCGTCGTCCTCGACCGCGACCCGCTCGCCTGCGAGCCGGAGGAACTGCGCGAGGTGCAGGTCGTAGCGACGATGCTCGGCGGCCGCTGGACGCACAATCCGCCACCATGGGACTGAGATGGCTCACCACCGCCTGAGTCGCGATCAGATCATCTGGGCCTTCGGCCCGGAGCTCGACCCGGTGCTCGAGGTCCAGCCGGGCGACGTCGTGACCTTCGAGACGAACGACTGCTTCACCGGCCAGATCCGGAGCGAGGACGACCTCGTCACGGAGATCGATCTCTCCCGCATCAACTCGGCCACCGGCCCGGTCGCGGTCGAGGGCGCGGAACCGGGCGACTCCCTTATCGCCGAGATCCTCGACGTCCGCCCGATCGAGTGGGGCGTCGCGACGCTCATCCCGGGCTTCGGCCAGCTGATCGGCGAGGTACGGGCGCCGCTGACCCGCGTGTTCCAAGTGAAAGACGGGATCGTGAAGATGAACGAGCGCGTCTCGTTCGCCGCGATGCCGATGGTCGGCGTCGTCGGCGTCGCGACCGGCGGCGAGACGCGCTCGAACGGCCTCGCCGGGCAGCACGGCGGCAACCTCGACGACCACTGGCACGGGAAGGGCGCGAAGATCTTCTTCCCGGTCCGCCAGCCGGGCGGGATGTTCGCGGTCGGCGACATGCACGCGGCGATGGGCGACGGCGAGATCTGCTTCACCGGCGTCGAGATCGCGGGCGAGGTGGACATCCGCTTCGACCTCCTCAAGGGGAAGCAGGCGACGTGGCCGGTGACGGAGCTCGCCGACCGCTGGCTCCCGCACGCCACCGCTCCGGAGTACGGCGAGGCGCTTCAGCTCGTCTCGGAGGAGGCGGCGCGGCTGCTGGTCGACCAGCACGGCTTTTCGATCGAGGACGCGTTCATCTTCCTGTCGGTCGCCTGCGACGCCGGAGTCGCGCAGGCGTGCAAGCCGGCGGAGGGGTTCGGGACGATCGCGCGCTTCTCGATCCCGAAGATCGACGCCTGCCCCGCGCCGTTTCGCCGCTAACGGGCTACGCCGCTACGAGACGCTCGGGTCGTCGCCGTCGTAGACTCGGCGGGTGAACGCATGGCCGGATCGGCTCGACGCGTTGATCGCGGCTCCCGAGACGCACAGCCTGCTGTTCGAGAACGACGACGTCCGTGTGATCGCAACGCGGATCGCGCCCGGCGAGACGACCACGCTGCACACGCACTGCTGGCCGCAGGTCATGGTCGTCGAGTCGTTCTCGGACTTCATCCGTCGTGACGATGTCGGCGACGTGGTGGCGGACTCACGAGGCGCCGCGCCTCCGCAGCCCGGCGCTGCCGTGTGGCTCGAGGCGCTCCCGCCGCACACGCTCGAAAACGTCGGCGACGAATACATCCGCGTCATCGGAGTCGAGGTCAAGAGAACGCGGTAGACGCATAGTGCTTTTCGACCCGGCGTAAGCACGCATCGCCGGCGCGAGCCCTCCCTCTCCCCTGACCGATGGCTAGAGCTTGCCGAGCTCGGTGTACACCGCGGCCGCGGTGTCGATGCCCTGGTCGAAGTACCGGTAGAGGAACTTCTCGTTCGGCGAGTGGACGCTCGACTCGGGCAGCCCGAAGCCGGTGATGATCGTCGGGATCCCCTTCGCCTCGAGCGCCGGGACGATCGGGAGCGTGCCGCCCGAGCGGACGAGGAGCGGCCGCACGCCAAGCACCTGCTCGAACGCGTCCGCGCAGAGCTGGATCGGCCGCGCATCGGGGCGCATGAGGCCGGCCGGGACGCCCTTCCAGGCGATCTCGACGTCGGCACCGGCGGGGGCTGCGTCGCGCATGAGCTTCTCGGCCGCCGCCCCGATCACGTCCACCTTCTGACCCGGCGCGAGGCGGATCGTCACCTCCCCGGCTGCGTGGACGGAGAGCGTCGTGTTCCGGACGCCGGGCTTCCCGCCGAGGATCCCGTTCACGTCGGCGGACGGCTCGGCGAGCGTGCGGATGTTGAACTGCTCCGCCGCGTTCGCGTCGAGCGGCCGCGCGCCCGCGTGCTCGAGCTCCTCCGCTCCGCTCGGCAGCGCGTCCCAGTCGGTCAGCTCCTCGGGAGTCGGCGCGACGATGCCCTGCCTCAGCGGCTCGGGTAGCAGGCCGTTCTCTCCCGCGAGCACCGCCGAGAGGCAGCGCATGAGCACGTGAACGGCGTTGAGCGCCGCGCCGCCGTACATCCCCGAGTGGAGGTCGCGCTCGCCGGTCGCCACCTTGACGTCGAAGGCGATGAGCCCGCGCGTCGCGAGGCTGAACGCCGGAACGTCGATGCGGACCATCCCGCCGTCGAAGATGACGCCCGCGTCGGCGCCCCGTTCGTCCTGCTCGAGCCAGTCGACGATCGTCGTGCCGCCGATCTCCTCCTCGCCGTCGAACGCGAAGCGGAGATTGACCGGCAGCGCGTTCGCCTCGACGAGTCTCTGCGCGGCCTTGAGCATGATGAAGAGCTGGCCCTTGTCGTCGGTGATGCCGCGGGCGTAGGCCCAGTCGCCCTTGACGGTCAGCTCGAACGGGTCGCTCTCCCACAGGTCGAGCGGGGCCGGCGGCTGGACGTCGAAGTGGTTGTAGACGAGGACGGTCGGCGCGTTCGCGGGATCGGTTGATGCCGGAACCTCGCCGAGCACGAGCTCCTTCTCGCCCCACGGCGTCAGCTGCGCGATGCCGCCGCACTTCGAGCGGATGAACTCCGCGGCCCACTCGCCGGCGCGCTTGACGTCCTCGCGGTGAGCGGGGTCCGCGCTGATGCTCGGGATCGCGATGAACTCGGCGAGCTCTGCGTACGCAACGTCGTCCACGCATCGATCCTATGCTGCCCGCGATGCGGTTCGTGGAGGTCACGCTCGCGGCGCCGGCCGACCGCGTCGCCGCGCTCGAGGCGTTCTACGACGGGATGACCGGGGAGACGACGCTTCGGTTCCGCGCCGGCGGCGGCGACCCGTTCTACCACTTCGCGCTGCTCGTCCCCGGTGACCGCTTCGACGCGGCGCACGCCTGGGCGGACGAGCGCTTCGAGCTCGTCGGCGGCGTGTTCGAGTTCGAGAACTGGGACGCGCGCGCTGTCTACTTCCTCGATCCAGCCGGCAACATCGTCGAGCTGATCGCGCACCGCGGCCTCGAGGAGAACGGCCGCACAGGAGAGTTCGACGGCGGGGAGATCGTGGGCTTCTCGGAACTCGGCCTCGTCGGCGAGCGCGCCGAGAGGCTCCGCACACTCGGCCTCCTGCTCTGGGCCGGAACGATCGACGACCCCGAGCGCCTCGCGTTCGTCGGTGAGAAGGGGCGCACGCTGATCCTCGCCGAGGAGGGTCGCGGCTGGCTGCCAACCGGCAGGCCGGCGGAGGCTCACCCCGTCGAGTTCAAACTCGCGCGCTAGGAGCTCTAAGCGACGTCTTGAAGAAAGACGGCGTCCGCCATCGCGCGGATCTTCTTGAGGCTCTGGTTCTCGATCTGACGGATCCGTTCGCGGGTGACGTTGAATGCCTGGCCGACCTCGTCGAGCGTCCGCGGGATCTCTCCCGCCAGGCCGTAGCGCAGCTCGAGGATCCGCCGCTCGCGGTGCGTGAGCGAGGCGAGCACGCGATGGAGCAGCTCGCCGCGGAGCGTCGTGTCGGCGACGTCTTCCGGAAGCGGCGCGTTCTCGTCGGTGAGGAGCTGACCGAACTCGGTCTCCTCCGCGTCGCCGACGGGGCGTTCGAGCGAGACGAGCGCCTGCGCGCTTCGCATGATGCGCTCCACCTGGTCGCACGGGATGTCGAGGTCGAGCGCGATCTCCGACGTCGTCGGGTCGCGGTGTAGCTCAGCGCGAAGCTTCCGCTCGGCGCGGACGATCTTGTTATGCGTGTCGACGACGTGGACGGGCATGCGGATCGTGCGGCCCTTGTCGGCGATCGAACGTGTGACGGCCTGCGTGATCCACCACGTCGCGTACGTCGAGAACTTGTAACCGCGGCGCCAATCGAACTTCTCGACGGCGCGAACGAGGCCGATCGTCCCTTCCTGGATGAGATCGAGGAACGGCAGTCCCTGGTTGCGGTAGCGCTTCGCAATCGAGACGACGAGGCGGAGGTTCGCCTCGATCATCTCCTGCTTCGCGCGCATGTCGCCGGCTTCGAACCGCTTCGAGAGCTCGACCTCGCGGGTGGCGGTGAGCAGCTCGACCTTGCCGATGTCCTTGAGAAAGAGCTGGAGCGCGTCGGTCGACATCTCCTGCGTCGACTCGTCGAGTTCCGGCTCGCGGGCGTCGGCGGCGATCACCTCGACGTTGAGCTCGTCGAGCGCCCGGTGGAGCTCCTCCACCTGGGCCGGCTCGAGGTCGAGCTCGTCGAGGGCGAGCGCGAGCGCATCCGCACGGATGCTCCCCACCGCCTGCGCGGCATCGAGCAGGATGCGAACGTCCTCGTTCGCGAGGACGTCAGTCACCGGCACGCCCTCTCCCGCTCTGTTCCCCCCGGAAGCGATGCAGCACTGTGACAGACGCGGGGACGAATGGCTATAGGCCGTTCGGCCCAAAGTTCGCTTACTTCTGACCCAGCGCTAGGAGGAGTTGGCGCGCCTGCCTCGCGTAGACCGACCTCGGCTGCTCGCCGGCCGCGAGGCGTAGTTGCGCCTCGCCCTTCGCGACCTGCCGCGTCCAGAGAAGCAGCACCCCGAGGTGGAGACGAACGACCGAGTCGTGCGGGAACGTCCCCGTGAGCGGGCCGAGGTGCGGGAACGGAGCGAGCGGCGTGGCGGGGGAGAAGCGCGCGACTGCCGCCGCGACGAGCGCTTCCGGCGAGTTCGGCGCGAGCTGCGCGGCGGCGTCGAGCTTCGTCCGTGCCGAGACGACGCGCTTCAGCCGATTCCAGAGATTGACTCCGGCAATGAGGTCGGCTCGCGCCTGCGCGGGAACGGCGTTCGGGTCCACTTCGATCGGCGGCAGTCCCGGCGCGACGCCCGGGTTGAGCGCGTCGAGCGCGTCGACGGCGTACGGCGAGTCGGGGAACCGCGACGCCGTCGCCTGCCACGCGCTCGCAGCGGCGGCGTTGCGGCCGGCCTGGTAGTCGGCCCAGCCGAGGTTGAGGAGCATCGCGGGATCGTCGGGATTCGCCGCCGCGATGGCCTTCACGCTCGCGAGGCTCGACCGCCCGGTCCACTGCGCGAAGGCGAGGCCGAGCTTCGCCTCGGGCGTCGCGTAGCGCCGGAAGATCGCGGCTGCGGCCGCGGCGTGGCCGTTGTCGAGGAGGTTCTGCGCCTTTCCGAGCGCCGAGTGCGGATCGACTTCGAGCTGGATCACCGGCGTGCCGGGCCGCGGCGTCGTAGTCGCGCCGACCGAGGTCGTAGTCGCGACGGGCGGCGTCGTGCTCTCGTGACGCGACAGTAGGACGGTTCCGCCGACGATCGCAGCGACCGCCGCGGCCGCGCAGAGCGCGACGATTCCGACAACGCGCCCGCTCGCCACGGCGCGAGCGTAGCCCGGAACCGCGCCGGTACCGTAGTTCGAGCGATGCCGACGTACCGCGAACTTCTCGCCCAGCTGCGCTCCGAGATCGACGAAGTCGACGCCGTTCGCGCGCGCGAGCTCCTCGCCGCCGACGAGCCGCCGCTCCTCATCGACATCCGCGAGTTCGACGAGTGGGCCGAGGGACGGATTCCCGGCGCGATCCTCATCCCGCGCGGCAATCTCGAGTCGCGGATCGAGCAAATCGCGCCGGAGAAGTCGCGCCCGATCATCCTTTACTGCGCGCAGGGCAACCGCACGGTCTTCGGCGCCAAATCGCTCGGCGAGCTCGGCTACACCGACGTCGTCTCGATGGCCGGCGGCTACACGGACTGGAAGCGCAACGGCTTCGACACCGAGCTGCCGGGCGGGCTCGACGACGCCAAGCGTGCCCGCTACAGCCGGCACCTCCTCATCCCCGAGGTCGGCGAGGAAGGCCAGATGAAGCTCCTCGAGTCGCGCGTTCTCCTCCTCGGCGCGGGCGGCCTCGGCTCACCGGCGGCGCTCTACCTCGCCGCCGCGGGCGTCGGCACGCTCGGGATCGTCGACGACGACCGCGTCGACGCGTCCAACCTCCAGCGGCAGGTTCTCCACTCGACCTCGCGGCTCGGCGACTGGAAGGCGGAGTCGGCGAAGCGGACGCTGCAGGAGCTCAATCCCGACGTCGACGTGAAGACGTACGTCGAGCGGCTCACGTCGGAGAACGTCGAGCGGATCCTCGCGGACGGATGGGACGTGATCGTCGACGGTGCCGACAACTTCCCGACGCGCTACCTCGTCAACGACGCCGCGGTGTGGCACGAGATCCCGCTCGTGCATGGCTCGATCTACCGCTTCGAAGGTCAGGTCAGCGTCTTCGATCCCGCCCACGGGGGCCCGTGCTACCGCTGCCTCTTCCCGCTGCCGCCGCCGCCCGAGCTCGCTCCGTCGTGCGCGGAGGGCGGCGTGCTCGGCGTCCTGCCGGGCATCGTCGGCTCGCTCCAGGCGAGCGAGGCGCTGAAGCTCTGCCTCGGCATCGGCGAGTCGCTCGCCGGCCGGCTGCTCCTCTTCGACGCGCTCGCGACCGAGTTCAGCGAGGTCAAGCTGCGCAAGGATCCGGACTGCCCGGTCTGCGGCGAGTCGCCCACGATCACCGAGTACATCGACTACGTCGAGTTCTGCAGTGGGGCTGGAAGCGCCGCCGGCGCCCGGCCGGGGCTGACGACAACACCGCACCACGGCGGGCGCGCATGAGCAAGGTCCGCATCCCACCGATGCTGCGCGAGGAGGTCGGCGGCGCGCGCGAGGTTCCCGCCGAGGGCGAGAACGTGCGGGAGCTGCTCGACGACCTCATGGACCGCTTCCCGGCGCTCCGCGCGCAGCTCGTCCGCGACGACGAGATCGCGCCGTTCGTCAACGTCTACGTCGAAGGCGAGGACGTGCGGACGCTCGACGGCCTCGACACGCCGGTCGCGCACGGCCAAACCGTGATCCTGCTTCCGGCCATGGCCGGCGGGGCGTGACTTCCGCTCACGAGCTCTACAAGCACTGGGCCGGCGAGCCCGAGATGGATCCTCGGCTCGGCGAGAGCCTCGACCCGCGCGGCAAGGAGTGGCTGTTCGAGCTGTTCGCCTCGCTCGTGCCGAAGCCGGGGGACTTCCTCCTCGACGTCGGTGCGCGCGATGGGAAGCACTTCACGCGGCTCGTCGAGACCCACGGGCTCCGCGGACTCGCGATCGACCCCGTGCCGACCGGGCCAGACGTCGTCGAGGGCGCGATCGAGTCGCTGCCTCTCGAGGACGAGAGCGTCGACTGGATCTGGGCGCGCGACATGCTCGTCCATGTCGATCTCGAGCGCGGCTTCTTCGAGTGCCACCGCGTCCTCAAGCCCGGCGGCCGGATGATCGCCTACGTCACGCTCGCGACCGATCTCCTCGAGCCACGCGAGCGCGCCTGGCTCGCGGATGCGCTCGCGCTCGTCAACCTCGACGCGGACCGGCTCGAAGCTGCGGCCACGCCGCTCGCGCTGGAGCAGAGGGTCGAGCTCGGCAGCGAGTGGCGCGAGCGGATGATCGAGGACGGCGAGTGGGATCCGACCGACGCCCTCCTGCGGATCGCGCGTATGCGCCGACTCGGAATCGAAAGCCCGGTCGACGGCGCCGACCTCGTCTGGGGGATCTACCAACTCCTGGGGAAGCTGTGTCCAACCGTCTACGTGTGGTCGAAAACCTCCTCGGCCTGATCGGCGACACGCCGCTCGTCGCGCTGCAGCGCCTCTCCCCGGCCGGCGTCACGATCTACGCGAAGCTCGAGGGACAGAACCCGACCGGCTCGACAAAGGATCGCGTCGCGCTCGCCATGATCGAGGCGGCGGAGACCGCCGGAGAGCTCGAGCCCGGCCGCGAGCTGCTCGAGCCGACCTCCGGCAACACCGGCATCGCGCTTGCGCTCGTCGCGAAGCTCAAGGGCTACCCGCTCACGTGCGTCCTCCCCGAGAACGCGACGGAGGAGCGGCGCCAGCTCCTGCGGCTC
>Ga0265338_10001705_pt1 | contig 34862 bp, 23 predicted proteins | sample 42126metaG_FD_193579 | JGI IMG/M metagenome (GOLD analysis project Ga0265338, IMG submission 193579) | Rhizosphere microbial communities from Carex aquatilis grown in University of Washington, Seatle, WA, United States - 4-21-26 metaG | ecosystem: Host-associated > Plants > Roots > Rhizosphere...
GAACTTGCCGCTTGCAGTGCGTTCCACCATGCGGTGACGTTCTAAAACCATAAGGAAGCGGTGCGCGGTGCTCTTGTGCAGCTGTAACGATGACGCAACTTGCGCTAATCCGAGCGGCGTTTCGCTCTCTCCAAGTAAGTCCAGTACAGCAAAGGCCCGATCCAGGGCCTGGACCTTATAGGTGCCATGCGGTGCCGCATCACGCATCAGATAACCTCCCAGTCGCCTTCTTGGCTATAGATACAGCCTCTCAAAATATGGGACTGGTGTCAAGGCGTGATACGAGGTATCTAGGCTTGGGACGGCGTCAAGGGCGGTTTTCCGCCCTCAATGTGAGCCGATTGACTTGAGGAAAAATCTGAAATGTCGAGCCGCTATTCCGTCTCCGGGACCACATCGCCTTCGCCAGGAGCAAGGAATAAGTTCGCTTCCAGTCCATGCTGGCGCGTGTACAGGTCGTAATAACGGCCGCCCAGTGCGAACAGCTGGGCGTGATTACCACGTTCGACGATGCGCCCTTCCTCGACGACCAGGATTTGGTCGGCCCGGCGGATTGTCGACAGGCGGTGCGCAATCACGAACGTGGTTCTTCCCTGCATCAACTGGTTCAGGCCGGCCTGGATCATCGCTTCCGATTCCGAATCGAGTGAACTTGTCGCCTCGTCGAGAATCAGGATGCGCGGATCTGCAAGCAGCGCACGCGCGATTGAAAGTCGCTGACGCTGGCCGCCGGATAGCTTGACTCCGCGCTCGCCCACAATTGTGTCGTAGCCTTCAGGGAATCGCTCGGCAAATTCATCGACGCGCGCCGTGCGGCAGGCAAAGAGGAATTCATCTTCGCTTGCATCGGGCCGGGAAAACAGAATGTTCTCGCGAATGCTGCCGTCGAACAAGAACGACTCCTGCAGCACGACGCCGAGCTGCGAGCGATATGTATTCAAATCAACCGCAGCAAGGTCGATTCCATCTACGAGCACGTTTCCATTTGACGGAATATGGAACGCGCAGAGCAAGCTGATTATTGTAGATTTACCCGATCCTGATGAGCCCACCAGCGCCGTGACGGTCCCAGGGTCGGCTTGAAAGCTGATGCCGTGCAGCACCGGCTTGTCGGGAACGTAAGAGAATTCAACATTGTCGAATTCAACCGTGCCTTGAATCGGCGGCATCTTGAATGTTCTGCCCGGGCTCTGGTTTTCTTCCAACTCCGACATGATCTCGTTGGTGCGATCCAGTCCCGCGAAGGCCTCCGTCAATTGAGTACCGATGTTCACGATCTGGAAGACCGGCGCGATCATGAAGGCGAGAAACATGTTGTAGCTGAAATAATCGCCCACTGTCCACGTATGGCCGAGAACGTTGTGACCACCCAACCACATGACCAATGCCGAAACCAGCCCAAGCACCGTAGTGGAAGCGGAGCCGAGAACGCTGGTCATGGTGAGCGACTTCATCACGTTTTGCAGCAGCCGTTCAACTCCGGCTGAAAAGACGGTCGCCTCGCGCTCTTCAGCGTGATAGCCCTTGATAACACGCACTCCGCCGAGCGATTCAGTAAGACGGCCCGTGACTTCGGCGTTGATCTTGCCGCGTTCGCGGAAGATTGGGCGAATGGTTTTAAAGCCATATTGCAGCACGAACACAAACACGCCCATCACGCTGAACACGGTCAGCGTAACCGTGACGCTCAAATGCATCAGGTAGAGGAAGGCCAATACCGCCGTGAGCATTCCACCGACGAACTCGACCAGGCCCGTACCCACCAGATTACGCACGCCTTCAACGTCGCTCATGATGCGCGAAACAAGGTTGCCGGTGCGATTCTCGTCGTAATAAGCGACAGACAGCAGGCCTACATGGCGCTGGACCTGGCGACGCATGTCGGCAATCAGGCGCTGCCCTGCTTTCGAAAGCAGTTGCGTAAGTGAGAAGGACGTAGCCGCCTGCACCACCATGGCCGAAAACACAATCACGATGATCTGCGGCAGCATTTCAGGATGCGGATGCTGCGGAGAAAGCACCTTGTCGAGAAGAGTCTTCGATATGTAGGGCAGCACCAGGCCAGCGATGCGGTTCACGGACATGAGGCACAGACCCAGAATCAGCAGGCCCTTGCGCGGAAGAACGAGCGCCCTCACCTCCGGCCATATTTTTCTCAGGTTGGGCTTTTTCTTAGGTACGTCTGACTGCCCAGCACGCCCGCCGCGGCCGTGAGGTGAGCGCTCAGCGCGCATTCCCATACCCATGCCGCCACGCATTGTTCCCATACTTTAGATCCCGCCTATTCGAGCTTTCGAGCCCGCCGTGCTTCAACAAACGACTTGATGCACAAGTTTACGTAAATGAAGAGCAATCCGGCCATGATCAACTTTGAAGTCAGTGCGATCATGTCAGGATCCAAGCCCGCCGATCGCGCTGCGCCGTAACCGCGTAGGGCCTCAACCAGCGCTCCCACAAAACCGATAAGGCCGATGGTCACGTTGATGTGCATGAAGAGCTTGCGACGGCTTTCGCTGGGGCTGATGGCCAGAACTCCGCCAATACCCATCGCCAATCCAAACCAAGTGGGGATGAGCGCCGTGTAATGAATACTGCCCGTGTAAAAGAATCCTGTAAGCCCAAGAATGATGAGAAGAACAGCGAAAATGATCGTGACTTTTGCCATGTGAGACCTCCATCTTGCATTTCCGGGATTCCCAGCGTCAGACAAATTTGACAGAATCACTGGTGAGGAAACCGGGGCTGCCTGCGAAACTACGCGGCTCTTGTGAAGTCAAGGATATCAGTTACAGGCACACTAACTCCCGCTGACAAACATCTCTCCATCGGATGTTTGCCAGCAGGTTAAGGATTGATTCTCTTTATCTTTGAATGCGCGCCGAGCCACCTTTGGCAAAAGCACGAACCTGCTCCAGCGTGGCCATAGTGGTATCGCCTGGGAAAGTAGTCAAAAGCGCACCGTGCGCCCAGCCGAGCCTGATCGCGTCTTCGGGTTTTTCACCGGACAATAGGCCGTAAATGAAGCCCGCCGCAAAGCCGTCACCGCCGCCCACGCGATCATAAACATCCAGTTCGGCAGTCGGGGCAGAGTAAGTTTGCCCGTTGACCCATGCCACGGCGCTCCAGCTATGTTTGTTGGTGGTATGCACCTCGCGCAGTGTGGTCGCCACAACCTTTGCGTTTGGCAGCTTCTTTGTTACCTGGTCCATCATCGCGAAAAAGACCGACGGATCAAGCTGGGACTTTGAATGCACTTCAGGTCCGGGAATGCCCAGACCTTTTTGCAGGTCCTCTTCATTGCCAACAAGCACATCGACGTTTTCGACAATCTTGCCGATGGTCTCAACGGCTTTTTCATTTCCACCCTGAATGTTCCAGAGTTTTTCGCGGTAGTTCAAGTCGAAGGATGTAACGGCACCGACAGCTTTGGCTTCGCGCATCATTTCCGCAGCCAACGCCGCAGTGGAGTGCGACAGCGCGGCAAACAATCCACCGCAATGCACCCAGCGAACGCCGCCCGCGAAGATGGCCTTCCAATCAAAGTCGCCGGGCTTGAGCATTGCACCAGCTTCATTGCAGCGGTTGTAGAACACCACGGGAGGACGAACACCGTGGCCGCGATCGCTGTACACGGTGGCCATATTGGGCCCCGTTACGCCGTCATGCTTGAAGTGTTTGTAGATGGGCTTTACACCCATGGCGCGAACACGCTCGGCAATCAGGTCGCCAATCGGATAGTCCACCATCGCCGAAACGATTGCCGTCTTCAGGCGAAAACAATCAGACAGGTTGGCAGCAACATTGAATTCGCCGCCGCTTACGTGGATCTTGCACTCGGTGGCTTTGCGGAACGGGATAATTCCTGGATCAAGGCGATGGATCAAAGCCCCCAGCGACAAGAAATCCAGTTCACCATCGTTGCGAATCTTCAGTTCGCCGCTCATTGCGTTCTCTCCTGACGATTTGGCGATTTGTTTTTTTGTTTGATACTCAAAGGAATTATAAACTGGTCTGACCTCTCACGAAAGCTCGATTGGAATTTAGCTTGCCTTCCCAGCCAGTTTCTTCACGTCGGCCACCAGTTGATCTGGCGTCCACTCGTTGCCAGGATAAAACTGCGCGACCTTACCGTCGGGTCCAATCACGGTGGTGGAGAGGGTATGGGTGATGGTTCCATTTTCGCCGTTAGACATGCCCACGTTGAAGAACTTCGCCATTTCCTGCAGTTCGGTCTTGCTTGGAACAGCAAAATCCCAATGCGCAAACGCGGTCTTGGCGTCGCCGCCAATGTATTGAGCTGCATAGGCGCGGAGAATGGCCGGGGTATCACGATCCGGGTCAAAGCTTACGCATAGCAAATGTGTTTTGCCATGAAGTTTGGGATCGCCAGCCAGCTGCTTATTGATGGTGGCAAAGTTCCGCGTAACCAGCGGGCAGAAATTTGGCAGCGGGCAGCGCGTGTAAATAAACGTCACAAGAAGCGTCTGGCCTTTGAACTGTCCAAGGTGGATGGCCCGGCCGTCCTGGTTGCGCAGCTTGAAGTCGGGCACGATGTCGCCTGCGGTCGGCACGTGATAAATTACGACCGGCTTGTAATCCGGCTTGGCTTGCGCGACAACCACAATGTGATCGAGCAGAACCGTCTGCTGACCAGTCTTCGACACCAGCACGTCGGCAGTGATGACGTCGCCTGGATGCAGATCGCCGATGATATTTGCATCCTTCAGTTGATACGGCATGGTCATCGCTTCCATAAAGCCGGGAATTGCCTCGTGATCCAGCACGACGATGGCGTGCGGTGCGTCAGTAGACAAGACCTTACCTCGCAAATGGTAAACCGTGACTCCCGAGTTTGATTGATCTGCGCTGGATTGATTCTGGACGTTCTGGCTCGAGTGGCAGCCGGAAAAAATAAAGCAGGCAAGGAATGAGGAAATGATCAGTCGGCGCATAACAATTCAGTGTACAACCGCGCACAATCCGGCTGAGTGCATAACCTCTTTGGCACGGGGAGCGCCACTGTCGTATAACGCTGGAATGGGGACAAGCAGTAAACCCGGGCCAGCATCTGGTTCGAATCTCGAAATCGACAGTTGGCTTCGAGACGGCGGCATGGTGATTGCTGCCAGCGAGCGAGCGCGGAGGGCACTGACCGCACGCTATCATCTGGCCCGCCGCGCTGAAGGGCTTTCCGCTTGGCCAGAACCGGCAATTCAGGACTGGCAGACATTTCTGCGCTTTGCGTGGGAGAAGCTTGTCAGTTCCGACACTGATGATGTTCGCCTGCTTCTCGATCCGTTACAAGAAAAGTCAATTTGGACAAATATCGCTGGATCAGAGCAACGCCTTGCCACCCTGCTGAGTGGTCCGCGGAATCGGGTTGCGGCGCTAGCGTTGAAGGCACACCAACTTCTCTGCCTTTATGCTCCGCAATATCTGCGTGCGAACGCGCGAAGCGGCTGGCAACAGGATGCGGATGTCTTTTCCGGATGGCTGGACGCATTTGAAGATATTTGCGCTACCGGGAAACTACTGAGCCCAGCGCGGCTGCCTCTGGAGTTAATCGCACAGCTTGAGAAGCTGCCGGCTACTTCAAGCCGTCCTCCATTACTTCTTGCTGGATTCGATCGGATGTTGCCGGTGCAACGGAAGCTTCTGGATACGTGGGGAGCTTGGCGGCAGACAACAGGCCGCGATGCGGCCAACGCGATTTGCTTCTATCGTGCCCCTGATGCGCAATCCGAGTTGGCGGCGTGCGCGCTCTGGTGCAAGCAAAAACTTGTCGCCGACCCTAAAGCGAAGCTGCTGGTCGTATCTCAGGATGTGCCGCAACGCAGGGGCGAGATTGAACGTACGTTTCTGGCTCTGGCCAATGTGCCTGATATCTCTCCAGCGTTCGAATTCTCACTTGGAATTCCGCTCAGCAAAGTTGCGCTTGCACGCAGCGCCCATCTGCATCTTCGCTGGTTGTCGAATTCGGTTGAAGAGAGTGAGCTTGACTGGCTCTTCTCATCGGGCATGGCCGTTGCCGACGCCCAGGAATCCGCAGCACTACAAAACTACATACGCATGCTGCGGCGGCGCGGACTTGAGCGGCCACAGTGGTCGTTGCAGGCGTTTCTAAACCAGCAAGTAAACGCGGAACTACCGGCCGATTGGGTAAAGCGTGTCTCGGAGGCGCAGCGCCGACTTGCCGAAAACGCACGCAATCGCAGGAGCCCATTGGAGTGGGCAGAGTTTGTTCCGAGCCTGCTTCAAACAATTGGCTGGCCGGGAGCGCGCCCTCTTTCAAGCGAAGAATTTCAGGTGATTCGTCGCTGGGATTTGGCGCTCGAGTCTTGCGCTTCGCTCGGTTTCGATGGTCGCCGTATCCCATGGAACGAGTTTCTGATTGCGCTCGCGGATGCTATGGAAGATACGCTGTTCGCGCCGGAATCGCACGATGCACCGATACAAATTGCAGGGCCGGCAGAATCGGCTGGCCTGACTGCCGATGCCATCTGGTTCATGGGTGCGAGCGAAAATGCGTGGCCGGCAACCGGGGCAACTCATCCGCTGCTACCGCTGGACGTTCAACGCGATGTCGCAATGCCACACGCCACATCGCAATTGGACTGGGAGCTATCCAATGCCATCGTTACACGCCTGCTTTCTTCGGCACCCGAAGTGTGCTTCAGTTATGCACGCCAGGGGGACGAGGCGGAAGCGCGTCCCTCGCGCCTAATTGTGCGCGTTGCAGGCACGCCTCAAGCGTTGCCAGCCGAATTGATTGCCCCGCAAGCGCCGCCAGCTTGCACGGAATCATTTGATGACATGGGCATCGTCGCGTATGCCGGCGACAACGTACTAGGCGGAGCCAGCGTACTCACCTGCCAATCGCAATGCCCATTCAAGGCATTCGCCGCAGCTCGATTGGCAGCGCAAAGTTGGAACGCCGCGGAGCCTTGTCTAACGGCGGCGCAACGAGGTCAGCTGCTTCATGCTGCGCTTCACTCCATTTGGGGCGGCGCAAAGACCGGAGGAATACGCACGCTGAGCGAACTCCGCCAGCTCAACAACCGCGAAACCTTCATCGCAGAACATGTGCTTCGCGCGATGCAGAGTGCGCTCAAAGTGGCACTTCGCGAACGGTTGCCGCACCGTTATCTTGAGCTGGAAGAGCGGCGCCTGAATTTGCTCCTCGGCGAATGGCTCGAATATGAATTGGCCCGCGTTGAATTCACGACTCTCGAAACCGAGGCGGAGCGCACCGTACAGCTTGCGGGCCTCTCATTTGATTTGCGCCTCGACCGTATCGACCGGCTATCTGACGGCTCATTGCTGGTCATTGACTACAAGACCGGTGTGGTAACACCCAAATCGTGGGAGTTGCCGCGACCCGATGATGTGCAGCTTCCGCTTTATGCATCGTTTGCAATTGACGATGACGAAACACTCGGAGGCTTGGCTTTTGCCAAAGTTCGCCGCGGAGACGACCGCGGTTTTGCGGGACATATTAAAGATGCGCGCGCAACCCTCTTCCCTTCCCTACGTGGCACAAGCAGCCTGGTAAAAAACAAGTTGGACGAAGAAAACATAAATCATTGGAAGCACGAGATCGAAGTTCTTGCACGTAATTTTCTGGCAGGTCGCGCTGATGTCAACCCTCGTGAATATCCCGAAACCTGCTCACGATGCGGGCTTCAAACTCTCTGCCGTATTCAAGAGCATCGCGTGTTGATCGCCGTGGACGAAGATTCAGCAGGAGAGGAGACCGTAGATGAGTAGCTCCATCTCCAGGGCAGTTCCGTCTGATCAGCATCAGCGAGAGCAGGCGCTCAATCCGGAAAACTCAATCCTTGTACAGGCTCCAGCGGGATCGGGAAAAACCGATCTGCTGACGCGGCGATTCCTAAGGCTTCTGGTTGAAGTTGATGATCCGGCAGAAATTGTCGCAATCACATTCACAAAGGCCGCAGCTGCGGAGATGCAGCATCGCATCCTTTTGAAATTGGAGCAGGCAGCAGCGCAAGCGGCGCCCGCTAAAGATGACCCTTTTTCAATGGAGGCGCTCGCGCACCGTGCACTTGTGCACTCACAAGCACTCGGCTGGAACCTGCTCGATCAACCTTCGCAACTGCGCATTTCTACTATCGATTCGTTCTGCCGCGACATTGCCCTGCAGCAACCGCTCCTTTCCGGGCTTGGCGACGGACTCGATATCTACGATCACCCTCAGGAACTTTATCGACGCGCAGCACGCCGCACCATCGAACAGATCGACTCGGCTGACGTGACTCTTCGCGCCGCGCTTGAGTCCCTTCTCGATTGGCGCGATAACAACTGGCACGAACTGGAAACGCTTCTCGCAGAAATGCTCGCCAATCGTGACCGCTGGATCCACGGCTTCGTGGTGGGACAGCAGCAGAACTGGGATCAATTGCGGGCGCAACTGGAGCGGCCATTCGCCAATGCGGTTTGCGCGGGACTCGAACGGCTTGCGGTTCTGCTCGATGAATTTCCGGATGCACGTAAAGAAGTCCTGACTCTGATTCGGTTCGCCTGCGATAACGGCGCTGACCCGCAGTTCAGAGAATTAGCCGAGTTGGCGGATTTTCCCGTCTGGAATTCCACGACTGGCGAGCTGAACACTGAAGCAATTGAAGATGCTTGCAACGCCTACAATCTCCTCGCCTGTTTCCTGCTCACAAACGATGGCAACTTCCGGCAGGCTATCGACAAGCGGCTTGGTTTCCCTGCTGATCGCAAAACTGAAAAAGCTCGCCTTAGTGCGCTGATTGGCCAGCTCAGAAATGTTGAAGGGCTGGAAGCCGCACTCGCACAAATTCGCAGACTGCCTCCGGTGAGGTACAGCGACGGAGAGTGGCAGATTCTGCGCGCCTGCTTTACGCTCTTGCGGCACGCTGCCGCCCAGTTGCAGGTTGTGTTTTCTGAGACTGGCGCAGTGGATTACATAGAAGTGGCGCAGATTGCGCAGAGAGTTCTGTTGGCAGAGGACGGCTTGCCGAGCGAGGCCGCGCTTTCGCTGGGCGGAAACATTCGCCACATTCTCGTCGACGAATTTCAGGACACCAGCCGCCGTCAGCACGAGCTGCTGCGCCGCTTGATCACTGCGTGGCCCGAGCGCGAAGGTCGCAGCTGCTTTGTGGTCGGCGATCCCATGCAGTCAATCTATTTTTTCCGCGACGCCGACGCCGAGCTCTTTCCGCGCGTCCAGGCTGCCGGTCTTGAAATCTATGGAAACGAGCCGCTCTACTTCGATCCCATTCTCCTGAAAGACAACTTTCGGACAGTAGCACCGTTGGTCGAGACGCTGAACCACGTCCTTGGCTCTGTCTTTGCGGAGAGTGATGGCAGTGGCGTCACATTTGCCGAGGCCACACCAGCCCGTCCAGAAGACTCGGCACACGCCTCGCAGCTCAAGCTACACTTGAGGTTTTCTGGCCAAGACACAGAAGACACACCGCTAGACGAGTCAAGCTCCAAGTCGATCGTCGAGCCGGAGAACCCGCAGGTCGGCGAGATTGTCGCCCTCGTCAGTAGCCATCTGAAACGCATGGAACAGGCGCGAGCCGATGGCAAAAACTATCGAATCGCAGTTCTGGGCCGTACGCGCACGGTTCTTGCGCCCATCGCCGAGGCACTGCGCGAGGCGCAGATTCCCTTCCGCGCGGTCGATCTTGAAAGACTCTCGTCGCGACCTGAGGTGCTTGATGCGCTCGCTTTGGCGCGTGCCTTGCTCAACCCTTTCGATCGCGTTGCTTGGCTCGGAGTACTGCGCGCTCCATGGTGCGGGCTCGGTCTTAGCGATCTTCACATGCTAACCAGCGAGGACGATCCTTCCCTGCTCGCACGCCCCATTCCCGACCTGCTTGCCGAACGAATTCCATTGCTGAGCGCGGAGGGTCGGCTTGCTGCTAATCGTGTCTTCGACGTGATTGCGTTCGCGCCGAGCCTGCGATTTGCTACTCCCACGGCATCGCTTGGAACATGGTTGCGTAATGTGTGGCAACTTCTCGGCGGCGAACACTGCGTGGATGACACGGCGCGCGTTAACCTCGATCTGCTCTGGCGCTCGCTGGACAAGCTTCCGAATGGAGAGCAGGATCTGCTCGGGCCGGCACTCGATGCGGCTCTCAGCAAACTGACGGCACAGCCGGACCCGGCAGCAAGCGGCGAATGCGGCGTTCAACTGATGACCATCCACAAGTCCAAGGGGCTGGAATTTGAAGTTGTTATCTTGCCTGAACTGCAGGCGAGTAGTCGCAAAGGTCAATTCCGGTTGCTTTCGTGGCTCGAGCGTGGATTGCCGCCCGATCAGCACGCCGACCGTTCAGAAGACGTAACAGAGTTTTTGGTGGCTCCACTGCAGGCGAAGGGCTCTGAACGCAGCGGCGCGAGGGCCTGGGTCGATCGGGTTTACGCTGAACGCGAATCGCAGGAGATGCGTCGGCTGCTCTACGTTGCAGCCACACGCGCACGTGACGAGTTGCATCTTTTTGCCCGCCCCCCATGCAAGCGCGATACAAACGGCGAGTGGATTCTGCCTGAGCCAACCGGCAGCCTGCTTGCGACGGCGTGGCCAGGACTTGAGGAGGAGATTCTACAGCGCTTTGCTGAATGGAAAGCCGGGCTGACTCAGACCGCGACAATCGAGTCTATAGCAGCGGCAGGCGAGGGCAACATGCTGACGATGCCATCGCCCTTCAAGCCTACTGTGCTGCGCCGCCTGCCCGCTGATTTCCGTATTTCGCCTGAGGCTCTGCGAACTGGTGCGTCCGCGTCACCGATCATCGGAATGAACGGCAACCTTTATCAGCGACATGAGGGCGGATTGCTCACGCGCGCGCTTGGCATTGCTGTTCATTCCTTATTGGAGCAGGCTGCTGGTCTGCGCGAAAAACTTGATTGGGAAGAAACCCGCGCGGCGTTGAAAAAGTCGCAGGCTATGGTTACGGCCCGAATTCGCTCCAACGGATTAGAACCGGACCGGGCAAATCAAATTGCGGCGAAAGCCCTTGAAATTGCTGTCAGGGCCACTCACGATTCCTCGGGCCAATGGATACTTTCGCCACACACCGATGCAGCCAGCGAGGTTCGATGGGCCGGAGTGCTAAATGATGAAGTGCGCACGGTGCAGGTAGATCGCGTGTTTCGTGCCGGCGCTGCGCCTCAAACTGAAAAAGGTAATTTCTGGTGGATCGTCGATTACAAGACTGCACATGCGGACGACAGCATAAATGCCGATCCATCAAATGTTCTGCGACAATTACGAGCGCTATTTGCACCGCAGTTGCAGGCATATGCTGAAGTACTCCGCAAATTACACGGCGAGGCAATACAGATACACGCCGGTCTTTATTATCCGCGCATGTTGCTTTTCGATTGGTGGGAGACGTAGTACGACTTGAAAGAACGTGCTGTTTCAGGCGCGACTGAGGTGCCGCGCCTGAAACGTGTGAAACTCTACATCAGGTTGGACATCAGGCTGTCGAGTGCAGACTTTGGAGGACGGGTGTGCGACTCCGGCAACGTGCCCAGCGGTTCATCCACAACGTTCAGCAGATCTGTAAACGATGGCTTCTGGGTATCAATAAAGAAGATGCCCGTAAGGACTTCGTTCTTTTCCTGCGCTTCCATCAATGTGCGAACTGCGTTAGCCCGGTCGGTGGGGTTGTAGTCCTCAAGTAACTTGCGCAAGCGCAGGCTCGACCCGTCGTGCATTTCAACGTCGTAAACCTGGCCGGAATCGTAATCGACCTCGATGTCATCGAAGCTGGCTACGAAATCAATCTCGTTGATCGGCTCATCGTATTCCTGCAGGAACTTGTAGCTCTTGGTCGAACCCTCGTGATCGTTGAAGGTCACGCACGGGCTGATGACGTCGAGCAGTACGGTTCCATTGTGTGCGATTGCCGCCTTCAGCATTGAGAGAAGTTGCTTTTTGTCGCCAGAAAACGAACGGCCTACAAAAGTAGCTCCCAGTTGAATTGCGAGCGCACATGTATCGATGGGCGGCAGGTCATTGATCACGCCGGTCTTCAATTTTGAACCAATGTCCGCAGTTGCAGAGAACTGGCCCTTGGTCAATCCATACACGCCGTTGTTCTCCACGATGTAAATCATCGGCAGATTGCGGCGCATCAGGTGGACGAATTGCCCAACGCCGATTGACGCTGTATCTCCGTCGCCAGAAACGCCGAGTGCCGTCAAGGTGTGGTTGGCCAACATCGCGCCAGTGGTCACCGAGGGCATACGACCGTGCACACTATTGAATGAGTGCGAGCGGCTCATAAAGTAGGCCGGGCTCTTTGACGAGCAGCCGATGCCACTCATCTTGATCACTCCCTCGGGCTCTACGCCCATCTCAAACATAGCGTCAACAATGCGTTCTGAAATTGCATTGTGTCCGCAGCCGGCGCACAAGGTGCTCTTGCCGCCGCGATAATCAACAATCGGTAAACCGATATGGTTCACCTTAGGATTTGGAGTAGCGGTTGCCACTTAGAGACCCTCCTTCGCAGCAAATTCTTCGGTGATGGTGCGGGCGTCTATCGGCAATCCGTTGTAGTGCAGAATGCTGCGCAGCTTGACGACCTGCTCCGCCGGAAGGTCGAGCTTGAGCAGACTTGCCAGCTGTCCGTCGCGGTCCTGCTCTACTACGTATACGCGTTCGTGCGATGCCACAAAGTCATGAATCTCGTGGGCGAAGGGATAAGACCTGATGCGCATGTAGTCCACGTCCATGCCGTATTCTTTCTTGACCTGGTCCATGCTTTCACGCAACGCGAAATCGGTGGTGCCGTAAGCAAGGAAACCAATCTTAGAAGTCCCATCCTTAACTGCAACTGGCGCCGGAACCAGTTTGCGCGCGCTCTCAAACTTGCGCGTCAAACGCTCCATCACTTTCTGATACTCATCAGGACGTTCTGTGTAGCCGGCAGCATCGTTGTGTCCTGATCCGCGCGTAAAGTACGCGGCCTTCGGATGCTTGGTGCCTGGCAGCGTACGCCAGCCCACTGCATCGCCGTCGACGTCACGATAACGAGCAAATCCGCCCAGGCGATCAAGATCTTCCTTGGTCAGGACCTTGCCGCGATCCAACGGCTTTTCCGGATAATCAAATGGATCAGACATCCAGTTGTTCATGCCGAGGTCGAGATCCGTCAGTACGAACACCGGCGTCTGCAGGCGCTCGCTCAAGTCGAATGCCTCGTAACCAAACTCGAAGCATTCCTTCACTGAACCGGGAAGATAAATGGGGTGCTTGGTATCACCATGCGACAAAAACGCAGTCGAAAGCAGATCGGCTTGCGAGGTACGCGTCGGCATACCTGTGGACGGACCCGTACGCTGTACATCGAAGATCACGCCCGGAATTTCGGCGTAATATCCGAGACCGGTAAACTCGGCCATCAGCGAAACACCCGGGCCTGAGGTTGAAGTCATAGACCGCGCACCCGCCCAGCCTGCGCCGAGCACCATGCCGATAGCTGCAAGTTCATCTTCAGCCTGCACAACAGCGAAGGTAGCCTTGCCTTCAGGCGTCACGCGGAATTTCTTCAGCAGGTCCGTTGCAGCTTCAACCAGCGAGGTGGATGGAGTGATGGGATACCAGGCGATCACTGTTACACCGGCAAACACCGCGCCCATGCCGCAGGCAGCGTTTCCGTCGATGATGATCTTGCCTTTGGTCTCATTCATCTGCTCAATAACGAAGGGATCCTGCTTGATGAACGTCGTCTGTGCGTAATCAAAGCCGGCCTTCACGGCGCCAAAGTTCAACTCAAAGACCTTCTGCTTTTTGGCAAACTGCTTTTGCAGACCGCGCTCCACAACTGCGAGATCAATTTGCAGAATTTGCGCCACCGCACCTACGTACACCATGTTCTTCACAAGCTTGCGAAGTTTGGCCTCAGGACATACGGCTGCAGCAATCTTGTCGAACGGCACCGGATAACAAACGATGTCATCGCGATACTGCTTTAGATCCAGTTTTTCTTCGTAAATGGCTACGCCGCCAACCGGCAACGCCAGCGCATCTTCGCGAGCCGTGTCAGGATTAAGCGCCACGAGGACTTCCGCATCGCGCTTGCGCGCAACATAACCATCCTTGCTGGCGCGAATCGTGTACCAGGTGGGTAGTCCGGCAATATTCGACGGGAAAAGGTTTTTCGCGCTGACGGGAACGCCCATTCCGAAGATGCTCTTCAGCAGTACGCTATTGGCGGATTGCGAGCCGGACCCGTTCACCGTTGCTACGTTAATGCTGAAATCGTTTGCGACACGCCGTTGTGCGGCGAGTGTGCCCTGTTCTTGACCAAGGGCCAGGTCTCCTGTCGCCATTTGGCGGGATTCCCTTCCGAATTAGATTCTCAAAAAAATCGCGATTTACTTGTTCGCTCCACATGTGATTATAGTCACTTACCGACCTTCGCGTACCGCTACTTGACCCGAAGGTAACCCGCTTGATTCTCAGTCGTTCAGAACCAATCCAAGACTTGGTCCATGCCTTAGATTCACCGTGGAGAAAATCCTGTTTGCTGCCCCAGAGATTCTACGCTTTAGTGGCTACCCGCGCTCAGATCCGCAAAGGAAATCCCGTAGATCGCTAGCCGCAAATAGTTTGGTTTCAGGCGCTTGCCGCATTCGCTTGTTCTGGACCCTCCAACGCAACCCACCCTTTCTCGGATACTTGGTCTACTTGAGATTCAGGTCTGGATCGCCATCTGGATATACCCGCCTTCAATCCAGCCCAGAACAGTACGGCAATCGTACAGCTTTTTTGATGCGAAATGGTGTGAGATAAATCACTGAAGGCTGCATTAAATTGGCTCAACCTAGTCGCAGAGTTTGGGGTCCTGTTGCCGTGTTTCGATTAGATTATTTTTCTTGCCTGCTTACAGTCGTTTCCACCATCTTGGTCGTCCGAAAGCAATGGATGGGCCTGGTCATTGCCGCCATCAACTGCGTGATTATTTGCGTGATTGGAATGCGCACGGCTCAATATGGATTTGTTCCGGCAAATCTGTTCTGCATCCTTACTTATGCGTGGAGCATTGGCTCCTGGAGTCGCGATCGGAAGCCTACCGACAACCTTATTGCTACGCCAACCACACCCGCACTCCCGACAACTCGTGCCAGGGCAACTGCCCCACTTAGGAATAGCCGCCGTTCGGGGCTCTTCCTCGCCTACAGCGCCAGTTCGTATGCAAGGATGCAGAAGCACACGGCCGATGAGCTGATCGGTTCCGTATCCACCGCCGAGGTCAAAGCAGGAAGCTGATTACAACCTGCAGTGTTTACGCTTCAGCAACACAGGAGGCGCGGATGCAAGTCACCGATGCGGCACGGTCAATGCGTGCCCCGATATGATAAATTCAAACAGTCAGACCACCGCCGGAGAGATGGCCGAGTGGTTTAAGGCGCACGCTTGGAAAGCGTGTGTACTTTAACGAGTACCGTGGGTTCGAATCCCACTCTCTCCGCCATACTTCCTCGCAATCTGTTGATCCTAAACGCAATTAAATGAAAATAAGGTTCTTATCTCAATTCTCTATAGTCGCCAAAGTCTCTTTAGTCGTTCCAATTCTTCCCTTTTCCCGTGTTTTGCATGACAAAGGGTTGTCTGCATGACAACAGCGCAGATCTTAAGAAATTGACTAATTGAGAAGCTCGCTGGCGGACCTAGATTGCGGGTCGAGAAGGTCAGCCAGAGACGAGGATGGGTTTCCAAACTGAAGCGTTGAGCTCTTGGTCGACATACAAAGTGGCAATGATGGGGAGTGTCCACGATCGGTTCGTGGGCTGACAAAGTTGGAAACTCTAAGGAGTTGTTGCTCTCCAAATACATCCCGCTCTCGGTAATGGTTCTTCTGTCAAACACCTCCTCGCAGGTTGTCCAACTCGCACGGTATGAAAGAAGAAGCGCTGGAAAATGGGGCGGCTCTTCGCCTGGCTCCATTTCTTCTTGCGATTGATCAACCGATGGGAATACGAGGTCGAGAACTTTCTCGACATGGTCGATCCTGCCTGCTTCAAACTGCAGCTCGGGAATTCATGAGGCTGCTTCTAGTTCTTTTTCTTGGCAGCCAATTGCAATAGGACAGTCTTGTCAGTCTGCTCATGCCTCACAGTAACGTGAAACTGGGCGCCTGCCTTTCCGAAGATTCGTTCATTAAATGCCTCTCCCACGCTCGCGGTCAAAGGATGGCCGTCAACTTCCACAATCTCGTCCCCAGACAGAATCCCCGCTTTGCCTGCGGCAGAGTTGGGCTCCACTGTACTGACCATCGCGCTGTCAACATGCACAAGGTCGAGTTGAAGGCCCGTAGAGGAGAATTCCCCGGTCTTGATGAAGCCGTACGGCTTGAAAAGGCTGTCACACAAATCGAGGGCAACCGGGGCAAGCGGCCCTGCGCCCATGCAGGGGGCGAATTGGCCGCGCCAATTGATCAACGGTCTCACCATGACGAACATGTTGGGAGACTTCGGTCCTGCGGGGGCGCTCTGCGGGGAACGTACCAGGCTCACTTCCAGCAAGGCTCCTTTGCGCCGCACCGTCAAGTGCAGTGCCTCGCCACGCCGGCCAAACATAGCCTTTTCCGCGATGACTCCAGGTGTGGGCTTCACAGGTTTGTCTTCCACCGCGATGATCGAGTCACCCACCTCCAAACCGGCTTGCATCGCAGAGGAATCTTTTTGAACTGCGAGAATCACTCCATCGTCCTTGCCTTTCGTGCCGATCGTCAGCCCTTCGAATCCAATCTCAGCTACTCGGATGAAGCCGGACTGTTCAAATAAGTCGGCGCACTTTTTGGCCAGCGGACCGCCAACCGGGCCAATGCCCACGCAAGGTGCTTTAGCGCCGTCCTGGTTGATCAGCTCAGTCTCGAACTGCCCAAAAGACTGCGCAGCTCCGCAGGCCAGCAGCAGAGAACCGATCAGAAGAAGTCTAAATCCTGTCAAGAAATACCTCCGGATACTCGCCGTGCGCTCAATTTGATGGAATCAACTCTACCCAGCTTTGGCTCACTGGATAGACCGAACCGTTCGGGTCAAGCGAATGGTCCTGCGTCTGGATCAAAGTGCTGCCATCGGACGACATCCACTGGTGGTTGTACTGGTTGCTGGCCTCAATCTTCTGCCCGGTACTGGGATTGATGAAGGTCTGCCGGTCCAGCGAGTACAGCGAAGTTTGATGTGCCGCATTGTCGATCGCCGACTGAGTGTTGGCGTCATTGCGCATGGCTGAGGCCGTGCCGGCGGCACGCTGGGCGTCTGCCGCCCGGCTTCGGGCCAGCAGATTCTGGTTGACCTCGGCGTAGTGCTGAGTCATTTGCTGGAACTGGCGATTACTGGCCTCCTGCAACTGCTGGAATTTGCTCGTCATGTCCTGAATGACGCGTTGGTTCCACTCATTATTGATTTGCTGAAGTGCGGGTTTGTGCGCGATCATCTCGTCGAGATGGCCCTTCGGAGCGCGGATGATAGATGTGCCCGTCGAGTTGCAGATAAGGCGCGTGTAGGGACGCCCCATGGTAGCCTGCGCCTGTGTCTCCTGGCAATTCACGGTTGCGAACACAGCTTCATCGACTAGCTGTCCGTTGAGTTCATATTCAACATGTACCCGCGCCGCATCCTGGATTGCTTTGCCCTGGATGCCGTTTCTTCTCAGGTTTGTGGTGGCCTGTTCGCTGTTAGCCGCAAGCGCGGCCTCGAATTTGGGATCGAGCGGCACAACTGTAACCGTTTGCGCATAAGGATGCAGAATAGGGACCGCAATGTTCAGCAGAAATCCGGCTGCCGAATCGATGTTGATATTCGACGGGCATTTCTGGCCCTGAAAGTTGTATCCATTGCTCGAGCCGGTCCAGGAAACACCGGGCAACACCATGTAGGCCGAGACACCGTCGGGGCCGAGCTCTGCGTAAGACAAGCCAGCCGCGGGGTAGGCCGGGGCGTGGCATCCCCCGGGGCGCAAGATGGTTCCGGCAAATTTCCACCCGTTGGGAACATTGATGGTGAACGCAGTCATTCCATAAGCCGGATCGGTTATCTCGGCCTTGTGCGAACTGGTCCAGGCGGAACTGGCAGCATGTGCTGAGCTACCGCTGGCTTGCTGGGCGGCGGGCGCGTCATTCTTCTGCTGACTATGGCACCCAGCGACACCGATGATCACCAGAACCGCCGCTCCACTCAAAATTGCCACCCTGTGCTTCATAACGACCTCTTTCAATCCCATTTCATCTCTCCTGTTCGTATGAGGCGGGGAAACGCCTGCATTCTCAACCTTCAAAAGCAAAGTCGATTTGGGAGAGGAACTCAAACTTCAGATAGTTTGATCCTCTGATTCGTTCGCGCCATTTAGCCGAAAAGTGCGTCAGCAGAGCTAGGGACGAGTGGTGAATTCATAGGGAAACTCCTGCTTGGTACGCGTCATCCCCAGGGGAAATGCTTCACGTCGGAGGGCGCCGCTCTTCCTGTCGAAACGGGAGGGAGAATTGACGCGGCACGCGCACCCCCTCCAAAGCTACGACGTAATCAAGTGAACAGAGGCTGTGGGGCAATGAGAGTTGAGTTTCTGTTGGAGCACCTGCAGGTCGGAGAGATGACCATCCGGAATGGGAATCCGCTGGGTCACGAGCACCGAGGAGCTGCCGTTAAAGGATTGAAAGATAAACATCACGCGCGCCGGAAGGTCGGTTGCAGCGGTGGCTTTCAGTAGGTACTTGCCGGAGAGTATCCAGGGCATGAATGCCCCGTTGCAGTACAGGCCCTCGTCGCCGAACCATGCTTCCGGCGCAGCCACCAGCAATCGCCGATAGCGGCGGTCGAAGTTGGTGCGTTTGAACCAATAGGCCAGCAGTACCAGCAGAATTATAAAGCCCGTCAGACCGCTTACGATGACCACGTTTTGCTGCAAGCCATCGCCCGAGAATATAGAGCCCAGCGCGAAGAGTCCCCCGCAGAATAGTACGAAGAGCGCAGCATTCTTCCAGCGCCAGGGCCCTTCCTGTGCTTCTTCCCACTCTTGTTGATTCTTTGCCCATTGCTCCCATTGCTCAGGCGTGTATTGCCAGTGTGCCCACGGATCGGCGATCACTGCCGACATCCCACGGTCGTTCCGCCGCGCCATCATGTAGGAAATTGAAAGCATGGGCCCGCAAGCCAGCAGCAAGAAACCACCGAGTCCGATGGGCAGCCAATTCCAGGAAGATGGAAGCACCAGAGATGCGACCGTGCAGATGAGCAGGAAGACCACGAGGCGCCAGATCCAGCGATAAACCTTATGCCGATTGAAGGTGACCAGCTTGGCTGACGGCGGCAACTGCGCAACATGGGCGTCGGTGATCCGCACAATGAAGATGCTGGCGCTCGATCCGAGCACCAGCATGGCCAGGAATCCCGCAACCCCCTCCACTACCGGCGAGCGATTGGGCGGGCCATTCACGATAGCCATCGATGTGCCAGCAACAACGACGGCGATCAGCAGAAAACTGCCGACCAGCTTCATCGTGGTCTTCAGAGAGTAGAGCGGGCTCTGCCGCCAAGCGCTGAACGCACCGACGATGGTGAGAAGGCAGAAAATCAGCAAGGCAAGTTGCATATTGTTTTCCTTACACGGGACGCACGATCGTCAGACCTTTTGGATAACCAGGCCGGCGCGCTCGGCAATCATGCGAGCCACCTTCTTCGGACGGAAGAAAGTGTAGGAAGAGAACGTCGCCTCGCATCCGTCCATTCCCTCAACCCAGCACTGTTGCACGTTGCCTGCGCGTTTGTACTTGATTGCAACTATTTTGTTCCATGCAAGAAACAGCTCTGCCGGCGCCATCTTCGTGCCCAGGTTGAATGTCACGCCGCTACCATCGAGGTAGACTTGGTACGCTGCCATGGCGTGGCCCAGGTTCCATAGCCGCGGACAGATGTATCCCAGGGCCAGCGCTGCCATGCCCCACCAGACAGCACTCCACTCTCGATCGCCATTCAGTTCTCTGGTTGGAAAGACCAGCGAGAACACCATCAGCACCATGCCAATCGACATAAAGGCCGCGAAGAAACTCCCGCTCAGTGTGACCCAGCACAGGAACCTGCTATTGCGCAGAACAACCGGCCTGGAACGAATGAATTCTATCGGGGAATTGATACCTGTACCCGGCTCCGTGACAGAAGCCTCCGTTGTGCCCACGATGCAACCTCCTTCTCGATCTCATTGCACTGATTGGCAGCGAACAACTCAATCCGCTGACTTGTACGCGTCATGGGTCCTGATAATGTGTCATGAGTCAAAGAGAAGATGAAGTCCGGCGAAGCGGGACTTATGGGGATCGAGTCCGGCCTATTTGGCAAGTCTGGGCCGAATGTCCACGAGCAACTGGTGCGCCTCAGAGCCCGCAAGCTTCGCACCCGGAGAGACGGCGTTGGCGGCGAGCAGCTTATCGGCAATCTCAGCGTGGGGCAATGCTTCCTGATAGCGGTGTTGCCCGACCAGCGCCTGGGCCCAAAGAAAATGGGATGCGCCAAATCGCCGATCAGTCGGCGCAACTTTTCCCTCCTGAACAGCAACCAGTTCCTGGGCTGCTTTCTCGCCATCCTGAAAGCGCCCGGTTTCCACATATGCCTTTGATAGAAAGTACAGGGGCTCGGCCAGGTCAGGGCTGGAGCCCAGCATCTTTCGCCAGGCAGGCATCGCCGTCTCGATTAATGGCAAAGCCTCCTTCGCGCGTTTAAGCTTCATCAGCGCGCCAGCCATATATTCCTGCTCTGTGAGCGCTCCCCGGCTCTCGGCACCGGAACATTTCGCGGACCCGTCATAGGCGCGCTGATAGATAGGGAGGCTTGCCTGGACGTCGCCGCGCATTTCAGTCACGTAAGCAAGGTCTCCGTAGACCGCCGATTGATCACACAAGGCGAGGGGATCCGGACCATAGACCTGAAGAGCTTGTTCAAATGCCCGCTCGGCCTCATCCAGTTGGCCACGTAACTCAAGATCTTCGCCCAGCATATAGAGCGCATTGGCGGTCTCGCGTGGGGAGAGGTCGTTATCCCGGCACTCCTTTACCGCGAACTGTAGCAAGCGCAAATTCTCATCGCTGCGAAAACCATTGTCATCGCGGTTCCACGCATAGAAGATCGCGCTCCAAACGCGCACGTCGGGAGGAACACCAGGCTTGCGCGATAGTTCGAGCGCATGGGCAGTGAGCTTTTCGCCTGTGTCCATCTGCCCTTGCAGGTAGGCAATGTTACCGGAGAATGCCTCCGACTCAGCCTCTGTAGAAATATCTTTCGCAGCCTTTGCGCTCGCAATGGTTCCAGTAAGAACAGCCTGTGCGCTGTCCAGGTCGCCGTTCTCGTACATCGATTCGGCCAGACCCATCTGCGCCTCCCGCAGATCGGCAGGGTCTTTGATGTACTCAGGCAGCAACTTCACGCCAAGCTTGAGGAACTCCGGCACGGTAGCGGCGGGCCTACCCGTGTAATTCGAGTTCGCCAGTTTGAAAAGCCGGTACATAAAGGTCTGCATGCGCAGCGCCCTCTGCCCTTCGAGTACAGCCTGCTCCTGCCGCCAGCCCGCATAGGCGGCGCTGGCCAGCAAGGCGATCGCTACCAGGAGTGTTGCCGCCACTGCTGCTCGATGGCGACGCACGTATTTGCCTAACCGGTAGAACACCGTTTGCGGGCGGGCCAGCACCGGCCTGCCGCCCAGATAACGCTGAATGTCCCCAGTAAGCGAATCGATCGAGGGATAGCGATCCCTGGACCGCGGGTTCAGGCACTTCTGTGCAATCGTCGCCAGATCGCCGGTCAGGGATTGGCGCAGGCGACTTTCCGTGAGTCCGCGTTGTTGCGCCGCGGCGCTGGTTACCGCTTCCGGCAGACGTTCGGGCTCCTGTTCCTTGATGGCGCGTTCAATCATCGCGGCCACGGATGCGTTGTGGCCAGGTCTCGATCCCGCGAGCAATTCAAAAAGAACCGCGCCCAGTGCGTAAATGTCGCAGGACGTCGTGACCGGTTCGTTTCGCAATTGCTCGGGACTCGCGTAAGCCGGTGTGGCCATGACGGTGGTGGTCAATTGGCTGTCCGGCTGGATCAGCTTCGAGGTTCCAAAGTCCAGCAACTTGACCGCACCATCGGGGGTGACGAGAATATTCGATGGCTTCAGATCGAGGTGCACCACCAGGTTGCGGTGCGCATAGCCAACCGCGTCGCAAACGCGAAGAAACAGCTGCAGCCGTTCGGCAATCCCCAGCTTGTGCGCATCGCAGTAATCGTCCAGATGCACGCCGTCCACGTATTCCATCACCAGATAGGGCTGCCCTCGATCACTCAGGCCAGCATCCAGCATGCGCGTGATATTGGGATGATCCAGAGAAGCGAGAATATGCTCTTCACGGTGAAACCGTTCAATAAACGAGGGGCCCGCCGAATGCGGCGCCAGAACCTTCAAAGCGGAGCGCTGTAAAGCGCCCCCCACCATGCGTTCCACCAGATAGACAGCGCCGATGCCACCGGTCCCTAGGTGCCTGATCAGCGTGTAAGGCCCAATCTTGCCGGTTAGAGCGGGAACATGAGCTGCAACCTCTGCTTCTTCGATGCTCGACGCATTGAAAATATCCATCGCCCGGCGGCACAACTCTGCATCGAGACACCGCTCGGCCAGCACGCGCTCACGGTCTGCTGCAGGCGTTACCTCAGCGAGATGAAACAAATCCTGAAGCAATTGCCAGTTGTCCGCGTCCTGTGCCATGCCCCTCACTTCCGGTTGGCGCGAAGCAGAGAATGAATGCGTCACGTCCTAGGCGGAGTGGAGACGGTCGTAGAGCCAACCCCGCACAAATCTCAACTCCCGATCCACTGTAGCCTTCGAGGTATTCAGCAGTTCGGCCGTCTCCTCCGCGGTGAACCCGAGAAAGAAGCGTAGTTCGACCATTCTGCACTTGCGCGGTTCCAGTTGTTCCAGTTCTTCAAGTACGCGGTCCAGGTCCATCATCTCGACGGGTCTGGCATCGATCCAGGCTAGATCTGGATGAAGCGGAATTGGAACCCCGCCGTCGCGCTTTTGTCTTCCCTCGGAACGGGCCTGGTCGATCAGAACCCTTCGCATCAGGCGCGCTGAAAGGCTATAGAAGTGTTCGCGGTCTTCAAATCGCAGGCTGCGCTGCCGGATCAGTTTCAGGAACAGCTCGTTTACAACACTGGTCGGCTGCAACAGGTTCTCGGGTCGCTCACCTCGAAACAGCGCGCCGGCAATCTTCCTCAGTTGCGGATAGACAAGCTCGAACAGCTGCTCAACGGCCGCAGGATTCCCAGCGTTCCAATCGCGGAGAAGTACCGTGATTTCGCCGGCTTGCGGCATGGGGACCAGTCCTTGACGGCAGAATAAACATAACATTTCGGAGACGTTCTTGTTCGAATGAGACTGATTGGCCCTTCAACCCGGCTAGAACTAACCATCTGAGTGGTCCAGATTTTCCGAGCCCTTCAGTCCTGATCCTTGCCGCTCGGCTGAAGATTGACTATGTCGTATTGAGACGCTAGTGCTCTACCGTGCCCGTCACTGAATTTCCTTGTTGAGTGTGCGGATTAGAAACTCCTGTACTAACTTTCGAAATATTAACTTAGGCACAACTGAAGGGTTGCCGACAATACTCTCAGAACTCGAAAAAGCGAGCTTCAGAACTGCTCGAATAGTGCGCAGGCCAGTTGCGTGGTGACCTGTTCCAAGCGGTTTCAGGGTCGATATCGACCGGGCGATGAGCACAAAGGGACAGCTTGAGATGTGTGAGCAAGGTAATAGTCACACCGTGCAGCCTGAAGAATATGATCCAGTATGCGGAATGAAGGTCGATCCCTCGAACGCTGCCGCCAGTTTTGAATATCAGGGCGCCACTGTTTACTTCTGCAGTCTAGGCTGTGCCGCAAAGTTCCGTGCCGCGCCGCAAAAGTACCTGAAGGCCAAACTGGAGACACCTGCCTCGCACCCGCAGGTGGAGGCCGTGTCTCATGGGGAATATACCTGCCCAATGCATCCGCAGATCGTGCGGCAGGGACCGGGCAGTTGCCCGATCTGCGGCATGGCGCTCGAACCTCGGGAAGTCACAGCCGAAGATTCGAATCCCGAGCTCAACGACATGACAAGGCTCCTGTGGATCAGCGTCGTGCTCGCTGCGCCGATGCTGGCGCTGATGGTCTCCTCGTTTCTCCCTTCCATGCCCATGCAACACATGTTCTCGGCGAGAGTGTGGACCTGGGTCGAGTTCACCCTTGCGACCCCGGTGGTCCTGTGGTGTGGGTTGCCCTTCTTCGTCAGGGGTGTTTACAAGGTCGCCGTGACGGGCTCGGGCATGATCACTTTCACTTCGTCTCAAATCTCATTGCACGCAGGCGAGGCGCGCATTGGGAGAGTCGCCCCGGGGAGTTTCACCCCGAGGCGCTCGCAGAACTGGACGTGACACTCTCGCGTCATCCAGCTCCCATCATGGAGCCACTGCGCTTGATCGCCCAGTGTGCGAAGAGGAACGAACTGCGGCGAGAGATTGCCGCGACCGATTGCCGTGCACGCCTGACATGTTCACGCAGTTTCTTGTATTTCTGTCTGGCCCATTTGACCAGCTCCTGATCCAGTTGGCGGATCACAGAGTAAAGCGCAGTACGGTAGTACCGTCCGTAGTATTGGAACCAGCCCCGGATGATCGGATTGTAGGTGCGGGACAGATCTTCCAAGGTCTGGTGGCTACGCTGCCGCAGACGCCAGTTTCGGATTGTTGTCCGCATCGACTTGGTCGCTTTGGTCGAGACTGCTGGACTGAAATTGGTGAAGACTATGCCTTTGCGATTGATCGATTTCCTTGGACGAAATTCGTATCCAAGAAAATCGAACTTCTCATCGGTGTGTCTTCCCTTCCGCAGATCGTCTTTGCAATAAACGATCCGCGTCTTCTCCGGATGGAGTTCAAGTCCGCAGTCTGACAACCGCTTTGCGATTGCCTTCCGCATCTTCTGAGCCTGCCTTTCCGTTCTGCAATGCACGATGGCATCATCGGCGTACCTCTCGAATGGAACCTGAGGAAAGTTCGCCGCCAGCCATCGATCAAACGCATAATGCAGAAACAGGTTGGCCAGCAGTGGACTGATCACGCCGCCCTGCGGCGTGCCCTTCTGACGCGGAATCAGATCGCCGTTCTCCTCTTTTACGGGCGCTTTCAGCCAGCGTTCGATATAGAGAACCATCCACTGCTGCGAAGCGTGTTTCTTCACCGCTCGCATCAGTAGATTTTGATCCAGGTTGTCGAAGAAGGCTCTGATGTCCAGGTCCAGGACCCAGTCATTTCGCCAACACCGCTGCCGGGCCTGACCCACTGCATCCAGCGCTGACTTCGCCGGCCGATAGCCATAGGAGTCAGGATGGAAATGTGGATCAACCTCCGGTTCCAGCCGCGCCTTCACAACCTGTTGTGCGATTCGATCCGCTACAGTCGGTATGCCAAGACTTCTTTCTCCGCCACTCTTCTTCGGTATCTTCACTGTCCTGACTGGCGGTGGAAAGTAGCTGCCCGCAGACATGCGATTCCAGATTTTATAAAGGTTCCTTTGCAGTCGCCGTTCAAAAACCTCGATCGTCTGCCCATCGGTTCCTGCTGCTCCTTTATTCGCTTTCACCCGTTGATACGCTTCCCAGACCTCCTTCTTGGAAATACAAAACGGCTTTGCCTTCTTCATCGGGCTCATCCCATTTTCTGGTTGGCTCATTGAATCAGGCTCCTTGACACAGCCCCTTCGCTCCATCCCTTTATCGGGGACTTCATTGCTACTACGAGCTGTTCCGTCCCTGCTATCACGCATCCGTACTCTCGCCCTCGTGGGGTCCCCACTTGTGGCTTCTCCGTTTGCATCGTGATCGCAGGTTCCCATGTTCCGCTTATCCGCCTCATGGCAAGCTCAGGCCACCTCTCGTGCCGGATGCCGCTACGCCCGTAAACAGGTTTCGTCGTAGCTCTGTCCCGCAGTAGTGACAACGCCGCGGTTTTGACATCATCTAATAGCTTTCGACACTTCAATAGTGGTTCCCTTGCGGTCCTCTTCTTGCCTGACACCTGACCCAGTCCTCGCTGGGCCTTTTCCTTTCGCGCTCACGACCGTGGCTTTTGACCAAAGCCGCCGAAAGGCGGTTTGAAGTCCGCTCCTGTAAGCCGACTTCGAGGGGCCGACCCTCATCGGTTAAGCAGTTACGCACGCTCCGCTCTTGCGAGCTTCGCGTGCTCATGGCACACTGCCACCCGCCACCCTCACCATTTCGGGCGGGACCACGAGTGTCACCGTCAATGGCAGCAAGGAAGCGCTGGCAGAGGAGCAGGTGCATATCGCAGAGCAGCAACGCATAGGAAAAGTGATTCCAAACTTTTATAGCTCCTATGACTGGAATGCGCCGCCGATGCAGGCCAAGCAGAAGTTCCAGCTCAGCGCCCGATCCCTCATCGATCCCGTTTCCTTCCTCACCGTAGCAGGAATCGCTGGGGCCGAACAAAACCGCAACATCTTCCCCGCTTACGGCAGCGGCATCGAAGGGTACAGTAAGCGCTACGGTGCCGCATTGGCAAATCATGTCACCGGGAACCTATTCGCCAAGGCCGTCTATCCGTCCATCTTTCATCAGGACCCGCGCTACTTCTATAAGGGAACCGGCAGCGGAACATCCCGCGCCTTCTACGCCGTCTCTTCTGCCTTCATCACCAGAAACGACTCCGGCCGTCGCGTGCCTAACTATTCCCACATCCTCGGCGGCTTCACCGCCGCAGCTATTTCCAATCTCTACTACCCCGAATCCGACCGCGGAGCCTCGCTAGTCCTGTTAAACGGTTTAGCCGACATCGGCGCAGACGCCGCAGCGAACCTTGTCCGCGAGTTCGTTTTGAAAGGCATCACGTCGCACGTGACCAAAGACAATCGTCCATAGGAGATCCAACTGCGAGCCGCGGCAAACTCATTTGGGTTCTCGCTTCCAGCCGGCCCGATCTGATTGAAGTCGATCTCAAGCGACCGGGACTCGTAGATGTGAAGATCCCGATCTTCCGATCGACTGACGACCGCGAAAGTTTCGAGCGACTGCGAACTCTCTGTCAATGCCGGCAGGTATTCCTCAACGACGCCGAGTTTGATGAAGTCAAGGAGATTTTGCTCCTTTTGCTTACTCCGAAAGCTGCCGAAGCCCTGGCAGTAAAGATCTACCGCACCGTTCGCACCGAAAATATGACACACCTTGAAGCACTGCGATCTTCGCTGGTGGACTACCAAAACCCCATACCGCTGGAGGTCTTGCAGATCCAAATCGACCTCGCTGTGCATGAATCGACTGACCTCGAATTCGTCCCTTTGAAGTTCAGGACACGTCAGATTCCGAACTAGTCGCGAGGTACATCATCAACACGGGTCAACCCGGAGTGTCCGTTAAACAGTCCTCATAACGCCGCAGGATTGAGGAATCTTCTAGCAGCAGTTGCCGCCGGTCTGTTGATTGCGCTGTTTTCTAACCTATAGTTGTGGAACAGCCGCCTCGGAAAGCCAATTCGTAACTTCAGGCTTAGCAACGATTCACTTACAAATAGAAAGCGGACTACGGCCTCCAACTCAGAGTGCTTGCCGAGTGTATCGGCGATTTGGCGTCAATCGAGAAGCACTTCAGGCGATATGGGCGTTTTCCGAAACCTATTATTGGATGGGCCTGTAACTGCTCTTAACGTCAAGGGTAATCTTGACCATGTACGTGCACTAACGCGACAGGAATAAGTGACATGTCGGAACAAGTAAATGGCGCTACTGACCGGTTTGAAAGCTCAAGACGGCCAGGGCTGTTTGGTAGGCATAGCGCGCGTTGGCGTGAGCAATCTCGGCCTGGGTTTGAGCCAATTGTGCCTGGCTCAGCTCGACGATACCGCTCAGTCCCAACTTATAACGGGTTTGTGCGAGATCCAACGCAAGGTTTGATTGATCGAGCAACTGCTTGGTGACCTCAATGCGATGGAATGCGGCCTGCGCGGAAAGTGCGGAAGTGCGAACGTCACGAGCGATCAGCTCACGGAGATTCCTGACCTCTTCCTTTACGGCAGCCGCTCGAAGGTCTGCTTCGCGGGCTCGTGCAGAGTAAAGAAAGCCGTTGAAGATTGGAATGCTAACGTTCGCGCCAACGGCTCCATACCAGGATGAGGTGATCTGGTCAGGTCGGATTGGAGTTCCGCCTGCAGTTCCCAACGCAGAAATGGTTGGGCGGTTCAAAGCATGTTCAGCCCGACTGAACTGAGTGGCGGCAACAGAGTTCTCCTTAAGGGCGGCCAGATCGGGGCGTGAGTTGAAAGCCAACTGTACGAGGGATTCAACGTTCCCTGGAGCAGGCTGCGCCTCGCTGGGAGTCTGGTCCACCAGGTTGTACCGTTCGTCCTGTTCGGAGCCGATAAGAGCATTGAGGTTCGCCATGCTGTCCTGTTCCGCATTCTGCGAATCGAGCAAGAGGAGTTTGGCCTGGGAAAGCTCTACATTGGCAAAACTCAGATCGAGAGAGGACTTCAATTTGGATGAGGCGAGAGCACCAATCTGATCTGCAGTGGCCTGACGCGCAGCGACTGTCTGCTCTGCAACCTTGAGTACCGCCTGGCTGCCGAGAACGTTATAAAAAGCCTGATCGACGGCCAGCACAATATCCGCGGTTGTCGCGCGCTGCACATCCGCCTGCGCCCGGGCCTGGGATTGTGCGCTAAGGACGAGGTTGTGAGTTCGGCCAAAGTCTGTAATGAGCTGGCTAACTGTAATGCCGCCCGCGGCCCGCTCATAGACGATGGGGTTATTCAATGCGCCCGCGGTGATCCGGCTGCCATCGTGCGAATCGACGGCGGTCAGATTGGCAGCGGCTGTTGGCAACTCACCTGAACGAACCTCGCGTGTCACCTGTGCTTGTGCAAGCTGGAGTAGCCGGGCAAAGCTGATGCGGGGATTGTGTTCGATAGCAAGGTGTTCGGCTTCAGTAAGGGTCAGCGCGGAAGTAGCCTGTGCTGCGACCTGCGTCGCTTGCTGCGCCGTCATAGGAATGCATGCTGTCGTCATTGCAATGCCTGTCGCACAGGTTCGTATGAACTTGTTCATGCTTGTTCTCCTTCCAAGTGCGAAGCCTGATGTTTTGCACGCTTGCGATGCACGATGAGATACGCTGCCGGAACCACGAAGACCGTCAGAACTACCGATACAGAAAGGCCACCGATCACGGCCCGCGCCAGTGGCGCATAGAGTTCGCTGCCCTCCTCAAACGCGAGCGCCATGGGAATCATGCCGAGAATAGTTGCAAGCGAAGTCATGAGGACCGGACGCAACCGAACGCGACAGGCCATTGCTACGGCTTCTTCAACCGGCATTCCCTCCTTGCGCAAGGACCGTGTGAACTCGACGATCAGAATCGAATTTGAGACGACGATGCCGGTCATCATAACCACGCCCATCAGCGACATGACATTCAGCGTGGTGCGAGTGACGAGAAGGAAGAGGATAACCCCCATGATGCCGGGTGGAATGGCCAGCAGAATAATGAACGGATCTTTAAACGAAGCGAATTGTGCCATGAGAATCAGGTAGACCAAAATCACAGAAAGAATCAGGCCAATACCAAAACTCGAAAATGATTTGCGCATTCCTTCCACAGACCCGCGCAGAGTGACGCGCAAATCGTCAGGAATGATTGTGCCTGCGATCACGCCATCGACCCGCTTGGCAAGACCGCCGAGATCTTCGCCCGACGGCGAAACGTAGACGTCGATCACCCGTTGGATCTGGTAGTGATCCACCTCAGTTGGAGTTTGAATGGGCCGAATGCTTGTAACGGCTCCTAGATTTGTGGCCACCTTCCCGTCGCGAGCCCGAATTGGAATCTGCTCGAAGTCGGTGAGGGACTTGACGTCGGACATAGGGAATTGAACAGTAAGCAGGTAGTTGTTCCCATTTTTCGGGTCCACGTAAAAGCTAGGCGCGATCATGCCGTTTGAAGTCAATGCGGTGATGACGTTATCGACGATCTCGCTCGAATCCAGCCCTAGCCGTCCCGCCATCTCGCGATTCACATCGAGTTCAAGGCCCGGATAATCCAGATCCTGAGGAATCAGAACATCGCTGACTCCCTTGAGATTGCGAATACGAGAAGCGATGCTGCTGGCTGTGGCGTATGCCTCTTTCAAATTGTTCCCCTCAACCTGAATGTCGATGGGAGCTGGAAGGCCAAGATTCACAACTGCATCGACAAGGCCACCCGTTTGAAAATAGGTAGTAAGCTCCGGCAGGTCGTCGCGGAGCTTTGCGCGCACCAGGTCCATGTAGGCGAAGCTGCTTTTGCTATGGCCCTTCTTCAGGCTTACCTGCAAAAATGCTGTGTGTTGGCCAGAGTTGCTGGTATAGATTGCCGAGAAATCGGGCGTGATGCCGATGTTCGAGACGATCATGCCCAAATCGTTTGGTGGAATGACAGAGCGAATATCCTCTTCCGCCTTTGCGATATATTGGTCCGTAACTTCCAGCCGCGTGCCGCTTGGAGCTTTCACGTTGATGACAAACTGTCCGGGGTCAGTTCTGGGGAAGAAGGAAAGGCCCATCAAGGGAAAGAGACATAGGCTCAAGAGAAAGATTCCAAGGATTCCGGAGACGGTTGCAACTGGCCTAAGCAGACTTTTTCTCACCGCAATGTCATAGTGCATCAGGGTCTTGTCATAGCGGCGATTGAACCAGCGCACAAAGTTCGTGAACCAGTTGCCGCCGGTGTGATGAACATCCTGCATATGAGCGCTGCGAAGAAAGCGCGCACAGAAGAGCGGAACAACGGTCATAGCCACCGCGTACGAAGCGAAGAGCGAGAGCACCACGGAGAGCGCGAGCGCCGTGAACAGAAAGCGGCTTACGCCGTAGAGGAAGACAACCGGAAAGAAAACGATGGCGGTGGTGAAGGTAGCGGCAAGGACAGGCAGAGCTACCTCGCTGCCGCCTTTCTCTGCCGCCTCATCAATGGGCTCACCCATTTCAAGATGGCGAAAGATATTTTCAAGAACCACAACCGAGTTGTCAATGAGGCGCGAGAATGCCAGCGCAAGGCCGCCCAGCACCATGGAGTTGATTGTCTGCCCCATCAAGTTGAGGATGAGAAATGCAGCCAATGCCGAAAGCGGAATTGAGAGCATTACGGCCACGGTCGCCCGTCCGCTGCCAAGAAAGACAAGAATCATCAGTGCTGTGAGCGCCAGCCCGATGCCGCCCTCGCTGCCGAGGTTGGAGATGGCTGTCTTCACAAAAACTGATTGGTCGAAGACCACTCTGGTCACAAGAGTTTTTGGAATGCCGAGCAGGTGTTTGAGGGCTTCCCGGATCCCATCGACCACAGCGATTGTGTTGCTTCCACCACCCTGCTTGAGGATGGCCAGATACACAGATTTCTGACCGTCGACGCGCACGATGTTGGTTTGAATGGCGGCATCGTCTTTTGCTTCGCCAATATCGGAGACTAGCAATTGCCCATTGCCCACAGATCGAAGCGGCAGCCGGTCAATTTCCTCCATCGTCGGAAACTGCGAATTGGTATAAATGTTGAAGTCTCGTGGGCCGATGCGCACGTCGCCGGCCGGCAGGATTGCGTTCGCCTGGTTCACCGAGCGCACCACATCCATGGGACTAAGTTGGTGCGCTTCCAGCTTTACGGGGTCAACATAGATCTGAATCTGCCGGTACTTGCCGCCGAAGGGCTGGGGTACTGACGCTCCCGGCACGCCGGCGATCTGGTTGCGCACGTTGAACTGTCCCTGATCGTGTAACTGGGTTTCGTTCAGCCCTTCGCCTTTGAGCGTAATCAGGCAAACCGGCAAGCTTGAAGCATCGAACTTGAGCACCACGGGCGGCAATGTGCCCGGCGGAAGGCGGCGAAGCTGCGCCATGGCCAGATTGGAGATGGTGGTGACGGCGGCATCGGCATCGGTGCCGGGCTGAAAATAGACTCGAATCAAGCTCACGCCAGTTAGCGATCGCGACTCGATATGATCGATGCCACTGCCCAGCGTAAAAAATCGCTCGAAGGGATTCGAGATGTTGGCTTCAATCTGTTCCGGCGGCATTCCGTTGTAGAACGTAGCCACCACTACCACCGGAATCTTAATCTCTGGAAATAGATCCACCGGCATACGCGCCACGGTGACAGAGCCGACTACGGCAATGATCATGCAAAGCATGATGATGAAGAACGGGTAGCGGAGGGCGAATTTTGACATGATTACTCCTCCCCGCTTTCGGTATCGTTCTTTCCATTCGGCACAATCACATCTTTGGCATCCACGGATTCGCCCGGTTGGAAACTGGAGAGGTTCGCAACAACCACGCGCTCCCCTTCATGCAGACCGTCAATTACCTCGATGAAGCGCGGCGTTTCCATCCCCAGGTGCAGTGTCCGCTTTTCGATTTGGCCCTGCTGGTTCACCACAAACGCAAAGGGCGCGGATTGGCTGCGATCCACTGCCTCGACTGGAATCGTCAATCCATTGCCGCTGCGCCTAATTTCGAGCGTGACATCGGCATACATTCCAGGTGTCAGCTTTCCATCCTTGTTGTCCAAATCGATTTCAACCTGCAGAGAACGAGTGGCGAGGTCCAGTTCGCCCGTGGTCCGAACAACCTTTCCGGTGAGCTGTTCTCCAGTGGCCTGCACATGAATTCGCGCAGCGTCGCCGACATGTACATATCCCGCCAGGTCTTCTGGAACAGGCAACCGGAGGCGAAGGATGTTCACCTGCGCCAACTTGATCGCCGGCATTGATCCTGAATTCGAGGTACCTGCCTGAAGCAGCGTTCCTGTATCGGCGTAACGCCAAGTCACAACGCCATCGAAGGGAGCTGTAATGTGGGAATAATCGGCAAGCGAAGCATAATGGCGATGGTCGGCCTGTGCGGCGCCCAGCCCCTGCTCTCTGGAAGCGAGCTCTGACCGGGCAGCCTCAACCTGCGCCTTTGCAGACAAATCTTTGGCTTCGGCGTCATCCAATTCCTGCAGTGCGATCAGCCCCGGCCGCGCTTCTGCAGCCTGCTTGAGGCGACCGTACGCAGCATGCAGAGCCGCATAATCCGCTGTTGCTCGCGCAAGGGCACTTTTGGCGCTCAGAATATCCTGTTGACTGCGTTGCACAACAGCCTGCGCCCCTTCCACCTGCGCAGTCATCTCGGGGACCTCAAGCTCGGCCAACAATTGTCCAGTGCGCACCCGGTCGCCAATATCGACATAGATCTTCCTGATATAACCAGCAACCTTGGCGTGAATCTCCACTTCCTGAAAGGGCAGAAACTCTCCCGCCACTTCAAGCCGATTCGAAAGCGGCTTGCGCCCTACGCGCACGACGGGGGCTGCGGGCAGTGTGATTTGGGCAGATGATTGGGATTGATGGCAGCCTTCGCTCAGTGCTCCGAGTAGAAGCAAAAAGCCAATAGGCAGCCACCTGACCTGAAAGGGCAGAGACATGACAAACAACCTCGCTGAAAACTGGGGCTATAAACTAGATGGCTCACCGGCAAGAAAACTGCAGGTGCAACTCATGACAGAGTTCCAGGAGAGTTAGCGAATAGGAGGGGGGCGGAAGAAGAGATTTGGGGAGAAATATGCCGCGGAGGAAACCGAAAGATGGCTGTATACCGAGTCGCGTGCCAGCAAAGAATCTGCCTTCCGCAAGCAAGGAGCAGTCAACGCCGCAAGAAAGACAACCAACATTTGAGTGCGGACGGGATCGGGCGCATGAACGCCGTGATATACAACCTCAGGCAGGTCAGCGGGACGTGCCTTTGCGGCCGCAATATCGCTGCCGGAACCACCCGCCGGGCCGTAACAGGCCAGCTTGGCTTCCATCGCAAAACCAAACGCCAGGAGGCACAAGCCAAGGGCAAGCACCGTGCGTCTGAAACTCCGAGATGTGGGAACCCCTGCCATAGAATCAGCCTACCATGCCGTTTGACTGATCACTCGCTGTTTTGGGATGGCCGCTGCAGACCAGACAACCATACTGAAAAGCAATACAACTCTGTTAATAACAAAAGATTGTGGGCTCATGGCAAGGAGCACTCCCCCGAACGCCGGAGTCGTCAGTACATCGTCAGCCAATCAATGAAAAGCGGCTGTGCCACAACCTATACCTTTTGAGACGGCCAGATCGTTAGATCCGGGCGTCTGTTTTGTTAGTGTTAGCAGGCAGGTTTTTTGACCCCTTTTGTCACAGGGTGAAGGGGTCCGTTTCAGGCTGACTTGTCGAGTGCTTCCAGTACTTGTGCTTTAGCCGGCGGCATTCGCAGGACACGTTGCACGGTGGCCGTGGAGACGCGATGGCCTTTAGCGATCTGGCGAAGGCTCTGGCCATGCTCGCGGTCTTTCTGGATAGCGAGGTTGTCGAGTACCAGCGGCTTGCGCCCGATGTGCTGGCCTTCGAGCCGTGCGCGCCGCATGCCGGCGCGCACTCGCTCGATGATCAGGTTGCGTTCAAGCTCGGCGACTTCGCCGATGATGATAACGATGGCCCGGCCCAGCGGGCCGCCTGTATCGATATTTTCCCGGAAGCTGATGTACTCGATCTGGAGATGATTCAGTTCGTCGAGGACATCAAGGTAGTGTTTCACCGACCGGGCGATCCTGTCTGAAGACCAGACAACGTCGAAGTGGCCGCGGCGGCCATCGGACATCATGGCATCGAGACCCGGCCGTTTGGCCTACGTGCCGGAGATTCGATCGGTGTACTCGTGGACGATATCGAAGCCGCGCTGAGCTGCCATCTGGCGCAAGTCGAGGAGTTGCACCTCCGGGTGCTGATCGAACGTTGAGA
>Ga0265338_10001706_pt1 | contig 34854 bp, 26 predicted proteins | sample 42126metaG_FD_193579 | JGI IMG/M metagenome (GOLD analysis project Ga0265338, IMG submission 193579) | Rhizosphere microbial communities from Carex aquatilis grown in University of Washington, Seatle, WA, United States - 4-21-26 metaG | ecosystem: Host-associated > Plants > Roots > Rhizosphere...
GGTGGGGACAGCGTGTTTTGGCCGGCGGCGAAATGTCGCGCAGCGAGGCGTTGGAGCTTTTCAATCTCGAAAATACCGCCGATATTATTGATTTGTTGTCGTGGGCGAACCGGATTCGCGAACATTTCAAAGGCAACAAAATCCATCTTTGTTCCATTGTCAACGCCAAGGCGGGGGCGTGCTCGGAGAATTGCAGTTTTTGCGCGCAATCATCCTTTCATCAAACCGGCTCGCCCCGGTACGGCTTTGTTGATCCCGAACCGGTCGCCGAAGCCGCTGATGAAGCGAACCAGAACCACGTCACTGCTGTCGGCCTGGTCGCCGCCTGGAAAGGTCTCAATGAAGGTCCGATGCTGGATGAGGTTTGCGACCGCGTCCGCGAATTGAAGGCCGGTGGCAAAACGCGTCCGGATGTTTCGCTGGGCATCATCAAGAGCCGGCGGGTGGCCGAACGTTTGAAGGAAGCGGGGGTCGAGTGCTACGGCCACAACCTGGAAAGCTCGCGCCGGTTCTTCCCCAAAACCTGCACCACGCACACCTACGACGACCGCCTCGAAACCATCGGCCATTTGAAAAAGGCCGGCATCAAGATTTGTTCCGGCGGCATCATCGGCATGGGTGAAACGCGCGAAGACCGCTGCGACCTCGCCTTTGCGCTCAAGGAAATCGGCGCGAACGTCGTGCCCGTCAACATTCTCAATCCCATCCAAGGCACGCCGTTTGAGAACAATCCGCCACTGCCGGTCATGGAAATTTTGAAGACCATCGCGTGTTTCCGATTCATCCTGCCGCGGCAGGAAATCATGATTGCCGGCGGACGCACGGTAAATCTGCGCGATGCGCAAAGCATGATCTTCATGGCCGGGGCCAGCGCGCTCATGGTTGGCAATTATCTCACCACCCTCAATCAGCCGGTCGAGAAGGACCTGCAAATGCTCAAGGATCTGGGCCTCGATCCCAGCTGGGACAAACACGGGTTTTCCGACCAGGCGGAAGCCGGCTGCGGGAAGGAGAACCCTGAAATGGAGGCAGTGACTGTTTGATCCTTCACCCGGGTCACCTGGCTGGCGAATTTTCTTTGCGTCCGGGCGTCTTCGCGTGAAATTTGAAGGATGGAGCGACTGGGTAAAAATCAAGGCGGTTACCACGGCGAGACGATTGATGTCCGCGCCGTCCTGCGCGATGTCGAAACCGCCGCACAAGAGCATGGATGGAATTCTGAAATATTTCACCAAACGCCGGAGTTCAATTTTTTCGCGCTGTGCCGCCCGCCACTTTCAATCCGGAATCCGCAATCGCCAATCCGCATTTATTTAAGCGCCGGCATTCATGGCGACGAACCGGCCGGGCCGCTCGCTGCATTGCGCCTGCTTCGTGATGACAACTGGCCGGCGGATTCCGAAATCCGGCTTTGCCCGTGTCTAAATCCGCCGGGCTTTGCTTTGAACCGTCGCGAAAACGCCGACGGCCGGGATTTGAACCGCGATTATCGCAACCCGCAGACCGCCGAGGTCCGGGCGCACATTGCGTGGCTGGAGCGCCAGCCGAGGTTTGATTTGTATCTCTGCCTCCACGAAGACTGGGAAGCGCACGGTTTTTATCTCTACGAACAAAATCCCGACGGCCGGCCTTCCCTGGCGGAAACCATCATCGATGCCGTTCAAAAAGTCTGCCCGATTGACCCGTCGGAAATCATCGAGGATCGCCCGGCCCAGGGCGGCATCATCCGACCGAACCTTGATCCCAACACGCGACCGCAATGGGCGGAGGCGTTTTATCTGATCATGAACAAGGCGCGGCGGGGTTATACTCTCGAAGCCCCGTCCGATTTTCCCTTGCCGACCCGCATCAATGCACTCGTCGCCGGAACGAACGCGGCGTTGGAATCATTGAACCCCGGTGGAACGCGGATTTGATTCGCAACGAATCGAAGGAATGGAAACAAAGTTGATTTTACGGCCAAAAAACTTATCATCACACTTGGGTCGAATGTGAACTTTGATGCCCCGTGGAAACGGCCTGTGACTGGTTTGTTTTAAGAAAGTGAAAGCCAATGTAGCTCAGTGGTAGAGCAACGGTTTCGTAAACCGTCGGTCGTCGGTTCAATCCCGACCATTGGCTCCATCTTCATGATGGTTGCTAAAGAGAGGCTTGGAAAACCAAGACCGTCAACTGTCAAAGAACGAAGCAGTGGTTTTAGAATCACGTCACTCATCGCTCAACAGGCTTTCAGAAATCATTAACCAGCCCGATTGACTGTGGAGCAGGCTCGAATAGCAAAGCAGCCTATGAAACAGCGGTGTCATATTTATAAACGCGTAAACGGAGTTTTTATTGCCTCGATTCCGAACAGAATCGGCAGACCAGTTTTCAGACCAAAGATGTCGAGGAAGACCAAAGGCTCGTAAACGCCAGGAACGAAGCTTTCCGGCAGATCGAAAGTTGATGGTTCGGCATTCCACCCCTCGCCGGGCACAATCCACCCCTCAAAACACGTAATGTGTCCCTTAATTCATCACTTTTAGCCCGTTTCTGTTAAATAATACTCTGACGAATGAGTTGGTCGGTTGCCTGATGCGAAATTTGAAAACCAAACCGGAGGAAATTATGAAAAAATCATGGATGCTGTTACTCGTCGGTACTCTCCTGGCGGCCGGCAGCGTGGCCATGACCGCGCGGGCGCAGAACAACGTTTATGCCGTTCAGTTCAATACGGGCGACAACGGATTCGGCATCATCAACCTGATGAACGGCGACTTTACCAAAATTGCCGATCTGGGTTCGACGCTCTACAACGATATCGCCTATGCCCCGGATGGAACCTTGTACGGCCTGGCAAACAATGGCGCATCCTTGGTAACGTTTGATAGTACGAACGGGGCCGTCACTCCGGTAGCATCGATGAACGTGCCCGGCCTTGAATCCATTGCTTTCAACCCGAACGACGGGACCTTGTTCGGGGCGGCCCAGAACGGCCTTTACACGATTGATCCCACCACCGGGGCATCAATCTTTATCGGGAGTTTTGGCAGCCCTTACAACCTCAATCTCGCGCAGAACATCCGTTTTGACTCCGATGGCAATCTGTATTTGAGCAATACTGGCGATAACACGGACATTTACCAGGTGAACACCGGCACCGGCAATGCGACCTTTGAAGGGGAGGTCGAAGGTTATTCGGACTTGGTCCTCGAGAATGGAAGTCAATATATGTATGGCGTGAGCATTCCCTCCATCAATGGAACTGCCGCGGCGCCGGTGCTGGTCGCCTTCGACCTGGGCAGCTTTGTTGCGGGTGGAACCAATACGGACGGCAGCATCCATAAGATCTCGGTCACCATGGTGGGTTCCGGCGGCGACTTCCCCGTTAACTTCAACTTCTCGGGCAATGTCCCCAACCCGCTCCCGGCGAATATTCCCGACGCCATCACGATTTCAATTACCGCCACGCCGGAGGGTCCGGCCATCACCTTGTCCGGGAGTACCAACCAGACTTACGTGCTCGAGGCTTCACTCGACATGCACAATTGGACGGCCATTAGTACGAATTTGACCGATGCCGCCGGAATCTTCACATACGTTGACACCGACGCGAAGAATTATCCCAGCCGCTTTTATCGCGGCTTCGCACCCGCACAAGTGCCGTAGTCACTAATGATTTGGGAGAAATAGCGTCCGCAACGGACACCAAACTCGGTGCTCCATACGAATTCGGATAACGGGCGGTAATTCGCCTGTTGCCTGCCAAACACGAGCAGAGCCGGCTTCGTTTACCCTGCCGAAGGACGCTGTGAATGGAATCCCGTTCCGGCGTCGGGACGATTGTAACTTCATCGACTTTTCCGTGGCCACGTTGCCAGCGATAACCATCCCGGCGCCTCTCCGCCGCGAAAGCTGGAAATGGTTCTTGGTGAAGGCTTCGGCGTGGCGCACCATATGGATTGTCATGCACAGGCATGGTTGGCCTGTGCCACGACCAATGATTCATGCAGCCCGCCTCTGCCATCCGCAAGGTTGCGTTTCTCGGCGATTACCTGCCGAGGAAATGCGGCATCGCCACGTTCACCACGGACTTGCGTTGCGCCATGTCGGCGGAGTTTCCGGCGATGCAATGCCTGGTTGTGCCGGTGAACGACCTCGCGGCTGGATACAATTACCCGGCCGAAGTGCGCTTCGAGATTGCGGAACAGGATCTGCCATCCTACCTGCGCGCGGCGGATTTCCTGAACATTACGGACGTGGACGTGGTTTGCGTGGAGCATGAGTTCGGCATTTTCGGCGGGCCGGCGGGCAGTCATGTGCTCGCGTTGCTGCGCGAACTGCAGATGCCCATCGTCACCACACTGCACACGGTGCTGAGTGAACCGAACCCGGAACAGCGGCGCGTGATGCGCAACCTGATCCGGCTTTCGACGCGGCTGGTGGTGATGAGCGAACGGGGCCAGCAGATTCTGCGCGAAGTGTATCAGGTGCCGGCGGCCAAGATTGACCTCATCCCGCACGGCATTCCCGACATGCCGTTTGCCGACCCGAACTATTTCAAGGACGAGTTTGGCGTGGCTGGCAAGCAGGTGCTGCTCACCTTTGGCCTGCTCTCGCCGAACAAGGGCATCGAGTATGCGTTGCACGCGTTGCCGGACATCATCCGGGAATTTCCCAACGTCGTTTACATTGTACTGGGCCAGACGCATCCGAACCTGCTGCGGGACGAGGGCGAAGCCTACCGCCTGAGACTGGAGCGGCTGGCCAAGGATCTCGGAGTGCAGCGGAACGTCGTGTTCTTCAATCGCTTTGTCGAACTGGAGGAGTTGATGCGGTTCATCGGCGCGGCGGACATTTATCTGACGCCTTACCTGACCGAGGCGCAAATCACCTCGGGCACGCTGGCGTATGCGTTTGGCGCCGGCAACGCGGTGGTGTCCACGCCCTACTGGCACGCGGTGGAATTGCTGACCGCCGAACGCGGCAAACTGGTGCCGTTCCGCGACGCCCCAGCCATTGCCGGCGCCGTGGTCGAACTGCTGCGCGATGAGGCGTTGCGCCATTCGATGCGCAAGAACGCCTACAAGCTGGGGCGCGACATGGTGTGGAGCCGCGTGGCGCAGCTTTACGTGAAGTCCTTTGAACAGGCGCGCCACGACCACAGTTTCGTGGGCCGAAAATCGTCGCCCATCAAGACGCTCGACGAGCAGCCCGGCCAGTTGCCGGAAATGAAGCTGGACCATCTGTTTCGGATGAGTGATTCGACCGGTATTTTCCAGCATGCGAGTTTCACGGTGCCAAATTTCGCCGAAGGGTATTGCACCGACGACAATGCGCGCGCGCTGGTGCTGGCGTTGATGTTGCAAAAGCTGGGACACAGCTCGCCGCGCCTCGGTGCGCAGGCCGCCACTTATGCCGCGTTTCTGAATCATGCTTTTGACCGCCAGCGCGGGCGCTTTCGCAATTTCATGAGTTTCGACCGCCACTGGCTGGAAGAAGTCGGCTCGGAGGACTGCCAGGGTCATGCGCTGTGGGCGCTGGGATTGTGTGTGTCGCAGGCGGGCCAGGGCAGTTTTCAAATGCTGGCGGCGGAATTGTTTGAGCAGGCGCTGCCCGTGGCCGCCGGGTTCATGTCCCCGCGCGCGCTGGCATTCACGCTCATCGGCATTGACGAATATCTGCGTCGGTTCAGCGGCGACCGGCGGGCGAACCAGATTCGCGAATCGCTTACGGCGAAACTCGTGCAACGTTACACGGACGCCGCCACCGGCGAGTGGCAATGGTTCGAGGAAGTGATTTCCTATGCCAACGCCAAGCTGCCGCATGCGATGATTCTCAACGGCCGCTGCCTGAACAATGAAATGATGCTGGAACTCGGCCTCAAGACCCTCCGCTGGCTGATAAAAATCCAGACTTCGGATGCCGGCTCCTTCCGGCCCATCGGCTCGAACGGGTTTTATCCGCGCGGCAAGGAACGCGCGATCTTCGACCAGCAACCCATCGAAGCCCAGGTGACGATTTCCGCCTGCATCGAAGCGTATCAGGCTACGGGCGACATGTTCTGGGTCACGGAAGCCCGGCGTGCCTTCGAGTGGTTCCTCGGTCGCAACGATCTGGGCCTCGCCCTTTACGATTCCACCACCGGCGGCTGCCGGGACGGCTTGCACGTGGATCGGTTGAGCCAGAACCAGGGCGCCGAGTCCACGCTGGCGTTCCTGCTCTCGCTCGCGGAAATGCAGGCGCTGCAGAACACCCTCACCAGCTTTAAGGAGCCCGCCGGCAAATGACCGCGCGAGTTGGAACCTCGCCGCAAAATATGACCAACCCCACTCCGCCGTCCGTTCATGCCAAACGCATTGGACCCACCCTGGTTCCCAACCGGTCGCGTGTGCTCATGCGCCCGTTCCGTCCGACCACCGACGACATTGCGCGGCGAATCGTCGCCCGGGTCATGGGGCTTCCGGATGAGCAGGTCGCCCGCTTGCTGGGCCAGGTGCTCGGCGAGTTCGCGGACCGGCACGAGTACGTTGAAAAGATTTTTCAGACCCGTTTTGAGCAGGTGAAGATTTATCTCGAACCCGGCGTGCCGCCATCGCCTGAACGCCAGATGCTCATCGGGGCTTACTTCACGCACGAATATTCGCCGGAGTCGGCGGCGCTGTTCAATCCGTCCATTGTGCCGCACCCCGACCAGTCCGGGCTGCCCCGGGGCGCGCTGCGTTTCATCCTGAGTTTGCGGGCCACGGGTGAAGGACATATCTCTTCCATCACCTTCCGCATGGGCACGGTCAGCGCGCAACATCGGATCACGCTCACACCGCCGGTGCCCTTTGCGGCGGAGCCGGAGCGCGTGCCCAATGTTGCTTACGCCAAGGGATTGTTTGCCCACAAACTTGAGGAAGCGGGTGTGCAAAATGATTTTTGCCGGCGCGTGCTGGATCAATTGCACGACGATTTTACCTTGAAGGAACTGCACGCGGTTCTCCTGGCGTCGGGCCTGACAGCGGACACCTCCGATGCCACGGCGACCCGCGCGGCGCGCGGCATCTTATTGCTGGCGGAATCGAACTACGAAGTAAACTTCGCGCCCGACAGCCGCGTTTCTCAACGCGTGCTCTTTCCGTCCGCGCCCAGCCAGAGCAACGGCATAGAAGACGCGCGCTTCGTCCGCTTCCAAAACGATGACGGCAGCTTCACCTATTATGCAACTTACACCGCTTACGACGGGAAAATCACCCTGCCGCAACTGCTGGAGACGCCGGACTTTTTCCATTTCAAGTTCAGCACACTCAATGGTTCCGCGGTGCAGAACAAGGGCATGGCGCTGTTCCCGCGCAAAATCAACGGGCAATACGTCATGCTGTCGCGCCAGGACGACGAAAACATTCTCCTGATGTTTTCGGACAACATCCATTTCTGGCAGACGCCCAAAGTGTTGCTGTCGCCGGCGCAGCCGTGGGAATTTATCAAGATCGGCAACTGCGGCTCGCCAATTGAAACCGAAGCGGGCTGGCTGGTGTTGAGCCACGGCGTGGGCGCGATGCGAAAGTATTGCCTCGGCGCATTCCTGCTTGGCTTGGACGACCCCAGCCATGTCGTTGGCCGCTTGCGCGAACCCTTGCTTTCCCCGAACGAGGCTGAGCGCGAAGGTTATGTCCCCAACGTCGTTTACACCTGCGGCGCTCTGCTGTGCGGTCGCGAACTCATCATTCCTTACGCCATGAGTGACTCGGCCACCAGCTTTGCCACGGTTTCCCTGGACGAACTGCTGGCCGCGATGGAGTGAGGCAAGGCGCGATAACCGGGTTGCATCGTCTGAACATCTCCAAAATACAAGGCAGGTTTGCGCCGTTAAACGGGCTGGGGATCGTTGTCATTGCTGCATGACCCGATAGAAGCGATAAGGGAAGTTCGTTGCCTGCGAATCGAAGAGATTGAACAGGTTGGTGGGGGCCAGGTTCGTGCCAAGCGGAACCCAGTTTATGAAATTGGTTGTTGCCTGCAGAACGTAATAATTGCTCGTCACACCCGAAAATCCCAATTGGAATTGACCGTTCGTCGAGAAACCTGCCGACGTGAAGAATATGGGGGGCGCCACAATGAACAGGGCCTGGGCGGCTACACTGTTGTTGTAACCGGTTTCAAATGCATTGGCCATGACCGTCGCATTGCTGGTGAGCACGAACGGTATGGCATAGCGGAACGAATTGGTCGTGGGCAGCGAGCCGTCGAGCGTGTAGTAAAGCGTGGCGTTCGTATCGGGTGGCAGCAAATTGACAGCAACCGATGGCGCAAAGGTGCCACCGTTCGGAACGATGGTTGGTGGCGCCAGGGCTGGCATGCCGGGCAGGCTGTTGATCCAGGCCGTAAACACCTGCACGGCATTGGTGTCAATGAGGGTGCGGAAATCCGGCATTTGAATGTCTGAATTCGTTGTATTAATCCGGACCAGGAGCACCGAGCGCCAAGGGTCCTTGGACTTGATAATGCAGGCGTTGTCGAGGCCAAGCGAGATCGAGGCCGGGTAATTGGTGATGTTCTGGTTCGCCAACGGTGTGTCGTAACGGCCATCGTACGTGACCCCGGTCCCACCGGGCTGATGGCACTGGGCGCAATTGGCATCCAGGTAGGAACGGGCACGATCCTGAAGCGAGGCGGTCAGGTTGGTGAGCGCGGAGAGTTTTTCGAAGTTGGTGATGGTGGCTTCGTCAAAGGCGGGATTCAAAAGCCCCAGGCGGTTCAGCGTCCGGAGTTGATTGTCCGTGTTTCCCGTTGCCGGGTAGGTAAAATTCCCATTCAACTGACGGGAGTTGACCCCCAGGACGTAATTGGCCACGGGCGTGTGACAGGTCAGACAATCCGCCGGACTGGCATAATTCCAGGTCTGGGTCACCACCCCGCTGGACGTGGTGATGGCGATGTTCTGGCTGAGTTCGCTGGTGAGCAAATCGGCGTCGCTGTTGTCCGGGCGCCATTTGTAGGTGACGCCATAGACCTGGCCGTTGATGTCGCGCACCAGCACCTGGGTTTCCAGGCGGAGAATGGAACTGGGATTGGTCTGGTTGGTTTGCAACTCGAGGGTTTTGACAAAAACGGTGCCCGCGGGGAACGACCATGAGCCGGCCGGCGCAAAGGCGATTTGTTCATTGGGTGTGCAAGGCGCACCGTTGTTGGGCACGGCCAGGTAATAAATTTTCAAAGCGTTATCGGCCCAGAGCGATGCGTTCGGTTGATAGGGAATCAATCCGTTGGCGGGCGTCATGCTCGGTGTGTTGCTAAACACACCGGTTTGGGACAGCAACGGCGGCAAAGAGCCGTTGAAGGTTGTCGGCATGCTGAAGAACGGTGTAACCGTCCCGTTTGTCGTCAGGCCGTAAGGCTGGCCGGTCCCGTTTGCAACGGTGATGCTGACCGGTGCCGAAGTGCTGCTCAACCCGCTGCCATCGGTGGCGACGGCGGTCAGCGCATAACTCCCGGCATTCAGTCCGGTTGCCGTGACCGTGTAAAGCGGCGCGGTGGGGCTGTTGGTGATGGTGCCCAGCAAACTGCCGTTGGTGTAAAAAGCCACCTGGCTGATTGGATTGTAGAGAGCGTCGGCCGTGGCTCCGATGGTCACGCTGGCGGTGGCCGTGTAAGTGGAGCCGTTGATTGGACTTGAAAGCACGACGGTTGGCGGCGGATTGGTATAGGGATAAAGCTGCGTTTGTGGGATGATGGCTTGCGGCGTGGAAGGACTGCTCCAGGCCAGCATGGCTTCGGCGCCGCCGCCAGCCTGGAAGTAATCCATCCGGATGTTGTAAAGTTGCTGGGCTTTGAGGGTGATGGAACCCTGATAGGTCGTCGCTGCTTGGGGAATCCATTGATTCACCAGAAGCTGGCCGTTCACCCACAGGCGCACCCCGTCATCGGTGGTGACAAAGAAGGTATAGGTTTCATTGAACTGTGGCTGCACCGAACCGGTCCACCGCGCCGTGAAATTGGTTTGTCCTATCCTGGGATCTGGCCCGGCACTGTTCCAGGTGAAGTTTACCACGGCGTCGGTGCGCGTCAGGGTCGGCAAAGTGTTAAACGTTACGTTGGTGAAGGCTGTGCTGGTGGTGTTGGTCCAATATTGGCCCAACAGTCCGGCCCCATTGCCGATGGCAGAACTGTTGACAAAACTCGCGATGGCCACGCCGCTGTTTACCGCGCCGGCCTGTGTCGCCACGGCTTGGACCGACGCGCTGTTCGTCAATGGAAACGGGCCGGTGTATGAAATCGAATTGGTGGTCGGTGCGGTGCCGTCGAGCGTGTAATAGAGACTGACACCCGGTGTGACATCGGACAGGGTCACGGTCACCGAATTGGTGAAAACGCCGCCATTGGGAGTGATGACCGGCGTCGCCAGGAAGGTGCTGGCACCGAAGACCGACAACATGTATTCAGCGCCGACATAAACCTTGCCATTAACCACGATGGGCACGGTGAATTTGACGGCCCCGCCGGGGTTGTCCCGGGCAAGATTCTGGCTGCTGTTGTAAAGTTCCTGGGCGAGATTATAGGCATTGTAGGCGTGCAGGACCGCCGGTCCGCTGCTGGCATAGGCGTCCGCCTGGATGACCCAGGCGATGGCATTGTTTGTCCCATTGGCGGAAATGACCGGGGTGGAGCCATGATAACCGAAGGACGTGCTCGATCTGGACACGGGCGTGGCGGTTATGACTGCGTTGGTGATGGCGAAGGCTTTCATCACATCGTAGTCGCCCTGATAGTAAATCAGATGGTTGAAGTAGGCGGGCGAACTGAACGCGCTGCCAATTGCCCCGGGTACTTCTTGCACGATCTGATTGTCGCTGACGGTGTTGTAATGGCCCATGTTGTCACGGTCCACCAGATGAATTTTTCCTTCCTTGCCGGCGCCTACGATCAGGTGCGGATGGGCCACACTGCCCACCGCATCCGGCAACAACACCGGTCCGCCCGAACCCAGGTCCGAATCGGAGGACTGCAAGCTGGCCTGATTAAAGGGGGTAAAATAATCGGCCACCTGCAGTCCGTTGGTGGTGGAAAGCCGCATAAAGCTGTCGGCGAAGTCGCCGCCGTTGGTGTTTGCGCTGAAAGACCCGTTCGCCGTTTCAAAAAACAAATTGGTGTTGGCATCAACGGACAGTCCATTTCCACCCATCCAGAGCGCGCCTTCGCCGGCGTTGACCCCAAAGGCGGACGTCGTGGCATTGGGGGTGGTGTTGAAGATGTAATTGGTCTGCAGTTGAAGATTCGTGGCATTGTAACCCAGTATCCAGCCGTGATAAGGATCGGTGTCCGCGTAACTGCCGTAGGCGACAAACAACTTCCCACCGGCCAGGGTCATCCCCGGCCGTTGCAACTGTTGCTCGGGGTTGAACGTCACCACGCCACCTGAACTGTCCACCCCTTTCCCGGGGACCGAAGCGGCGACCAGCACCGGGCTGTAGGGTCTTTCATTGCCGGTAGTGATGTCCAAGGCATGAATGCGGTGATAATAGACGTTACTGCCTTCATGGGTGAACACGTCGAGATAAATGGTGCCGGACACCGGGTCAATAACCGGTGTGCCGGTGATGCCCATTTCCGGGACCAAATCATGATACGACCCGTAGCGATTGCCAAAATCGCTGTTGGGCATCACGGCGGAGATGCCCAGATTGGTGCTCCAAAGCAATCCGCCCGTTGATCCGCTGTTGCTGTCAGCGTCAAACGCATAGACACTGTCGTGTTCCGTGGCCACATAGACCACGTTGTGCACTCCCTTGCCGGGGATGGTCACATTGGTCAGGACCAGCGGCTGCGCATAGACGTGGCCATCCACCGCATAGGAAAACAGCCGGCCGAAGCTGCTCACGTTGACGTTCCCCGGGGTCAGCGCGGTCTCGTTCGTATTCGCGCCGTCGCGGGTGTTGTCATAGTGGTAGGTTAACACGGCTGCCAGTGTCACCGGCGGATTGGAGATCAGCGTGGTGAAGGTTTGGGAGGGTGCAGCCCAAGCGGCGCCGACGCTGTTCGAGGCTGAAGCGGTGAAGAAATAGACCGTGTTGGTGGACAGACCCGAAACGGTCGCGGCAAAAGCCCCGGACTGCTGGCCCAAGGCAACGGTGTGCGACCAGGCCGCGGCATTTGTGCCGCCATTGCCCGTTCCATAATAAAGGGCAACAGACGGTGTTTGTCCGCCGGTCGAGACGATGCGCCCGTTTAGCGTTGCCACCGTCGGTTGAATGCCCGTCGCCGGGAGATTCGTCACCGCCGCCAGCGTCGGCGGCCCGGGCAGACTTAATCCGACATCAAATGTGGCATCGAAACCGTGACTGCTGCCAAAGGTAATCGCGCCTCCAGCTACGGGGAATATGCCGGTTTCACCGCCGGAATAGGGATTGCCGCTGGCAATCCCCATGGCGTCCCAGCCCCCACCGGCAAGGGCCTTGCCGAAAGAATAGGCGTAAGTCGTATTCGGGGACAACGCCAGCGAAAGACCACTCCACTGCAACCAGTCACCATCCACATAGCTGACCGGAGCAGCGCTGATATAGGTCGCCAGCAACGTCGCACTCCCGCCCGAGACGGAGTAAACATGCAGCAGATAGTTGATCGAACCGGCGGGGGAGCCACCCCCGGAATCAAGGCCGGCACTCTTCAGCGAAAGCAAAGCCAGGGTGTACCCCCCGGCATTGCTCCCGGTGGTGAAGGTCTGACCCGGTTCGCCGGCGGAATGATCCGTCTGGTTGTCCGTGTAATAATTCAAGGCGTCGGGAAACGTGGTGTTTCCCGCGGTGCTCAATTGGGAAATGTCAGACGATCCCGGAGTCGGGGCTGTTGTGCCCAGGTCCGTCAGGGGCGCGGGCGTCTGTGCCCCGGCAAACCATGCCGCTGTCAGGATGACAGCAGCCACGGCCAGGGGCTTCAAGAGTTTCAGCGTTTGGCCGGCGAATGACCCCGGTGCGCTCCTGGGCGAGGGTGGGTAAAAATTTCCATGGATCAAAACGTTTTTCCCCACCATCCGACGGGTTTCCAGGATTTTCGTTTTGTGCATAGACAACCCGGCCTGAAAGTCCTCCACCTTCGAGAAGGGCTTCTTTGCTGAGTGCTGCTAATGTACCCAATTCGGCAGCCAAATCAATTTCTAATTTAAGGGAAAATTATTATAATGTTTAAAAATATTTTTTTACCCAAAAAATGTGATATGAATATAGTGATGAAAACAAGTTCCCGGCCGGTCGCCTGGGCATTATTTTGCGGTTTGATCCTTTGGGGCGCGGCCCCGGTCCAAAACCGGGCGGGCGGCAATTATCAGATTTTTGTTTCCAATGAAAAATCGGGCAATCTGACTGTCATCAACGGTTCGGACTTCAAAGTGACGGCGACCATTCCCGTCGGCAGGCGGCCGCGCGGCATTCACGCCAGTCCCGACGGGAAAACCGTCTATGTCGCGTTGAGCGGCACCCCCATCGAACCGCCCCCGAAGCTCGATGCCAGCGGCAATCCGATTTTTCAAAAGGGCCACGATGACGATGATGACAGCGCGAAGGTGGACAAGTCCGCCGACGGCATCGGCCTCGTGGCGGTGGCGCAAAAAAAATTACTGCGCAAAATTCCCGCCGGTTCCGACCCGGAACAGTTCTGCCTGAGCCCGGACGGAAAACGGATCTACATTTCCAACGAGGATGTCGGCGCGGCCACCGTGCTGGAAGCGGGAACGGGAAAAATTGTGACCTTTGTTCCCGTCAGCCGCGAACCGGAAGGCGCGGGCGTCAGTCCCGACGGAAAATTTTTCTACATCACCTGCGAGACCGCCGGTGACGTGTTTGCCATAGACGCTCGGAATTTCAAAATCATCGGTCACATTGTGGTCCACCCGCGGCCGCGCAGCGTGGCGTTTCTGCCGGATGGTTCACGCGCTTTCATCCCGTCGGAATCGGTGGGCGAATTGAATGTGATTGATACCGCCAGCCAGACGCTGTTGAAAGTGATCACGCTGCCGAAAGGTTCGCGTCCGCAGTGCGTCCTCGTCTCGCCGGACGGAAAGAAGGTCTATGCCAGCACCGGTCGCGCCGGCACCGTGTGCGTGATTGACGCGAACTCGTATGCCGTGCTGAACACGATCCCGGTCGGCAAGCGGCCATGGGGTATCACGTTTTCGCCGGACGGAAAATATCTCTTCTCCGCCAACGGTCCGTCCGATGACGTTTCGGTGGTTGACCTGGCCACCGAAAAGGAAATTGCCCGGGTCAAATCGCCCGGCAGTCCGTGGGGCGTGGTTGCGGTGCCGGGGGTAAAATAAATTCACGCGCGTTGAGGATCGGCGCCACTGCTGTCATGTCCCTGAAATTCCAAAACAACTGGCGGCGCGGCTTCACCCTGGTTGAACTTCTGGCGGTCATCGCCGTTATCGCCCTGCTCGCGGCTTTGCTGCTGCCGGCTCTGGCCCGCGCCAAACAGAAAGGGCAGCAGACTGTTTGCATCAACAATTCATGCCAGCAATCGCTCGCAGTGTTTATGTATGCCGATGATCACGGCGACATTCTCCCGCCGACGGCTTACAACGATGCGAATGGTGAGGAAGTGGACTGGCCGGTCTTGCTTGATCCTTATCTGAAAAACCCGAAAATCCACCTTTGCCCCAGCGATCTGACTGCCACAAATAATTCCTACGGTCTGAACGAACTGGGATTTGTTGATCTGACTGATCCCGGAGTAACGACGCCGAATCACATGGCGGGCGTTTACACACCCACCGTCACCGTGATGTTGGGCGATGTCGGCACGGAAGACGACTTCACGACGTTGCGGCCCGACACGTTGAAAATGATCGCGCCCGGTTCTGCCATCAATGACGAAAAGGACGCCCGGCCTGTCGCACGCCATAATCAGCGTTGCGATCTCGGTTTCATGGACGGTCACGCCGGACCCATGCGCCTCGATCAATTTTACCGTGATCAAAATCCGACGAACAAATGGTTCACGCCTTGATCTGGCGCGCGTCGGGCCGGTCAAACAATCTTCGCCTTGAATTGTTCGCCCGTCTTCAAGGATCGGGCGAAACCGGCCAGCAATTCGGGGATGCGTTCCAGATCCTTGAGGCTGACCATTTCCACCGGCGAATGCATGTAACGGCACGGCACACTGATCAGCGCGCTGGCAATGCCGCCGCGGGTCCAAAAAACCGCGCTGGCATCCGTGCCGCTGGACGTCGAGACCGCCTCGTGTTGCAGTGGAATTTTCCGCGCCTTCGCCACCTGCTCGATGCGCGCGACCACTTCCGCCTGGTTGCAACCGCCATGCGTGATCGTTGGCCCGCGGCCGAGTTTCACATCGCCATGCTGTGACTTGCTGATGGTCGGGCAATCGGTCGCGTGCGTCACGTCCACGATCAGGGCGACGTCCGGCTTGAGTGAATAGGCGATCTGCCGCACGCCCAACAGTCCCACCTCCTCCTGGACATTGGAGACGGCACAAATTTCCGCGTGCAGTTTTTTGCCGGATTCCTTCAGCAACCGCAACGCCTCGGCCACGGCAAAGGTGCCTACGCGATTGTCGAGCGCGCGCGCCACGACCTGTTCGTTTCGCAACAGGTCAAAGTGGCTGTCGAGCGTTATGGGATCGCCGATTTGGATGAGTTTTTCGGCTTCCTTCCGGCTGGCCACCCCGATGTCCAAAAACAATTCGAAAATTTTCGGCGGCCGGGGTTCCTTGTCGTTCTCCCGCGTCAAGTGGGGCGCAATATTGGCCACCACACCCTTGACCCCGCCCTGGCGCGAGTGAATCACCACGCGCTGGGCCCGGGTGATGGCTGCATCGACGCCGCCCATTTTGCGCACATAGACAAATCCGGCGTCATCAATGTAATTCACCGTCATGGCGATTTCATCCGCATGAGCGGCCAGCATCAAGCGCGGGGAACGGCCCGGGTTGAGGACGGCGACGCAGTTTCCGTAGGTGTCGGAAAAGGTTTCGTCGGCAAAGGATTTGACGTAATCGAGCCAGACCCGTTGGCCGCGGGTTTCATACCCGGTCGGGCTCGGGGTGTTGACCAGGGTTCGCAGAAAATCCAGGGATTGCGCACGCATGAACGCAGCCTAGCAACGGGGGTCGGAAGTCGAAACTTAAAACTTTTCTTGAATAACGGCGCCAACCTGATATAATATGGGGAATAATCAAACCTAAATCAAAACTATGAACTGGATCAAACCTGACTTCGAAGAAATCAGCTTGAGCATGGAAGTCACGGCCTACGTAAACGCTGGCAAATAAGGACTGAAGCCGCTGAAAGCAACTGCGGCGCGGTTCAAAAGCCGGGCTTCTTGAGCAGCCGTGCAAATCCGAGTCCTTGGTTCCGCAGCCGGCGGCGGAGTTCCGCAATGGAACTGCCAGTGCCGCAACTGCCGTGCTGCGCGCCGGAAGGGGGCTTTCAAAAGCCGGCAAACCCAGTCTTCCGCGGCGGTATCCGCGGATGGTAAAAAATGGCTGCTGCTCAATGCCTCGCCGGATCTGACTTCTCAGTTCGCCTCCTTTCCCTCGCTTTCGCCGCCGGGCAGAAAATTGCGCGGCAGCCCCGTGCAGGCCGTGATTTTGACCGACGGAGAAATGGACCATGTCGCCGGCCTGCTTTCGTTGCGTGAACAAAATTTCCTGCGGCTCGCCTGCACCCGCGCCGTAAAAAATCTTCTGACCGAACAGTTCCCGCTGCTGCCGATTCTGGAAAGATATTGCCGGATTAACCATTTCACCTTCCCCGTCCGGATTGCCGGCATCCGCGTGTCGGCGCTGAAATTGGAAACGGAAAAAGCGCCGCCCTATGCCCGCCGCCCGGCGCGACGCGGTGATGTCGTCGGCCTCCGGCTTCACGCGGGCGGGAAGAGCCTGGTTTATCTTCCCGGGCTGCCGGCGATCAACCGGGCGTTGAATGAATTTGTCGCGGGCTGCGACTGCCTGCTGGTGGACGGCACCTTTTGGTCGGAGCACGAAATGACTGCGCTGGGTTTGTCCCGGCGCACGGCGCGGGACATGGGGCATGTGCCGATCAGCGGTGAAGGCGGCAGTCTGGAATGGTTGCAGACCTTGAAGGTTCCGCGTAAAATTTACACTCATATCAACAACACCAATCCCATTTTGCAAAAAAACTCGCGCGAACGGCGGGCGGTCAGGCAGGCCGGTGTGGAAATTTCCCATGACGGAATGGAGATTCGCCCATGAAAAATTCCCGGCACCGTGCCGGTGACTCCCCCTGGCCGGCGGATCAATTTATCGCCCGTCTCCGCCGCGTGGGCAAAACCTATCACGACCGGCATCCGTTTCATGTTTTGATGAATCAGGGCAAACTTACCCGCCAGCAGCTTCAAGGCTGGGTGGCCAACCGCTTTTATTATCAGACCCAGATTCCCATCAAGGATGCCGCGATTCTTTCAAACTGTCCGGCGCGCGACATCCGGCGCGCCTGGATTCAGCGCATCCTGGATCACGATGGCACGGGCGCCGACATGGGTGGCATTGAAAAATGGCTCCGGCTGGGCGAAGCGGTGGGACTGAAACGCCGGGAACTGCTTTCCCAATCACGCCTGCTGCCGGGCGTCCGTTATGCCGTGGATGCCTATGTCACGTTCTGCCGCACCCAGCCGTGGATTATCGCGATGTCGTCGTCGTTGACGGAACTATTCGCGCCGGCCTTGATGTCCAAACGCATCGCCGCGTTTGAACGGCACTATCCGTGGGTGAAGGAGGAGGGGCTGCGTTATTTTCACGGCCGGTTGACGCAAGCCCCGCGCGACGCGGATTTCGCGCTGCGCCTGGTGGTTGAACGCTGTCGCACCCGCGAGCTGCAGGAACAGGCCGTGGCGGCGTTGAAATTCAAATGCGAACTGCTCTGGGCCATGCTCGACGCCATGCATCTCGCGTATGTTCTGAACCGTAAAATGAAATGATTCCCCTCGCCGACACCGCCAAACCGCGCCTCGCCGGCAAGGCGCGGTTGAAATGGGACGCCGTGCGCGAAAAACATCTGCTGCTTTTTCCTGAAGGCGTGCTGGTGCTGAACCAGACTGCGCACGACGTGCTCGCGCTCTGCGATGGTCAGCGCGCGGTCGCTGAAGTCGTCGAGGCCCTCGCCACGCAATACGCGAGCGACGCGAACGCGATTGCCGGAGATGTGAAGGAAATTTTACAAAGGCTGGTGGAGAAAAGCTTTGTCACCTTGAACGAGTGATGACATGGAAACGCCGCGTCCATTTTCCCTGCTTTGCGAGCTGACTTATCGCTGCCCATTGCAATGTCCGTATTGCAGCAACCCGATCGATTTTGCCCGCCACACGGATGAATTGGAAACCGGTGAATGGCAGCGGGTGCTGACGGAAGCGGCGGCTTTGGGCGTCGTGCAGGCAAATTTTTCCGGCGGTGAACCGCTGTTGCGCGCCGATGTGCCGCAAATCATCCGGCACGCGCGCGGGCTGGGCCTTTACACCAACCTGAGCACGGGCGGCACGTTGTTGACGGAAAAACTGGCCGGGCAATTGCGCGCCGCGGGCTTGGACAGCCTGCAGGTCAGTCTTCAGGACGCAGACGCGGAAAATTCCGATCGCATGGCCGGGGGGGCGCCTTCATTTGAAAAGAAAATCAGCGCGGCGCGGCTGGTCAAAAAAACCGGATTTTCCCTGACGTTGAACGTGGTTTTGCACCGCCGGAACATTGGGCGCATCGAAGCCATCATTGCGCTGGCGGAGGATCTCGGCGCGGAACGGCTGGAACTGGCCAACACCCAATTCAACGGCTGGGCCTTGAAAAATCGCGCGACGTTGCTGCCGTCGCGCGCTCAGGTGGATTTCGCGGCGGCCGCGGCCCGCAGCGCGCGGGAGCGGCTCAAGGGCCGCATGGAAATTCTTTATGTGTTGCCGGATTATTTCGAGCCGTTTCCGAAGCCCTGCCTGCACGGCTGGGGCCGCGTCTTTCTGACCGTGGCCGCGGATGGCACGGTGTTGCCCTGCCAGACTGCGCGCGAGATCCGGGGATTGAAATTCGACCACGTGCGCGAGCGTTCCCTGGAGGCAATCTGGTTTGAATCGGAAACCTTCTGCAAATTCCGCGGGACCGGCTGGCTGCCGGAGCCGTGCCAAAGCTGCCCGCGCAAGGAAACGGATTTTGGCGGCTGCCGTTGCCAGGCTTTTTTGCTGGCCGGTGATGCGGCCATTACCGATCCGGTTTGTTCGCTCGCGCCCAAACACCATTTGATCGCCGAAGCGCTGGCGGAATCCGAAGCCGCCGCCGATGAGAAACTGATTTATCGGAACGCCCATTCATCGTTGCAGATTTCCTGAAGCAGGCTGGTGACGCAGTTTGAAATTGGTGGACGCGTCGCTGCCGCGCCGCACGACGGTGCGGCAGCACCGTCGCCACCATTGAATCACTGACTGAAATGGTCACCCGCCAACAATGAAAATTTCCTGGGCCGTGATGCTTTTGGTGAAGCCCGGCCCGAACGCCCTCGCGCGCAGAATCGTCGGCCCGGTCAATCGAATCGGTTTTTCGTAAAGCAAATCGGACGTGGTTGGCACCGTTCCATCCAAAGTATAGCGGACGGCCGCCCCCGGCTCGCTTTTCAAGGTTACTTCAACCGGCTGGGCATAATGGCCGCCGCAGGGAGCCATGGTGGGCGGCGGCAGGACCGGCGGGCCGGGCAGGCTTTCAATCCATTGTCGCAACAACTTCATTCCCGGTTCGTCAATCGTGTTGCGGGCGAGCGGCGGCATTTTGAACGCCTCGATCGTGTCCGTCCGCATGAACAGGATGGAACGCCAGATGTCGTTCGGCGCGATGACGCGCGGGTTGTCAATTCGTTCATCAATCAGCACCGGGCCATCAATCAAATTTTGTTTTGCCAGCGGCGTGTCATAGCGCGCGTCGAAATGAGCAACCGTCCCGCGCGGGCGATGGCATTGCGCACAGTTCGCGTCGAGATAGGAGCGTGCGCGGTCCTCCAGGCTCCGCGTCGGATCATCGAGGCGCGCCAGTTGGGGAAGATTTTTCAAACCGCTCTCATCCAGGGGGGTATCGAACAAACCAATATGATTCCATGCGCGCAATTCATTGTCGGTGACGCCGGACGGATACGAGAAATCGCGGTTCAACTGGCGTGTTTTCACGCCCAGCACATAACCTGCGTTGGCGGTATGACAGACGAGGCAATCCTGGCGGCTCGGATAATACCACTGCTGCGTCCGCATGCCGGTCGCGGTCTGGATGGGAATGGCTTCGGTCAAATTGGAGGCCAGCAATTCCGCGTCACGGTTGTCCGCGCGCCATTTGTAAACAACACCATAAACCCCGCCGTTCGCATCACACACCAGCAACCGCGTTTCGAGGCGCCGCTGCGAATTTGGGTTCAATTCATTGGTCGCCAGCTCGAAGGTTTTTATAAAGACCGTGCCGCGCGGGAAAGCCCATTCGCCGGTCGGCGCGAATTGTATTTTTTGATCATCCGGCACGGAAATCCAGCGGGATTTTGTCGTCCCATCCGACCAGAATGGAACGATGAGATCGTAAGGAATCAGTCCGCCGGCGGGCGTGAGGCTGGCTGTGTCCTTGAACGCGCCGGTCCGGGAAAGCCATCGGGGAAACGCGCCTTCGGGTTGCGCCGGCATGAGCAGATACTCCCTGGTTTTGGGACGCCGGTCCAGTCCGTGGGCTTGGGAAATGTCAGCGGCGGCGAGCGGAGAAAACTGCTGGGCGACCCAAATCAGCAACCCCGCCGCAATGGCGCTTCGGCGGGGAAAAATTAAAGATCGAAATTCAAACGTCATTTAACTTTCGCGGCCGGGGCTGGCATTTTGATTTCGGTCTGCAGCTTTAGATCCACCGCTTTTTCGAGAATGGCGGAAAATTTGCGGACACTTCTTTGGACGTTCCCGACGGAGGTGTAGGTATATTGGCCGGTGGGATAACCTTCGAGGATGACATAATCATAAGCCTTTGGCTTGAGACGCCGTGATTTTGGAATATCCGTGAGGAATACCAGGCCAGCACAAATGGAGCCCGGTTCCCTGCCTTCAATCAAGCCGGCCGCGCGACTGGCGGTGACCGTGCCGGGCACGAGCCAGGAGCGGTTGAGGGGAGCGCGCAAAAGGTTCGTGTAACCGCTGTCAACCACCAGTCCCTCCGGAAGCACCTGAAGGATTTTGCCGCAAATGGAACGGCGATTTTGAATGCAGGCCGCCCTGATTTGCTGGATGCGTTCCGCAAGGGACGGGGTTTGATTGGCTGGCGACTGGAAGGGTTGGGTTACTGGCGATGAGGTTGCGCCCGCGACAGGGGTGATACTGACCTGGTTGGTCTGTGCCGTTGCGGACAGGGTCGTGAGCGTAAACCAGAACATGAACTTCACATTCACGCCTCGATTTATAGTGGCCATCTCGCGAAGATAACTCAAAAAAAGCCGGGCGGCGACATTTTTGGCAGTCTCCGAATTTGTAGGCGACGAGGTGACGAGTCGTTTGGGCCGGCACTCCTTACGTCGTGCCCTACAACCAAACCAGGGCACTACCACATTTTTGGATGTCCCCAATTAATGGGCCAATCCCGGCCACCGGTTTTCCTCCTGGGAATTCCAGTGGAGAATGCTTTTGCAGTCGCCCTGAAGAAAATCAGTGTTTCAACTTTCGCTCCAGAATCTCGCTTGCCACCGCCGGGTTTGCCTTGCCCTTGCTCAATTTCATTACCTGGCCTTTGAGAAAATTTAACGCGGCGGCCTTGCCGGATTTAAAATCGTTCACCGGACCGGGATTTGCGGCAATCGCTTCGTCGCAGAATTTTTCAATCGCGCCGGTGTCGCTGACCTGCGCCAGTCCCTTTTCCTGAACGATGGCTGCCGGTGATTTGCCGTTCTCGAACATCTCGGCGAACACCTGCTGGGCGGCGGAACTGCTGATGGTCCTGGCATCCACCAGACTGACCAGTTCAAGAATGGCTTCCGGCTTGAATTTCAAATCGGCGAGCGTCAGCAGGACGGGCGGCGCGCCGGTCTCTGACTTTTCCGCATCTTCCTTTTGCCTGCGTTCATTCCCTTCCGCCAGTTTCGCCCGCAAATTGTTGATGATCCAATTCGCAACCGCTTTTGGATTTTTTGATTTCTTCGCGATTGGCTCGAAATAATTTCCGAGGGAGACGTTGCTCTTGAAGGTTTCGGCATCGGTTGCAGGCAAATTGTAGTCTTTCATGAACCGCTGCTTGCGCGCCAGCGGCAGTTCGACGACGCGTGATTTCACTTCCGCAAGCCAGGTTTCCGTTGGCGCGAAGGGCATCAAATCCGGGTCGGGGAAATAGCGGTAATCGTGCGCGAATTCCTTGGTGCGCATCTCCTCGGTGACACCCGCGCCGTCATCCCAGCGGCGGGTGGATTGGATCAGCTTGCCACCTTTTTTAAGCACTTCAATCTGGCGCGGGATTTCATACTCCAGCGCCCGGCGCACGCCGGAAAAGCTGTTCATGTTTTTGATTTCAATCTTCGCGCCAAGTTCCTTCGTGCCGGCAGGCCGGACGCTCACGTTCACATCGCAGCGCACCATGCCTTTTTCCATGTCACAATCGCTCACGCCGCCATGCATCAAGATGTCCTTGAGCGCGTTGAGATATTCATAGGCCATGTCGGCGCTGGTGAGGTCGGGTTCAGACACAATTTCCATGAGCGGCACGCCGGCGCGGTTGAAATCCACGCCGCTGTTGCGCTCGAAATGTGAATTTTTGCCAACGTCTTCCTCGAGGTGCGCCCGGGTGATGCGCACACGTGAAATCCCGCCGTTGAACTCGAAGTCCAGATGGCCATTCGCGGTGGAGGGCTGGTCGTATTGCGTGATCTGGTAATTCTTCGGCATGTCCGGATAGAAATAATTTTTCCGGTCGAACTTTGCGCGCGGCGGGATCCCGCAATTCAGCAGCAATCCGGTAAGCACGGTGAGCCGCAGCGCCTCCTCGTTGGCGACGGGCAGCACGCCCGGCAGGCCCAGGCAGACGGGACAGACGTTCGTGTTTGGCGGCGAGCCAAACGCGTTTGTGCAGCCGCACCACATCTTCGATTTGGTTTTAAGCTGGACGTGGGTTTCCAGTCCAATGACCGCTTCGTAGTCCATAATGCGGGGAAATTGTTACCATGGATGAGCACGGATGAACATGGATTTTTCGTTGCGTTTCCGGGAGGGACGGCGTGTCGCCGTCCCAAATTTTCAAAACATGAATCAGGAACACCACAGCATCCCTCCCCAGAATCCTATGCCGCCGCCGGATTGATTCCCGTCTGAACCGCCGCGCGTTTGGCGTGCTTGCGCAGATACCATTGGTGGGCCGATTCCAGGTAAAGGTAAACCACCGGCGTGATGTAAAGCGTCAAGCACTGCGACACGATCAATCCGCCGACGACGGCGAGGCCGAGCGACCGGCGGGCTTCGCCGCCCGCGCCGAAGCCGAGCGCGATGGGCAGTGTCGCCATGAGCGCGGCCATGGTGGTCATCATGATGGGCCGGAACCGCAGCCGGCAGCCTTCAAGAATGGCGTCGGCGGGCGATTTGCCGTGCTCGCGTTGCGCGGTGATGGCAAAGTCAATCATCATGATGGCATTCTTCTTCACGATGCCGACGAGCATGATGAGGCCGACAAAGCCGTAGATGTTCAGGTCGAGGTGGAACAGCAACAGCGTGACCAGCGCGCCGAATCCCGCCGATGGCAGGCCGGACAAGATCGTGAGCGGATGGATGAAACTTTCGTAAAGAATTCCGAGAATGATGTAGATGACGAGGATGGAAACGATGAGCAGGGCGATCATTCCGCGAAAGGACGATTGAAAAACGGCGGCGGAACCCTGGAAGCTCCCGGTGATGGTGGGGGGCAGGTGCGAAACGGCTTCAATTTTTTGGAGCTGTTCAACGGCGGTGCCGAGCGACACGCCGGGCGGAAGATTGAAGGAAAGGGTGACCGCCGGCAACTGGCCGATGTGCGAAATGGTCGTTGGGCCGAGGCTCCGCGTAAGTTTGGCCACGGCGCTCAACGGAACGAGTTTGGGCGCGCCGTTCGTGCCGGCGAACGAGCTGGTGATGTAAAGCCGCGCCAGCGCGGCGGGATCCAGTTGGAATTGCGGTTCGACCTCAAAAACGACCCAGTATTCGGCCACATCGGCGTAAATCGTGGAAGCCTGTTTTTCGCCGAAGGCGTCATAGAGCGCGTTTTCAATCTGCTGCGCCGTGACGCCGAGCGCGGAAGCCTTGTCGCGGTCAATCTCCACGTTGACCTGCGGGCTGGCGATTTGCAAATCGCTGCTCACGTCCTGAAAAGCCTCGTGATGCTCCGCCATTTTTTCCATCAAGACCGGCGCCCATTGGAACAGCTCCCGCGTGTCCGTGTCCTGCAGGCTGTATTGGTAAAGGCCCTTGCTTTGCATGCCGCCGATGGGGATGAGCGGCGGGTTTCGCAGATAGACGTTCATGCCCGGCATCTGCGCGAATTTTGGGCGCAATTCCTGAATGATCTGGTTCGCGTTCAATTTGCGTTGCGAAGGGTCTTTCAGGCGCAGGAACATGCGGCCGTTGTTCAACGTGCCGCCGCCGATGGACGATATGCAGCCGTCAATGTTCGGATCCGCCGCCGCTATTTTCATCGCCGCCAGCTGGTGTTCGCGCATCGCGTCGTAGGAAATATCCTGCGACGCCTCGGTGGTGGCCATAATCCGCCCGATGTCTTCGTCGGGAAAAAATCCTTTCGGAACCACGGCAAACAAAACCGCCGTCGCGACGAAAATCGCGAGGAACACCACCATCGTTGCGCGGCGATGGCGCAGGACTGTTTGCAACGAGCGGCCGTAAGCCCCGCGCAACCAGTCAAAGAAACGCTCAAAAAAATTGTAAGTCCGGCCATGTTTGCGTTCGTGTTCCGAATGGACGAAGCGGCTGCACATCATCGGCGTCAGCGTCAGCGAAACGAACCCGGACACAAGCACGGCGACGAGAATCGTCACTGCAAATTCGTGCAGCAAGCGTCCCAGCAATCCGCCCATGAACAGCACCGGAATGAACACGGCGGACAGCGAGAGCGTCATGGAAATGATGGTGAAGCCGATTTCCTTCGAGCCGTTGAATGCCGCCTGCATCGGCGGCTCGCCGTTTTCCATGTGTCGCACGATGTTTTCGAGCATGACGATGGCATCGTCCACCACGAAGCCGACGCACAACGTCAGCGCCATGAGCGACAGATTGTCGAGGCTGTAGCCGAGCAGCGCCATCACGGCGAACGTGCCGATGATGGACATCGGCAGCGCCAGGCTCGGAATCAGCGTCGCGGACAGGTTCCGCAAAAAAATGAAAATGACCAGGATCACGAGGCAGATCGCCAGGAAGAGGGTGTGTTCGACATCCGCCACGGATTTGCGGATGGTCAGCGAACGATCAATGGCCACGTCCAGCTTCACGCCCGCGGGAATTTCTTCGCGGAATTGCGGCAGCAGCTTTTTGATGTTGTCCACCACCTGCACGGTGTTCGCGCCGGGCTGGCGGAGGACCGCCAGCACGACGGCACGCGTGCTGTTGTACCACGCCGCAGTCTTGTTGTTTTGCACGCTGTCAGAAACGTGGCCCAATTGCTCCAGCCGCACGGGATTGCCGTTGCGATACGCGACAATCAACGGACGAAACGCGGTCGCGTCCTCAAGCTGGCCGTTGGCCTGGACGGTGAACGCCTGGTGTTTTCCGTAAAGAATGCCGAGCGGCTGGTCCACATTGCCCGCTTCCACCGCCTGCTCGACCTGATCAATGCCCAGACCGTAAGCCGCGAGTTTGTTCGGGTCCACCTGGATGCGCACCGCATATTGCTGCGAGCCGAACACGCCGACTTGCGCCACGCCATTGATCATCGAAATGCGCTGCGCCATCAGATTCTCCGCGTAATTGTCCACGGTCGAGAGCGGCAGTGTCGGCGACGACATGGCGAGAAAAACAACCGGAAAGTCCGCCGGATTGACTTTCTGGTAAGTCGGCGGCGACGGCATGTTCGGCGGCAACTGGCGTGACGCCTTGGAAATGGCCGCCTGCACATCCTGCGCCGCCGCGTCGATGTCGCGGTCGAGGGAAAATTGGATCGTGATTTGGGCCGAGCCTTGCGCACTGACGGACGACATCGAATCCACGCCGGCGATCGTGGAGAATTGTTTTTCCAGCGGCGTGGCGACCGCTGACGCCATCGTTTGCGGACTGGCGCCGGGCAGATTCGCCGAGACCTGAATCGTCGGATAATCCACGCTCGGCAAATCGCTCACCGGCAACTGCTGAAAACCAATCAGGCCGACCAGCAAAATGGCGGACATGACCAGCGTGGTCATCACCGGCCGGCGGATGAAAAGGGCCGGAATGCTCATGGCTGGCTGGTGGACGTGTTTGCGCTCTTGATGCTTACGGCCGCGCCGGGTGAAAGCCGCAATTGTCCGTCGGTGACGACCGTTTCGCCGGCTTTCAGCCCCGTTTCAATGACCGTTAGCCCCTCGTAAGTGATGCCGGTGGTCACCGGCCGTTCGTCAACCGTTTGATCCGGTTTCACGACGTAAATGAACTGTCCGTTTTGCCCCGTCTGTACCGCCTGCGACGGCACGACGACGATGTTGGTCAATTCCGACAACGTCAGCACCAGCGTCACAAATTGGCCCGGCCATAGCGCGTTGTTTCCATTCGGGAACGTCGCCTTGAGCTGGATCATGCCGGTGCTCGTGTCCACGGTGTTGTCAATGAACGTCAATTCGCCCTCCGGCGTCGGCACGTTCATGTTTTCAAACGAAGCGGATACCTTCAACGAATGCTCGCGCATCTCCTGTCTGATTTGCGGCAGGAATTGTTCCGGCACGCCGAACTGGACGTAAATCGGATGAATCTGGTTGAGCGTCACCAGCGTGTCATCCGGCGCCTTGACAACGTTGCCCTGGTCAAATTGCAGTGCGCCCGCCACGCCATCAATCGGCGAGTGAATTTCGGTAAAGCTCAAATTTAATTCATCCGATTGCACCGTGGCTGCAAGCGCATCCTGGCTGGCCTTGCTGGTATCGAATTGGTCCTGTGATTCAATTTTTGCCTCAAGGAGTTTTTGATCGCGATTGAATTGCGCCGTCGCGTTTTCCAATTGCGCCTGGTCGTGCGTCAAAACTGCCTGCATTGGGCGCGGGTCAATCGTGAACAGCAAATCGCCCTGCTTCACCTCCTGGCCTTCCTTGAAATGCACTTCCTGTAAAATGCCGCCGATTTGCGGGCGGATCGTCACCGTTGAATACGCCATCACGTGGCCGACCGGCGGCGGGTCAATCTGCACCGGCACGTTGGTGGTGAAGGCGGTGGCAACCAGCACCGGTGCCGCGCCGCCCCCGGCGGGTTTCGTGCTGCGGGAACAGCCGCCGGCCAGCAGCGCGGTCGCGGCCGTCAGCGTTCCAAAAATCAGGATGGAATTTTTCATGCTTCCTTACTTTGTAAAATTGGTTTTGCCGGAGTTCCCTGCCTGGAATGGTTGAAAGGCTGACGCGAATTGTTTCAGGAATGCCGCGCGCTCCTTCTGGAATTTGGGATCGGAAACCGGCCGCCCCATGATGAGCCGGGTCAATTGGGGAAACGCCGCCGGAAACATGGTCAGCGACCGCATGGTCAGCATCACATGGCGCGGGTCCAGTTCGGCGGAGATCTGGCCGCGCGCCTGCCGCTGCCGGATGCGCTTCAGGCCGCGCGCCGTCGCCGCGCGCCGGTTTTTTTCATCAATCAACCCATGGTCGGCGTCCTGCAGCGCCTCCCATTCCAGCAGGCGGACCCAGCCCGGGTCCCGGCACGCGGCTTCGAACCAGAAAGCCAGGCTTTCCGCCGGGTCGCCCGACAGTGTTTCGGCCCAGGCCTGGCGCTCGGCCATTTTCAGGCGCAACACCTCGCGGAACAAACGCTCCTTGTTGCCGAAGTAATGGTACAGCATCCGCTTGTTAATCGCCGCCCGCCGCGCAATCGCGTCCACCCGCGCGCCGGTAAACCCGTGCGCGGCAAATTCCCCCAGCGCGGCGGACAAAATCCGCTCCCGCGTGCGTTCAGGGTTCCGCAGCGTGACCCTTGATGTTTTGGCTGGTTGGGCCATTGGTGTATTAAGTAACCATCAAGTTACTTGGAATGCAAGCCCGTTCGATTGTTCAAAGGGAGGCCCCCAGCCGCCGTGGCTTAGATGGGGGGTTTCTCCCGGTGCCAGGTTGTGCCCTGTTCGTAGGCGTGGGCGATTTTAAGGAGCATTTCCTCGCCGAACGGCTTGCCCAGCAGTTGCAGGCCGATCGGCAGCTTCGGCGATTTCGTGAAACCGCAGGGAAGGCTGACGCCGCAAATGCCCGCCAGGTTGCAGGAGATCGTGAAAATGTCGCTCAGATACATTTGCAGCGGGTCGTCGGATTTTTCGCCGATTTTGAACGCCGCCGTCGGCGCCGTCGGCGTGACGATGGCGTCAACGGTTTCAAATGCCTTCAAAAAATCGTTGCGGATGAGCGTGCGGACCTTTTGGGCGCGCAAATAATACGCGTCGTAATAGCCGCTGCTGAGAACATAGGTGCCGAGAATGATGCGCCGCTTCACCTCGTTGCCGAAGCCCGCGCCGCGCGTTTTGCCATAAAGCTCCAGCGGATCCGCGCCGTCCACCCGCGCGCCGTAGCGGATGCCGTCAAACCGCGCCAGATTGGCCGACGCTTCCGCGGTGGCGATGATGTAATAGGTCGCCACTGCATAGTCCGTGTGCGGCAGCGAAATCTCCACAATCTGCGCGCCGAGTGTTTCAAATTGTTTTACGGCCGCGTCCACCGCGGCTTTCACTTCCGGGTCAAGCCCGCCGATCATGTATTCCTTCGGCAAACCGAGCTTGAGTCCTTTGATATCGCCGGTCAGCGCGGCGGCATAGTCGGGCACCGGCTGCGGCACGCTGGTGGAATCGCGTAAATCGTGTCCGCCAATCACGCCCAGCATCGTTGCCGCGTCGTGCGCGTCTTTGGTGAACGTGCCGATTTGATCAAGCGATGAGGCGAAGGCGACGAGGCCGTAACGCGAGACGCGCCCATAAGTGGGTTTCAAACCAACACAACCGCATAATGCCGCCGGCTGGCGGATCGAGCCGCCCGTGTCCGAGCCGAGTGCGGCAATGACTTCATCCGCCGCCACCGCCGCCGCCGAGCCGCCGGACGAGCCGCCCGGAATGCGCGTGTTGTCCCAGGGATTTTTGGTGACGCCGAACGCGGAATTTTCCGTCGAACTGCCCATGGCAAACTCGTCCATGTTCAACCGGCCAAAAACAATGGCGCCCGCCGCCTTTAATTTTTCCACCACCGTCGCGTCGTAGGGCGAGACAAATTTGCCGAGGATTTTGGAACCGCAATTGAGCGGCTGATTCTTGACGGCCAGCACGTCCTTGACCGCCACCGGCACGCCGAGCAGCGGGTGGCTGGCACCGCTGCCGCCATGGGAAAGCAATTTATCCGCCGCATCCGCCTGCGCGAGGGCGTCGGCATCGTCATGGCTGATGAAGGCGTGAATTTTTCCATCCACGCGGGCAATTTGGTCGAGACACGATTGCAAGGCCTCGCGCGCGGAGACTTCGCGTTTGGCGAGTTTGGCGGCCAGTTCGGAAATGGTGAGATGGTTGAGCATCTGAATTTTCAACCCGGACAAACAAACATCGAACATCCAACATTCAACATCCAACTTCCAATGCCCGGCCGGAATCGTCTTTGATTGGATGTTCGGTGTTCGATGTTCGATGTTGGATGTTCAGCTTTTGTCATGGCAGCGTGGGAATCTTCACTCGACAATTTTCGGCACGATAAACAGGCCGTTGGCCTGGGCCGGCGCGTTGCGCAGGGCGTCGGCGTGGGGGAGCGACGGACGAATTTCGTCGGGACGCGTGACGTTGACCAGCGGGACGGCGTGGGCGGTTGGCTCGACCCCGGTGACATCCAGTTCATTCAACTTTTCAATGTAGCCGAGGATGTGGCCGAGTTGCGCGCCGAGTTTTTTTTCCTCGTCGGGTGTGAGATATAGTCGCGCCAGATGCGCGACGTATTTGACATCAAATTGAGCCGCTGCCATGCGGACAAGTTAGAGTCCAAAGACCAAAGTTCAAAGTCCAAAGTTGAGCGGCTAATGAAAACTGCGCGATAATCTTCGTTGAAATTCTTCCGCTGTTACTCTATTTGACCGAGAGGTTTGGAAAATGTTAGTCGACTGATTGTCATCTGGGAACACGAAATAGCTCATCGTATTGTCTATCCACATTCCGGGACGTTCCCAAACGAGAATTCGTTTGTCAGGCAGTACGACGAACGAATAAGGAGAAAACTTATCAATGAGTTCAGGATGAGCCTCCGCATTTGTAGGTACGAAACAAAGGCTGCTATTGTATTTGGACTGGAGGAAAAACATTTCTGAATTCGCATAATTCGGGACAAGTTGGGAAAGTTTTTGCGGCGCTGTCTCATCATGAACCAGTTGGTATTGATACACGGCTAGGGCAATGTGTTTCATATTGGACCAACTCAGAAAATGATAGCCATCTTCTTTGAGGCCAGAGATTGGGAATAACAACGGTGATAAAATCAGCAGAAGAAACAGAATTAGCGTTCCCGATATGGCTCGTTTCGATAGACTTGGTTTTGGACGTGCTTGTTCCACAGGGACGAGGTGTTATTCCTCATCAAACTTCCGTGCGACCAGGGCTTCCAGTTCGATGATGGCCTGGTGCGCGTCGTCGCCGCGAACGTGCAGGGTCAATTTGCTGCCGGGGCCGGCGGCGAGCATCATCAAACCCATGATGCTCTTGCCGTTGATTTTCTCGCCGTCTTTTTCAACCAGAATTTCCGACGCAAACCGGTTGGCGGTCTTCACAAATACCGCGGCCGGCCGGGCGTGAATGCCCAGCTTGTTGGCAATGGTGAGCTCCTTGGTGAGGAACTTCCCGTCCAGCAATTTCTTCGCGCTCATCGGTTTGCTCATATTACCTTAAATGAAATGGGATGAATTTTCAATTATTTTTGCGCCGGCGGCGGCGGGTGGCCCGGTGTCATGTGGGCAATCAGGCGCTGGTTCAGGTCTTCGGCGGCGTTATAGCCGGACATTTTCAATTTGGTCTGGAAAGCGGCGACTTCAATGAGCCGCGCCAAATCCCGTCCCGGCCGCACTGGAATCACGATGTGCGGAATGTCCACGCCGAGCACTTTGACAAATTCCTGATCGAGGCCGACCCGGTCCACCTCGCCGACCTCCTGCCACACTTTGAGGGTGACCACCAGATCGAGGTTTTTTTCCTTGCGCACACTTTTGACGCCAAACATGGCGGCGACGTTGATGATGCCGATGCCGCGGATTTCCATGTGATCGCGCGTCAACTCGGCGCTGGTGCACATTACTTCGCGGCCGTCCAGTAACGTCACCTTGGTCACATCATCGGCCACCAGGCTGTAACCGCGTTCAATGAGCGCCAGGACGGCCTCGCTTTTGCCAATGCCGCTCTCGCCGCGAATGAGCACGCCCACGCCCAGGATGTCCACGGTGCTGCCCATTTCCGTGCCGCGCGGCGCAAACATCATTTCCAGCGCGAAGGTGGCAAAGTTGATGAATTTCATCGTGACCAGCGGCGTTTGAAAAATCGGCACGCCGGCATGATCCGCCGCCGCCAGCAGCTCGTCGTCCGGCCGGAGGGTGCGGCTGAACACGATGCCGGGAATCCGGTAGGCAAACAAATCGGCATAGCGCGTCTGGCGTTCCGCGCGCGGGAGCGACCGCAAATAATACGTTTCGGCGTGCCCGACCACCTGGATGCGCTTGTAGGCGAAGTAACGCGTGAACCCGCTCAACGCCAGGCCGGGACGGTTGACCGTCGGCTCGCGGATGATGCGCTTGAGTCCGCTTTTGCCGGACAGCAAACGCAATTGCAACGAATCGGCGTGCTCTTTGTAAAACCGTTCAACCGTGACGGGTTGGTGTGCCATAAATTTACAAATTAAACTCCGGTCCCAGGTAAATCTCCCGCGCCTTGGGGTCGTTCGTCAAAAATTCCGAACTGCCCTCCACGAGCACCTGACCTTTGTGGATGATGTAGCCGCGGTCAATCAATTTCAAGGTTTCTCGCACGTTATGATCGGTGATCAAAATGCCCAGCCCGCGCTCCTTCAGGCGGCGGACGATTTTCTGGACTTCATAAACCGCAATCGGATCGATGCCGCTGAACGGTTCGTCCAACAGCATCAGCCGGGGACTGGTCACCAGCGCGCGGGTGATTTCCAGCCGGCGTTTCTCGCCGCCACTGATCTGGTACGCCATGCTCCCGGCCACCGGCGTCAAATCCAGTTCCTCCAGCAGATACTTCAGCCGCACCGCCCGTTCGTCACGCGACAGTTTGCACGTTTCCAAAATCGCCAGGATGTTTTCCGCAACCGTCAGCTTGCGAAACACCGAGGGTTCCTGCGTCAAATAACCGATGCCCAGCCGCGCGCGCTTGTGCATGGGCAGCCGCGTCACGTCGCGGTCGGCGAACAGCACCGCGCCTTCGTCAGGTTTCACGACCCCGACGACCATGTTGAAGGTCGTCGTTTTGCCCGCGCCGTTCGGGCCGAGCAGCCCGACGATTTCGCCCGCCTTCACGTTCACCGAAACACCGTTGACGACCCGGCGGCCATGGTACTCCTTCATCAGCGCTTCCGTGGCGAGCAGCAGGCCGTTCGATGATGGCGCGGTCGTTTCCATTCAAAATCAGGATTTTATCGGGCTGGTGTCAGTTATTGTGAATGAGATCCAGTTTTCCCGGCGGGAAATTGGTGTCGGTTGGCACCGAATTGGTTGTCAGCGCTGAATTGGTTTGCGCCACCGGCGAATTGGTGCCGGCCATGGCGCCGTTGAGGTTCCCGTGAATAACCATTTTGGGATTGTTCGGAACGCTCAAACGGTTGCGCGCGCGGTCCCAAATGATCGAATCACCCGTCATCCAGCCCTGCGCGTCTTCCAGGCGCGCATTGCCCGTCAGCGTGACCGTTTCGTTGGTCACGCCGTTTTCCACATTGTAAACGTACACCGCCCGGTCACCCGTGGCGTGCATTTTCTGGCCCTTGTCGTCGGTCGCGTCAATCACCACGTTGGTCTCGGCGACGATGTTGGTCACCCGGCCGCCGGCCGGCGGCGGCAGGTCGGCCGCGAGCCATTCGCAGCGCAATTTCATCTCCGGATCGTCAACCCGCACATGGTCGTGATAAACCACATGGCGCCCGGCCAGATCAAAATCCGCGGGGCCGTCCGATTCGATCAACGTTTCCGTTCGGGGTTGCGGTTTGGGGGCGGGTGCGTTCGTGGTCACCAGCGCCAGGATTTCCTCAACGGCGTTCGTGTTCGGCTGCGCGCGCAACGTCCCGGCGTTCGCCAGGGCAATCAATGCGATGTAATTTAAAATTTTCACGGCTTAATTTTTTATTTCCGGCCCGAATTCAAGCCCGGTGGATGTGCGATTTGAAATGGTGAGGAAGGAATCGCTTTGCCGCCACAAAAAACCTTCGCCCGCGACGCGGATTTTTCCGTCGCCCGTCTGCACCTGCAACCGGCCGGGGGAACTGGCGGTGCCGTTCAACTGGTCATAAATGCACTCCGGCGCGCTGACGACGATTTCGGGTCTGCCATTCAATTCGAACGTTTCGAGCTTGAGCTGTTTGATGGCGAGCAGCCCGCCCGGCAGGGGCTGTGCTTCCGCGCCGGACAGGCGCGATTTCATCTGCTGCTGATTCGGCGCCGCGTAATATTCCACCGAGGTAAAATCGCTCGCGTGGCTTACAGTGTTCGATTGTGCGCGGCTGTCCCGTGCCGCCAAAAACAGAATCACGCCCGCAATCAATATCTGGGTGACACGTGACAAGTGACACATGACAGCAATGGTCCCACGCCACACGCGGGTCGTTATCTTGTCACCTGTCATGTTTGATGGTTTCTTGTCACTCGTCACATGTCACCTGTCACTCTCGATAAACGGCGATGACCGGCTCCCATTTTCCCTGCGCCTGTAAAATCATCTCAATCGTTTCCCGCACGGCGCCCCGGCCGCCGGCGGCGCGTGTTATGAAATCCGCCGCCGCTCTTACCTGTGGCCGCGCATCCGCCACGGCCACGCCGATTCCCGCGCGCGCCAAGGGCCCCAAATCCACCACGTCGTCGCCCACGAAACAAACCTCCTGCCACCCCAGCTTTTCCCGCGCCAGCAATCTTTCAATCGCGCCGGTCTTGCTGATGCGGTCGCCCTGCTGGACCAGGAAATCAATTTTAAGCTCTTTTGCGCGTATCTGGGTCGCCGCCGATGGCCGGGCCGAGACCCAGCCGGTTTTCAGGCCCGCGCGCCGTGCCAGCACCAGGCCGAGGCCGTCGCGGATGTTGAACCGTTTGAACTCGCGCGCGCCGCCGATGAAAATTGATCCGTCGGTCAACACCCCGTCCACGTCGCACAGAAACAGTTTCACCCGTTTGAGGCGTGCTCGGAGTTGTGTGGAAATTTTTGCCGGCATGAGAAGTTAACCCGGGAAAACATCCAACCACCAACATCCAACATCGAACATCCAATGACTTCCCGGGCGCGTCTCAACTGGACGTTGGTTGTTGGATGTTGGATGTTGGATGTTCATTTTTCCACCGCGTTGAACACTTTCAGAAAACTTTTCAGCAACGCGGGCATTTCGGCCAGCGGAATCATGTTCGGCCCGTCGCTGAGCGCGCGGTCCGGTCGCGGATGCGTTTCGATGAACAGGCCGTTGGCCCCGGCAGCCAGCGCGGCGCGGGCGAGCGCGGGCGCGAATTCGCGCTGCCCGGACGATTTATCGCCGCCGCCGCCCGG
>Ga0265338_10001707_pt1 | contig 34848 bp, 26 predicted proteins | sample 42126metaG_FD_193579 | JGI IMG/M metagenome (GOLD analysis project Ga0265338, IMG submission 193579) | Rhizosphere microbial communities from Carex aquatilis grown in University of Washington, Seatle, WA, United States - 4-21-26 metaG | ecosystem: Host-associated > Plants > Roots > Rhizosphere...
CACCGCCGCGGCGATCCTTGGACGGCTGTGCGGTGTTCCGTTCAGTTTTGGCGGCCACGCGTATGACATCTATCGTCACGGCGGCGACGCGTTCCTGTTACCAAAGTTGCGCGCCGCCGGATTCGTCCACACGACCACCGAGGCAGGTCTCGCCTACCTGCGCGAACGCAGCGGCAGCGCTTCGGCAAATATTCTTCTCGCTCGACGCGGTCTCGATCGACTTCCCCCAAAATCCGAGCGGGACACCGCCGTCCGTCCGATTCGCCTGCTCTCCGTCGGCCGTCTCGTGGCGAAAAAGGGCCACGACCATCAACTCGCCGCATGCGCGTTGCTGAAATCGTGGGGCGTCCCATTCATCACGAAGATTATCGGTGATGGCCCGCTCTGCGGCGAATTACAGCATCGCATCGATCGCGACGGTCTTGGCGGCATGGTTATCCTCTGTGGCGCGCTGCCACCGGAACAAGTTCAGGAACAGTACCGTTGGGCGGATATCTTTTGGCATACGGGCCAGATCGACGCGGAGGGCGACCGAGACGGTTTACCCAATGTGATTCCCGAAGCGTTCGCCCACTGTCTGCCCGTGATTACCAGCCGCACGGCGGGGCCGATGGAAGCGGTCGCGCATGAGACAAGCGGGCTGGTGGTGGACATGTCCAACGCCTCGGAATTGGCCGGCGCAGTGAAACGACTCGCGCAAGACGCTCAACTACGCCGGCGACTCGGTGAAAATGGTCGTCACTGGGTTGAAGAAAACTTCTTGATTGCGCAAAACACGGAGATTCTGGCTAATGCGTTCCGTGAGGCTTGAGGCCCACGCGTTTCATTGCCACCTTGAGCGCCTCGCCAAATCGGTCGAGTTGCTCGGTCGTGTGCAATGACGTGACGGCTGTGCGGATCATGTCTTTGCCGGGGGGCACACCGGGTGCAATCGACATCACCGTGAAGAAACCCTCATCCCAAAGCGCTTTCCACATCCAATAACATTTCTCCTTGTCGCCCACGACAATCGGGAGCGCCGGCGTCGGGCTCTGCCAGTAATCCAAGCCCAGACTTTCCACGATCCCGCGCAGGTGACGGCAATTCGCCCACAATCGTTCGCGGTGCTGCGGTTCTTCTTGGATCACCTGCAGGGCAGCCCGCGCGCTCGCGGCAGCCGGCGGACTAATCGCCGCGCTGAAAATGATCTGCCGCGAATTACTACGCAAATATTCGATGAGCGCCTTGCTCCCCGCCACGAATCCACCCGTGCTCGCCAATGACTTCGAAAAACTGCCCGCAATCAGGTCCACCCGGTCCGTCACACCCAGATGATCGCACACCCCACGCCCGTCACGGCCCAGAATCCCCAACCCGTGTGCGTCATCCACCACCAGCGCGGCGTGATGTTGCTCCGCCAACCCGCACAATCCCGGCAACGACGCGATGTGCCCTTCCATCGAATAGACGCCGTCGACCGCAATCGCCTTGGCTTGCTTCGGGTCGAGTTGGTCGAGCACCTTCGCCAGCGAGTCCACATCCTCGTGCGCAAATCGTTCGATCTTCGCGCCACTCAACAGCGCGCCGTCCCACAGCGAGGAATGAATACTGGGGTCGACGAGCAGAATGTCGCCGCGTTGGACCAGCGAACTCAGACTGCAAATGCAGGCCAGATAACCCGCCGAAGTAACGTGGCACGCCTCCTTGCCCAGAAAGGCCGCGAGCGCTTCCTCCAATTCCACATGATACGCGCGGCTGCCGTTGGCAAGGCGCGAACCGCACGAACTACTGCCCCATTCGTCGAGCGCCTTCCTGGCCGCCGTCACCACTTTCGGGTGACGCGCCAGCCCGAGGTATTCGTTGCTCGACATCAACACCATCGGCCGGCCTTCGACGACGATATTCACGCCGTCGGCCGAATCGACCACGCGGTAGTACGGCGCATACTTCAGCCGCAACTTCGTATTGGTGTCCGACTCACAACGCTCGATGATGGGTTTGGATTTGCGGGAGAACACGACTCACCACCCTCCTCAATTACGCGTGAGGCTAGTGCAACGCTTCCCGCCAGTCAAGCCAACGGCGTGAGCGACAGACGTATTGTGATCGTGAATGTCGTTGGCAAGGACGTGGTTTGACTCTACAACTTCCAACACTTTGGCAAGAACATACTATGGGCGCCAGTGAACAAGAACCGTGGTGGTACGGGCTGTTTCGTTCTCGCCTGTTTGAAGGCGGGTTTGAACTCGTCTTGCGCGGGTTGTTCAAACTGCGGTTGCACGGCGCGGAGTCCGTGCCGCGGTCGCAGCCGGTGATTTTCTGTTTCAACCACGGCTCGCATTACGATGCATTTATCATGCTGGCCGTCGCGCGTCGCGTGCAGGGCCGGATGTCCTCGGTGGTTGCATGGCACAAGATGCTCCAATATCCCGTGATCGGCGCGTGGCTCCGGGCGTGGCGGGCCGTGCCGGTCAAATCCTCAAGCCGCATCGCATCCCGGTCGGTGGCATTGCGGCAGATGATGCGGCATCTGCGCGATGGTCGCAGCCTCCTCGTCGCCTGCGAGGGCAAACGGCACGATGCGCTCGGGCCATTTCGTCCGGGCGCGGCAGCGGTGGCGCTCCGCACCGGAGCACTGGTCGTGCCCTGCAGCCTGTGCGGCGTTCAGCCGTTGTTCAAGAAAATGCCCTGGCCACAGAAGTACTGGGGAAACGTCGAAGTGCATTTCCATCCAGCGCTCGATCCGCGCTCGTTCGCCAGCGCGGACGAACTGACCCAGGCCACCCGCCGCGCCGTCGCGTCGCGAATCGATTATCCGACGCAGGAAGACATCCACTAATCGGCGGAACGCTGCGAAAGTCGTTGGCAAAGGCGCGGTTTGTCATTAAAACTTCCACCGCCTTGTTGTCGCGACGACCAATCCTGTGGCTGATGATTGCGCTGGGATGCGCGCATGGCACGTACGCGGAGAGCGAGGTCGCTTCCAATGCCCCGTCCGCGCCGCTGCCGCGCTACACACTCCAACAGTGCATCGATCGCGCGCTGGTACAGAATCCCGACATTCAGGTGGCCCAGAAGAACCTTGAGGCGGCAGCGGGCGGCATCATCGAGGCCCGGGCGGGTTTCCTGCCCAGCCTCGCCGCCTACGGGAATTACGAAAAACTGGAAACCGATTACGCCACCCTGGGAGGGGCGGTCGCCAATCGGACGTTTATCTGGAATGTCACGATCCGTCTGACCGAGAATGTTTACGCGGGCGGAGCGGTGCGGGCCAACATGGATATCGCGCGCCTGCAGAAACAATCGCGGACGCTCGATTACGAAGCCGCCATCGACCAGGTGATCATGGATGTGCGGGTCGCGTTCGACGACATTCTCCGTAACAAATCCGACGTCGCGGTCCACGAACAGGCCGTGAACTTTCTCACCGAGCAGGTCAAGAACGAGCGGGCGCGACTGGAAGTGGGCACCGGGCAGAAGCTCAACGTCCTCCGCGCCGAGGTGAACCTGGCATTGGAACAATCCGCGCTCGTCGATTCACGTACCCGTCTGCGCAATTCGTATCTGCGGCTCTGCGAACTCCTGTCCATCCCCTACTCAACCGAGCAAGATCGGATTCCCTTCGATATCGAGGGAGCGCTGACTTATGAAAAGACCACGCTCGAACTCACGGATTGCCTTTCCCGCGCGCTTGCCGACCGCCCCGAGCTGGCGGCCCGGGAGAACGATATCAAGATCCAAAAGAAACAACTGATCGTCGACCACAGCACCGTACTGCCGCGTCTCGATGCGTTCACCGGCTATGATGCGGTCAGCGAACCCAGCCGCCCGGCGAACGCGGATCACTACGCGGGCTATGTCGCGGGCCTGCAAGTGAACTGGTATCTGTTCGACGGCTTTGCGACCCGGGGCCGCATGAATGCCACCCGCGCGCGCATGGACGCCGCCGAGATTTCCTTCGACGCAATCCATCGCACCATCGAGACCGAGGTATTGCGCGCGTATCGCGACCTGCAACGGGCCGAGGAAAATATCCAGACACAAACCGCCAATGTGCAGCTCGCCACGGAATCCCTGAAATTGGCCACCGCCAACTTCGGGCTCGGGCTGACCAGCCAGCTCGAACTCTTGCAGAGCCAACTCGACCTGACGCGGGCGCAGACGGCGGAATTGTCGGCGCGCTTCGAGTACAACGCGTCGCTGGCGCGGTTGCACCGGGCCATGGGCAGCCAGTTTCACATCACGGAGACCCGCGCGGGCCAGACCAATAAATGAGATCCTGGCGTACACCTGTCTTCATCCTGTTGCTCGCACTCGGGACCGCGCGGCCAGCCATCGCGCAGGTCGAGAAACAGATGGAGACCTACGACCTGCCGCTCGATGACTTCCTGGCGGAGACGTTCCAACGGTCCCCGGGGATTCAGCAGTTTCGCGCGGACGTCGAACGCGCTGCCGGCGTAAACCTCGTGAACCGGTCGCGCGCGCTGCCGCAATTGACCGCCCAGTTTAACGGCGGTTTGCGGGGGGGAAATCTCTACAATCCGGTAAAGATCGGCCATACCAACGCCACCGTAAGCGTAATCGATACCAACGGCGCCGTGACAATCTACCCGCAACTATATGGATTGCTGACCGCGCAAGCCTCACAGCCGCTGCTCGACTTCGGCATCCCGCCCACGCTTCGTCGCGGCAGGCTGGAGGTTCTCTACGCCGAGCAGAACCTCAATCGCGAAGTGACCGACCGTTTGTTCGAGGCGCACACCACCTATCTGGGCGCCTTGTATCTCCGCGACCTTATCGCGCTCCGCGAAGACATCGACCCGCGGTTGCAAGCGAACGTCGACAGCGAACAACGGCGTCTGGACGTCGGCATGGGCAGTGAAGCGGCGCTGACCTCCGCGAAAATCCAAAAACTGAACCTGGCCCGCGAACTTGCGGATTTGCGCGGCGAATATTTCTTCACGATGGCACGGATCGCTGAAATATGCGGTCGAGAAGCCAGCCAACGGACGGCAGGCGCGCCGCCCCTGCGATTGCCGAAACCAGTCGGCCCCCTACCCTACGAGCCGGTGCAGCCGGATTGGACACAGGAGTCGGCGTACGCGTTCCAGCGCCGCCCCGACCTGAAATTGCTCAAGACGCTCGTGGAGGCGATTGCTGCCGACAAGCAAACGGTGCAGTCGGGCTATTTCCCGATGGTGTCGCTTACCGCGTCGGGCTTCTTCATTCCGTCGAACCTCCTGCTACATAAACAAACCGCCATCGTCGCGGGGCAGAGTACGCTCAGCAGCCTGGTGGAGGGGGGTGTCTCGTTGAGCTGGCGCGTCATCGACAATGGCCAGGTCACCGGCTGGAGTCACCAACTCGAAGCCACGCGGCAGTCATACGAGATTACCTTGCACAAGCTGGAGCAGAATATCCCGCGCGAATTGGCCGTCATCCGGGGCGATCTCGAGAATGCCGACACGCGTCACGATGCGCTCCTCCTGTCCGCCAAGGAGGCCGATGAAAACCTGAAGTTGATCGAGGCTCAGGTCGCGCTCGGCCAGGCCACGCAGTTGGATTTCCTCAAGGCACAAAGCAACCTCCTTTCGGTGCGCGGCGGCATCGCGGATGCCACGTACTCCCACGCCATTGCACGGGCCCAGTTGGATCGCGCGACCGGGCGCTACCTGCAATACCACGACGAGAAGACACCATGACCACTCTTGTCTTGCGCTGTCGCCGCGATTAGTATCCCGTCGTTGTTGTCACAATGAAAAGAACTATCATCCTGGCCGCGCTCATCCTTTCGGCGACGGCGGCAATCTTGTACGGCGTTTGGGCGTCACGACCCGTCGCCGAGGTGTGCCCCGCGCAACGCGGCACGGCGATCTCGGTGGTTTATGGCACGGTAAAGGTAGTGGCCACGCTAACGATGAACACCCGCGCGCGTGAAAGTGGCATCATACATTTCTCGGATCGCGTCGCGAAAAACAGCGTCGTCGGCTTTGAAGTCAAGCAGGGTGAACTGCTGGGAACCATCTCCAATGACGATCTCGACCGGGAAATCACCAAGGCGGAGACGGAACTGAAAGCCACGGAGGAGCGATCTCGGCTCGGGCCGCCCAGCCAACCGCAGTTGAATACCCAGGAGGCGTTGCTCGCCCGGTTGGAGAAGCTGGCGCAGATGCAGAGCGTGCCCGCGACCGACCTGGAGCGCACGCGCAACGAAGTGGAGACCCTGCGCGAGCGGGTGCGCTCCGAGCAGGTGGAGCTGGACCGGATGGCCACGATCCTGCGCGAACAAGCGGGCGTGTTGCACGACCGCAAAGCGCGCTGCTCGATTACATCTCCGCTGGATGGCTATCTGAGCTCTGTCAACTGCATCAATAACGAGTTTATTGGAGAAGGCAGCACGCCGTTCGTCGTCGCGACCAAGTCCGTGTACCTGGAAGGCCAAATCAACGAAGAGGATGTCGGCCAGATCGCGCCGAATATGAAGGCCGCCGTGCGGCTCTACTCCTACGCGAACCAGGATTTCAAGGCCAGCGTTATCCAGGTTTTGCCAACGGCCAACAACCAGCGCTACACCGTCACGCTCACACTTGACCAATCGCCGCCCGGCCTGATGTCCGGCATGACCGGTGAAATGAATGTCGAAGCGGGCAAACATGAGAACGCACTGACCATCCCGTCCCGCGCGGTATTGGCGGACCGGGTATTCGTCGTCAAGGACAACGTGGTGAAACCGCGCACCGTGAAGGTTGGGCTCCACAATCTGCAACGTGCCGAAATCCTCGATGGTCTCACGGAGGGTGAACTGGTCGTCGTGGCCGACCAGGACCTGTTCAAGCCGGGCGAGCACGTCCGGCCGGTCGCGACCAACATGTGACGCCCTGGCCCATCATGCCTTCCCCGTTGTACATCGCCCTTCGTTTCATTGGACATCGCAAAAAAGCGATCATTCTCAGCCTGGGGGGCATTGTTCTCGGCGTGGCATTCTTCATCTGCACCCAGGCACAGACTCAGGGGTTCGAGCGATTTTTCATTCAAACCGTGTTGGGCACCTCGGGCTCGATTATTGTTCAGGACCGGTTTCAGAACCGCTACTCAGGGGTCACGCAGGGGTCGAGCAATGCAGTCGTAAGCATCAAGAGTGAACAGCCCCGAAAATACTACGAGGGCATCACGGATGCCGGGCAGGTGATGCGCGCGATTCACGAGTTCTCCAACGTCCTGGCGTGTGCCCCGGTATTGGAAGGCAACGCCACGATCCAGACGGATTTCCTCAGCGAGGTCTTTCGGCTTCAGGGTATTGATCTGTCCGCCCAACTCCAGGCAACCGACCTTCGCAGCTATATGATCTCCGGTGATCTGGCTGACTTTGGCCAGAAATCCTCGGGATTACTCCTGGGATCGCTGCTAGCCCAGAGAATGCACGCGCAAGTGGGCGACACAGTCTCGATCATGGGACCAGGCGGCGTGACGCGCAGTTTTGAAGTCTGCGGGATCTTTCGTACCGGCGACAACATGATCGATGACAAGCGCGGCTTCGTGCATCTGCGCGTCGCCCAGAGCCTGCTCGACAAGCCCTCGGAAGTGTCGTTCATCATCGTCAAGTTGCGTGACCCCGACCGCGCCCCTCAACTGGCGGCGCATCTGGAGGAATTGCTCGAGCATCGCTCACGTAGTTGGCAGGAACGCGAGCACGGCAATCTGCAGATCTTTAAAGCCATCCGTTATTCCGCCGCTCTCACGGTCTCGACGATCATTGTGTTGGCGGGCTTTGGCATCTTCAACATCCTGACCTTGATGGTGCTGGAAAAAGTGCGCGAAATCGCAATTCTCCGGTCGATGGGCTACCGCCGGGGCGACATCAGCGCGATTTTCCTGTGGCAAGGTCTTCTCATCGCCGTCATCGGCTCGACGTTGGGCTGTGTCCTCGGCGCCGCGCTGACCTGGGGCGTCTCCCGGATCCCCATCAAAATGCGCGGGTTTTTCGCCACCGAACATTTCCTCGTGTACTGGAGTTGGTATCATTATCTGGCCGCCATCGCGATTGCGTTTGGGGGCGTGTTTCTGGCGAGCTACTTCCCGGCGCGGCGCGCGGCCAAGCTGGCGCCGGTCACGATTCTGCGCGGTTCGGGGCAGTAAGGCGAACCCATGCCCAATGTCACAATATCAGCCGCAGCCATGGACACGACCGCAAAACCGGTTCCGCCGTTGTCCTGTCGCGGATTGCACCGGTACCTTGGTGAATTCGAATCGCGGGTACATGTGTTGCGCGGAATCTCGCTGAACGTCGAAGTCGGGTCGGTCCATTCCATTGTTGGTCCGTCGGGTTGCGGCAAGAGCACCTTGCTCTACGTGCTCGGGTTGTTGGACACGCCTGACGAGGGCCAGATCATCATCGGCGGCGAAGATGTGTCGGGCCTATCGGACAATGAGCTATCGCAGAAACGCAACGAATTGATCGGCTTTGTCTTCCAATTCCACTTCCTAATGCATGAGTTCACCACGCTGGAGAACGTGATGATTCCCATGCGCCGTCTCGGCAAGCTCAACCCCCGGGAAATGCGTGAGCGGGCGGCAATCCTCCTCGAATCCGTCGGACTCGGAGACAAATTGGAACGTCTGGCCAATCATCTTTCCGGTGGGGAACAGCAGCGCGTGGCCATTGCCCGGTCGTTGGCCAACGACCCGAAGATCCTTCTGGCCGATGAGCCGACCGGCAATCTCGACACGGAAAACTCCGAGCGTGTATTCCGGGCGCTGACCGAACTTGTGAAACGCGAACGGAAAGCCCTGTTGCTGGCGACCCACAACCCGCTGATCGCCCGGGCCAGTGATTTCGTCCATGAGATCAAGGACGGTGCGATTGTCCACAGCGGTGGCCCCGCCGCCTGAGTCAGGCCGGTCAGATCACATCTGCAAAGGCACTCTTGGTGCGCATGAAGATCACATAGCTCACGACCATGAACCCGGCACAAATCGCGAAATGCGCTCCGTATCGCGCCCATTCGAAGGGAAGCCGCCACATGATGGCGTTTCGCCATAGATGGATCAGAATCGCCAGTGGGTTGAGGTGTACCACCGGCTGCAGCAGGGGCGGGACTTTGTCGATCGAGTAGAAGATGGCGCTGGCATACATTAGTATGGTCATCAGAACGGGCACCAATGAGTTGATATCACGGAAGAAGACGCCGAGGCTCGAGAAGAACCACGTGACGCCCAGGCAGAGCAATATCAAGGGCACGAGAATCAGCGGGAGATACACCACGGTCAGTGGTATCGACCCGTGGACAATCGCCACTCCGATCAGCAACGGGATCAAGCTGATTAACAAATGACAAAACGCCGCTCCCACGACCGTCACCGGCAGTATTTCCAGCGGGAAAACGACTTTCGTCACGTAGTTGGCGCTGACCAACACCAGGGTCGGCGCCCGGGCGAGGCATTCGCCTATCATGTCGAAAACCATCAGACCACAGAAGAGCGTCAATGCGAAATCGATCTTTGATTCACTGGGGAATCGCCCGAGCTTGCTCGGGAAGATATAGCCAAACATGACGCCAAAGACGCAGAGCATGCACAAGGGACGAAGCAGCGACCAGAAGATTCCCAGGTAAGAACCACGGTACCGGCTGATAATATCACGCTTGGTCAGCTGGTAGATCAGTGTCTTATGCCGGTATAACTCGCCGGCTATCTTCCATGGCAGAATGAGTCGTGAAAGTGGCACTTTGTTACTGGACGAATTCATAATCGTAGTGTTACAAAATCCCGTGTACGCTAACAAGCCAAGACTGAAGTACTTAGCATCGAAGTCCAGGGTTGGAATTCATTGAGTAACCAAACCGTCATCAAGGTGGAGGACCTCTCCAAGGCTTATACGATATGGGCGTCCCCATCTGCTCGCTTGCACGGACCACTTCTGGGCCGGATTGGGCAAGTACCGTTTCTTCCGTTGGGAACGCGCAAGCTCTGCCGGCGACTCTCCCGAGAGGCATTCAAGGATTTCTTTGCCTTGAGCGATGTGTCTTTCGAGGTCAGGCGGGGCGAAAGCGTGGGCATCATCGGACTGAATGGTTCGGGCAAAAGCACACTCCTGCAGATCGTCGTGGGGACGCTCCAGCCCACTCAGGGCCATGTGCAAACCAGCGGCCGCGTTGCCGCCCTGCTGGAACTGGGGAGCGGGTTCAACCCGGAGTTCACTGGACGCGAGAACGTGTTTCTGAATGCGTCGATTCTTGGCGTGCCGCCCCGGGAGATTGAAGGACGATTCCCCAGGATCGCCGAGTTCGCCGACATTGGTGAATTCATCGAACAACCCGTGAAAACCTACTCCAGCGGCATGGTCGTTCGCCTTGCCTTTGCGGTGCTGACACAAGTGGACCCGGATATTCTCATCATCGACGAAGCGTTATCAGTCGGGGATTTTCTCTTCCAACAGAAGTGTTATGATTGCCTGCGGGAATTCAAACGGAGAGGATGCACATTTCTCTTCGTATCGCACGCGATGGGCACCGTGCTCGATTTGTGCGATCGCGCCCTGTTGCTGGAGAAGGGCGTTCTCACCTTTGACGGATCACCCAAAGAGGCGGTGGATCTCTACGAAGCCCACTCGCTGCAAACACGTTTCGGCATCAGCAGTACCCCCCCCGCCGCACCGATCCCGCCGCCCGCCGCGACGCAAGCGGAACCGGCACCGGTGTGCACGCCCGAGGCAGCCGCTCCAGTTGCACATGCGGATATGGCAGCGCCCAGCATCCTGACCGATGCCGTTTCCCTGGAGGAACTGTTCTTGTTCGACGAGAAGGGCACTGACAGGGAGTTCATCACCAGCGGTCAAACAGTCAAGATCGTCATCAGCGTGCGGTTTCACCGTTCCGTGAAAGATCCACACATCGGCTTCAAGATTCGCAACAACCTCGGCGTCGTATTTTACGAAACCAATACGTATTGCATGCGGCACTTTCCGGGCCCGGTTACGGACGGAGACGTACTCACCGCGGAATTCAGCCTTCGCCTTCCCCTGATCGAAGGGGACTACAGCATCACCGCCGGCGTGGCGAATGGCGGGCGTAACCGCGGAGATTTCGCAGAGGCCTTGCTGTTTCAACATGATGCCCGGCTTTTCGGAGTTACCCGCGACTGGAGCCGGCATGACTGGGCCGGGCTTATCAACCTGGAACCTTCCGTGGCCACCCGGCGCAAATGCCCGTCCCGTCCGACTCTGGTATAATCCATCTATGCCCAGTCTCGTTCATTCGGCTGATGCGCCACGGCAGGAGAAACTGTATACCTCCGGCGCTCTGACATGTATGAGCCCTGGCCGCCCGGCCTTGTCCAACATCATGGATTTCATCGGCGTATGAAACCGCAGGAACCCTGGCGCTTGTGATCGATCGAATTCTTCACTACTACCGTGAGACGGATTATGACTTCAGGGCCACGGCGTGCCCGACCGACCCGTTGGCACATCTTTTTGAAGAGTGGGTGTCATACTATCGATTGAAGGCCGCCATCGCTGCGGTGTTGCAGCCGAAGTCCATACTGGAAATTGGCGTTCGCTATGGCTATTCCGCCGCCGCATTCCTGCATGGCAGCCCGAATGCTTCGTACCTCGGCATTGACAGCGATTCCGATTCATACGGCGGCCGCAGCAACGCGATCGCTTGGGCCCGGAAAATCCTGGCGGGCAAACCGGCGGAGTTTCTGGTCGCCAACTCGCAGATGATGGCGCGTTTCCCCGGGTCGGTGTACGACTTGATCCATGTGGACGGCCAGCAGGATGGCGACGGAACGTATCATGATTTGGAACTGGCAGTCCAACAAGGCCGGTATGTTTTGGTTGACGGTTACTTTTGGACTGCGACGAACTTCGCGTGCATCAATGAATTCCTGATGCGCCACAAAGATGTGATTGAATTCTATTCGGTCGTGCCGGGCTACGCGGGCGAATTGCTGATCAAGATTGACCCCCGCCTCCTGCAGCAGTCCGCCCACTCGTCATTAGGCTCCCGGGATAGCGAGGCGTTGCGTCAGGACTATACCCGGGAGTATTACCTGTCCGATTGTGGGGGTTGGGATTCATTCCAAAAACACCATGGACGCCAGATCGCTGATCACCGCCTCGGAAGCGTGGCCGACCTGGCGTTACTGGACTCTCCCGGCCGGCTGCTCGATCTCGGGTGCGGTCGTGGAGAATTGACCTATGCGGCGGCTTCCCGCGGGATCCGGGTGAGCGCGCTGGACTATTCTCCGTCCGCAATCGAAATCGCGCAGAGCGTCTTTCATAAGGGGGAACCTTCCGCCACCCTGGTCGAATGGCTGTGCAGCGGTGCGACGGCCGCATCGCTCACCGGCACGTATGATGTGGCTGTGGCCAGCGATCTCGTCGAGCACATGACCCCGGCGGACTTGGAGCAGATGTACGCAGCCGTCGCGCGTCACCTATCCCCTCGGGGACGGTTCATCGTCCACACGTATCCCAATCTCTGGTATTACCAGTACGATTACAGCCGGCGCCGCCGGGTCGCGGCGTCAGTGGGAGCGTATCTGCCGCGCGAACCGCGTTCCCGTTATGAGAAACTGATGCACATCAATGAGCAGTCGCCGCGCGTGCTGCGCCGACAGCTGCAGCGTCACTTCCCGCATGTCCTCTTGTGGTTCGCCGCACCGGAAGAGCTCGCCGGCAGTCTCGGCCATCGTTTCACCCGCCGTGAACTGGCCGCCGCCCGGGATTTGTATGTGATCGCTTCTCATCAGCCGATTGCCGGGGAGCAAATAGCCGAATTGTTACGCACCTCTCCGATTTCAGCCGAAGAAGCACGCCACGTTGGCGTCAAGGTGTTGGATTGCCCGGGGACATGGCCTGCCGGGAGTGAGTTTGAAATCGGCGTTCGCGTGGTGAACAACTCGTCGACTCCCTTGAGCAGTTATCCGCCCTTCCCCGTGCATATAACTCATCATTGGCTGGACGCGCAGACGGGAGCGGTGGTTCTGTTCGACGGCGAACGCACCAGGATTTTGCCGTCCTTGCCCGCCGCATCGGCCCGCGACTTTCGTGCCGCAGTCAAAACTCCTCCAAAGAGCGGGATCTTCCGGTTGCAGGTTCGTCTCGTACAGGAACAGATACGATGGTTTGAGGAATGCGAGAACGCGGCCGCGTCAGAACAGACGGTACACGTGTCCTGAGCGTGGCTCAGCAACCCTCCCCCGCCATTAACCATTGAAACCCCTGCCTTGACATGACCCCGAATTAGGAATTATACCACCGTACGCATAGTAGGCCGCGCCGATGGCGGCGAATTCAGTGTGGCAGCAATCGCATAGCTGAATTATACGACCCCGAATTGACCTTGCTGGACGCTGACACCTGCGGTGGAACATAGAACTCTGACAATGATCGAATCACAAAATCCCGAGATTGATGTCCAAGAGTTGATGGCCAGAGTTCGGGCTGAGGTGGACAAGCGCAAAGGACTGCCAGTGTCTCCACCGGTTCGACCGCTGCCCCCGTCAGGCAGTACGCCCACGGCGTCCGTTTCCCCGGTTCGTCCGCTCGGGGCGAATGTCGCCGTGGCCCTGGACAGAGCCCGGCAGAAAAACCATGTCAGCCCTCGCATCCCAGCGGTGGTACACCCTTTCTTCCGCAACCAGGGAGGATTCAACCTTCAACTCCTGCGCGCGATCGAACTCCAAGTTCAGCAAATTGAGGCGTTGCAAAGCGAACTGGCCAATCTTCAGCAAGCCAGCCGCGCCGAAGTCGCCAGTTTACAGGCCGCGTTGGCCAAACTCCAGCAAGCCAACCGCGCCGACGTCACCGGCCTGCAGGCCATGCTGGCCAACCTCCAGCAGGCCAGCCGTACCGAAGTCGCCGATTTGCGTGGTACGTTGACCACTCTCCAAGAAGCCAACCGTGCCGAAGTCGCCGGCCTGCGCACCGCCCTGGCAAATCTCGAGCAGGCCGGTCGTGCCGAAGTTGCCGATTTGCGCGGTGCGCTCGCGGATAGCCACAACCAGATCAAGGCATTGCAGGCCGGAACACGCGAACAGGTGGAGGGACTACGCACTGCCCTGAACGAGCAGCAGACACAGAATCTCTCGGCTCAACAGCAAGTTCGCGCGCTCGAGAAGCAGTTGGCTGACCTTTCCGACCGCCTGTTCCCGAGAACTCCTTCGCCGGAATGGGATGCCATCTATCTGGCCTTTGAAAATCAATTCCGCGGCACCCGCGCGGACATTAAGGAGCGGCAGCGCGTGTACCTCCCGTATTTGGCGAAAGCTGCCGTCGGGACAGCGGCCAAACCTGTACTGGATATCGGCTGTGGTCGCGGGGAGTGGCTGGAGTTGCTGCGTGAATCGGGACACACCGCCCGAGGCGTGGACCTCAATGAATCCATGGTCGCAACCTGTCGCAAGTTGGGACTCGAAGTGGAGCAGAGTGACGCCATCGCTTATCTGAAGTTACTGCCCGATGCGAGTCTCGGTGCCATTACCGGTTTCCATATTATCGAACATGTGCCGTTCCCTGTATTGATGATCTTGATGATGGAAACCTGCCGCGTACTCCAGCCCGGCGGCCTGGCAGTGTTTGAATCGCCCAATTGCAAGAATCTGGTGGTGGGCGCCTCCAATTTCTACTCCGATCCCACTCATCGAAACCCTGTCTTTCCCGATACCGCCAAATTCATCCTGGAACAGGTTGGGTTTTCATCGGCCGACATCTTGTATCTCATGCCGGTTCCGGAAAGCCCATTCGATCACGAGGCACCGGAGAGTGCCTTGTTGCACAATTGGTTTTTCGGTCCTCGTGACTTTGCCGTGATCTGTAGAAAATAGCCTGGAAATGGACGCACTGCCCTCGATGAAACAAATTGCGATCGTCACCCCGTGGTTTGGTCGCGCACTCAAGGGTGGGGCCGAACAGCAAGCGTGGCAGATCGCCGCGCGCCTCGCCGGACGCGGTCACAGCATCGAAGTCCTAACGACATGCTGCCGGTCTCATCAAGACGACTGGGCAACGAACCATATGTCCCCCGGCTTGACGAACGAGCCGGAAGGTTTCCGCGTCCGTCGTTTTCCTGTGGAGCCGCGCAACCGCAACGAATTCGACCGTGTTTGCTCTTATCTTTTGGGCCTGCCGAAGTCGTCGCTGAAGATCGGGATCTCCCCCTTGAACGACGTGGATGCCGCCATTTTCAGCCAGGAGTTGATCAAATCTCCCGCACTACTGGATTATTTGAAGGAAAATGCGAACACGTATCTCGCTTTCATTTTCATGCCGTACCTCTACGGTCCGATCCTCAATGGGCTGCCCCTCGTTGCGGCAAAGTCCTATCTGCAGCCGTGTCTGCACGATGAAGCCTACGCCTATCTTCCGCAAGTCGCCGACCTGTTCCGTCAGGCGCGGGGCATCTTGTTCAATAGCGAAGGGGAATCGGAGTTGGCCGCGCGACTGTTTGGTCCTGGGATCATTCCCAAGTCAATCATCGTCGGAGAAGGAGTCGAGGTGGCCGAGGCCTCGCAACCAGTCGCTCCGCCAGTCGGCGCGTTCCCGTTCGGCGACGCGCCCTACGTGCTGTGCTTGGGGCGCAAGGGCCCGGGCAAGAATTCGCACCTGCTGCTAAATGCGTTTCGTCACTTCAAGACCATGCTCCCCGACTCCACGCTGAAGCTCGTGTACGCGGGTAGCGGCGACATCGAGCTGAACGGTCTTCAAAGACACGTTTTCGATTTGGGGCTTGTGTCGGAGCACGAGAAGCTCGCCTTGCTGGACGGCTGCCGCGCCCTTTTTCAACCAAGCGACAACGAAAGCTTCTCGCGAGTGATGATGGAAGCTTGGTTGCGTGGTCGCCCGGTCGCCGTCCATCGCCATTGTTCGGCCACTGCCACCGCGGTGCGTCAATGCGGCGGGGGATGGCTCGCGTCATACGAATTCGAGTGGAGCGCGTTGTTTGCCGACCTGGAACGCGCGTCACCAGAAGAATTGAACGCGAAAGGCTGCGAGGGCAGGAAGTTCGCACGCGAGACGGCGGATTGGCAAAAAGTGATGGACCGCTACGAAGGCGCTCTGTTGCCGACAGATGTTCCCCGCGGCCACTCGCACCACAGTCTCCCCTTCCCTCCTAGTCAGGCGGTCCACCAGGTGCTTCCCAACCTCACCTATGGGGATGCGATCTCGACCCATGCGCGCTGGATTCGCCAGCAACTTCGCAACGCGGGCTATGCCTCCGAGATATTCGCTCGTTATATTGATCCCCGGCTGGCCGACGAATGTCATCTCTTCACTGCCGGATGCATCCAGTCCGAGGACGCGATCCTCTATCATCATTCCATTGCCAGCGAACTCACTCCCCACGTAGTCGCCCATCCGGGCCCGAAGTGCCTGATCTATCACAACATCACCCCGGCGGAATTCTTCGAGCCGTTCCAGCCCGAGCTTGCCCGATTATTGCACGAGGGTCGAGAGGACTTGAAAGTGCTCGCTCGTCATTTTCCAGTCTCCGTGGGCGATTCGGGGTACAACGCCTCCGAGTTGCAGGAATCGGGCTTCGCGAACCCCGGCGTTCTCCCCATTTGCGTGGATCCAGCCAAATGGAACCTCACAGCTGATCCCACCTTGATGGACAAGCTGCAGGGCAATGGAACCAACCTGCTTTTTGTCGGACGCCTCTCTCCGCAGAAGAAGCAGGAGGATCTGATTCGCATTTTTCGGCGCTACCTGGAGTTTGAGCCAACCGCCCGTCTTCACCTTGTGGGTGGAACGGATTCTGCCGACCCGTATCTGTCTCATCTTCATCGGACCGCGGATTCGCTGGGATTGAACGGTCAGGTCAACTTTGCAGGGCATATCAATGACGCTCAACTCGCGGCGTACTACCGGACCGCCGACCTCTTCTGGTCGATGTCGGAACACGAAGGTTTTTGCGTCCCCTTGGTCGAGGCGATGTGGTTTGAGATTCCCGTTCTCGCCTTCAAGAGTACTGCCACCCCCGAGACGCTCGGGCCGGCGGGACTGCTGTTTACCACGAAACAGGATGAACAGGAGCTAGCGGCGCTGGCGCACGTGCTCGTTCGCGATCAGGAACTGCGTCGGAAATTGCTGGCCTCCCAACATGGTCGCCGATCGCAGTACCTCCCGGCTGCCGTGGCCCCAAGGTTGTTCTCGATTGTGACGGCCGTGACCCAAAACGGCGGGAAACCATGAAACCTAGTGAGAAACTGGCCGTCGAGAGAATCGATCTCGCCGCGCTTCGCGATATTGCCGTGGTGAAACTCGATCATATCGGCGATCTCTTGTTGGCCACGCCGGTGTTCGAGGCGCTGCGACAGCACTGCCCGCAAGCCAGGATCACCGCGGTTGTGGGTTCGTGGTCCAAGGGAGTACTGCGAGACAATCCGTTCGTCGATGAAGTGGTCGTGTACGACGCGCCATGGTTGGATCGAAACCCGTCTTTTGACCTCCACAAACATTTGGGCAACCGCGCTTCGGTCGCGCGGCTGGCGTCAATGCCCTGCGATCTGGTGGTCAACTTGCGCTCGGACCATTCGAATGTGCTGTTCGCCAGCCTGATCTCCTCCCGGTACCTGCTGTCTTATCAGAATGATACCTACTTCCAACGCTTGATTACCCATGGCGTTGATTACCCGCCAGGACAACATGCGCTGGCCCAGCATACCCAGCTGCTCGCGCAAATTGGTGTCAGCGTAACAGGCCTGCCCCGTCTATTCCCCACGAATGAAGATCGAATCTGGGCCTCGCAGGTCCTACCGTCGAACCGCGTCTGGGTCGGGATGTTCACGGGGGCCGGCCACGTGCTGAAAAAGTGGCCGGAAAGTAATTTCCTCGAACTGGCACGACGATTGTCGAGAATTGGTTTGGGCGTGTTGGTCGTCGGCGGAGAATCCGAAATGCCAGTCGCCACGCAACTGTCGCGGGAGATTGGCGCCGTGAATCTGTGCGGCAAGACCAGCCTGCAACAACTGGCCTGCGTCCTGGCGCACGTGCATGTTCTCGTCTCCAACGACAGCGCGCCGGTGCATATCGGAGCGTCCGTGGGCACTCCGGTGGTGGTGATCACCCGTCCGAATGTGAAAGTAGAGTTTGCGCCCCTCGGCAAAGGACATGCGGTGCTGAGCATGCCCGCGTGCGAAGTACCGTGCACCGGCTTTGATTTTCGTGTGCGGATTGATGCGGAGATGAAGTGCCGCTGCATCAACTCGATCACAGTCGAGGAGGTGGAGTTGGCGGTGTACGAACGGTTGCTTGATCGGCACGCCGCCGGTGACATGGATCGGGCGAGCCACCTACAGCGCCCAGAAGCGGTTGCCGTGACCGCGCGATGAGTCTTCGACAAACAGCGGTGGACACGACTAATCGATCGTAATTGACGTTGTAGAGTTGAGAAGTGAATCCGTGAGCAAACTGGGTTCCAATAACGAATTTCCACATTGACCGTTACTGGATCAGGCCATAGATTGGCCGCTGAAGTAGCCTGCTGGGAGAGCGAATGTTACCACAAGTTCAATGGACGGAGTTTATCCCTGAAGACCTGAAAGTGTCGGTGCGCGAAAGCGGCAACGTTTTGGATGGCAATGTGTCCCCGTTTGAGTTGGAGGTCATCAGTAAGCTCGTCACGGTCGTCGCGCCAGAAACCATATTTGAGATCGGGACGTTTGATGGTCGGACTACGCTCAATCTGGCTGCGCAAAGTGGACACAACACACGAGTCTATACATTGGATTTGCCGGCGGAAAGCGTCGATCACACCAAATTGACACTCGAATATCATGATCGCAAATATGTGCAGAAACCTCAATCCGGGATTCGTTTTCACGGCACAGACGTGGAAGAGAAGATCGTTCAATTCTATGGAGATTCAGCAAGTTTTGACTATGGGCCTTTCGTGGGAAAAGTTGACTTCATCTTCATTGATGGTTCGCATTCTTACGAGTATGTGTTGAGTGATTCGCTTTGGGCAATGAAGATGATTCGCAAAGCGGGCATCATCGTCTGGCATGACTATGTCTCGGCAGGACACTGTTGTTGGCCAGGATTGGTCAAAGCTCTCGATGAATTGCAAGGTGGGAACCCAGCGTTTCGGCAGATGAAGCATATTGCCGATACCGCTCTCGTGGTACTGGTGTCGGGTTGAAACAAGCGGTCGATTGTGGAAACTGAGTTGCCGGTATGCGGACGATTGCTTGATCGGCACGCCCCCGGTGACATGGATCGGGCGAGCCACCTAAAGCGCACCAAGGCGGTTACCGTGTCTGTGCCATGAGTTTCGACCGGAAGAAGACAGGACTTACAGAGGACGGCCCACATGCCCGCAAATGACGAAAAACCGATTCAGGTAACTCGCGACCTGGTGACCGCTGCCTATCGCCTGCTCCTGGAGCGCGAGCCCGAAAACGAGCAGGTAATACTTCACGCGCTCGCGCGGAATCACGATGTTGAAGAGTTACGCAACGGATTTCTTGGCAGTGAAGAATTTGCGGAGAAACTCAGAAGCTTTCTGGCGCGTCACCCTGTTACTGACTGTACCATCAGTCAATTTCAGATTTACACCGGGTACAAACCCGAGGAACTCTCACTAATCAGGGAATACTTCTGCCTTTCACCGGTTGCCGTTGATGGGTTTATTGTCGATAAACTGGGCGTCAGAACCCGGGGGTCTTCTTTGTGGGACACCCTCCAACACCTCGTGGGCACGGTAATTCCATTGCCGATCCCGGGAGATTATCATGCGGGAGCCATCGAATGGATCGGCTTGTTAAAAAGCGTCCGGTCCGCGCGCGGCAGGTTTGTGGCGATGGAGCTGGGTGCCGGCTGGGGCCCATGGGTGGTTGCCGGCGCGATTGCCGCCCGCCATGCTGGCATTTCAGAAAATTCTCTCCTGGCAGTCGAAGGCGATCCCGGGCATTTCGGTTTCTTACGGCAACATTTCATCGATAACGGACTGGACCCTGATCAACACCAGTTGTTCCAGGCCGCTGTTGGCATCAAGCGCGGTCGGGCTCTCTGGCCCCGGATTGACTCTCGAAACGATTGGGGATCGCGACTGATACCAACGAATCAAAAGAATGGCAAAGAGCGTGGAGGCGTTTCGTCCGATCCCGGACGCGAAGCTGCGGGCGTGATGGACATCGAGGTTCTGTCGATCTCCGACCTTCTAACAAAACAAGCGCGATGGGACCTTGTACACATGGATGTGCAAGGTGACGAGGCTGCCATCTGCGAAGCGGGTCTTGATCTGCTCACCAAGCGGGTCCATTGGATCGTGATCGGCACCCATTCTCGAATGATTGAAGGCAAACTCATCTCGATGTTGCTGCGCGATGGTTGGCAATTGGAGAATGAAAAACCGGCCCGGATCGTATTCCGGCCTGATGCGCCAACCCAGGAAGCAATGACCGACCACGACGGCGCCCAGGTTTGGCGCAATCCCCGGTTGGACTGACGGCGTACAAATTGTTGCTTGACCGGCACGCCGCGGGAGGCCTAGTTTTCGCAGACTAAACGCAGTCTTTCCCTAATGGAGATTGGTTCATAAAGATGGAAGATGAGCAAACGCCGGTGATTTGGGCCTATCGACTTTTTCTCGATAGAGAGCCGGAAAACAGCCAGGTGATCGGCGCTCGCGAGGGGCTCTCGAATACCACTCAGGATCTGAGACTGGAATTCATGCGGTCGGAAGAGTTCCGACAGAAGAATCCGTGGATGAATCAGCCCGCCTTGACAGGCGATGAGCCCGGCATGGTAATCGAGGACGTCCAGTCGAAGGCCGACCTGCAAACTCTCTTTCAGCACATTCAAGACACATGGCAGCATCTCGGCGAGACGGAGCCGCACTGGTCTGTGTCCAGCTCGAAGCAATTCCTGCAGGAAAACATTCATCGCAGCAAGAAGGCATTTTACGATAGCGGCCAGGATGATTTGACCCGTCTTTTCCGAACGCTGGAAAGGAACGGCATCGATCATTCTTCCTTCAAGACCTGCTTGGAGTACGGATGCGGGGTTGGTCGCGCCACTCGATGGCTGGCCAGGAGATTTGAGGTCGTCTTCGGCTGCGACATATCACGCAGCCACTTGCAGGAGGCTGAAAGCTATTTGGCTGGAGAGGGAGTACGCAATGTCACCCTCAAGCATATTCGACAAATCCACGATGTGGCGAATCTTCCCAAAGTGGATGTGATCTATTCGTTCATCGTTCTTCAGCACAACCCACCGCCGGTCATCAGTTTGATTATCCGGGAATTCATCAGGGCGCTTCGCCCCGGGGGCGTCGCCCTGTTTCAAGTGCCGACGTACCGATTGGGATATCGCTTTGTTTTGAAAGAGTATCTGGGCCAGGAGTACACCCGACGCGACATGGAAATGCACGTGCTGGCCCAGAAACAGATATTTGAGATAATCACACAGGAAGGTGGCCGGCTGATCCAGGTGTTGGAAGATGTACTGGCTGGCTGCCGGGCCAAGGAAGTCTCAAATACATTCCTGATCCAAAAAGAGTAATCTGACTTTTTTCAGCTCGCAATCTCAAGGAGGGCGCGGCCCCTCCAGGCGCCCGGTGTCTGGATCATGTGCGCACTTGGGAAAAACTTGAAAATGAAACAGGTCCGTCTTTGGTTTCACGCTTGCCTCCTGCTTTTGGGAGCCGCCGTCTATTTCTTCTGGGCCTATCCCTTCAGCTTCCACCTCAGCTCACGGGCCTCTGACTATGGCGACAGCTTTTGCAACGCCTGGTTTTTAGCCTGGGATGCCCGTGCACTCTTCAACCCGCACCTGTCGATCTGGAACGCGCCGACGTTCTATCCATCTCCCTGGACATTTGCCTTCGCGGATAACCTCTTCGGCGTCCTGTGGGTCAGTCTGCCCGTTCAGTGGTTGACGGGGAATCCCATCCTAGCCGCCAACGTGGTGGTTGCCGTTGCGTTCGTTCTCTGCTTCTACACCGGCTTCCTGCTGGCGTACTCGCTCACGGACAACACTCCGGCCTCGATCATTGCCGGCTTCATCTTTGCCTTCCACCCGATACGGTGGGGACATCTCGGGCACTTGCAGCTGCAATCGTTTTACTGGGCTCCGCTGGCGCTTCTGTTCATCTCCAAGTTCTTCAAGACACTACGGCCGCGGTATATTTGGTTGGCCGCGGCGGCAATCTGTATCGAGTATTACTGCTCGATTTATCTCGGAACAATGTTGGCGGTGCTCACGACCGTGTATGTCGCGGTGTTTCTGGGTCTGTCATCCCGAAGCGGCCAACCTGTTCTTCCCAGGCTGACTCGCGCCACGTTCATTCACTTTGCCCTTGCCGTGATCGCGTCGGCTCTCGTCCTTCTGCCGATTGGCGTCCCCTATATCAAGTGCGCTCTCTACTGGGGATTTGTCCGGGATTTGCAGGAGGTCACGCTTTACGCGTCCGAGCCGTTGAGCTTCCTCAAGCCATTTGGCTTTGCCCATTACGGATACCTGGACAGGTGGCTGCCGAATGTTCGAGGGGGAGAAGGCGCGGCGTTTCTGGGTCTGTCACCGTTGATCCTGGCAGCATTGGGAGTGGCCGCCCTGTTCCGGGCCCGTCGATCCGCAGGCCCCGGGCACGCCGAACCCGCCCTCGCCATGACTGCCTTCTTCATCTCCGCGATCGTGATGGCCGTCCTCATGCTGGGTCCCTACTTCATCTGGATTGGGAAACCGACGAAGTTCCCGCTGCCCTATCAGTTGGTGTATTACTTCGCGCCCGGAGGAAAAGCCATGCGCTCTTCCGGGCGATTCATCCAGCCGTTGATCCTGTGCGTATCGATGCTCGCCGCTTACGGGTGGGTGTTCCTGTCCAAAGTTCTCACCCGCCGCGGAAAAGTGCCCCTCTACCTGTGTTCGTTAGGTTTGATTCTGTTTTTCATGTACGATTTCCACTACCTCCCGGCCCAGAGCGTACCCGTGGAACACGCGAAGGATTTTCCACCCGTTTACCAGTATCTGAAGAACGGGCCGGCGGATCGCCCGGTCTTGGAGTTGCCCGCGGATGCAAACATTGCCTATCGCTATCTTCTCTATCAGACTGGCCATTGGCGCCCGGAAATCGGCGGGCGCACCGGTCACGTCACGCCCGCTTGGGAGATGCTCGATTTTTGCCTCCACGGATTCCCCGAGGAATCCGGCCTGAACCTGCTGCGCCTATCGCCGACACAAACACTCGTCGTGCATCTCGACGAATACGATCCGTGGACCCGCAGCCAATGGGAGAAAGCCCAGCTGGATCCATACGGTTTCCAGCGACAAGGTCGATACGGTAACGCACTGGTCTGGGAACGCACCGGCCCGCCTCCCGAAACCTCTTCCCTCCTGAAGATCGCAACCTACGACTTCGTTGCCCCGGAGCGCACACTGAGGTTGTATTTTTCGGCGGAAGATTCGAGACCGTGGTCTCACCCGGAATTGGGCGTGGATCGGTTAACCGTGCGAGCGACCTACACGAACGGAACAACCCGAGAGATTCAGGTGCAGTTCCAGCCTCCGCCGTTCATCATCGAGAATGGGATGGGGGCAGTTGAAATACCGCTTCGGAAACTCCCGACCCGGGCAATCACCAAACTGGATATCTCCGGCAGTCGTGTTCTTTCGGCGACCCTCACCCCGTCTTCTTCGCAAACCGCAACGACTTCTCACAACCCTGACGCCATTTTGGCAGGAAAGCTTGATTTGGTCGCCGGGCTTTCTGATGGGATGCGCTTGTCGAAATCCACCACAGTTCCTGTGGAAATCAAAGTCGAGAATATCGGCGCCGCTACCTGGTTGACTTCTGTTTCCATCTTTACGCTCGACGATCGCATCGGTTTCGTCTCCATCGGTCTGAGATGGTTCCGTCGCGCCGATATACACAACGGCCAGGTCGCCGCCGGCAAGGACGCTATCTACGCCGGTCGCATCCCTATCCCGCACGACATGACACCCGCGTCAACCGCAACCCTGTCGCACGCGATCACGGTTCCCGACCAGCCGGGTGAATACACGGTTGTTCTCGAAATGGTCAGCGACGGCGTGTGCTGGTTCGGGGACAAACATAATTCCACCGTTCTGCGGTACAATGTCGTCGTCGAATAAAATCATGAAACCAGTTCTGTGTGGATTCCTTGAAGATCGGCGGGGCGCCGGGGGAACCATTGTTTGGTTCAAGCGCGAGGCCAGCGTCCGCCTGCCGCGTGATTTTCGAGGATCCAGCATCACGTTTTACTTCGCCTTCACGCCACCGCGCGACGACGGGCAACAACTTCCTCCCCCGCGGATCGAAGTCTGGCTGGATCACACGAAACTCGGCGTCATCGAGCCTTCCGGCTCAGGTCCCCTTCAAAAGTCATTCACCTTGCCGCCAAATACTTCCGGTAGAGGCGATCTGCGATTGCGGCACACGAAGAGCATCCGTCATAATTGGTACGCTTGGCTCGGACGTGTTCTGGCGGATTCTTCTATCTTCCGAGGAACAATCGTCAGGTTGCAGAAGTACCGTGATCGGTCGATGCAACGCTCCCTTGAGATCCGCCGCATCCTGGTTGACGACCAGGTCATCTGTGACTTCACAACTTCCGACCAACCTTACCTGCCCGGCGCCAGCGACACGCAACTGCACCTCGGTGTCAACGTGTGCGCTCGGTTCTCCTTGAATAACGGTGTCAGTGAAGGAGCATACGCGTCATTGCGGTCACTGCAAGCCGCACAGATTCCCGTCCGTCAGATCGATCCAGACGAGTCACTGCCAACGGAACGATACCGCATTTCTGTGATTCACGTGGATGCGCCACAAACGTCGTCCCTGGCGATCCGTCACAGTATCCTGTTTGACAATAACCAATACCGCATCGGTTACTGGGCCTGGGAATTGCCGGTGTTCCCCGGCTTGTGGATGGAACATTTCCGTCATTTGGACGAAGTTTGGGTTCCGTCACGGTTCTCTTGGGAAGCGGTCAGCACAAAAGCGCCCGTGCCCGTCCTTGTGATGCCGCACTCCATCAATCTCGAGCCGCCAACAGCCCTTGACCGTGGTGAGTTCGGCTTGCCGCGTGATTCGTATCTATTCCTGATTCTCTACGATCTGGACTCGTATCAGGAGCGTAAGAATCCGCAGGCCGCGATCCGCGCCTACCGACAGGCCTTCGGAGACCGCCGCGATGCGGGGCTGGTCATCAAGATCCATCACCACCAACAACACACCACCGCATTCGATGAACTGCAGTCGCTGATCCGCGATCTTCCGAACGTCCATCTCATCGATGAAACCATCCCTCGCGACAAACTTTCGCGACTGCAAGCTGCGTGCGACTGCTACGTCTCGCTTCACCGCGCCGAGGGTTTCGGGCTCTGCATCGCGGAGGCAATGGCGTTGGGTAAGCCCGTGATTGCCACGAATTGGTCGGCTCCGTCGGAGTTCCTTTCGACGGCCAATTCAATTCCGGTCGACTACAAACTGGTCGCGCTCGATCGTGACCATGGACCATACCGCAAAGGACAGACGTGGGCCGATCCCAGTGTTGATCATGCAGTTGAGGCTATGAGAAAACTCGCCGCCGATCGTGATTTCGGCGTCCATCTGGGACAGCAGGCACAACAGACGATTCGGGAACGTTTCTCCCCTCTCGTCGTCGGTCGCCGTTACCGCTCGCGCCTTGAAAACATCGGACGCTGGCAACTGGCGACATCCGGCTAAAAGGGCCGTCTTGTTATCCTCGCGATCGTTTTCTACAATCGACCGTGCTTTACCTGGATGTAACCAGTTCTTGCAAATCACCGATGAACACGGGTGTTCAACGGATGGTACGCGGCCTGTTCGCCGCGCTGGGACGCCGCACCCAAGTGACGCCGCTACTCTGGAGTCCCCGGCTGAATGCATACTGTCAGCTCTCGACGGACGAACTCCAGTTTCTCGTCGAACCTTTCGCCGAGCACCCGGAGGCAAGCGCCCGCCCAGAGGCGCTCGCCACGCCGTTCCCCTGGTCCAAAGCTGCGCGGCATCTCCGCCACCGGAAGCGCCGCGTCGCCCTCGACGCCACGGCAACCAGCAGTGATGTTCTCTTTGTACCCGAGATTTTCCAAGACAACCGCGTGCGAAAGCTTCCGACCTTGAAGACAACTTTCCCCGGCCGAAGGTATGCTGTGTTTCACGACGCCATCGCGCTGCGCCTTCCCGAATTTACCGCATCTGAACGCCAACGCAGTTTCCCCGACTACGTTCGTGCGCTCGCGAGCTTCGACAAGGTGCTCTGCGTCTCCCGTGAAGTCGACGCGGACTTGCGCTTCTTCTGGGACTCGTACAGCGTTCCCGCGGCGGCGACCGCTGTGCTCGGTTGGCCCACCGACTTCGGGCAGCCGCGACCCACACCGACACCTAATCTCAGCGCCCACTGCGTCCTGTACGTCGCCACCTTGGAGCGGCGGAAGAATCATCTCGTGTTGTTGGAAGCGGCTGAAAAACTCTGGAGCGCAGGTCTGGATTTCGAACTCGTCCTCGTCGGTCGGACGACGGCTGATTGGGGTGCGTCGGTCCTGGTCGAGGTCGATCGGCTGGTAAAACGCGGTCGACCGCTGAAATGGCTGCGTCACGTCAGCGACCACGCCCTCCATCAAGCTTATCGCGATTGCTCGTTTACCGTGTACCCATCGGTGCGTGAAGGATTCGGCCTGCCGATCCTCGAAAGCGTGTGGCATGGGCGCCCCTGCGTGTGCGGCAACGAAGGCGCCATTGGCGAAGCCGCATGCGGTGGTGGTTGCCTCACGATCGCCTGCGCCGAGGCCACATCGTTGGCCAATGCAATGCGCCAGTTGTTCACCGATAAGACGATATATCATCGTTTATTCTCCGAAGCGCGCGACCGAACCTTTCGCTCCTGGGACGACTATCTCCATGAACTCTTCCACGAAATTGGCGCTGCCTGACGCACCGCGGTTGCTCGTTGTGCGTCCCGACCGCGTCGGTGATGCAATCATTTCCTCGTCCTGCATCAGGCCCATTCGCGAGTCATTCCCGCGTGGTACACTTTACTTTTACGCGGCGGAACGAATGCGTCCACTATTCGATGGTCATCCGGACCTAGACGGTTTTCTCTCTGATCCGACGCAACTCGCGTCCCTCAAGTTCGATGCTGTGGTCCATCTCCACCCCGATAAGGCGTGCTATCTTTCCGCTCACAGGGCCAACGTGCCCATTCGAATCGGTTACCGACAGCGGCTTCTGAGTCGTTACCTAACACACTCTTTGCCCGATCAACGCGCTGACGGCGTGAAGCACGAAGCGTCTTATAACTTCGATCTCATTCGACTCCTCGGCGTGCCGCAACCGGAACCCTTCAACCCGAACGTCTACCTTCCCGAAGCGAGCCTCCAGTCACTGGCAGCGAAACTCCCTTGGCAGCTGGAATCAACCCGCTTCGCCGTGTTGAATCCCAGCGCTCATTCGACCGTGGCGCGTTGGCCCGTTGAGTATTTTCTACAACTCGCTGATTGGATGCACCAGGAACTCGGTCTGGAGACTGTTGTCATCGGCGCCGACGGCAGGGATTCAATTCCCAACAAGAAGGAGACCCATCTGAACCTGGCTGGAAAGACCGATCTCGGTGAATTGGGCTGGCTGCTCAAGCACGCCCGCGTGTTGGTCACGCGGGACACGGGACCCAGCCATCTCGCGGCCGCGACAGGTTGTCCGGTGGTCGTCATCTTTGGCCGCACGGCACCGCTCTACGGGCCGACACGCTGGCGACCACTGACTGATAAGGCTGTCATTATCGCGAAGTCTGCCCCGCGAAAGCGTTGGGAATCCCGGGATAATCACTGGCGCCGCTGTTTTGCGGCAATCTCGGTGGAGGAAGTACAAGCCGCCGTTCACCATGCCTTGAGGTGGTAACACCTCCGGACACGGCCAGCTAGGTGAACCAATAACCGTTGACGAACAGGATGACCGATAGCGCCTGCAACCCGCCAGAAGCCACGAAGAGCGGAGTTGTTAAGTTCGGCCATTTCCTGGCGATCAAAGCCAGGACGAAATAGAACGGGAAAAGTACGGACATATAGCGGGGAAGTGATTCCAAACGATTGCTCGAAAGATAGATCAACATGAAGATAAACAGCAGCACCAGATAGCTCGGTCGGAGCCGCCACCACAAGCCAAGGATGAACAACGCGGCCGCCACAATCGCAAAGCAAACAAACCAGGTCCTGTAAAACGGGTCGTAGTGATTGAGATGAAAGAAGGGGAACCAGGGCCAGTTGAGATGCCTGGCCCACACTGCCTGCGCGTTGGACGAGGCAAACGGATCACCAAACACCCAACCGAGGTAACCCATGTATGTGAGCAGTCCGAGCGCAGGCAGTGAACAGCACAACAGAACCTGCCAGGTCTCCGCCCGTCTCAGATCGAAACGACCTCGCTGCTGAAGCAAGTACTCCAACACCAGCGGTATCGCCAACAGCACGCTCACCGTGCGTGTCAGTCCCGCCGCATATCCGCACAGGCCGGCCAGGAGCCAGCGCTGAGTCCGCGCAAAGTACAGCGAGCCCACGAGGGAGGCCAGGAACAGCGACTCTGGATAGATGGACGAGAAGAACACGCCGGGAGGAGCGAACAGCAGGAATTGGATGCACCGGTCGGCCTCAGCCTCATCGCCAAGGTCCAAGCGCGCGAGTTTCCAGAGCGCCACCGTGGCGATGAAGAGTGCGCCCAGCGACACCAGATACCCGGCAATCCGGTGATCCAACGCGCCCCCCAGAGACAGCACGCGCACCAGCATCGGATAGAGGGGAAAGAAGGCGACATTGCTTTGCATGCCCGGGTGGTAGCTGTACCCTTGGCGGATGATACTCAGGTACCATCGAGTATCCCACTGGTTCAGCCAGTCCAGCGCCGATCGGGAAGCAACATGGAACTGGCCCTCGTTGATCACGAGCATGGACAAGCCAGCCACGACGAGAATCCAAAGTCGTGAGAAGAGGAAATTGAAAACAATAAAACGCCACGGGACCGGCGTTGTGTTGTCGCGCGTCAAATCTTTCACAGATACACGGGTTAGAGAATACTCCACTCATGGCTCCGAACGCCATGAACTCACGAAGACTGTCACCTGACCAGCGATTGGTAGCATCTCCGAATTCCAACGGCAAGCACGAAGAACGGCCGGCCACGCACGGAACCGTTTATCCTTTTGCCCCAGCACTCCTTTCTCTATAATCAGTTTCAAATTTCGAGCCTGGCACGTAGCAGGACACAATTATGTCTGTCAGAACCCTGACCGTGGTCATACCGGTCCACAATGAGGCGCCGAACCTCCGTCCGCTGGTGGACCGATTGTGTGCTGTGGCCGAAAAACTTCCCGGCTGGGATTTGGTTCTCCTCGTCATCGATGACGGAAGCACGGATCGCACGATTACCATCCTGGACGAACTGCGGGCGGAGGGCCGGCCAGTGGGGTATCTACGGCTGTCCCGCAACTTCGGTCACCAGGCGGCGCTCGATGCCGGGTTGGGCGCCGCCGGTGGTGAGGCGGTCATTACCATGGACGGCGACCTGCAGCATCCGCCCGAGGACATTCCACAGATGATCGCGGCGTATGAGCGAGGCGCGGACGTCGTGCAGATGGTGCGGAACCAGACGGCACCGGGGGGAAAAGGTTTTTGGTCGAAACTTTTTTACCGCATGTTCTCAATGCTGTCGCGAACCGACATTATTCCCAACGCAGCCGACTTCCGCCTGTTGAGCCATCGCGTGGTCGAGGTCCTCGGCCGGATCCCGGAGAGGGAGAAATTCCTCCGCGGATTGATTCCGTCGCTGGGATTCCATCAGACCGTACTGCAATTCGAGGAAGGCCGTCGCGAAGGAGGTAATCCTTCCTACACTTTCGTTCGGTCGTTCCAACTGGCGCGTAAAGCGTTGTTTGATTTCAGCACGGTGCCGCTACGCCTGGTTTTCTGGCTCGGCATGATCCTGGCCGTCGCCAGCTTCTGCTGGGGTGTGGGCCACATCATCAAGAAGCTGGTCTTCTGGGAGTCGATCACGCCGGGCTTCACCGACATCATCACTTCCATCCTGTTCCTATCAGGCTGCATACTCGCGTCGGTCGGAGTCCTTGGCCGATATTTGATGATCATCCTGGAGCAGGTGCGCGGCCGGCCCCAATTCATCGTCATGGATCGGGTGGAAGGCCAGCCGCTACCGAAAGAGAGTCCCCACAACCGACCTTCATGAGCCGCTTGCTGGTCAATGCCGACGACTTCGGGCTTCATCCGGATATCAACCGCGGCGTGCTCGAATGCGTTGACCGCGGTGTGGTGCGCAGTGTGTCTATCGTGGCGACAGGTCGCGCCCTTGATTGGCCGCTGGTTGTGAAACTGCAGCAGTCCGGCGGTGTCCGCGTGGGTATGCACCTGACACTGGTGGGCGAGCCGTGGCTAACCCGTGCGACCATCGTCCTGGACCGGTGGGCGCTGGTCCGCGAATTGGTTCGGCGCGGACCGCGGATGGCTGAGACAATACACGCCGAGGCGATCGCGCAATTGAACCGGTTCCTCGATCACGGTATCCGGCCCGACCACCTTGATTCCCATCAACATGTTCATGTGTTACCTGTCCTATGGCCGGTGTGCGTCCGTCTGGCAGAGCAGCATGGCATAACCAGAATTCGGCTGCCCGTAACGCCGTCGTGGCGATTGGCACGACGGACTCCCTCGGGCGTCGTGTTGCAGGGGCTCGCAACCAGACACACTGGGACACTCCCCGACCTGCTGCCGTGCATCGGGCTGGCACAGAGCGGCCGGAACACAGCCAGCCGTCTGGCCTACGAATTACACGTAGCGCGGGGGCAGGATGTCGAGCTGGTGGCACATCCGGGTATCACCACACCAGAACTCGCCAATCTCTACCGCTGGGGCTACGACTGGTCTGGAGAAAGAGAGGCCCTCTTAAGCACTGAATTCCGGCGCGCCGTCGAGGAAAACGGTTTCACAGCGGCATAACGGGTTGGCGACTGGTGCTAGCCGCGTGTGGTCTTCGACTTGACGATGAGCACGAGGGCTTTCAGCGCAAGCTCGGTTGCCAGAAACGGCTTGGCGATGAGATCATTGCCGCCACTACGGCAAATCTCGGCCCGATGTTCGAAATCCGAGGCGCTGGTGACGAATAGAATCGGCGTCTTCTTGTAGTTCGGCAACGCCCGCAACTTCGTGCACAGTTCCAGCCCGGTCATGCCGGGCATCTCGATGTCGAGGACGATGAGATCGAACTGCCAATCCTGCGACAGGCTGAGCGCCGCCGCGGGATCCGATAACGCCTGGGCCTTGAGGCTGGCCTTCTCCAGCGCGTGCATGACGGAGCGCAAGGCAATCTGCTGGTCGTCGACGGCGAGCACCCGGGCCGTGACGAGATCCACTTCACGAGCGTCCCCATCGAACAAGGCACACAGCAGATCGACTGCTTGCGCCATCGTGCGTTGGACCGACTGATTGATGGATTCGGGTTTGTCCACGAGTTGTTTGAGCAAGTGCTCGAAGGCGCTTACCACCCTGGAGATGGTCGGGAGCCGCGTCAGGCTCGGGTTGGCCGCGAGCGCCCGCACCTTGTCGAAGAGTTGTGACAGATTGGGGACATCAGACGGGTTCTTCGCGACGGCTTGCAGCGCCAACCGAATCGGAGCTATGGTTGGGCGCACCTCTTCCATTGAGCTTTTGCGAACCTCGGCGCGCAACTCGTCATTCCTTGTCAGTGGCTGATCCGTCACGCTCATTAGCTCGCTCCTTTGTCTGCAATTTGCTCAATCGGGGGAAAGGAAACGCGGACGGCTCGGGGTGAAGGGGCACGGAGGGCGCGAGTTTCGGTCGGGTTGCAGGTTCTGTCGCCAGGGTTGTCAGGGGCGACGGGTATGCCGCAGGTGCGGCTATCACGCGCGCGACCGTGTGGGGTGTCTTCTGTTCCGAGCCGTCCACAATCTAATTGTCTGTCGCACATATTCAAAACTTCCCAAGGCCATCAATGTGCATCCTGCGTGCCGGATTCGAGTGGCGTGTGAGAATCCTGTCGCCACGTCACTTATGTGAATGCGTGTGAGCGCGACATGACGTTTTTGGCCACGCAGCGAACAGCCATGAATTCCGGCGTGTACAATTCCGTCAAGGAATGCGCCGAGATTGGGCGAGCGCCGACTGCGGTTCGGATCTTCAGCCCTTGATGCCGGTCATCGAGATGCCTTCAATGAACGTCTTTTGGGCGAGGAAGAAGAGGACGATGATCGGCAGGGCGACGAGTGTGCTGGCGGCCATCAGGTAATGCCATTCCGTGCCGCCGCGTTGGCTCTCGAACAATTGCAGTCCGAGAGCGAGCGTATAGTCCTCCTGTTTCGTCAGGTAAATCAGCGGACCGAGGAAATCGTTCCACGTGCTCATGAACTGGAACAACGCCACAACCATCAACGCGGGACGACACAGCGGCAGGATGATCTGCCAGAAGATGCGAAACTCGCTGCAGCCGTCGATCCGCGCGGCTTCGGACAGGTCCTTCGGAATGGTCATGAAGAATTGACGTAGCAGAAAAACATTGAACGCGCCCGCGAAGAACGAGCCGACCCAAAGCGGTCGCAGGGTACCGATCCATCCGAGCCAGCGAAACATGCAATAGATCGGCACCATCACCACGGGAAACGGCACCATCATCGTCGCCAGCGCCACGAGGAAGACCTTGTCGCGACCGCGCCAATTGACGCGCGCGAAGCCGTACGCTGCGAGGGAACTCGAGGCGACGGTGCCGACCACGGTCAGGATGCACAAGATCAGCGTGTTCTTCAAATAGAGCGGGAAATACTTCATGGCCCTGAGAGCGCTCGCAAAATTACCCCAGCGCGGTGCGAACTTCTTCACGATCCGGGCATCCGGATATTTACCAACGTCGGCTGATTGAATCTCCGTGAGGACACCATTTCGCTCGATATACAACCGATATGGGATCCACGTGGGCGGCATGGACATCGTCTGGTCAATCGGTTTCAGCCCCGTGGAAATCATCCACAATAACGGAATCAGGCAGGTGACCGCGCCGAGCACGAGCATCGCGTAGAGGAGGAGTCGAGACAGGAGACGCATAAACTATTCTCCCCCGTAGAAGATGAGGCGGCGTGTCGAACGCGTCGCAACCCACGTGAGGAAGAGGATGATGACAAATAACATCCAAGCCATCGCGCAAGCGTAGCCCATCTGGCGATAGTCGAAGGCGTTTTGGTAAAGGTACACGGCATAAAACAGCGCCGACCGGTTCGGCCCGCCCCCTCCGAGCAGGATGTAGGCTTGGGCGAATACCTGTAACGAACCGATGATGCCCATGATGAGATTGAAATAGATGACAGGCGAAATCATTGGGACGGTGATGTGGCGGAATTTCACCCAGGGATTGGCACCGTCGATTTCGGCGGACTCGTATAACGCGCGGGGCACGTCCTGGAGCGCGGCGAGATAGATGACCATCGTATTGCCGCAACCCCAGACCGCCATGAGGATCAGCGAGGGCTTGGTCCACTTCTCGTTTGCCAGCCATTGCGGCCCCTGGATGCCGAACCAATGCAGGATGTAATTGAGCACGCCAAAGTTGCCGTTGAGAATCCACAGCCAGGCGATGGACCCGGCCACCACGGGGATCAACGACGGCAGGAAGTAGATGGCCCGAAACGTGGAACGACCTTTCACCCGCTGGTTGAGCATCACCGCCACCAACAGCGCGACCACCAGACACAACGGCACTGAAAACAGCGCGTAGTACAGCGTGTTGTACAACGACTTCCAGAACACGCTGTCGGTGACCATGTCATGATAGTTCAGCGTGCCGACCCAGACCGGCCTCGACAGCACATCGTAATCGCAAAATGAGTAATAGATGGAAGCGCACACGGGATAGAGCGTGAACGCCAGGAACCCGACGATCCAGGGGCTGATGAACGCCAGGCCGATCCACACATTGCGTTTTTCACCGCGCGTCATAATCGCCCCACTCCTTCAGGCGTTGGTCCTTGACCGCGTCCCAGCGCCGCAACACGCGATCGAGTTTCCATTGCACCCGTTCCTGCACCTGTGCGAGCGCTTGTTCCGGCGTGGCTTGCAGCGATAACACGCGGTCGACCGCCACCTGCATTTCGTCGTTGTACTCGCCCCACACCGACAACCGCGGCACGACCTGCGCGTGCGGACTTTTCGCGAGGTCGATGAACGTCTGGATATATGGATTGGGGTGGTTCCTGATGAATCCGTCGCTGACCTTCGCCAACGGGCTGAATTTGCGTTGGCCGAGGCAAAGCTTCTCCATCGGCGCTTGCGTGTTGACGTAGCGAATGAATTCGAAGGCCTCTTTCACATGTCGCGCGCCCTTGGGAATCGCCAGCACATCCGCTTCGACAATCGTCACGAGCGGGAGTTGTTGCGGATCCTTGGCAGGAAACGGCGCTGCCCCCCACTCCATTTGCGGTGCGTATTTTTCGATGAAATTATACATCCACACGCCTTGCAATACCATGGCCACCTTGCCGGAAAGAAACGGGCTTTGCGGGGACGTGAAATTGCCGAACGACGCGCCGAACGATTGCAGGTTCTCCACGCCAAACTTCTCGGCGTGCCCCCGCAACCATTCGAAAGCGGCGATATTGCCGGGGTCGGTCGCGGTGATACGGCGATTGCCATCCCATAATCTGCCGCCAAACCAGTAACCCCACAAAGGCGACCACCACCCCGGTTCTTGCGGCAGATGGCCGGCCTGCACCAGCTTGAAGTGTTTCGCCCGTTTCTCTTCTCCGGTCAGTTCCGGAAAACGCACGCGGACAGTTTGGCCGCCTCGCTCAATGTCGACAATCGTAAGTTTCTCTGACATC
>Ga0265338_10001708_pt1 | contig 34832 bp, 43 predicted proteins | sample 42126metaG_FD_193579 | JGI IMG/M metagenome (GOLD analysis project Ga0265338, IMG submission 193579) | Rhizosphere microbial communities from Carex aquatilis grown in University of Washington, Seatle, WA, United States - 4-21-26 metaG | ecosystem: Host-associated > Plants > Roots > Rhizosphere...
TGAAGCCCGGCGACATCCTCGTCGGCAAGATCACCCCCAAGAGCGAGACCGAGCTCGCCCCCGAGGAGAAGCTCCTCAGGGCGATCTTCGGCGAGAAGGCGGCCGACGTGAAGGACACGTCGCTCGTCGTCCCGTCCGGGGTCACCGGCATCATCATGGATGTCAAGGTCTCCTCCCGCATCGACAACGAGCAGGAGAAGCTTTCGCCGTCCGACCGCCGCCGCCAGGTCAAGCAGATCCAGGAGGAGTACAAGACGCAGATGGACAAGCTGCGCGAGGGCCTGACCGAGGCCCTCTCCAACATCCTCCTCGGCGAGAAGATCCCGCTGGACGTCATCAACGGCGAGTCGAGCGAGATCATCATCCCGGCCAACCGCAAGATCACCAAGACGCTCCTGCGCAAGCTGGCCGCCGTCTCCAAGCACGTCCAGATCGACCCGTCGCCGGTTCGCATCAAGATCATGGAGATCATCGGCTCCTACCAGACCAAGTTCGACGAGCTCGAGGGCGAGCGCGAGCGCAAGGTCGGCGCGGTCGAGGCCGGCGAGGGCTCCGGAGACGGGGCCATCAAGCAGGTCAAGGTCTACATCGCCACCAAGCAGAAGCTCGACGTCGGCGACAAGATGGCCGGCCGCCACGGCAACAAGGGCGTCGTCGCAAAGATCGTACCCGAGGAGGACATGCCGTTCCTTCCCGACGGCACCCCCGTCGAGATCTGCCTGAACCCCCTGGGCGTGCCCTCGCGCATGAACGTGGGGCAGGTCCTTGAGACGCACCTCGGCTGGGCCTGCAAGAAGCTCGGCATGAAGGTCGCCACACCGGTGTTCGACGGCATCCCCGAGAAGCGCGTCCGCGAATACCTGAAGGAGGCCAAGCTGCCGATGTCGGGCAAGAGCCCGCTCCTCGACGGCCGCACCGGCGAGAAAATCGACCAGGAGGTCGTCGTCGGCTACATCTACATGATGAAGCTCAACCACCTCGTGTCGCACAAGATCCATGCGCGCGCGGTCGGCCCCTATTCGCTCGTCACGCAGCAGCCCCTGGGCGGCAAGGCCCAGTACGGCGGCCAGCGCTTCGGCGAAATGGAGGTCTGGGCGCTCGAGGCCTACGGCGCGGCGCACACCCTCCAGGAGCTCCTCACCGTCAAGTCCGACGACGTGCAGGGCCGCACGAAGATCTACGAGTCGCTCGTCAAGGGCGACAACACGCTGTCGGCCGGCACCCCCGAGTCGTTCAACGTACTCATCAAGGAGATCCAGTCGCTGGGCCTCGACATCAAGCTGCAGAAGCGCGACGCACTGTCGTTTGGCTCCTAAGGCCCGACGCATCCACTCAACGGAAATCAAAGTTTCAGGGACACCAACGCCATGATCCAACCCGCAGAATCCGCCAGCAACACACGCGAGGCCCGCTCGGCCCTCGGAGTCGACGAGAGCCCGTTCGACTGCGTTTCGATCACCGTCGCTTCGCCCGAGACGATCCGCAAGTGGTCCAAGGGAGAGGTCAAGAACCCCGAGACGATCAACTACCGCACGTTCAAGCCCGAGCCGGGCGGCCTCTTCTGCCAGAAGATCTTCGGGCCGGTGCGCGACTACGAGTGCGCCTGCGGCAAGTACAAGCGCATCAAGTACAAGGACGTCGTGTGCGACCGCTGCGGCGTCGAGGTGACGATCGCGCGGGTCCGCCGCGAGCGCATGGGCCACATCGAGCTGGCGGTCCCAGTCGCCCACATCTGGTTCCTCAAGAGCATGCCGAGCCGCCTGGGGCTTCTCCTCGACATGACCGCCCGCTCGCTCGAGCGCGTGATCTACTACGAGAACTTCATGGTCGTCGACCCGGGCAAGACCCCGCTCGAGATGAAGCAGCTCTTGACCGACACCGAGTACCGCCAGGCGCTCGACGAGTACGGTGACGACTCCTTCGTCGCGAAGATGGGCGCCGAGGCCGTCCGCGATGCGCTCACGAAGATGGACCTCGAGGCCACGGTCGCCGAGCTCCACGAGCAGATGCGCGCGACGCGCTCGAAGCAGATCAAGAAGAAGCTCTCGAAGCGCCTGAAGGTGATCCAGGGCTTCATCCACTCGAGGTCCCGCCCGGAGTGGATGGTCCTCGAGGTCCTGCCCGTCATCCCGCCGGACCTGCGCCCGCTCGTCCCCCTGGAGGGCGGCCGCTTCGCGACCTCCGACCTGAACGACCTCTACCGCCGCGTCATCAACCGCAACAACCGCCTGCGGAACCTGATGCAGCTGAAGACGCCCGACGTCATCATCCACAACGAGAAGCGGATGCTGCAGGAGGCCGTCGACGCCCTCTTTGACAACGGCCGCCACGGCCGCCCCGTCACGGGCGCCGGCAACCGCCCGCTCAAGTCCCTCTCCGACATGCTGAAGGGCAAGCAGGGCCGCTTCCGCCAGAACCTTCTCGGCAAGCGCGTCGACTACTCCGGCCGCTCCGTCATCGTCATCGGCCCGGAGTTGAAGCTCCACCAATGCGGCCTTCCGAAGAAGATGGCCCTCGTCCTCTTCGAGCCGTTCATCATCCGCCGCCTCAAGGAGCTCGGCTTCGTGCACACGGTGCGCGGCGCCCGCAAGATGATCGAGAAGCGCTCGCCCGAGGTCTGGGACATCCTTGAGGAGGTCACCAAGGGCCACCCGGTGCTGCTCAACCGCGCGCCGACGCTCCACCGCCTCTCCATCCAGGCCTTCGAGCCCGTCCTCATCGAGGGCGAGGCGATCCGCATCCATCCGCTCGTCTGCACGGCCTACAACGCCGACTTTGACGGCGACCAGATGGCGGTCCACGTCCCCCTGTCCCTAGAGGCGATCCTGGAGTGCAAGCTCCTGATGATGGCGACCTCGAACATCTTCTCGCCCTCCTCGGGCAAGCCGATCCTCACGCCCTCGCAGGACATCGTCCTCGGCGCGTACTACCTGACGATCGAGCCCCGCAAGAAGGCGGCCAAGGACGTCCACGTCCCGCTGCTTTCGGGCCTCAAGGAGGTCCTCTTCGTCAAGGCCGACGGCGCGGCGAAGATGCACGACTGGGTCGACATCCCGAACCCCGACTACGGCCGCGACACGGTCTTCGGCAACAAGGAGAAGAAGATCCTGCGGACCACGGTCGGCCGCGTCATCTTCAACCAGATCTGGCCCCCGGCGATCGGCTTCGTCAACTTCCCGATCCCGAAGTCCAAGCTGGGCGACCTGATCCTCAACACCTACAAGACCTCCGGCGACATCGTGACGGTCGAGGTGCTCGACCAGCTGAAGGAGCTCGGCTTCACGACCGCCTTCCAGGCCGGCATCTCCATCGGGATCGACGACATGATCATCCCGGAGTCGAAGAAGGAGATCGTCGTGGACTCGCGCCGCAAGATCGCCGAGGTCGAGGCCCAGTTCAACAAAGGCATCATCACCGACGGCGAGCGCTACAACAAGGTCGTCGACATCTGGACGAACGCCACCGACCGCATCGCCAAGGAGGTCTTCGCCAAGCTCGAGGCCAACGAGGGCAAGACCGAGGTCAACCCCGTGTACATCATGATGGACTCGGGAGCCCGCGGCAACAAGCAGCAGGTCCGCCAGCTGTGCGGCGCCCGCGGCCTCATGGCCAAGCCCTCGGGCGAGATCATCGAGCGCCCCATCCTGTCCTCGTTCCGCGAGGGCCTCACGGTGCTCGAGTACTTCATCTCCACCCACGGAGCCCGCAAGGGCCTCGCGGACACCGCCCTCAAGACGGCGGACGCCGGCTACCTCACGCGCAAGCTGTGCGACGTGGCCATGGACGTCATCATCGCCGAGGAGGACTGCGGTGCGCGCGACGGCGTCTGGAAGAAGGCGATCTACGAGGGAGACGACGAAATCGTCGGCCTGAAGGAGCGCATCATCGGACGCTGCTCGAGCGACAACGTGAAGAACCCGCTCAAGCCGAGCGAGACGATCGTCGGCTCGGGCGAGCTGATCACCGAGGAAATCGCGGCCAAGATCGAGGATGTCGGCATCGAGCGCGTGAAGATCATGTCGCCGCTGACCTCGTCCTCCAAGCACGGCATCGACGCGAAGTCGTACGGAATCAACCCCGCCACGAACCGCATCGCCAAGATTGGCGACTCGGTCGGCATCATCGCCGCCCAGTCGATCGGCGAGCCGGGCACCCAGCTGACGATGCGCACATTCCACATCGGCGGCGTCGCCTCGGGCGGGTTCAAGACCCCCGAGATCCGCATCAAGGCCGCCGGCACGGTGAAATACCGCGCCCTGCGCCTCGTGCAGGCGGCCGAGGGCGGCAACATCGTCCTCAACAAGACGGGCTCGATCCAGATCCTCGACGACGAGGGCAAGGAGCTCGAGACCTACAACATCGTTGTCGGCTCCTTCCTGCACGTCGGCGACGGCGAGAAGATCGCCAAGGGCTCCGTCCTGGCCGTCTGGGACCCCTACAACATCCCCGTCCTCTCCGAGAAGGGTGGCACGCTCGTCTTCAAGGACATGATCCCCGGTGTCACGGTGAAGCGCGAGCTCGACGAGGCCTCGGGCCGCATCGCGACCGTCGTCATCGAGCACAAGGAGGACCTGAATCCCCAGGTCGAGGTCCGCGACGCTAAGAACAAGCCGCTCGCCTCCTACTCCATCCCGGTCGGCGCGCAGATCGCGGTCAACGAGGGCGACACGATCGCCCCCGGCGCGCTCCTCGCGAAGACCCCCCGCCAGGCCTCCAAGACCAAGGACATCACCGGTGGTCTTCCCCGCGTCGCCGAGCTCTTCGAGGCCCGCCGCCCGAAGGAAGCGGCCGAGATGGCCCGCATCGACGGCATCGTCTCCTTCGAGGGGACGATCCGCGGCAAGCGCAAGCTCGTCGTGAAGAACGAGGAGACCCAGCAGGAGGAGGAGCACCTCATCGCCGCCGGCAAGCACATCATCGTGCAGCCGGGCGACGTCGTCCACAAGGGCCAGCACCTCACCGAGGGCGCGGCGGACCCGCACGAGATCCTCGAGATCCTCGGGCCGGCGGCGCTCTACGAGTTCCTGATCGGCCAGGTCCAGGAGGTGTACCGCCTCCAGGGTGTCACGATCAACGACAAGCACATCGAGATCATCATCCGCCAGATGCTGCGCAAGATCCGGATCACGGACCCGGGCGACAGCGAGTACTTCTGGGGCGAGCAGGTCGACCGCGCGAACTTCCTTTCCGACAACCGTCGGATCGAGGAGGCGGGCGGAAAGCCGGCCGAGGCCGAGCCGATCCTCCTTGGCATCACCAAGGCGTCGCTCGAGACCGAGAGCTTCATCTCGGCCGCCTCCTTCCAGGAGACGACCCGCGTCCTCACGGACGCATCCACGCTTGGCAAGGTCGACTTGCTCAAGGGCTTCAAGGAGAACGTGATCATGGGGCACCTCATACCGGCGGGCACGGGCCTTCCCCAGTACAGGCACCTCAAGATCAGCCTTCCCTTCGGCACCGAGCTGATCGACGAGACCAAGGCCGTGGAGGCCAGCGCGAGCTGATTTCGGGACTTTTTGGCAGGGTGGGAGGGCCCCCAAGGGCCCTCCCGCCAGCCTGCCCACATCCCCTGGAGCCCCCGGGCTCCGAGGCAATTGATGCCCGGCCAAAAACGCCGGGCGTTTTTTCTTGTGTTTGCCGCGCGCAAAAGGGATTTTGATCACCCTTTTCCTCAGTTCATCCGCGCAGCCGGCCTTGGCCGGTGTGTGCTTTACGTCGCGAGCCGCGCCCGAAACGCGGATTTCGCGAAATCAGATTCCTTTTCGCCAAAAAGTTCTTGCCGACATTTTGGCGCAGCGTAGTTTTAGCCTCTTTTCCTAATTTCTCTCTCCTAACCGCACCGTATGCCCACCATCAACCAGCTTGTTCGCAAAGGCCGTCGCAAAGTGCGCATCAAGTCGAAGTCGCCGGCGCTGCAAGGCAACCCCTTCCGCCGCGGCGTCTGCGTGCAGGTCATGACGCGCACCCCGAAGAAGCCTAACTCGGCCATCCGAAAGGTCGCGAAGGTCAGGCTCACGAACGGCAACGAGGTCATTTCGTACATTCCCGACGAGGGCCACAACCTCCAGGAGCACTCGATCGTCCTCGTCCGCGGTGGGCGCGTTAAGGATCTCCCCGGCGTCCGTTACCATATCGTGCGCGGCACGCTGGACGCGACGGGTGTCGAGAAACGCCGCCGCAGCAGGTCCAAGTACGGCGTCAAGCGCCCGAAAGAGGCCAAGAAGTGATCGGATAAAGAATCTAGACCATGTCACGCCGCCACAGAGCAGAGAAACGCAACGTCACCCCCGACATCCGGTATAACAGCCCGCTCGTCGCCCACCTGGTGAATGTCATCATGAAGAGCGGCAAGAAGAACCTTGCGCAGCGAATCGTGTACGGAGCCTTCGAGAAGGTCTCCGAGAAGCTCGAGAAGGGCGATCCCGTGGATCTGCTCCTTGGCGCGCTCGAGAACGCCCGCCCGAGGCTCGAGGTGAAGAGCCGCCGCGTCGGTGGCGCGACCTACCAGGTTCCGATCGAAATTTCGTTTGAACGTCAGGAGAGCCTCGCGATCCGCTGGATCGTCGACGCCGCGGGCTCGCGCAAGGGCATCACGATGAAGGACGCCCTGGCCGCCGAGATCATCGATGCCTACAACAACACGGGCTCGGTGGTGAAGAAGAAGGAAGACACCCACAAGATGGCCCAGGCGAATCGCGCCTTCGCCCATCTGCGCTGGTAACTCCGCCCCGCCGCCATGTCCGCCGTAGCCGTACCTTCTATCACTGTCGTCACCGACAAGGCCAAGATCTCACCCAAGAACGCGCCGGACCGGCCGTTCCCCCTGGAGTGGACGAGAAACATCGGGATCGCGGCCCACATCGACGCGGGCAAGACGACCACGACCGAGCGCATCCTCTTCTACTCGGGCGCCGTCCACAAGATGGGCGAGGTGCACGAGGGCACGACCGTCACCGACTGGATGGAGCAGGAGCGCGAGCGCGGGATCACGATCACCGCGGCCGCCATTTCCTGCGCCTGGAACGCCTCCTGCGGGCCGTGGAAGGGCATCAAGCAGCGCATCAACATCATCGACACCCCGGGTCACGTGGACTTCACGGCCGAGGTCGAGCGCTCGCTGCGCGTCCTTGACGGCGCAGTCGCCGTATTCGACGCCGTTGCCGGCGTGCAGCCCCAGTCAGAGACCGTCTGGCGCCAGGCCAACAAGTACAGCGTGCCGAGGCTCGCCTTCATCAACAAGATGGACCGCGTCGGCGCCGACTTCCACAAGTCGATCGACGACATCCGCGTCAAGCTCAAGGGCAACGCGCACGCCCTCTTCCTGCCGATCGGCGCCGAGGAGAATTTCTCGGGCATGATCGACCTGGTGCAGATGATCGCGTACCTCTTCGACGACACGAAGGACCCGCTCGGCCTGACCCCCGTCACGGCGGAGATCCCGGCCGACATGCTGGACGAGGCCACCGAGTACCGCGACAAGCTGATCGAGGCCGTCTCGGACTTCGACGACGACCTTGCCGAGAAGTACCTCGAGGGCGTCGCGATCGACAACAACCAGCTGATGCTCGCCATCCGCAAGGCGACGATCTCCCTGAAGTTCTTCGGCGTCATCCCCGGATCCGCCTTCAAGAAGAAGGGCATCCAGCGCGTGCTCGACTGCGTGGTGAATTACCTGCCGAGCCCGATCGACGTCCCCCCGATGCAGGGCAAGGACACCGACGGCCAGGACGTTGAGGCCGTCGTCGACGACAAGGCCAAGGTGGCCGGCCTCGCCTTCAAGCTCTGGACCGACCCGTTCGTCGGCAAGCTGGTGTTCTTCAGGGTCTACACGGGCACCCTCAAGAAGGGCACTTCCCTCTACAACCCGCGCACGCGCCGCAGCGAGCGCGTCTCGCGCCTGGTGCTCATGCGGGCGATCGACCGCGAGGAGATCGACGTCGCCTACGCCGGTGACATCTGCGCCGTCGTCGGCGTCAAGGACGTCATCACGGGCGACACGCTTTGCGACGAGGATTTTGACATCAGGCTCGAGCCGCCGTCCTTCCCGGAGCCGGTCATCTCGATGTCGATCGAGCCCAACTCGAAGGCCGACCAGGAGAAGATGGGTACCGCCCTCCAGCGCCTGGTGGCCGAGGACCCGACCCTCAAGGTGAAGACGGACGTCGACACCGGCCAGGTCATCCTCTCCGGCATGGGCGAGCTGCACCTCGAGATCATCCTCGACCGCATGAAGCGCGAGTTCAAGGTCGAGGCCACCTCCGGCAAGCCGCAGATCGCCTACCGCGAGACCGTCAAGGCCGAGGCCGAGGGCGAGGGCAAATTCATCCGCCAGTCGGGCGGCAAGGGCCAGTACGGCCACGTCATCATCAAGCTGGAGCCCAACGAGAAGGGCAAGGGCATCGAGGTCCTCAACGAGACCGTGGGCGGAAGCATCCCGAAGGAATTCATCAAGCCCGCCATCGACGGCATCATGGAGGGCACGAACAACGGCGTCGTCGCGGGCCACCCGGTCGTCGACGTGATCGTCAAGATCGTCGACGGGTCCTTCCACGAGGTCGATTCCTCCGAGCTCGCATTCAAGATGGCCGGCATCTTCGCGTTCAAGGACGCGATGAAGAAGGCCAACCCGATCCTGCTCGAGCCCATCATGGGCGTCGAGGTCACGACCCCGGAGGAGTACCAGGGCGACCTGATCGGCGACATCAACCGCCGCCGCGGGACGATCCTCGGCATGGAGAACAAGGCCGGCGCCTGCATCATCGCCTCGACCGTGCCGCTTGAGACCCTCTTCGGCTACGTGACGGACATCCGCTCGCTCTCGAAGGGGCGCGCCAGCGCCTCGGTCACGCCGTCCCATTTCGAGCAGGTTCCGAACTCGCTCCTCCAGAAGATCGTGGAGTCCACCACGAGAGCACCGGCCCGCACCTAACCCCCGTTCTTTTTACGCCATGAAAGGCCAACGAATTCGCATCAAACTCCAGGGCTTCGACTACCGGGTCATCGACCAGTCGGCCCAGGACATCGTCGAGACCGCCAAGCGCTCGGGAGCCCGGGTGTCCGGCCCGATCCCGCTGCCGACGCGCATCGAGAAGCTTTCAGTCAACCGTTCGCCGCACGTCGACAAGAAGTCGATGGAGCAGTTCGAGACGCGCACCCACAAGCGCCTCATCGACATCATCGAGCCCACCGCACAGACGGTGGACGAGCTCAAGAAACTCAACCTGCCCTCCGGCGTCGACATCACCATTAACGTCTAAAGTCCACAGTTAGCAGTTGCCCGTGTGCGCCTTTGGCGCACCTCCGGGTCCCTCTAATGTAGGTCAAAACGGAACCTCTCCACCTACCGCTTAGCCCATGATCTCCTCCCTTATTGGCAAAAAAATCGGCATGACCCAGGTCTACGACGCTCAAAACGTCCTAGTCCCGGTCACCGTGGTTGAAGCCGGCCCCTGCGCCGTCGTGCAGGTGAAGACCGTCGAGACCGACGGCTACAATGCCGTCCAGATCGGCTTCTCGAGCAAGAAGACCAAGAACTCGAGCAAGGCCGAGTTGGCCCACGCCAAGAAGGCGGGCGTCGACCACGCCCCCCGCGTCCTCTCCGAGGTGCGCCTCGAGGGCTCGCCCACGCTCAAGGTCGGCGACATCGTCACCGTCGCGGCCTTCCAGGAGGGCCAGCTCGTGGATGTCATCGGCATCACCAAGGGCAAGGGCTTCCAGGGCGTCGTCAAGCGCTGGCGCGTCGGAGGCGGTCCCGCGGCCCACGGCTCGATGTTCCACAGGCGAATCGGCTCGATCGGCATGCGCCAGACCCCCGGCCGCACGTGGAAGAACCAGTCGATGCCCGGGCACATGGGCAGCGAGCGCCGCACCGTCCAGAACCTGCGCGTCGTCAAGATCGTCGCGGAGAAGAACCTGATCCTCGTGAAGGGGGCCATCCCCGGCGCCAACGGCGACGACGTCCTCGTCCGCCTGGCGATCAAGGGCCAGCAGAAGAAAGCCTAACCCACAGATCTAGAGAGCCATGAAATTCACCGTTTTCAGCCCCGATGGCACCACAAGCCGCGAACAGGATTTCGCGGGACTCCCCACATTCGAGGGCGACAAGGGCCTGCAGGCCGTCAAGGAAGTGATCGTCGCGATCAACGCCAACAACCGCCTCGGCACCCATTCCACCAAGACCCGCGCCGAGGTGCGCGGCGGCGGACGCAAGCCCTGGCGCCAGAAGGGCACCGGCCGCGCCCGCGCGGGCTCGAGCCGCTCCCCCCTCTGGTCAGGCGGCGGCGTCGTGTTCGGCCCGAAGCCGCGCGACTACAACAAGAAGATCAACGGCAAGGTTAAGGCGCTCGCGTTCAGCCGCGCCCTCTTCGACCGTGCGTCGGCCGGCGAGATCGCCGTGATCGAGGACTTCAGCCACACCGTCGCGAAGACGAAGACCGTCAACAAGGTGGTCGGTCTCATCGCCCCGAAGGGCAAGATCCTCCTCGTCGACGCCCCGTTCGCGCCGGCGGCCAAGCTTGCCGCCCGCAACCTGGAGCGCGTCTCGCTCCAGGAGGCCTCCAAGCTCAACACGCTGGATCTGTCCCAGTACAAGAAGATCATCGTCAGCACAAAGGCGCTCGAGGCCATCATCGCCCGCGTCGCAGGAGAAAACAACTGATGAACGCCGACAAGGTACTCAAGGGCATGCTCCTCACGGAGAAGGCCAACAAACAATCCGCCGAGCTCGGCCAGTACACCTTCGAGGTGTTCAAGGGTGCCAACAAGCACGCCATCGCCGAGGCAGTGGAGGCGACCTTCAAGGTCACCGTCCGCCGCGTGAACACCCAGAACTACCGCGGCAAGAACAAGCGCGGCCGCGCCGGCCAGCCGAGCACGACGTCCGACTACAAGAAGGCCATCGTTACCCTCAAGGCCGGCGACAAGATCGAGCTGATCTAAAGGCCCGCCCAGAACACAAGGACCACCCGCCATGCCCATCAAACATTTCCGCCCCCTCACGCCGTCCCAGCGCTTCACCTCGCTGAACAAGCCGGTGGGCCTCTCAAAGAAGCGCCCCGTGCGCGCCCTGACCGAGCCGAAGCTAAGGTCCGGCGGCCGCAACGTGTACGGCCGCGTGACCTCCCGCCGCATCGGCGGCGGCCACAAGCAGCTCTACCGCATCATCGACTTCAAGCGCGACATCCTGGACATCCCGGCGGTCGTCGAGGCCATCGAGTACGATCCCAACCGCACGGCGCACATCGCCCTGCTCTACTACACGAACGGCGTTAAGCGCTACATCCCGGCCCCCGAGGGCCTGAAGGTGGGCGACAAGATCGTGGCCTCGAACGCGGCGACGACGAACGACTTCACGGTCGGAAACAGCTTCCCGCTCTCCATCATCCCGCCGTCGACGCGCCTCCACTGCGTGGAGATGGTCCCCGGCAAGGGCGCCCAGATGGGCCGCTCCGCGGGCACCAGCATCGAGCTCGTCGGCATCGAGGACGGCAACGCCCAGCTGAAGATGCCCTCCGGCGAAATCCGCATGGTCAACGCCAAGTGCCGCGCCACGATCGGCGTCGTCGGAAACGGCGACCAGGTCAACCGCTCCCTCGGCAAGGCCGGCCGCAAGCGCTGGATGGGCCGTCGCCCGGTCGTCCGCGGCGTCGCCATGAACCCCGTCGATCACCCGAACGGTGGCGGCCAGGGCAAGTCCAAGGGCGGCGGTGGCCGCCAGCAGATCGTCTCGCCGTGGGGCCAGCTCGCCAAGGGCTTCCCGACACGTCGCCGCACCCGCATCTCAAGCAGCATGATCCTCATCCGCAAGAACGGCCGCCCGCCGCGCGGCCAGAAGTAACCCGACCCCGACCGCACCATGGCACGCTCCATCAAGAAAGGCTTTTTCGTTGATTACCACCTGCTCGAGAAAATCGAGAAGGCGGTCAAGGCCGGCGCACGCAAGCCGATCCAGACCTGGTCACGCCGGTCCACGATCACCCCGGACTTCATCGGCCACACCTTCAACGTCCACAACGGCAAGGCGTTTGTCGCCGTGTACGTCACCGAGAACATGGTTGGCCACAAGCTCGGCGAGTTCGCGCTCACCCGCATTTTCAAGGCCCACGGCGGAATGACCCGCAAGGAAATCTAAGGATACCCGCACCATGGAAGTTCAAGCACTCACACGCAACGCCCGCATGTCGCCGAAGAAGGTGCGCGAGGTCGCCCGCACGATCCAGGGCCGCACGGCCAACGACGCCGTGGAATACCTCACCCTCATCCCGCGCAAATCGGCCCGCCTCATCGTGAAGACGCTCAAGAGCGCCATCGCGAACGCCGAGCACAACGAGAATGTCACCTCCGACACCCTCACGGTGAAGAGCGCCATCGTCGAGTGCGGCCCCGTCCTGAAGAGGTTCAAGGCAGGCGCCAAGGGCACCGCGATGCCCCGCCGCAAGAAGATGTCGCACATTCGCATCGTCCTCTCGGACGGAAACCCCAACCAAGCTTAATCATGGGCCAAAAGACCAATCCTATCGGTTTCCGCCTCGCCGTTCGGCGCGACTGGCAGTCCCGCTGGTTCGCCAGCAAGAAGGAATTCCCCAAGCTGCTCCTCGAGGACCAGCTCATCCGCACGACGCTCATGGAGAAGCTCAAGCAGGCCTCCGTGCCGCGCATCTTCATCGAGAGGGCCTCGAGCCGCGTCCGCGTGAAGATCTACACGGCGCGCCCCGGCATCGTCATCGGCCGCAAGGGCCAGGAGGTCGAGAACATCAAGGCTCACCTGATGAAGCTCACGGGCAAGGAGATCCTCCTCGACATCCAGGAGGTCAAGAAGCCCGAGATCGAGGCCCAGCTCGTCTCCGAGAACGTCGCTCTCCAGCTCGAGCGCCGCATCACTTTCCGCCGCGCCATGAAGAAGGCCGTCGAGATGGCCATGGCGCTCGGCGCCGAGGGCATCAAGATCCAGTGCTCGGGCCGCCTTGGCGGCGCCGACATCGCCCGCCGCGAGTGGCAGCGCAAGGGCCGCGTGCCGTTGCACACCCTGCGCGAGAACATCGACTACGGCTTCTCCGAGGCCCTCACCGTCTACGGCAAGATCGGCGTCAAATGCTGGATCTGCAAAAAGGAGGCCGACGTCGCCTGAGGGCGCACGTCTGCATAGATTCACCGACCTAGAAGAAAAGTCCCATGGCACTCGCACCCGCACGCACCAAGTACCGCAAATCCCAGAAGGGCTCCCGCGCCGGCAACGCCAAGCGCGGCAACACGCTCGCGTTCGGCGAATTCGGCCTGCAGTCCCTCACCCGCGGCCCGATGACCGGCCAGCAGATCGAGGCGGCCCGCGTCACGATCTCCCGCCACCTTAAGCGCAAGGGCAAGCTCTGGATCCGGGTGTTCCCGCACAAGCCGGTCACCAAGAAGCCCGCCGAGGTCCGCATGGGCCAGGGCAAGGGCCCGGTCGAGTTCTACGTCGCCGTCATCAAGCCGGGTGCCGTCCTCTTCGAGCTGGCGGGCGTTCCCGCCCGCGTCGCCAAGGAGGCCTTCCGCCTCGCCGACGCCAAGCTTCCCTTCCACTGCCGATTCATCGTCCGCGAGGGCACCGTCCTTTGACCGGATAAAGGAAACCCGCACCATGACCTCCAAGGAAATCCGAGACCTTTCACTCGTCGAGATCACGACAAAGATCCGCGAGACACGCGACACCCTCCTCCAGGCCCGCCTGCGCAAGCAGACCGGCCAGGTCGAGAAGACCCACGAGCTGCGCTCGCTCCGCAAGGACATCGCCCGCCTCGAGACCATCCTACGCCAGAAGAACAAGGCTGCGCCCGCCGCAGCCTGAGCCAGCCGAATAACACGCCATGTCCACAGCCACTTCCGATTCCCGCAACAAGCGCAAGGCCATCATCGGCTTCGTCACGAGCCGCTCCGGCGCCAAGTCGATCAAGGTCACGATTCCGTACAAGACGCCGCACCCCCTCTACCACAAGGTCATCAACCGCAAGACCGTCGTGCACGTGCACGACGAGAAGAACGAGACGAAGGTCGGCGACAAGGTTGAGATCATGGAGACCCGCCCGATCAGCCGCCTGAAGCGCTGGCGCGTCGTCTCGATTGTGCACAGCGCCGTCGGCACGACCGCGCAGGCGATCACCGAGGCGGACGTCGCAGCGACGGTACCGACCAAGACCACCAAGAGCGGGGCGACGGCTCCTTCCGCAACGGCCTAAGGCCAAGTAACTTAAAAAAACCAATCAACCCAGGCCCGCCATGATCCAACTGCGATCCATACTAGAAGTCGCCGACAACACCGGCGCACGCCGTGCCGCCATGATCAGCAAGAAGGGGCAGAACACCGACACCGCCGGCGTGGGGGATATCGTCACCGTCCACATCAAGGAGAGCACGACCGACGCCACCGTGAAGAAGGGTGAGGTGGCCAAGGCCGTCGTCATCCGCACGAAGCAGCCGGTCCGCCGCTCCGACGGCAGCTACCTGCGCTTTGACAGCAACGCCATCGTCATCCTTGGGCCCGACGGCAATCCGAGGGGCACGCGCATCTTCGGGCCGGTCGCACGCGAGCTCCGGGCCAAGAATTTCATGAAGATCATTTCGCTCGCGCCGGAGGTTCTCTGACCATGCAACGATACCACGTAAAACGAGGCGACGCAGTCGTCGTCATCTCCGGCTCCCACAAGGGCAAGGAAGGAAAGATCCTCGAGGTCCTTCCCGCCAAGGATCGCGCCCGCATCGAGGGCGTCGCCCTGGTCAAGCGCCACACGAAGAAGTCCCAGGAACACCCCCAGGGCGCGATCGTCGAGCGCGAGGGTTCCGTTCACATCTCCAACCTGATGCTCAAGTCGGTCTACGACACGAGCAAGCGCAAGAAGGCGGTATAACATGAGCACGGCGCCCACACTCAAGAAGCACTACAACGACGTCGTTTACCCGGAGCTGATGAAGCTCCGCGGCTACACGAACAAGCACCAGGTCCCGAAGCTTGTTAAGATAAGCCTCAACTCGGGCATCGATGCCGAGGCCGACAAGAACCAGATCGCCGACGTACAGCGCGACCTGGGCCTGATCGCCGGGCAGAAGCCCATCCTCAGCAGGACCCGCAAGGCCATCTCGAACTTCAAGCTCAAGGAGAACCAGATCGTGGGCTGCCACGTCACGCTCCGTGGCGACTCGATGTGGGAGTTCATGTACCGCCTCCTCGCGGTCGCCCTCCCGACGATCCGCGACTTCCGCGGCGTCTCGCCGAAGCTCGACGGCCAGGGCAACTACAACCTTGGCATCACCGACTTCACGATCTTCCCGGAAATCACCGTGGAAAACGTCAAGAAGAGCATGGGCCTCGACATCACGATCGTCACAACGGCCGAGACCGACGAGGAGGGGCGCGACCTGCTCCGCCTGATGGGAATGCCCTTCCGCCGCACCGAAACCACCAAGACGGCCTCCGCCGCCTGATCCCCAAGCCATGCCGAAGACCTCCGCAATCCAGAAGAACGAGAAGCGCAAGCGGCTCGTCGAGAAGTACGCCAAGGTTCGCGCCGAGCTGAAGGCGACCCTCGCCAATCCGGCGACCACCGACGAGCAGTTCTTCGCCGCACAGACGAAGCTGCAGAAGCTTCCGAAGAATTCCGCCCGCATCCGCATCCGCAACCGCTGCTCGATGAGCGGCCGTCCGCGCGGCTACAAGCGCAAGTACGGCGTATCCCGCATCCAGTTCCGCGAACTCGCCCTCGCCGGCAAAATCCCCGGCGTCATCAAATCATCCTGGTAAACAGCCCGGCACACGGGGGTCGGATATGACCCGCGCTGCCCTCCAAATCGAAAAACATCCAACATGACCGATCCGATCAGTGATTTTCTCACGCGACTGCGCAACGCCAGCAAGGCCCGCCTTGAGGTCTGCCGCGTCCCGCATTCCAACCTGAAGGCTGGCATCGCCGCCATCCTCAAGGCCGAGGGCTACATCTCCGGCTACAACGACGGGGTCGACGAGGCGGGCCACAAGGTCCTCATCGTCACGATGAAGTACGTGGACGGCACGCCCGCCATCAGCGGCCTCAACCGCGCGTCCACCCCCGGCCGCCGGCTCTATTTCAGCTACACCGACATTCCGCGCGTCCTCAACGGGCTCGGGATCAGCATCATCTCGACCTCCAAGGGCCTGATGAAGGATGCCGACTGCCGCCGCAACAAGGCCGGCGGGGAGCTCATCTGCAACGTTTGGTAACGCACCACCCATCATGAGCCGCATCGGCAAACAACCCGTTCCCATTCCCGACAAGGTCAAGGTCGACATCAAGGACACCACCGTCCACGTCGAGGGCCCCAAGGGCAAGGTCCACAAGACCTTCGCGCCCGTCGTCACCATCAAGATCACCGACAAGAAGGTCATCGTCGCGCCGATCGGGGAGACCCGCTTCGCGAACGCGATGTACGGCACGACCCGCTCGATCATCGCGAGCATGGTCAAGGGTGTCACCCTGGGCTTTTCTAAGGACCTCGAGATCCAGGGCGTCGGCTTCAAGGCGAACCTCAAGGGCAAGCAGCTCGACCTCGCGCTGGGCTACTCTCACCCGATCATCATGGACATCCCGGACGGCATCAAGATCACGGTCGTCGAGGGCACCAAGGTGAAGGTCGAGGGCTGCGACAAGCAGCTTGTCGGGGCCGTCACCGCGGAGATCCGCAGCTACTATCCCCCCGAGCCCTACAAGGGCAAGGGAGTGCGCATCGTCGGCGAGCGCGTCCGCCGCAAGGAAGGCAAAACCGTCGCCTAACACCCATGAACACCATTCACAAAGCCAAGCTTCTCCAAAAGCGCCGCTGGCGGATCCGCAAGAAGGTCACCGGGACGGCGATCCGCCCGCGCCTGAGCATCAAGTTCAGCGCGAAGAACATCTACGCCCAGGCGATCAACGACGACGCCGGCACGACCATCGTATTCCTCTCAAGCCTCGATGCCGAACTGCGCAAGCAGAAGCTCAAGGCCAACATAGCCGGCGCGAAGGTGCTCGGCGCGGCATTCGCCGAAAAGGCGAAGGCGGCGGGCCTCACCACGGTCGTATTCGACCGCAGCGGCGCCCGTTACCACGGCAAGGTCAAGGTCTTCGCGGACGCCGCCCGCGAGGCCGGCCTTGTATTCTGATCCAAAGCCCATGAGCAACGAAAACGCACCCATTTCAGAACCGGCAGCAGCAGTGGCAACACCCGCTGCAGCTCCTGCACAGGCACCCGCACAGGCACCCGCACAGGCTCCCTACCAGAACCGCCCGCAGCGCCGCGACGGCCACGGCGGCGGCGGAATGCGCGGCCCGCGCCGCGACAACCGCCGCGACCAGCCCCAGAACACGGGCGACGGCCCGGCCATGGTGGAGAAGGTCGTCTTCATCAACCGCTGCGCCAAGGTCGTGAAGGGCGGCCGTCGCTTCAGCTTCGCTGCGCTGACGGTCGTCGGCGACCAGAAGGGCAACATCGGCGTCGGCTACGGCAAGGCGAACGAGGTTCCCGACGCGATCAAGAAGAGCACCGAGCACGCGAAGAAGAAGCTCTTCCACGTGAAGCTCAAGGGAGACACGATCCCCCATGACGTCACCGGCGAATTCGACGGCGGACGCGTGCTTCTGAAGCCCGCTTCCCCCGGCACAGGCCTGATCGCAGGCGGCGGCGTGCGCGCCGTCCTTGAGGCCGCGGGCGTGAAGAACGTCCTCACGAAGTCGATGGGCTCCAAGAACCACATCGCCGTCGTGAATGCCACGGTCAAGGCCCTGCTCCAGCTGCGCCTGGCCGAGGACTTCGCAAAGATCCGCCAGTCCTAAGCAGTCCCCCTTTCACATTATCCGAGTTCCACCCCTCCAAAACGGGCGGGGTGGGGCGCTTCCGAGGAAAAAAACATGAAACTCCACGAACTCAAGAACGTCGCCGGTGCCATCCACCGGAAGAAGCGCGTTGGCTGCGGCGAAGGCGGCGGCCACGGCAAGACCAGCGGGCGAGGCGGCAAGGGCCAGACGGCCCGCTCCGGCTCGAGCATCCGCCCCGGGTTCGAGGGCGGCCAGATGCCCCTCTACCGCAAGCTTCCCCACCGGGGATTCAACAACTACGAGTTTCGCACCGAGATCGCCGTGGTGAACCTGCGCGACCTGGCGGGACTTGACGCCTCGGTGACCGAGGTCGACGCGGTCGCGCTCGCGAAGGCGGGCATCATCCGTTCGGGCGAGAAGACGGTCAAGGTGCTGGGCGACGGCGAGATCACGCGCGCCATCAGCATCACGGCCGCAAAATTCTCAGAGTCGGCGAAGGCGAAGATCGAGAAGGCTGGGGGCAAGGCGATTGTCGGCTAACCCCCTCCTCGCATGTTCTCCGCTTTCACGAACTCGTTAAAAATCCCCGAGCTTCGCTCGCGGATATTCTACACCCTGGCGCTGCTCTTTGTGGCGCGGGTGGGTTGCGCAATCCCGCTTCCCGGCATCGATCCCCATCCGCTGCAGGATTTCTTCAAGCAGCAGTCGGGCGGGACGAGCGGTGCGATGATCGGCCTGTACAACATGTTCACGGGCGGCGCGCTCCTTAAGGGCGCGGTCTGCTCCCTGGGCATCATGCCCTACATCAGCGCCTCGATCATCTTCCAGCTGATGACGGCGGTCGTGCCCGCCCTTAGCCGCCTCCAGCAGGAGGGCGACGTCGGCCGCCAGAAGATCACCCAGTACACCCGCTATGCGACGGTCCTCATCTGCCTCGTCCAGGGAACCCTGACGATCCTCGCCCTTGAGAACCCGGCGAAGCTCTTCCCGGGCTACGACGTCGCGATGTACGGAAACATCGTCATCGTCGGCCAGGTCGGATTCCTCATCACGTCGGTCATCTACCTGACCGCCGGGACGATGCTGATGATGTGGCTTGGCGAGCAGATTACCCAGCGCGGCATCGGCAACGGCGTCTCGCTCCTGATCACGGTCGGCATCCTTGCGACCCTCCCGGGCGCTGCCGCCCAGACCTACCAGTTCTTCTTCGGGCCGATCGGCACGAATTCGGGCCACGGGATGCTCCTCGGGGTGTTCATGGTGCTGCTCTTCTTCCTGGTCACAATGGGGATCATCATGGTGGTCCAGGGCCAGAGGAAGATCCCGGTCCAGTACGCGAAGCGCGTGGTCGGCAACAAGGTCATGGGCGGGCAGAGCTCATTCCTGCCGCTGAAGGTCAACTACTCGGGCGTCATGCCCGTCATCTTCGCCCAGGCGATCCTGCTCTTCCCCCAGCAGATCATGTCCCAGATCGGCGCCGCCTTCAACCTGCGCTTCCTGAGCGAGTTCTCGCAGAACCTCCTACGCGGCCATTGGACATACTACACCGGCAACGCCCTGCTCATCCTCTTCTTCAGCTATTTCTGGGTATCGGTCATGTTCAAGCCGATCCAGATCGCCGACGACCTGAAGAAGTACGGTGGCTACATACCCGGCGTCCGCCCGGGCGAGCCGACGGCCCAGTTCCTGGACTTCATCATGACCCGGCTCACGCTTGCCGGCGCCGTCTTCCTGACCCTGATCGCCGTGATGCCGGACATCCTGCTCTTCGAGCTCAATGTCCCGTCCCGGATCGCCTACTTCTTTGGCGGCACGGGCATGCTCATCACCGTCGGCGTCATCCTCGACACCATGCGCCAGATAGAGACGTTTCTCCTTCAGCGCCACTATGATGGGTTCCTGAAGAAGGGTCGGATCCGGGCCCGCAGCGCCAACGCGCAGGCCGGGGCCATTGGGGATGCCCTTGATCTCAAGGCGGTTGGCAAACTCTGCCTCGCCGTGGGCTCGATTTTCGTCTTTGGCCTGGCGATCTGGGCGTCACGCCGCTGGTTTGGACGATGACACGGGATTGCTCTTTACACGGGTCCAGATGGGCACAATCTTTGACCCCTTTTCCCCTTTAGGCGCTCCCGCCCAAACGAAACTCCTTCTGCTCGGTTCGACTGATTTTCGCACGGAAGAAATGATGAACCGGGTCCGTTCTTTGCAGTTAGAGCACGTCTCTCCCGCCGGCCTTATGCGACGGGGGATTTCGCGGCCCCCCGGCGTTGCCGAGGGGAAAGAAGCCTCCATCCTGGCGCACATGCGCCGCTGGTACTTCGCGCGCAAACCTGATGCGGGATTTGTCCTCACGGACTTCCCGGCTACGCTGCTCCAAGCTAAAGTGTTCGATGAATGGCTCGATTCCCGCGACGAGGAAATCGACGCGGTGTTCGCCGGTTCCGGCGCACCCGGGCCAGTCGTTGAGCATTACCGCACACTCGGCCTCCTTTCAGAGGGGGCCAGCGCCGCCCCATGATCCCGGTTAAGGACAAGGAAGGGATCGTAAGGATGCGCGAGGCGTGCGCCATTGCCGCGACGGTGCTTGATTCGCTCAAGCCCCTCGTCAGGCCTGGAATCACTACAATGGACTTGGAAGAGGCGGGTCGCGCGGAAATCGCGCGCCTGGGAGCGCGAAGCGCCTGTTACGGATACCAGCACGGTTCGCGTCGATACCCGGCGCACACCTGCATCTCGGTAAACGAGGAGGTTGTCCACGGAATCCCTTCATTCAGGCGCGTTTTGCGCGAGAGCGACATCGTATCGCTTGATATCGTGATCGAATACAACGGCTACATCGGGGACAATGCGTTCACGGTGCCCGTCCTGCCGGTGCCGCCGAAGGTCCAGAACCTCCTTCGGGTGACCCGGGAGGCCCTCGACATCGGGATCCGCGAGGCGCTCGTCGGCAATCGTGTCGGCGACATCTCGCACGCGATCCAGACGTACGTCGAGGCCCACGGCTTCAGCGTCGTGCGGGACATGGTCGGCCACGGGGTCGGCGTCTCGATGCACGAGCCGCCTGAGATCCCGAATTTCGGCAAGCGCGGTGCGGGGGAGCGGATCAAGCCCGGGATGACCTTCGCGATCGAGCCGATGGTGAACCTCGGGGGCTACGCCACCCGGACCTTGCCGGACGGATGGACCGTCGTCTCGGCCGACAACTCGCCGTCCGCCCACTTCGAACACACCGTGCTCACGTCAGAGAAAGGTCCGGAAATCCTGACGATTCCCGGAATCGTTCCGGCCAAGGTGGCCTGAGCGCACCCAATTTCAGCAGCCTTTATCAACCACAACTCTCCATAACCCAACCACAATGCCTCGTCTCCTTGGTGTAGAAATCCCAGCGAAGAAGAAAGTAGCATACTCGCTCCGTTACATTTACGGCGTGGGCCCGGCGCGCGCCGACCAGGTCGTTAAGGAGGCCGGACTGAAGCCCGACATGCGGGCTCAGGACTTGTCCGAGGAGCAGCTCAACAAGATCCTCCACGTCATCACCGAGCACAAGTGGGTGGTCGAGGGCGACCTTCGCCGCGACATCGCGGGCAACCTCAAGCGCCTCCAGGCAATCAACTGCTACAGGGGCGTGCGCCACCGCAAGGGCCTGCCCGTCCGTGGTCAACGCACCAGCACGAACGCCCGCACCCGCAAGGGACCGCGCAAGACCATCGGCGTCACAAAAGCCAAAGAATAACACTTCAAATCCATGGCCGACGAAAAGACAGCTCCCAAGAAGGAAAAGGCGCCGAAGGCCCCCAAGGCCGCCAAGCCCACCGACGCGCCGTAAGGCGCAGTCCCTGCCGCGGCTCCCGCCGCGGCCCCTGCGGCCCCCGCGGCCGATGCCAAGCCCACCGAGATGGTGGGAGGCGTTGCGAAGCAGCCGACGGCCGAGGACCTCCTCAAGGAGGAGCTTGGCGCAGTCAAGGTCCGCAAGGCCAAGGGCTCGAAGAACGTCACGTCCGGCTTTGCTAACGTCCTCGCGTCCTTCAACAACACGATCGTCTCCATCACCGACCCCAAGGGCCAGGTGATCGCCTGGTCGAGCGCCGGCAAGTGTAACTTCCGCGGCTCGCGCAAGTCCACGGCCTACGCCGCCCAGATTGTCGCCCAGGACGCGGCCCGCAACGCCATGTCCCACGGCCTGAAGGACGTCGTCATCCGCGTCTCCGGACCGGGACTCGGCCGCGACAGCGCCATCCGGGCCCTCCAGGCGATCGGCCTCGAGATCACGTCGATCGTCGACGTCACCCCCATCCCGCACAACGGCTGCAGGCCGCGCAAGCGCCGCCGCGTCTAAGACCAACCCTTTGGCTCAACCCTCTTCACCTTAAGACAATGGCTCGTTACACAGGTCCCTCTACCCGCATCAGCCGCCGCTTCGGCGTCCTCCTGATCGGCTCCGGCAAGGCGCTCGAGCGCCGCAACTATCCGCCAGGCCAGCACGGCCCCAAATCTCGCCGCAAGTCCTCCGAATACTCGGTCGGACTCAACGAGAAGCAGAAGCTGCGCTACACCTACGGCCTGCTCGAGCGGCAGTTCCGCCGCATGTTCGAGATCGCCAAGCGCGAGCGCGGCGTCACGGGCGAGCGCTTCCTCCAGCTCCTCGAGACGCGCCTCGACAGCGTGATCTACCTGCTTGGCTTCGCCAAGAGTCGCGCGGCCGCCCGCCAGTTCGTCAACCACGGGCACATCCGGGTGAACGGGCACAAGGTCGACATCGCCAGCTACAACGTGCGCGCCGGCGACGAGATTGACGTGCGCAACGCGCCCGCGTCCCGCCAGATGGCGACCCGCAACCTCGAGGAGAACCGCATCCGCACCGTGCCGGGCTGGCTCTCGCTCAACGCCGAGCAGTTCAAGGCCGGCGTCGTCCGTCTGCCCAAGCGCGACGAGATGGACCAGAACATCAACGAGCAGCTGATCGTCGAGTTCTACTCGCGCTTCTAAGCTGGATTCAACAATTCACACTCCCAACTCAAACTAAGAGTTCACACCATGCCAAAACGCCTCGGAAAATTCGAACTCCCCTCAAAACTCACAAAGGTCGAGGACGGTGCAACGCCGACCTATGCCAAGTTCATCGCCGAGCCCTTTGAAGCGGGCTACGGCCACACCGTGGGCAACTCGCTTCGCCGTGTTCTCCTTAGCTCCATCGAGGGGGCAGCAATCTCGTCGATCAAGATCGACGGCGTGAACCACGAGTTCCAGAGCATCGACGGCGTCGTCGAGGACGTCACGGAGATCGTGCTCAACCTGAAGAAGGTCCTCATCGTCTCCCACAAGCGCGAGACCATCTCGCTCGGGATCAAGGTGAACAAGGCCGGAGCGGTGACGGCGGGCGACATCCAGGCCGACGCCAACATCCAGATCGTCAATCCCGGCCAGGTCATCTGCACGCTCGACAGCAAGCGCTCATTCGAGGCCGAGATCGAGATCAAGACCGGCCGCGGCTACTGCCCCGGCGAGCAGAACAAGAAAGAGGAGCAGCCGATCGGCGTCATTCCGATCGACTCCCTCTTCTCGCCCGTGACGCTCGTGAAGTACGCCGTGGAGAACACCCGCGTCGGGCAGATCACGGACTACGACAAGCTCATCCTCGAGATCTGGACCGACGGCCGGATCACCCCGGACGACGCCCTCAAGCAGGCCGCCTCGATCCTCAACCACCACCTCGACGTGTTCGACCGCGTCAGCGAGGAGTCCTACGAGTTCGAGAGCCAGCAGAGCGAGGTCAGCGAGGAGCAGAACAAGCTCCGCAAGCTGCTCAACATGTCGGTGAACGAGATCGAACTGTCGGTCCGCGCCGCCAACTGCCTCAACAACGCGAACATCACCACGGTCGGCGAACTCGCCATGAAGACCGAGCAGGAGATGCTCAAGTACCGCAACTTCGGCAAGAAGTCGCTGAACGAAATCAAGGAGAAGCTCGAGGCACTCGGCCTTTCCCTTGGCATGAAGTTCGACGAGCGTCTGCTGGACGCGAAGAAGGAAGCCTGATCCATGCGCCATCAAAAACACCACGCCTCGCTGGGCGTCACCCGTGAGCACCGCGAGTCCATGTTGTCCAACCTGGCCGCCGCGCTCATCACGCACGGCCGGATCCAGACGACCCTGACCAAGGCCCGCGTGCTGCGCCCGTTCATCGAGAAGATGATCACCAAGGCGAAGCATGCCGCCGCGAAGACCGAGAAGAAGGACGCGGTGCACCTGCGCCGGCTGGTCCTTCGCGACCTGCGCGACGAGACCGCGGTCACCGCGCTCTTCAACGAGAAATACAAGGAGTTCGCGAACCGCGCGGGCGGCTACACGAGGATCTACAAGCTCGGGCCCCAGCGCCTGGGCGACGCGGCCGAGATGGCCCTGATCGAGTTCGTGAAGGCCGACGACACTGGCTACAAGAAGTCGAAGGGCAAGAAGGCCTCAAAGGGCCGCAAGCCCAAGGCAGCGGCGCCCGCGGCAGCCGAGGCACCCGCCCCGGAGAAGCCGGCAGCCGCCGAGGGCGAGACGAAGTCCTGAGTACGCCCGCAGGGCCCAAAAACATTCAAACGCGCCGAAGTTTACCTTCGGCGCGTTTTTTGTTTGTCTGTGCCCAGGATGTTCGAGTTCCCCGCAGCCGCCGTCGCATACTGCCTGCTCGTAGCGGCCCTTTTCCTGGGGCTGTGGCTCTTCTACGACAGGCGGGACCACATGCGCTTCGACCGGGAGCGCAGGCGCACGACCTTCCACTGCATCCGCTGCGACAGGCTCTACACGGCCCCCGAGGGGACCGAGCTGTGCATCTGCCCGAGGTGCGGGCACGAGAACGCCAGGCTGAGGTTCTAACTTGCGGTCGGGGGGCGAGCAGGATTCTTCTCTCCCTTCCCATTATCCGAACATGCCGCAAACCATAGCCGTCCTCGATTTCGGGTCGCAGTACACGCAGGTCATCGCCCGGAGGATCCGCGAGTGCCAGGTCTACTCCAAGATCTACCACTTCTCGACTCCGGCGCAGACGCTGCGGGCGGACGGCGTGATCGGCATCGTGCTCTCCGGGGGCCCCAGCTCCGTCTTCTCGTCGAGCGCGCCCATTCCCGACAAGGGAATCTTCGGCCTCGGGGTCCCGGTGCTCGGGATCTGCTACGGCATCCAGCTGATGGGGCACATGCTGGGAGGAAAGGTGGCCCGCGGGGAGCGGCGCGAGTACGGCCACGGCACCCTTGAGGTCCGCAAGCGCGGCAGGCTCTTCTCGGGGCTCCCCAAGAAGCTGCGCGTCTGGAATTCGCACGGCGACAAGCTGATGAAGCTGCCCCCCGGGTTCGCGGCGATCGGACGGACCGAGAACTCCCCATATGCGGTGATCGAGGACCTGCGCCGCGGCTTCTACGGGATCCAGTTCCACCCCGAGGTCTTCCACACCGAGCGGGGCATCGACATCCTGAACAACTTCCTCGCCGGCGTCTGCCGCGCCAAGCAGGACTGGACGACGAAGGACTTCATCGAGCACGCCGTCCAGGAGATCCGGGAGACGGTGGGCAAGTCGCGCGTCATCCTGGGACTGTCGGGCGGCGTCGACTCCTCGGTGGCGGCCGCCCTGATACACAAGGCCATCGGGCGCCAGCTCACCTGTGTCTTCGTGGACAACGGCCTCCTGCGCAAGGACGAGCGGGCGGCGGTCGAGGGCCTCTACAAGAGGAACTTCAAGATCGACCTGAGGGTCGTCGACGCCTCGGCCCAGTTCCTGCGGCTCCTCAAGGGCGTGGACGAGCCCGAGAGGAAGCGAAAGATCATCGGCAAGACCTTCATCAGTGTGTTCGAGAAGTCCCTCAAGAAGATCGGCCACGCCGACTTCCTGGCCCAGGGCACCCTCTATCCCGACATCATAGAAAGCGTGGCGATCGGGGACAACCCGGCCGCGCTGATCAAGAGCCACCACAACGTGGGCGGGCTGCCGGCCCGGATGAGGCTCAAGCTGCTCGAGCCCCTGAAGGAGCTCTTCAAGGACGAGGTCAGGCGCGTCGGGAGCGCCCTGGGGCTGCCCCGCGAGGTGGTCTGGCGGCAGCCCTTCCCGGGTCCCGGGCTCGGCGTTCGGGTGGTCGGCTCCATCACCCCGGACAGGCTCGAGATACTGAGGGAGGCAGACTCGATCCTCCAGGAGGAGATGATGGCGAGCGGGTGGTACTGGAAAGTGTGGCAGTCGTTCTGCGTCTTCCTCCCAGTCAAGTCGGTGGGCGTCGTGGGCGACGAGCGAAACTACGCGTATGTAATCGGGCTCCGGGTCGTCGAGAGCATCGACGCCATGACGGCGGACTGGGCACGCCTTCCCTACGACCTCATCCAGAAGATATCGGGCAGGATCACGAACGAGGTGCGCGGGGTCTCGCGGGTCGTCTATGACGTGAGCTCCAAGCCTCCGGCCACGATCGAGTGGGAGTGAATTTTCTTCGACCTCGCGCGGGTTTTGGGTGTCATTGGAAGGATGTCAAAGGCGTCTGCCAGCATCTTGCTTTGCGCCGCGGCGCTCCTGGCCCCCGCGTCCCTGCGGGCTGAGCCGGCCGTGGTGGCCCTTGCCCGGGCCTACCTGGGGCCCCAGTCGACCCTGGACGCCATCGCCTCGATCCACTACGTCGGCGTCCTCGACCGGCTTGACCCCACGCGAGGCGAAAAGAGCTCCGTGCACGCCTCATTGGATCTCACCTTCGTCAAGCCAATGAGTCAGCGGCTGGTGGCGCGCGGCGAGAAGGTGACCATGACGACGGTCCTCGACGGCTACGACGCGTGGGACCTGGTCCGGGACAACAACGACCCCACCAAGTACCGGCTGAGGTGGCTGCCCGCGAACGACATCAAGACCCTGCGGGCCAACACCTGGGAGAACCTGTCCTACTACCGGGTGCCCGAGGGGGGATCGATAGAGGACAAGGGCCCGGCGACGGTGGACGACGTCGTCTGCGAGCGCGTGGACTTCTCTCACGGGCCGGGGATCCTCTACGAGCGCTATTTCGACAGGGACACGGGGCGCCTGGTGCTCACGGTGATGGGCCAGGAGACATTCCGGGAGACCGGCGAGATCCGCGTCGACGGAGTCCGCTTCCCGAAGACGATCATCAGCCGGACAAAGACGTCCTCGGGCAAGGAGATCGTCTCGACCGCGACGTTCGACAGCATCGTCCTCAATGAGCCGACGACGCCCGGGATGTTCGCGGTCCCCGACCTCACGCCGCCGAAGAAGGGCGCCGCCCCTGCGGCCGGGAAATAAGGCCGTGCGCACCCTAACGTTCGCGTCGAGGAAGTTCGACTCCGTGCTGGCCGAGTTTTGCCGCGGCGCGGCGGTGTCGCCCGAGATATCGGCCTCGGTCGCGGCGATCCTCTCCGACGTGCGAAAACGGGGCGACTCGGCGGTGGCGCGCTACGCCCTCAAGTTTGACGGAGCGAGGCTGGAACCCCGGGACTTCCGCGTGCCGGCCCGCGAGCTGGCCTCGGCCGCACGGGGTCTTCCCAGGGCCCGCCGAAAGGCGCTTTCTGCGGTCCACGCCGCAGTCGTTGACTTCAACCGCAAGACCCTTCCGAAGGACTGGTCGGCCCGCAACAGGCACGGGGCCTGGGTCGGCGAGAAATTCGACCCCATTCGCCGCGTCGGCCTCTACGTGCCGGGCGGCCAGGTGCCCCTGGTCTCGACGGTCCTCATGACGGCGACCCTGGCAAGGATCGCGGGCTGCCCCGAGATCGCCGCCTTCACCCCCTCGGGCCCCGGGGGTAAGGTCGCCCCGGACCTGCTGGCCGCGCTCGAGCTGGTCGGCGTGGAGGAGGTCTACAGGGTGGGTGGGGTCCACGCGGTCGGGGCCATGGCCTACGGCACCCGGGCGATTCCCGCGGTCGACAAGGTTTTCGGGCCTGGTAACGCCTACGTGTGCGAGGCGAAGCGCCAGGTCTTTGGGACCGTGGGAGTGGACCTGCTGCCCGGGCCGAGCGAGGTCATGGTGATCGCCGACGGGAGCGCGAGGGCGGACTACGCCGCCGCGGACCTCCTGGCCCAGGCTGAGCACGGCTCGGGAAGGGAGAAAATCTACCTGGTCGCCAAGTCCGCAAAGTTCGTCGAGGCCGTGGGCGTGGAGATCGGGAGGCAACTTGCCACGCTCGCGCGGTCGGAGAAGACCCGGAGGGTCCTTGATCACGGTTTCCTGTCCATCGTGGTGTCCGACCTTCAGGAGGCAGCCGAGGTCGCCAACCGCGTGGCGCCCGAGCACCTTGAGCTCATGGTGAGCGACGCGGCGGTGCCCAAGCTGGTGGCCTCGGTGACGACGGCGGGAGCCATCATGATCGGCGGCTCCACGCCGACGGTCCTCGGCGACTTCGCCGCGGGGCCAAGCCACGTCCTGCCGACGGGCGGCGCAGGCCGGTTCTCGAGCGGGCTGCGCGTGGAGGACTTCCTCAGGCGGACAAGCGTCCTTCGCTACGGGCCAAGGAGCGTGCGCAGGGCCGGCCCTACCGTGGCCGCGCTCTCGGCGATGGAAAGGCTCGACGCGCACGGTCGGTCGGCCTCGATCCGCGCCGCGAGGGACGCCTCCCGATGACCCGCGCGCCCGCCGGGCGCCTCGCGCTCGCCCACGTCTCCAAGCTCCACGCCTACACCCCGGGCCTCCAGCCGTCCGGGCCGGGGTGGGTCAAGCTGAACACCAACGAATGCCCGTACCCCCCAAGCCCTAGGGTCGCCGAGGCGGTCCTGCGGGAGATGGGCGTCGACGGCGCCGCCCTGAGGCTTTACCCGGACCCGCGGAGCTCGGCCCTTAGGGGGGCCGTCGCGCAGATGCACGGAGTGGACGCGGCGTCCGTGTGCATCGGCAACGGCTCGGACGACATCCTCAACCTCCTCGTCCGCTGCTTCTGCGGACCCGGGGCGGCTGCCGCGTTCACGCTGCCGAGCTACTCGCTCTACCCGGTCCTGGTGGGCATCCAGGATGGAGCCGTCACGCCGATCCCGCTGGACCGGGGGATGCGCCTGCCGCTCGAGCGGATCGCGGGCTCGGGTGCGAAGGTGTTCTTCCTGACATCGCCAAACGCTCCGACCGGCGTCGGCTTCCCCAACGCGGAGATCGCTTCGATCCTCGGCTCATTCGGGGGCATCCTCGTGGTCGACGAGGCGTATGCCCCCTTTGCCCGCGAGAACGCCGCGGGCCTCCTCGCGGGCAACCCGAACCTCGTCATCGTGCGGACGCTCTCCAAGGCGTACGCGCTGGCGGGGATACGCGTGGGCTACGCCCTTGCCGAGCCCGGGGTCATCGGCCTTCTGGACCGTGTGCGTGATAGCTACAACGTGAGCCGGCTCTCGCAGGCCGCCGCGCTGGCGGCCCTGGGGGACCGGGAGTACTACGCGAGTGTCGTCGGGAAGGTTAAATCCACAAGGGACTACTATGCAGGATGTTGGGCCAAGATGAGGGGCTGGTTTACGTTCCCCTCGGAGGCCAATTTCATCTGCACAGAGCCGCGCGACGCCAGCGGCAAAGCCGGCCTTGCGGTCGCAAAGTCGGCCTATGATTTCCTGTTCTCGCGCAAGGTGTTGGTGCGCCACTTCCCGAGCGACGCCTTGACCGCCTCGTTCCTGCGGATCAGCGTCGGCACCGATGACGAGATGCTCGTCCTCGATGACACCCTCGACGCATGGCTAAAGGCACCACCAAACGCGTAGCGACCGTCTCCCGCAAGACGGCTGAAACCGACATTTCGATCTCGCTCGCCGTCGACGGCACCGGCGTGTCGAAGATCGCGACCGGCGTCGCGTTCTTCGACCACATGCTCACGCTCTTTGCCAAGCACGGGCTTTTCGACCTCTCCATCAAGGCCAAGGGTGACGTCGAGGTGGACTATCACCACACGGTGGAGGACGTGGGGCTCGTCCTGGGTCAGGCCTTCAAGAAGGCGCTCGGCGAGAAGGTCGGGATCCGGCGTTACGGGTTCTTCATACTCCCGATGGACGAGTCGCTTGCACGTGTCGTCGTCGACGTGGGCGGCCGCCCGCACCTCGAGTACCGCGTCGATGCAAAGTCGGCGTTCGTGCGCGACTTCAACCTGGTCCTCGTCAAGGAGTTCTGCCGCGCGTTCAGCAACGCCCTCGGCGCGAACCTCCATGTCGAGCTGATATACGGGGAGGAGCCCCACCACATCTCGGAGGCGATCTTCAAGGGGCTCGGGCGCGCGCTCGATGCCGCGACCCAGATCGAGCCCAGGGCCGCCAATCTCCTTCCTTCGACCAAGGGCAGCCTTTAGGCCGCAGGCGATGAGTGCGCCGATCGCCGTCATTGATACGGGCATCTGCAACCTGCGCAGCGTCACGAAGGCGCTCGAGGCCGTGGGGTCCGCCCCCGTCGTTGTCCGGACGCCTGCCGAGGTGGACGCGTCCGGAGCCGAGGGCCTCGTCCTGCCGGGCGTGGGTGCCCTGCGCGACTGCGTCTTCTCGCTGCGCTCGTCGGGGATGGACGCCACCGTCCGCGACTGGATCCGGCTGGACCGGCCATTCCTAGGCGTCTGCCTCGGGATGCAGGCCCTCTTCGAAGAATCGGAGGAGGGTGGGGTGAAGGGCCTCGGGGTCTTCCCGGGCCGCGTCGTGCGCTTCGATCTCCCGGCCCCGTTCAAGGTTCCCCACATGGGCTGGAACACGATCCGGTTCACGCAGCGCGACTGCCCGCTCCAGGAGGGCCTCGACGACGAGGGCGAGTCGTTCTATTTCGTCCACAGCTACCACTGCGTGCCGCGGGACCGAGAGCTCGTCCTTGCGGAGTGCGACTACGGCATCCCGTTCGTGGCTGCAATCGGCGTCGGGCGGGTTTTCGCGACCCAGTTCCACCCGGAGAAGAGCCAGGCCAAGGGCCTCGCGATCTATCGCAATTTTGCTGCGTCAGCTTCAGCTCCTCTAATCCGCTGATAAGGAGCGGGATTTCATCCGTTCCCCCCGATCTTTTCTTTGCAAGCGGCCCGTTTCTAGCTTCGCTTTCCTCGGCATGCCCCTCACCGCCTCATTAAAGTTGGATGATAAGGAATACCCCTTGCCGGTGCTCGTGGGCACCGAGGGCGAAAAGGCGATCGACACGCGAAAGCTCCGGGCGGATACGGGCTTCATCTGCTACGACCAGGGGTACGGCAACACGGGCTCCTGCGAGAGCGCGATCACCTTCCTCGACGGCGACAACGGCATCCTCAGGCACCGCGGGATCCCGATCGAGCAGCTTGCGACCTACAGCGACTTTGTCGAGACGGCCTACCTGGTCATCTACGGGGAGCTGCCAAACAAGGCCAAGCGCAAGGCATTCGGGATGCTCCTCAGGCAGAATGCCGCCATCGAGACCCAGATGCAGCGAATCTTCGAGGGCTTCCCGAAGGACGCGCCGCCGATGGCGATGCTGTCCTCAATCGTGGCGTCGCTCGCGGCCCATTACCCGAGCCTGGCGGCCAACAACTTCGAGAAGGACCTCGCGAGCTTCGACCTGGCGGCGGCGATGGCCATCTCCAAGGTGCGCACGATCGGCGCGATGATCTACCGCTACCAGAAGGGCCTGCCGTACATCTTTCCGAAGCAGGACCTCCCGTTCTGCGACAACTTCCTGCACATGATGCTCTCCGAGCCGTACCAGGAGTACATCGCGGAGCCCGAGGTCGCGAGGGCGCTCAACCTGCTTTTCCTCCTGCACACCGATCACGAGCAGAATTGCTCCACGTCGACGGTCCGGACGGTCGGGTCGAGCTCCGCGAACCTCTTCACCTCCATTTCCGCGGGCATTTGCGCCCTCTCGGGGCCGCTCCATGGCGGGGCGAACGTCTCGGTCGTGCAGATGCTTCAGTCGATCTTCGACGAGGGCGATGACGGCACCCGTTTCATCGCCGCCGCAAAGAACGGCTCGAAGTCCAACCGCCTGATGGGATTCGGCCACGCGGTGTACAAGAACTTCGACCCGCGCGCGAAGATCATCGGCAAGGCCTGCGAGGAGGTGCTCAACAAGCTCGGAAAGGAGGACCCGCTGCTCACGATAGCCAAGAAGCTCGAGGATGCGGCGCTCAAGGACGACTATTTCCTCTCGCGCAAGCTCTACCCGAACGTCGATTTCTACAGCGGGATCATCATGCGCGCCCTCGGCATCCCGAACAGCATGTTCACCGTCATCTTCGCGATCGGCAGGACCCCGGGCTGGATCGCGAACTGGCGCGAGGTGGCGTCGAATCCCAAGGGCCGGATCTACCGGCCGCGCCAGATCTACATCGGGCCGGTGAAGAGGGACTATGTCCCGATGGCGCAGCGGGGCTAGGCGCCCATGCCCAGGCGCGGCGGCCCCGTGACCCCCCGAAGCCCGATGCGCACCTCAAAGCTCGAACCGGCTCCGATGGTGGAATTCAAGGTGCGGGTGGCCCGCGTCGACGACGCGCGCTCCGTGGCGCGCCTTTCGGAGGAGCTGGGTTACCCGGCTCCGATCAAGCTGGTGCGCGAGCGCCTGCGCAGGCTTCTCTCCAGGGACGACCAGCGGGTCGTGGTCGCGGAGACGAAGAGGGGCGAGGTGTGCGGGTGGCTCCAGGCGCACAGCACCACGTCCCTTGAGACGGGGCTGCGCGTCGAGATTGTGGGGCTGATCGTCTCGAAGGCCTTCCGGCGCATGAGCGTCGGGCGGGGCTTGGTTGGGCAGGCCGAGGTGTGGGCCTCCGAGATCTCTGCCGAAACCGTCGTCGTCCGGAGCAACGCCGCGAGGGTCGAGAGCCATTCCTTCTACCCCTCGCTGGGGTTCCTGCCCTCGAAGACCCAGGTCGTGTACAGGAAGCGGGTCGTCATTTAGGCTCTTTTGGGGGTTGGCCGCCGGGCCTAACTTTGCTTCGATGGGGGCATGATTCTCCTCGGGGTGAATATCGACCACTGCGCGACCCTGCGGCAGGCCCGCTACCGCGACGCGATGGGAGCGGCGGGCGGCGCCGTGGAGCCCGACCCGGTTGCGCTTGCCGAGAGGTCCGAGCGGGCGGGCGCGGACGGGATAACGGCGCACCTGAGGGAGGACCGCAGGCATATCCAGGACAGGGACATCTGGCGCCTGAGGGACTCGGTGGCTACCCGGCTCAACCTGGAGATGGCGTGCACCCCGGAGATGATCGACTTCGCCAGGGAGCTGCGGCCCCATGCCGTGTGCATCGTGCCGGAGAACCGCACGGAGGTGACGACCGAGGGGGGCCTCGATGTCGTCGCCGGCCGCGAAAAGGTGAGGGCCTGCGTGGCGGCGATGGCCGCCGCGGGCATCGAGGCCAGCCTCTTCATCGACCCCGACGAGGCGCAGATCGAGCTCGCCTCGAAGATCGGCGCACCCGTCGTCGAGCTGCACACCGGGGCCTACGCCAGCGCCTACGGCACTCCCCGCAGGCAGGCCGAGTTCCAGCGCCTGAGGCTGGGGGCCGTCCGCGCCCACGACCTTGGGCTGAAGGTCAACGCCGGGCACGGCATCAACTACGTCAACATCGCCGAGGTGAGGACCCTCCCGCACCTCAACGAATTGAACATAGGCCACAGCATTCTCAGCCGGGCCCTCTTCACGGGGATCGAGGAGGCCGTTCGCGAGATGAAGGCGCGGATGAACCCGTGAGCCTGGACCTGCCAGCCGGCGGCGTCCTGGTCGGTCTCGGAGCCGACGTGATCGAGGTCGCCAGGATACGGGGCGTCCTCGAGCGCCAGGGGGACAGGTTCCTCGCCCGCGTGTTCACCGACGAGGAGCGGGAGTACTGCTTCAGGATGTCGCAGCCCCACAAGCACCTTGCGGCCCGCTTCGCGGCCAAGGAGGCCGTCTCGAAGTGCTTCACGACGGGCATCGGGGCGGAGCTCGGCTGGCGGTCGGTCTCGGTGTACCACGGTCCCAGGAACCAGCCGCTCGTCAGGCTCGACGAGAAGGGCCTATCGCTCCTCAAGGAGGCCGGCGCCACCGGGGTCATCCTCACGCTCTCCCACACCGACACGGTCGCCATGGCCGTCGCCGCCCTGGTCCGGTCCTAAGTCCCCCGGGGGAACCCACGATGGACGAGGAAGACACACCGCCGAGGCCGGCAGCTGAGAAGCCTTCAAAGGTCCCCTCGTGGATAACCCTCGGCTTTGCCCTTGGGGTTCTCTTTGTCCTGGCGCTGCCCCGGCGCACCGCCCCGGAGCCGGAGGCCCGGCCCGCCGCGGTCCAGGCCCCGGCGAAGCCCGCAGGTCCCGCCGAGGCGCCGCGGCTCTCGACGATCGAGGCCGTATTCGCCGCGTGGGACAGGTATGCGGTCTGGAGCGGTGGGACGACCGAAGTCGCGCTCTGGAGCACCGAGACGAAGACATTCTCGGAGTGCTACGAGGTCATGAAGGTCGGCGAGAACTACTTCTTCCGGTCGATCCCGAGCCTCACCAGGCCCGTCCTCACCCACGGGGTCGTGAACGACAGCCCCCTGCAGTTCACCGAGACGGAGCGCCAGCGCTACGAGTGGCTGCACGAGGTCGACAAGGAGAACCTGAAGGCCATCTCCGATTCCGTTCGCCAGGAGGCGCCGGTCAGCCCGCCGGCGGCGTACGAGGAGCCCAAATCCAAATGACCGCCCCATTACCCGATTCCGCGATCCCGAGCCATTCGGTCCTCTCGCTTGAGGGGATCCGCTCCCTCGAGGCCGCGCTCTTCGCCGGGGACGAGGGCATGGAATGGGCGGCAATGAGCACGGCCGGCCGCGCCGTCGCCCGTGCAATCCTGGGCGACTTTCGCGAGATAGGCGGGTTTCCCGCAGCGGGCCGCGTCCTTGTCCTTGCCGGCAAGGGACACAATGCCGGGGACGCGCTGATCGCGGCGCGGGAGATCCTCGTAGGGCATCCGGGAGCATTGGCGGACGTCCTCCTTGTGTTTGGGTCCAGGACCCTGGGGGCACTCGCCGCGCGCGCGTGGCGGGAACTCTCCGAGGAGTTCCCGGGGCGGGCGGTCGCCGTGGGCGTGGGGGACCTCGCCCTGTCCTATGACCTTTGCCTGGACGGGATATTTGGGTACCAGTTCA
>Ga0265338_10001709_pt1 | contig 34830 bp, 37 predicted proteins | sample 42126metaG_FD_193579 | JGI IMG/M metagenome (GOLD analysis project Ga0265338, IMG submission 193579) | Rhizosphere microbial communities from Carex aquatilis grown in University of Washington, Seatle, WA, United States - 4-21-26 metaG | ecosystem: Host-associated > Plants > Roots > Rhizosphere...
GAATCGACGATGGCCTTTCTTGTCGAGGAAGATATCGACCCTTTCCGTCATCATCAACGGAGAGCGTTCAATGCTGGTGATGGTTGTCATCGAACCATCTTTCTTCGCGTCAACCTCACAACCCCACCCGTCGTTCCCGAACCACCGGTATTCCGAATCGCCGGCAGGGTGCCACTTCATCGGTTGAGTTGAATGCGCCTGTGATAATACGCACGACGAGCTGATGGCGAGTATCGCCAGCCCAAAGAGCAATGAACACTTCATGGTGTCCTCCCGGGCTATTTATATTGTCTAATGGGACATCTGTCAAACATCGGCGGCTTACTGATACTGGATATAGCTCGGTTGCGGGCTGAGCTGAAGAATCTGCTGCGGCGTGAGCATGCCGGTGCTCGGCGACAGAAGATCGTTCTTATAGAACAGCTTGAATCCGGTGAATTGCACGGGCTCTGCGGCGATGACGCGCTCATAGGTATTGATCTTCTTTGCCTGCGAACCCCAGCCGTCCATATCCATCACGACCTCCACCTCTGGCAATGGCGTGATAGTTTTATAGTTCGTCACCATATCCTCGGTAAAGCGATGCACTACCAATATCTTTGGCGGAAGATGATTTTGATCCACGATGTTCGCCAGATAATTCGCCGCCCAGTCGATATCGCTCGCGCTCATCGTGCCGATCTCCGTGTCGGGGCGTGCGCCGGGCTCCATATCAAATTCCGGATCCAATGAGAGCTCGACATTCGGCATTTTCAAATATGATTCATAGAGGGGGACTTCCGTCCGCACATTGCTCCACCCGACTTGGAAGTCCAGAAAGACAAGTCCGTTCACCTGCGCCGCAAGCTGGAGCGCTTTGTCGATCTGGCTGTCCGGCATGCGCAACCGATACTTTCCGTCCGCACCGGCGCTGCCCTGCGCGGTCACGACGATATAATCGAGCGCGGGGATGACCGGCGTCGACGGATCGGCTGCAGCCCATTGCGCTACGACGCCTTTGAGCATCGTCATCATTTGATCCGGAGGATATTCTCCGAGTACGCCCATTTGCGTAGAATAAAAATTACCGTAGTACGCAACGATGCGATTGAACGGCAAAAGCGCACCGGCATCCGGATAAGTGGTCTTCACGGGCCATGCGCTCGTTCCCGGAACGGTCTTGGTTGTCTTCGTGGTTGCGATCGTGGTGGTACCGGGAATGGTCGAGGTGACCGTTACCGTGATCGTCCGTGGCGGGACGTTCGCTATCGACAGCAATTTCGCGTTGTACGCGACGGTATCGATCGGCGTGAGTGCCGAAAGGGGCGTATTCGTGGCATCCACCGTGGAAGATGCATTCTGCGGCTGTCCGATATTTCCAAGCACCCTATACGTTGCGGAGAATGCGTTTGTGCGAAGCGCGATATATAAAAGAATGCACAAAACTCCCGCCGCGACGATAATCAAAAAAACAGACCATTTATTGAGATAATTGCGCATCAATAGTGCTAGGATACCACATACTCGCCGCCGCTAGAACTCTACGGTCGGACGCGCGACGCCGCCATTTGCGAAAGGATGCTTGATCTCGCGCATTTCCGTCGCAAGATCTGCGACGTCGATCAATTCCTGTGGCGCTCCGCGCCCGGTCAGGATAAGAATGTGATCATCGGGATAATCTTTGACGGCGGCAACGACGTCCGTAACGGCGAGCAGGCCGAGCGAGAGCGCCACATTTATCTCATCGAGTACGATCAAGTGCCATGTGCCGGAATTCTTCTCATCCACGAACATTTTTAGTGCGGCGACAGCGGCTTCCTTGTGTTTTTCGATCGGCAGAGGATCGCCAAGGATGCCGACGAAGCCCAATCCCATTTTCCGGATCTCAAAACGGTTTGCGGGGAGGTGATACGTTTCGGCAAACGTATCTTCGCCGGATATCCACGGTCCTTTGATGAATTGGATCATCAGCGCGGATTTTTCTCGACCAAGAACACGGACCATCTGCCCGAGCGAGGCGGTCGTCTTTCCTTTTCCATCACCGGTAAAGAGAAGGATCATGGAATTACTTATTATTCGTAGCGGTCGAACATAAACCAGCGCAATGTGCCGACCGGAATGTGATATTTATTTTCAATCACCCAACGTGCGTTATGGAAATCGGCGTCGGCCCAGTCGTAGCCGACCGCCTTCGCGGCAGCTTTCAACATTTCTTCCGATGTTCCCTCCAGCTCTACGTACGCCGGAATGCGCGGCCAGGTATCAATATCGAATGTGACGCCATCCAACTCGAACGAGTGACGCTTCTTTTCCTGATGCCGGAACGGCTGCATGCCTATCTTTTCTAACAATAATTCCGCCTTCGCGTGATCATCAACGCCGAATTCTATCTCATATGTGCCATCCACCGTATGCTCGCGATGCTCCTTATAGGTAAGCACGGTTTTATCTCCAATCGTCCGCAATCGCAAAAAACGCTGCTCATCGCGCCATTTAAGTTCCGGATCATAGATGATCGTTTCCCGTAGGACTGCCTCACCGCGATCCGTGGCGCCAAGCGCATGAAGCTTTTTGATCAGCGCGTCCTTATCTATTTCCAGAAACCGGCATTCTATCTCTTGATTGTCCATGCTGGGATTTTATCACACTTATAAAAGAAAAAGCGGCGCCCTTGAGGTGGGGAAGCCGCTACTGGCCGGTGCTGTCCAAGCCGATATTGTTTGCGGAGGAACGCATCGCATCCGCGCGCTGGGCTCCTGTCATGATCATGGGTTCGCCGACGAAGGAAATCCGTGGCTCGTAACGAAGATCGAGAGGTTTGAGCAGGCTCATCACCTGATGTGCCTCAGCTTCGTCAGCGGAGAAGATTCGAAGGAACGGCTTTTGATATCCCTTCAAATCCCGCACAACGTCACCCATGATGCTGATAACAACCTCATCCGCAAACGGAGCCCCACGAAGCAATCTCTCCGCCTGCGAATACATCGCTTCACCACTTTCCCTTGAAAGGCCGTGAATTTCGACATTAGGCATAAGAATGCCCTCCGAATAGAGGATTCCACAAAAGATTTGGTTTGTCTAGCTGCCGGACTTGGATTCGAACCAAGATGAATGGATTCAGAGTCCACTATCCTACCATTAGATGATCCGGCAATGGTAATTGCGAACGCTCTTTATTATACGCAGCCGCGGATTTTTATCAATCCGCCCGGCTACGAAAGATTTTCCACAAGCGCCACTTCAAGCGGCACGATGGCGAAGGGGGAGTAGCGCATCTCCGCGTACGCGCGGATGAGCGCCTTGATCATTTTAACGAGTGTGGCCGTGTCGGCCCCCGCGCCAAGCGCGATCGCGCCCGCAACTTCGTCACGCGTGAGGTCGCGCTCCATGATTCCCTTAAGCGACGGATTGACTTTGAGCGACAGCACTTTGCGCAAATAATGAATGAGGTCTTTTGTGAACTGCACCAGGTTATGGCCTTCCTCGTTAAGCTCGCTCAAATTGGTGAGCGCGCCTTTGACGTCCTTTGCCACGATGAGTGCGGCCAGCTCGTGCACTTTCTTGAGGCCGGTGCGACCGGTCACGCGCTCGGCATCGGCGAGATCGATGCCCTTTGCACTCGCGAGCGATGAGATTTGATCAAGCAACGACTCCGCATCGCGAAAGCTCCCTTCCGCCGCCGCGGCGATGAGCTCGATAGCGGCATCGTCAATCTTGATCTTTTCCTTCTTTGCGATGGACGTCAGTTTCTCTATTATTATCGCTTTTGTAAGTTTCTTGAACACAAACCGCTGGGCGCGGGAGGTGATCGTCGGTGGAAGCTTCTCGAACTCCGTCGTCGCCAAAATGATTACTGCATGTTTCGGCGGCTCCTCAAGCGTTTTGAGCAATGCATTAAATGCCGCACCGGTGAGCATGTGCGCCTCATCTATAATATAGACCTTGTGCTCGGCGCTGGCGGGGGACGTACGGATATTCTCTTTGAGGTTGCGAATCTCATCAATGCCGCGATTGGACGCCGCGTCGATCTCCACCACATCGAACGAATTCTGCGCGTCGATCGCAAGGCACTCGCGGCACTCGTTGCACGGCTCTCCCAGCTTGGCGAATTCCGGATCCGTGCGCCGCTTTTCGCAGTTGAGCAGCTTGGCGATCAGCCGCGCTGTCGTCGTCTTCCCCGTCCCGCGCGCGCCATAAAAAATGTAAGCCTGCCCAAGCCGCCCCGCCTTCGCGGCGTTCTTTAGTATCTCAACGTTCGTCTCCTGGCCGAGAACGTCATCGAGCTTCTGCGGACGGTATTTGCGATAGAGGGCTTGTGCCATGTGGCTTCATTATAACCCGATAACAAAAAAGGCGCACCGTCGTAATGACCGGCGCGCCGTGACGACCCGACGATTGGTTAGTGTCCGCGTTGGCTCCTGCGAAGGATCCAGATTGGGACGACAAACGCCGTGACAAAGCCCAGAGCCAGTGTTACCCAGTTGGGTCCAAAGATCCGGGAACCCACTCCGATTACGATCAAGCCTGGAATAGGGCCAAAACTCCTGGCGCACTGAATGGCGTCCAGACGAAACAATTCCCATCGAATTGCTCTAACCATTACACACCTCCCGAAAAGAACTGTAGGGGAAAATTATCGCATTCGTAAATTATTTCGTCAATCATTAAAAGTTCATTGATTCTCGCGCTTCTTTCTCCTATCATAATGAAATAGCACCACCCATGGAATATGAAACGCGCGTAGGGGAGTTCAGCGGGCCGCTCGAGAAGCTGCTTCAGCTTATTGAGGCGGAAAAGATGGACATCAACGAGGTCAGCCTGGCTAAGGTAACGGATGATTTTTTGCGTTATCTGGAAACGTTCAAAAGCGGCCTTGATGTGAACGCCGAAGGTATGGCGGACGCGGAAAATAAATTCCGCGTGGATCTTCGCGTGCTCGCGGACTTTGTTTCCGTCGCAAGCAAATTGATATTTTTGAAATCAAAATATTTATTGCCGGGCTTGGCGCTTTCCGAAGAAGAAGAGGCGGACATCAAAGATCTGGAGTCACGTCTGCATATCTACCAACAACTCAAACCAGCGATCAAGTTGATCCATCAACTCTGGGCTACGAGCCATCACTCGTTCAGCCGTCCGTACTTCCTTGGCCGCGGCACGGGCAACATTCCCGGACAAACGATGTTCTATCCGGGCGAAAACCTGAGTACCGAGGCGCTCACCGCCGCGCTCTCGAATATTTTTGACTCCATCAAGACCTACGACCTGGAAACAGAAACGATAAAAGAAAAGATTGTCACGCTGGAGGAAAAGATCAGTGAGGTGCTCGGCCGCATTCAAAAAGAAGGAGACATGCATTTCAACACGCTGTCCGGCGAGAAATCACGCGGCGAGATGATCGTGGTTTTCCTCGCCATCCTTCATCTGGCGCGCGAACAGCTCGTACTCCTGGAGCAAATGGATAATTTTTCTGATATAATGGTGAAGAAAAAATAATGAAATTTTGATGAAAAACGGACGTGCATCGTTGGAAGCATTGCTATTTATCCACGGGGAACCACTTTCGTATAAAAAAATACAGTCGGTTTTGGGGATAGAAAAGGAAGAGCTGAAGGTCGTCATTAAAGAACTCGAAGTGGATCTAGAAAATGACGGCCGCGGACTGCAGCTCGTCTCCGACCGGGAGAAGATCCAGCTCGCTACCAAGCCGGAGTTCAACACTATTTTGGAAAGCTTTATGAAGGAGGAGATTTCGGAAGATCTTTCACCGGCGTCACTCGAAGCACTCTCTATTATCGCGTATCTTGGGCCGATCTCGCGGGCGCGCTTGGAATATCTGCGCGGCGTGAACTCTATCGTCATTTTGCGCAGCTTGATGATCCGCGGTCTCGTGGAACGCTTTCCCGATCCAGAGCATCCCGCAAGCTTCCTCTACCGCGGCACATTTGATCTCATGAAGCATCTCGGCATCAAAGAGAAAGAAGGTCTTCCGGATTATGAAAAATTCCAGGAGTTATTAAAGGTATTCGACCCGCCGACGGCGACCACCACTACCAATGAAGGTGCGCCAAGCGTGGAGCCGGGAAATGTCCAATGAAACATTCGGAAAAGTTTATTTTTTTATTCGTTGTGATAGGTGCTATATTTTTCGCACGCTTCGCGTATCCGAGCATCTCCGGCGTTCCGTCCATTACCACTGACGGCGTTCCGCAGACCGCCGACGCGGAACAGACCGTGACCGCCCCGCCGACGCTCGTTCTTCCCCAAACCTCCCTGAACGGAGCCGGTGCAGCGGTCATCGGAAATGACAATACCCCGATCGATGCCTCGATCCCGACCTTCAGCAGCCAGGCATATATGGTAGCTGACCTTGCCACGGGAAAGATCCTTGCCGGATCCAACGTCGCAAAGCGATGGCCGACCGCGTCGCTCACCAAACTGATGACGGCAACGCTCGTAATCGATCAACTAACGCCCACCACCACAATTACTATCTCGCCGCAAATGTTCGCGGCCGATCCGGACGAGAAGACGCTGGTGATCGGAGGCACATATACCGTTGGGGACCTTCTACATCTACTCCTGATGCCGTCAAGCAATGTGGCAGCGCAGGCGATGGCGGATTACATCGGACAAACACCGTTCATGAACGAGATGAACCAGCGCGCGACGACATGGGGCATGACCAATACTTACTTTGCCGATCCTTCGGGCATCTCCGCTGCAAATCAATCCACGGCAAACGATCTCCTGATCCTCGCTCAGCACGTGTATCAAAATTATCCGCAAATCCTTGCGCTCACCAACACACCCGCGACGACGATCACCGAATTGAACTCGGGCAAGAAAATAACCGTGCGGAGCATCAATATTTTTGCCGGCACGCCGGGTTTTATCGGTGGAAAGACGGGGAACACCGAGCAGGCGGACGCAAACCTTCTCTCTCTGTTCAGCTATAATGGCGATCCGGTGCTCATCACCGTGCTCGGAGCACCTTCGCTTCCGTTCCAGGACACCACGGCACTCTACGCCTGGTATAAAAATAACAATAAATAGAAGGGTATGATGCAATCGATGCTCCTTAATGAAGCGGTGCGGGTGACAATATTGACCACAATCTCGTTCGTCATCGCCTTGCTCACGACGCCGCTCTGGTTCAAATTCATACTGAAGTATAAGTTTGGGAAACAGCTGCGTGATGGCGCAGAGACGCCGGTCTTTGCGGAGCTTCACAAGAACAAGGCGGGAACGCCGACGAGCGGAGGCATCATCATCTGGACCACGGTGATCTTTATGGCGATCGTCTTCGACGTGATGCGGCATCTCTTTGGAGGCGAGTGGGCATATTTCAACTTTGTTGATCGCGCCGAAACCTATCTGCCGATCGCGGCGTTTCTCATCGCCGCGCTCCTCGGCCTGCTCGACGACTGGCTCGGTGTGCTCAAGCTCGGCGGCGCCTCCGGCGGGGGATTAAAGATCCGGCAAAAGGCCATCGTCTACACCATCATCGCGCTCATTGGCGCCTGGTGGTTCTATTTCCGCCTTGGATGGAACGTGCTCGAGATCCCGTTCGTCGGACAGATCACCATCGGCTGGTGGTATATCCCAATCTTTATTTTCATTATCTTTGCCGCGGCATTCAGCGCGAACGAAACCGACGGCCTCGATGGTCTCCTCGGCGGCGTATCGCTCTTCGCATTCGTATCGCTTGCCACCGTGGCGTTCGTCTTGCACCGCTATAATCTGGCTGCCTTCAGTGGCGTGATCATCGGCGCACTTCTCGCGTTCCTCTGGTACAACATCTATCCCGCAAAGTTCTTCATGGGGGATACCGGCTCCATGTCGCTCGGCATCACGATCGGCGTCATCGCCATGCTCACCAACACCACCCTCATCCTTCCGTTCTTCACCATCATCCTCGTCGTTGAATCGCTTTCGGTGATCATTCAGGTCATTTCAAAAAGGCTGCGGCATGGCAAAAAGGTGTTCCGTTCGGCGCCGATCCACCATCATTTTGAAGCACTCGGCTGGCCGGAGTCGCAGGTGACCATGCGCTTTTGGATCATCTCCGCCATCTTCTGCGCGCTCGGACTCGTTATTTTCTTCCTCTCGCATTAGCAGGTTGACTATCTTCAACCATTTGATATACTTTCTCGTATGCCAGAAGACACAGTAACAGCAATGCAGAACAACCAGACGTCCGGATATCCGGCGGAAGGATCCCGCGAGATGATGGATGCGGGTGTTTTTTACGGCCGCAAAAAGAGCAAGACAAATCCTAAAATGCGTCCGTTCGTGTTGGCCAATCGCGGGGGAATAGAGATCATCAACCTCCAGAAGACGGAGGAATTGATGGATGAAGCCGCGGCGTTCATTAAAGAAAAAGCGCGGAATAACGGTCTCGTGCTGCTCGTCGGCACCGAACCGGCCGCTGAAGTGAGCGTCAAGGCGCTCGCAAAGAAGCTCGGTATTCCATACGTCACCACCCGTTGGGTCGGCGGCGCGATCACGAACTTTAAAATCATCAATAAGCGTGTTGAGCACCTTAAAACGCTTCGTACCGATCTCGCATCCGGCGCACTCGTCAGCAAGTACACCAAAAAGGAGCGCTTGGAGATGGAACGGGAGATGAATCGCTTGGAGGAATTGATGGGCGGACTCGAGGCAATGACGAAGGAACCGGATCTCGTGGTCATCATCGACCCGATTCTGCACCACACCGCGCTTAGCGAGGCGAACACAAAGAAGATCTCGGTGGTCGCGCTCGCAAACGTGGATGCGGATCCGGACAAGATCTCGTATATTGTTCCGGGCAACGATAAAGCAAGGAAAAGCATCGAGTGGTTCTTGGAGCGCGTAGGAAAGGCATATGAAGAAGGGGTGAAACTTCGCGCGGTAGCGCCCGCCGCGGAATCGGCAGCCGCACCGGCCGCACCCAAGGCGGAAAAGTAAGTCTTCCGTTGGAAAAAAAATGTAGTATAATTGAAAACTATGGAAACCAAAACAACGGTCAGCGCAGAGACGGTTCAAAAATTACGGGAGATGACAAGCGCGGGAGTGATGGATTGCCGGAAAGCGCTCATTGAGGCAAACGGCGACATTGATGCTGCGGTGAAGATCATCCGCGAAAAAGGGTTGGCTAAGATGGAAAAACGTTCCGACCGGGCGACCGGCGCCGGACTTGTGCAGTCATACGTGCACAACGAACGCATCGGCGTATTGCTCCATGTGAGCGCGGAAACGGATTTCGTGGTCCGCTCCGAGCCGTTCAAGACATTGGCACACGACCTCGCGATGCACATCGCCGCCGCCGAGCCGAAGAACGTAGAGGAATTACTCGCCCAGCCGTATATTAAAGATGAGTCACGGACGGTCAAAGACATCATCGGCGAAGTGGTCGCGAAGGTGGGGGAGAATATCACGGTGAACGAGTTCTATCGGATCGCGGCATAACCGGCGCGCGTGACGCGCACTATTTAATGGAATTCATCTTTACAATAATCCTGATGGTCTGCCTCGGCACCGTACTCTATCTGACGGTGCAGGCATTGCCGCGGATCGAAGAAGTGCCGTCCGAGGAAAAGGGATTCTTGGAGCGGTGGGCACGTTCCGAGATGCCGGAAAAGATAGACGCCGCGTTCAACAACTTCCTCCTCAAATTCTTGCGCCGCACGAAAGTGCTCATCCTCAAACTCGATAACGTCCTCGCAAAACATTTGCAAAAGATAAAACCGGAGGAGAATAAGCGTCCAAATATTGATTTTAAAGAGATTAGCGGGCAGAATAAGGAAGACGAAAAGTCCGAATAATCTACATTGCGTCGGTGGCGGAGTGGTCAATCGCAACAGACTGTAAATCTGTCGCCCAATGGGCTACGCAGGTTCGAATCCTGCCCGGCGCACCAAGAAAAATGAAACCGGCCATTGCTGGTCGGTTATTGATTCGTTTTTACTAACTGGTGAGCATCATCCAGTATCACCACGCATTAACGTCCATATGGCTATGGGACGGTTGGCATCCAACTTTTCCTCCATTCGACTTTGTAGGCGTCGCTGATATTGACGTACACAATTGTAGTCATCAGTCCGCCTGGCGCCGAAGGGGTCCCGATGGGCGAAATGATCCCAACGTCCACCGTCTCATCACAACCCATCTTGGCAAGGAAGCTTGCGGCTTCTCTGCTGAGGCGGGATGCGACTCCGTCGACCTGGTCGCAACCAATTGCTTGCAGGAGGGCTACCAACTTCGCTTTTATCACCGCAGTGCGGCTAGCGATGCGGGCACGAGTCCACTCAGTCATTTCGGCTTCTTTCTCTGCGAAGGACATAGTCTCTTCTCCTTTTCCATGCCTGCCTCTCGGTCAGGACTGTTAGTGGAAAGCAATCTTGTATGATGGCAAACTATTTACATTATAGCATTTATAAATATACTGTCAAGTACTGCAAAAAGCCTAATTATAGGCACAGTCGTTTAAAATTGTTCGAAACCCGTCCAATCCGGTGCACAAAGAAAATAAAAGGGATGCGTTCTATCGCATCCCCATAAGAACTTAGTTCGTTTTTGAACGACCGCCATACTCAATGAAGTATTATTTCAGGCCGTCTCTCTCCATCAGATGCCTCGCGATCGTCTTCGTTGCTCTTGTTGCCCGGATATCCAAGAGGTTCCCCGTCGGCCATCAGCGACGTAAGGCTGATCCTGGCCTCACGTACATTTTTGTCGGGAAAGATCTGGCGCGTCTTCTTCAGGTCTTTGATGCTGTGATACACGACGTTCCTCGCTCTACGGATTCTTTCTTGTAGCTCGAAGGCTTCTCGCCGGACGGAGTTCGCCGATTCCAAGAGGAGGTTGAGGTCCGGGATCAGGAGATCTTCGGGTCCTCCGTCGGGAACAAAGCGGCTGCCGAGGAATTCAATGACTCCGATAGGGCCGCCTCCTTCCTTGAGGAGTTCGGAAACAAGGATTTCGTTTATCCTGACGGCTGTCCCCAGGGTGGGGAATTGAAAATTCATAGTAAAAAGAGTTGGCTCATTTTCGACAATCTCGTCCGCCCGTGCCGGACCCTCCGCGTAGATCATTACTTCGGGGCCGAAGTCGATTTCGTCTTTGTCTTCGAACATCTGCCTGACAAAGTGAAGCGCCGTAACGAGATTGTTCCAAGTTATTTCGAGTTTCATGGAGTCACCCTCCGTTTGCTGCATTTGAAGGCATGCAACCGCCTGAATTTAAAACAATACTGGCTCTTTTTTAACATACCACGCCAATTACGTCAATGTACGCGAAGCTACTCCGGCGTACACATGTTAAACTGAACGTATGGAAAAGAAAGTTGTTATGGTTCCGGTGGTGGCTGGCGTTATTCTGGAAAAAGAAGGGAAATACCTTCTCGTGCAGGAAAAACAGCCGAAAGCATATAAGCTCTGGAATCTCCCTGCGGGGCGCGTTGATGTGGGAGATACGATAGAGCAGACCGCGATCAAAGAAGCAAAGGAAGAGTGTGGTTATGATGTACAACTTATCAAAAAAATCGGTATTTTCCAAAATACCGCAGAGGAACCTCCTAAGCACGCGTTCCAAGCGGAGATCATCGGAGGAGATCTTAAGTTTCCTGTGGAAGAAATTCTTGACGCTCGTTGGTTCACGCTGGAGGAATTAAACGCAATAGAAAATGAGCTTCGCGGAAACTGGATCCTTGAAGCGATCAACGCACACTTGAAACAAAAAACATAACCTGTTATAGTGATTCCCAATGAGGCGCCATCCAGGCCTATTTTTATCGCTTATCATCATCCTCGCGATCATCGCGGGCGTATTCGTCTATCCAAAAGGAGTCGGGAAGCAAGTTGAACCATGGAAATTGGGACTCGATCTCGTGGGCGGCAGCCACCTTGTCTATCAAATAGACCTTTCTAATGTTTCCTCCACAAACCAAAGCTCGGTTGTTTCGGGTTTGCGGGATGTGATCGAGAAGCGTGTCAACTTGTTTGGTGTCAGCCAACCGGATATTTACACTTCCCAAAGCGGGAATCAGGCGCAGCTTTTCGTTGATCTTGCGGGAATCAGCAACGTGAGCGATGCGATCAACGAGATCGGCCAGACGCCGCTTTTGCAGTTTGAGACGGTGCAAACCACCACTGGATCGAGCACGGCATCCAGTTCACTCTTGAACACTGCTTCAAGCACGCAATTTATTCCAACAAACCTGACCGGCCAATACATCACCGGCGCGCAACTTACCTTTGATTCGACGACGAACGCGCCGCAGGTTTCCATTTCGTTCAACAGCCAAGGCGCGGATTTGTTCCAGCAGATAACGGCGGCGAACGTCGGCAAGCCGCTCGCAATATTTCTTGACGGCACGCTCATAGAAGCCCCGACGGTCCAGCAGGCGATCTCCGGCGGAAAAGCGGTCATCAGCGGGGGATTCACCATCACAAGCGCTCAACAGCTCGTGGAGCGATTCAATGCCGGAGCGCTCCCCGCGCCGATCACCCTTGAGAGCCAACAGACGATCAGCCCGTCACTCGGATCCGACTCGCTCAAGAAACTGATCATCGCGGGCATCATCGGCACGCTCCTCGTGATGCTTTTCATGATCATCTATTACCGCCTGCTCGGCATCTTCGCCGCGCTTGCGCTCATCATTTACATCGCGCTTACGCTCGGCGTCTTCAAACTGATCTCCGTCACACTGAGCCTCGCCGGCCTCGCCGGATTCGTATTGACGATCGGCACCGCCGTGGACGCGAACGTGCTTATCTTTGAACGCATCAAAGAGGAGCTCAAGCGGGGATTGCCGAAATCATCGGCCATAGAAGAGGGATTCCGCCGCGCGTGGCCGTCCATTCGCGATTCAAACACTTCCACCATCATCACTTCCGTCATCCTGTATTTCTTCACTTCCAGCTTCGTCCAAGGCTTCGCGCTCACGCTCGGCATCGGAACGCTCGTCAGCTTGTTCAGCGCCATCACCACGACGCGGCTCTTCCTGCGCTTTTTCCTGAAGGACGATAAGACAAAGACGATAAAGTAAAATAACCACCATGCTTAACATCGTAGGAAATAAGAAAATCTGGTTCACAATATCCATCATCCTGGTGGGCATCGCGGTGATTTCCGTTGCGACGTTTGGATTCAAAGAGAGTGCCGAGTTGAAAGGAGGCGCGTTATGGGAATTCAAAGTTTCCGGACAAAACCTCTCCGTGGCTGATGTTCAGAACGAGCTTGTTACCAATCTTCATATCGAGGACGCGCAGGTGAGCGCGGATGCCGGCAATCAGTCGTTCCTTGTGATCTTCGGATCCATCACCGAGCCGGTACACCAGCAATATATCACCGAGCTGCAGCAGGTGTGGCCTTCATTCCAGGAATTGAGCTTCCAGTCCATCAGCCCGTCCGTCGGAGCGAACCTTCGGAACAATTCCATCATTGCGATCCTTCTCGTGCTTGTCGGCATCTCTCTCTATATCGCGTTCGCGTTCCGGAAGGCATCGCGGCCTATCAGTTCCTGGAAATACGGCTGGATTACCCTCCTTACGCTCTTCCACGACGTTGCCATTCCGGCCGGTATGCTCGCGCTCCTCGGCCATTTCGCCAACGTACAGATCGATAGCGACATCATCGTCGCACTCCTCGTCGTCATGGGATTCTCCGTGCACGATACCATTGTGGTTTTCGACCGGATCCGCGAGAATCTCCTGAACCACCGTGGCAAGGTGCCGTTCGCCACGATCATCAATGACAGCGTCAACCAAACACTCGCGCGCTCCATCAACACGTCCCTTACGCTGATTCTCGTGCTGCTCGCGCTCTATTTCGTAGGTCCGGCAGACCTCAAATATTTTGTGCTGACGTTGCTCGTGGGAGTAACGACGGGCATTTACTCGTCGATCTTCATCGCGAGCCCGGCGCTCGTAGTCACGAGCAAGAACGAAAGCGTTTAGAATGGAGAGTGGCGGGAAGCAGGTTATCCCCAATTTCTTGACTATGCTTGCAATTTAGTTTAATATGTTCTACAATAGAACAGGATAAATCAAGCGGGGAGTCCAGTGAGGAATCCTCTCGGAAAGAGTGCTTGACATTTCTACTAATATAATATACAATATCCCTGATATAAAAATATGGCATCTATCACAAAGATCATCACAAGTTCACTGAATGGCCTTAACCCCCGCCAAAAGGAGGTTATTACGGCCCGTTTTGGCTTGGACGGCAAGACCGACGGCGAGACCCTCGCCGCGATCGGCGACCGTTTGAACGTCACCCGCGAACGCGTGCGCCAGATAGAGAACGGAGCAATCATGCTTGTGAAGGCGAATATTACCAAAAACCCGGAAGCGGGCGCGGTTTTGGATAAGGTCAAGAAATTCATCGCCGCGCGCGGGGGAGTTTCGGGCAAGGCGGACGTGGTCCGTTATGCAGCGACGCTCACCGGCGGAGTCCGGGAGAACCACTTGGACTTTCTCGCGGAAGCATCCGGTACCTTCAATCTTCATCGCGAGGATGAGGCGTTCAAGCCGTTCTACTATGTAAGCGACAAGGATCTCAAGACCGCAAGCGCGTTCGTAAACGGCTGGGTTGGGTTCCTTAAGTCCCACAAAGAGAAAGTCTTCGCGGATTCGTATCAGATCCAGCTTGCAAGCTACCTCAAGACCAAATCGGTCGCGACGGAGATCGCCGATAACTATTTGAATATTTCCAAACAGATCGATAAGAATCCGTATGGCGACATGGGACTCAACGAATGGCCCGAGATCAATCCGGCAACGGTGCGGGATAAGATCTATCTCGTGCTCAAGAAGAAAGCGGAACCCTTGCACTTTGAAGATATTGCGACGCACATCAACAAGGTTGGATTTGACGACCAGAAGGCGCTCGCACCGACCGTGCACAACGAACTCATCAAAGACAATCGATTCGTACTGGTCGGCCGCGGCATGTATGGCCTTAAGGAAAACGGATACGAAGAGGGAACCGCCCGCGAAGTCATCGCGAAGGTCCTAAAGACCAAAGGACCGCTCAAGGCGAACGATGTGGTAACGCACGTGAACGCCCAGCGCTTCTTCAAACAGAACACCATCCTTATCAATCTCCAGAACCGCAGTTTCTTTGAGCGCATGAATGATGGTCGCTATCGCGTTCGGGAATCATAGTTCGATCCCGGCGGCCGTCCGTATTTTGCACTTTACTTCGTGAAAGTTGATAATTGTATATATGGGTAATATATTTTTCGGCATCCTTCAGAGCATTCTCGCGGTATGGGACGCGACGTGGTGGATCGTTTTGCCCATCATCGCCGTCCTGGTCATGTGGGAAGCGTGGCTTTTGCATCTGCATTGGAAGTGGGTCACCAGCATCCGATGGAAAATGCTCGAGATCAAGGTTCCAAAAAACGTCCTTAAAACACCGAAGGCGATGGAACAGATCTTCGCCGCCGCGCACGCGCCATATTCATACGGATATAGCAATTTTCAGAAATACTGGCGGGGCATGGAGGAATACTGGATGGTCTTCGAGCTCATCGGACGCGCCGGTGAGACGCATTTCTATCTCCGAGTACCCGCGGAATTCCGCAATATGATGGAATCCGCGATCTATGCGCAATATCCGGAAGCGGAGATCAATGAAGTGGAGGATTATCTTGAAGAGATGCCCCATATTCTTCCCAATGAGACCTTCGACCTCAACGGCTTTGAGGAGGTGCTGCGCCATGAGAATTATTTGCCGATCCGCACCTATCCGATGTTCGAGGAGCCCGTGGAGGAACGCCGTATCGATACCATCGCGCCGCTCATGGAGGCAATGTCAAAGCTCAAGAACGACGAACAGCTTTGGTTCCAGGTGGTCATCAAACCCACTGGAGAAGCATTCCAAAAAGAGGGGAATGAAGAGATTAAAAGGTTGCTGGGCATCGAAGAACCCAAAAAGACAAGCATGTGGCCGAAACTCGACCTCGGCATCACTCTCAGCGAAGCCCTTCGAGGACCATTTGAGCATCCCGGGGAGGCAACATCGAGTCACGACCAGAAGCAGGAAAAGTTCCCACGCTTCCTGATGACTCCCGTCGATAAGGAGAAAGCCGATGCGATCCATCTTAAAATATCAAAGATCGCCTTCGAGGCGACCCTTCGCTTTGTTTATATCGAAAAACGGGGGGAAGGAGACGATTCCGGCCATACCAATTCTGTCCATGGTTTCATCCGCCAGTTCAATACGCAAAATTTGAACCAATTAAAACCGTACAGCCCGACATCAACGGCGGGGTATACGGTGAAGGGTCTTTTCAAAAAAACCCGCCTTCGCGCGAGGAAGAAATATCTCTACGAAAATTACCGCCACCTTTCCCCGGCGCATCACGAATCGATCCTCAACATCGAGGAGCTTGCGACCATATTTCACTTCCCGTTGGCCGTTGTCTCGACGACCGAGCTTGAAAAGGTGGAATCGCGCCGAGGAAGTCCGCCGGCGACACTTCCTATTATCGAGGAATAGCGGGATAATCATTGTATGGCAAACGGAAAATCACCCAACGACATTACGCCGATCGGATATCACAATTATCGCGGCAACTCCGACCAGAAATTCGGTATCAAGTTTGACGATCGCCGCCGCCACGTCTATGTGGTGGGAAAGACCGGCGTGGGAAAATCCACGCTTCTTGAGAATATGGCGATCGCGGACATTGAGGCCGGCCGCGGCATTGCATTCCTTGATCCACACGGCGAATCCGCGGAGAAGCTTCTGGATTTTATTCCCGAGGAACGCCTTGATGACGTGATCTATTTCGATCCGTCCGATATGGAATACCCGATCGCCTTCAATCCGATGGAGCAGGTGGGTACGGAATTCCGCCATCTCGTCGCATCCGGCATCATGGGCGTATTCAAAAAGATCTGGGTGGACGCATGGTCTGCCCGTATGGAATATATTCTCAATAACACCCTTCTCGCATTGCTCGAACTTCCCAACTCCACCCTGTTGGGCGTTTTGAGGATGTTTGCCGAACCACCCTACCGGAAAAAGATCGTGGACAACCTCCGGGATCCGGTCATCAAAGCATTCTGGCAGAACGAATTTGCGCGGTACAGCCAGAAACTCGAGACGGAAGCGCTTGCCGCCATTCAAAATAAGGTGGGGCAGTTCGTTTCGAACCCGCTCATCAGAAACATCCTTGGCCAGTCGCGCTCCACCATCAATATGCGTGAGATCATGGACACGGGAAAGATCTTCATCGTCAACCTTTCAAAGGGAAAGATGGGGGAAGACAACTCCGCACTGCTTGGCGCCATGATCATCTCGCGGCTCCAGCTTGCCGCGATGTCACGCGTGGACATTCCGGAAGATAAGCGCCGGGACTTCTATATGTACGTGGACGAGTTTCAGAACTTTGCCACCGATTCGTTCGCCAGCATCCTTTCCGAGGCGCGCAAGTACCGTCTCTCGCTCACGCTCGCGCACCAGTATATCGGCCAGCTTGTCACGAACGACGGCAACACCAAAGTGCGTGACGCGGTGTTCGGCAACGTAGGAACCATCATCACATTCCGAGTCGGCGCAGCGGACGGCGAATTTCTCGAAAAGGAATTTATGCCGGAGTTCCTGCAAAATGACCTCGTCAATCTCGCGAAAGCGAACATCTACATCAAGTTGATGATCGATGGCGTTTCATCCAAGCCCTTCTCTGCAACGACCCTGCCGCCGCACATCCAACCATTTCAATCGTATAAAGATATCATCATCAAGAACACTCGGGAGCATTACGCGGTGCCGCGGAAGATCGTGGACGAGCGGATCGCGGGAGAATGGAATGGTCAGAGCGATGCGATCATCAACGAAAAACTCGGACGGCGCGACGAGAAACCGCTTGCACAAATGCTACGTCCGGGCGCGCCGGTAGACCGCGCCAACACGCTTCCGCGCGACCGCTACATGCCGCCCCGGTCGTCGGCACCATCTTCTTCAACGCCGCACACCGCCGCGCCGGTACCCTTATCGTCAACACCGATGCAGCAACCGCGGGTCGCACCACGAAGCACCGCACCTGCCACTGGCACGCCGACACCTTCGTCGAATGCCCGCACTGAAGCATCTTCTCGGACGGAAAAAGTTTTCGTGATGCCAACCCCGGCATCTTCAAAGCCGAAAGTGGAAGCGTCATCGGTGGCAACGCCGGAATCGGTGACACCAACAGCACCTTCGGCGCCAAAACAATTTGTTCGGCCGAAAGTGGATATTGAAGAGTTGCGCCGCTCCATCAACGAATCCCTGAAAAAGCAATCGGAAGGGGAATCCGCGGTGGCTGGCACCAATGGAGTGTCGGCACCAAACACTTCGTCAACACATCTATCCGTATCCGCACCGGCACCAACGCAGATAAATACCGAACCGCCCGGCGCGGGCGCCGCGAAGTGATGCGTTTTCATATCCTTACGATCTTTCCCGGCATATTCGATTCATATCTTGATGAATCGCTTTTTAAACGCGCTCAAAAAAAGCATATCGTCTCCGTCCGAACATACGATCTTCGCTCTTTTACCAACGATAAGCATAAAAAAGTGGACGACCGGCCGTTTGGCGGCGGTCCGGGGATGGTGATCAAAGTACAACCGGTCTGGGACGCAATAAAAAAGCTTAAACGCGGGACGTTAAAAAAGGGCAAGTCTCGCGTCATCCTGTTTTCAACGCGCGGGAAAGTGCTCGACGCGGCGATCGCGCGACGGTTGGCACGATATGACAACCTTGTTTTGATCTGCGGACGATACGAAGGCGTGGACGAGCGCGTAGCAACGCATATCGCCGACGAAGAGTTATCGATAGGGGACTACGTGCTGTCCGGCGGCGAGATCCCGGCGCTCGTACTTATGGAAGCGGTAAGCCGCCACGTCCCCGGATTTCTGGGAAAGGAGGAATCCCTTGAAGAAGTGAATGGATCGTTCCCGACATACACTCGTCCGGATATTTTTATTCCCGCAAAGGGAAAAAAGTGGAACGTGCCCCCGGTATTGCTTTCCGGCGACCATAAAAAGATCGCGGAATGGCGAAAAGGGTTGCGGAACGATGAAAAATAGACTATCATTTGGGCAGAAGCTTCACAATCTTAGGTTATCAGGAGGTGCATGTTGTTTTCTTCTGCGATAGGAATCGTTCGGGTGCTTCTCGTCGGGGGTGGTACGACTTTTTTCGTAATTTTCGCAATGAGATCGAAATTTGCGAAAGAAGTTGGCAAGAGGTTTGTCGATCATCGACGCGCGCGGCGGCGGCGGATCCTTCAGGATGCGTTGCAGAAGCTGCAGTATCATGCACGTATGTACAAAGAACAAAAAGTCATCCACGCGGGCTACCTACTCAAAAGAAAGACGTTGGTTGGATTACTGAAAAAGAACAACGAGACCAGCGTGAAAGCCGCACGCAATTCGCGCGATAGCGAACGAATGCAATGTAAGACACATTGGGACACCCTCGAAGCACATGGCGAGCTACCCATTGACCCGGCCACCGGAAGGCGCTGGAAAAACTTCGATGAGTTTATTGATTGTGTCACCGTGACCGAAAAGGTCTACGCGTAACATCGCATTCGCCGCCGGCGCAGTTTCCAAAAGAAACTGCGCTATTTTTATATTCTTTTAATGCCTCATCGCTATGATTGACGCATGCACGCATCAACTCGAGTGGGCGACCTTTCGTTTGCCGCCGCCGCGGCGTTCCTCTTTGGGATATTCAGCGCGAGTATGGGATGGAATATGTTGCTATTGGGCGGCATCGGAATTTTGGCACTGATCGCAACATCCTTACTTTCCCGAACGCAAAAATTACGGAGGATTGCCCTCGTCTACATCCTTGCCGCAACGGTCGGTGTTTTTTATTATCACGGATACGCCCGTTGGCAGGCGTCGCAGACGCACATTCCGGAAGGAAAGCATGCGGCGTTCTTCGGCGAGGTCACCGAAGCGCCGAAAGCCGCGGGAAATTTCACCATGCTCGTCATATCATTGTCGCCTCCGTATTCCGGGACGCTGGATATTTTTACATCGCCCAATAACGATCAATTCAGTTATGGCGATCAACTATGGATAAGCGGATCGGTGAGCACATCGACCGATCCGAGCGAGCTTCCAACGATGTTCTTACCGCGGGCACGCGTTGTCGCAGAACACCAGGGCCTGTGGATCAAAGAAAAGATCATTGATCTGAAAAACGCGATAGTCAAAAAGATCGCCCAGCTGCTGCCCGCTGACCAGGCGGCGCTCCTTGCGGGAATCATGATCGGCACCGCCGGCACCGTAAGCGCTACGCTCAAGGCGCAAATGGAAGCATCGGGAACCACATACATCGTAAATATGTACGGATACAAGATCGCGATCATCGCCGCCGGACTCACTGCAGCGCTCAAGAGCCGTTTGCCGCGGACATTTCTCTTATGGATCACGATCGCCGCGATAGTGCTTTTTGTTTTCGCCTCCGGCGGCAGCACTTCCGCGGTTCGCGCCTCGGTCATGGGGGCGTTCGCCGTCATCGCGCGCGGCGTTGGGCGGATATTCAACGCGCGAACCGCGGTCACGTTCGCCGCGGTAGGCATGGTGTTGCTCAACGCAACGCTTCTTACGGATGCCGGATTCCAGCTCTCGTTCCTCAGCTTTCTCGGCATCTATTATCTCGGACCACCGATCAACAACTATTTCCATTGGACGAATGGGGGAGCGCTCCAATGGAAAGAGCACGCGATGCTTTCACTTGCCACCAATCTTGCGATTCTGCCCATCGTCATGAATACGTTCGGAGGGTTCTCGCTCACATCGTTCATCTCGAACATCCTGATCATGATCCCGTGGCTTGCGATATTGGCGTTCGGCGGACTTTTGACGTTGTTCGGTTTTATTTCGCCAATACTTGCATTTTGCGCGGCACAGATCGTAAGCATACTTATTCAATACGAACTTTTCGTCATCCGCATCTTCGCCGCCGTCACGATCGATATACCCGCGGTGTTCGCCTCGTCTTTCGCGATCGCGCTCTATTATGGCGCGCTGGTCATCTTTGCATATTATTATGACACGCCACCACAAGAAAATAATTGACGTTACGAGCGCGATCATCCTGCTCACGCTCGCCGTGCTGGACGCGATGATATGGAGCACCGTGTCCGACGGCGGTACAAGCGGGAAGACGCAGATCTATTTTTTGCCGGTCACCCAGGGTGAGTCCGCATTGCTCAGCCTGGCGAACAACGTATCGATACTGACCGACGCGGGCGGCGATGGGGGTATCGTTGAGGACCTCCAGAAGGCCGTGCCGCACGGCGACGGATCATACATCGATCTCGCGATCATTTCCTATCCGCAATCGGCGGATTATGAAGGGTATGAATATCTCCTTGAACATTTTCAGATCGGGGCGTTCCTTTATAACGGACGAGATGACGCCGTACACCGAACCGACTGGCAGAAACTCACTGATGCTATCGCCGCACGACACATTCCGTTCATCACCGTGAAAGCAGGGGATCGCATCCGCTACGGGACGCTGGCGGAGATCGATATCCTTTCGCCGGACGGCACTTTTGTAGACAGTCCGGAGCCGGACGATACCGGTATAGTCCAGCGCGTGATCACACCACGGTTTACCGCATTGCTCACTGCTGATATTGGTGCCAATGTGGAAAATGCACTGCTCGCGCGAGGCGAAGTGCTGGCTGCGGATATCCTGAAAGCGCCATTTCCCGGACTTGGCACCGCAGCGGGGGATGCGTTCTTGCGTGCGGTTGCTCCAAAGACCATCGTGATCGATCCGGGCATTAAGAACACTGCGAGCGCGCCAACGAAGGCACTGCTGGCATATCTTGCATCGTCCACCTCGGCAACCATCGCTACTGCCGGGCATGGCTCATTTTTGTTGTATAATAAATAGACATGACACTTTTGATTAAGAACGTCCAGATCGTTGGCGGTCCAAATGGCACGCCGAGCGGATCAGACGTCTTCGTGAGCGATAACAGGATCTCCGCCATCGGAAATTTTTCCAATAAAAAAGCCGACGTCGCGCTGGACGGACAAGGCGCATATCTCTCGGCGGGATTCATCGACTGCAATACCGGTTCCGACCATTATCTGACGCTGTTCAACAGTCCAAACCAAGGGGACTTTCTCCAACAAGGGGTGACCACCATCATGGGCGGAATGTGCGGAGCGTCGCTCGCACCTCTTTTATACGGCACATTGGAAGCATTGCAAAAATGGGGCGATCCGGACCGCGTGAACGTGAACTGGCATACCATCGCGGAATTCCTTTCGGTCATGGATAAGCGTCCCGTAGGGGTAAATTTCGGAACGCTCGTTGGACACGGTACCGTCCGACGCGCGATCGTCGGTGAATCGATCCGCGACCTTACAAAAAATGAACTGAATGTCTTCTCGCGCACACTAGAAACCGCACTTACCGAAGGCGCGTTCGGACTCTCAACCGGACTCGGCTACGTACATGCCCGGAAAACGCCGTACGCCGAACTGCGCACGCTCGCGGAGATCGTAAAGAAATTCAATGGCGTCTACGCGACGCACCTTCGGCGTGAGGCTAAGGGCATAAAAGAATCCGTGGAGGAGACGATCAAGCTCGCGCAGGAGACCGGCGTTTCAACGCTCATCAGTCATTTTGCCCCGGTCGTCGGATCGGAAAAAGAATATGAGGAAGCGCTCGCGCTGATCAACGACCTTTCGCCGGACGTAAATCTCCATTTTGATATTTCGCCATCGACCAGTTCGTTGGAACCGATCTACACTTTTTTGCCCGAATGGGTGCAAACAGGCGGCGTCGGTGTCATGCAGGCGAACATCCAGGACGAGTGGCTGCTGCCTCGCATAAAAAAAGATATTCCACGGCTTGATGAAGATAATTTCATCATCGCGCAATCGTCGGGAAACGAAAGCCTTGTCGGGAAATCGCTGAGGGAGATCAAAGAAATCTACGGATTGGATGACGGCCGCGACGCGCTCCTGCGACTGATGCAAACATTGAAGCTGAAAGGGAGTATACTTTATAAAAACCTCAACGCCGACCTCATCGCCCGCGCGATTGCGTCTCCACGGAGTCTCATTGCGTCCAACGCACCAAGCGTCGGCGTCATGGATGGCTTGTCGGGACAGAAGCATCTTAAATCCGAACGTGCCACCGCCACATTCTCGGCGTTCCTGTCACTCGTTGAGGAGAAAAAAATGATGTCCTTCGAAGACGCGATCCAAAAGATCACGCGTGCTCCGGCGAAAAAAATGGGAATTGCGGAGAGGGGGACGATCGCTGAAGGGAATTATGCCGATCTGGTATGCTTCCGCGGTGATGACGTGAAGTTCACCGTGGTGAACGGCCGCGTGGCGGAACGAGAGAATGAGATCCAGACACGACTCTCGGGAAAGATATTACGGCATCCCGCAATAAAGAATACTAATAAAAAAGCAGCATAGCATCATGGCAAAGAACGGACGACGAACAAGCGCCGGCAAGCCAGATTATTTTTTGCTGGCAGGACTGTGCGTTCTCCTCGTCTTCGGATTGGCGATGCTCGCATCCGCGTCGTCGGACCTCGGAAAACAGATTTTTAATAACAGCTATTACTATCTTGAACACCAATTGGTGTTCGGGCTTACTATCGGCGGCATCGGATTTCTGGTGGGCTACTTTGTCCCATATTATAAATTCAAAAGTGTCGCGTTCATCCTTTTGCTCATTAGTATGGCGGCGCTCATTTTGGTCTTCACGCCGCTCGGCACGGCTGCGAGCGGATCCACGCGCTGGCTCCGTGTTGGGCCGCTCAGTTTTCAACCCGCCGAACTTATGAAGTTCACGTATATTTTATATCTCGCGGCATGGCTTTCCAACGCAAAATTCAAGCGCGCCACCGATTTCCAATCCGGACTCCTGCCGTTCGCGATCATCTCGGGCCTCATCGCGGTGCTGCTCATCCTGCAGCCGGCAACAAGCACCGTCGCAATCCTGCTCGGCGCCGGACTCGTCGTCTATTTTGTAAGCGGCGCGCCGTGGAAATATATTCTGGGCATCATCGGCATCGCCGTACTCGCCGTCGCAATCGTCATTATGGTGACGCCGTATCGCCGCGCGCGCATCATGGGATATCTCAATCCCACGCAAAATCTGCAAGGACAAAACTATCAGGTCAACCAGGCACTGATTGCGATTGGATCGGGCGGTTTTTGGGGACAGGGGTATGGACAATCGGCCACGAAGGATACTTATCTCCCCACACCGATCGATGACTCCATCTTCGCCGTCGTGGCGGAGGAGCTTGGCTTCATCGGCGCAGGCGCGCTTGTGTCCCTCTTCGCAATCGTCACCTTCCGCATGTTCTGGCTGGCAAAACGCACCGGCGACCAGTTCGGTCGCATGATCCTGATAGGCTTCGGCACCGTCATCGCTCTGCAGGCGTTCGTCAACATGGCGTCTATTTCGGGAATCATCCCGCTCACCGGCGTTCCGCTGCCGTTCGTCAGTTACGGCGGAACCGCGCTCGCGGTCTTCATTACGATGAGCGGTGTCGCATTGAACGTTACGCGGTATAATTAACGGAAAGAAAAACATGGAAAAATTCCGGGTCATATTCACGGGGGGCGGCAGCGGGGGACACATCTATCCGTTGATTGCGGTGGCGGAGGCGCTGCAAAAGCGGCTCAACGAACTGAACGCGCCTTCGGAATTTATCTATCTTGGACCAAAGGATGAATATAGCGCGTTGCTTGTAAAACACGGGATCGCCATCCATCCGATCGCTTCCGGAAAAATGCGGCGGTATTTTTCCGGGCAGAATTTTTTGGATGCCCCGAAATTCTTGATAGGATTCGTACAGGCGCTTTTTAAGCTTTATTTCATAATGCCGGATGTGGTCTTCTCCAAAGGCGGTACCGGAGCCCTGCCGGTCGTCGTTGCCGCATGGTTCTATCGCATCCCCGTAGCCATCCATGATTCGGACGCCCAGCCGGGGCTTACCAACGTCACTTCCGGCCGCTTTGCCACGCGGGTCTTCCTCAGTTTTGAGCGCGCCGCGGCATATTTCAAAGCCAATAAGGTGATGATCACCGGATCACCGCTCCGTGCCGAATTGCTCGGTCCACGCCAGACGAAAGAATCCGCAAAAGAAGCGTTGGGATTTGATAAGTCGCAACCGCTTACTGTCATACTCGGCGGTTCGCAGGGCGCGACGCGCATCAACGAGTTTGTGATCGCGAACCTTTCGCAATTTGTAGCACAAACGTCGGTGCTGCATCAGACCGGCTCGGCAAATTTTGAGGAGATCAAAAAACTGTCGGCGGTCGCGGTGCCGGAGACCCCGATCAATGTACGCTATATTCCGGTGCCCTATGTCGATGACATGAAGACCGCGCTCATCGCCGCGGATCTTGTCGTTGCGCGCTCCGGAAGCTCAGTCTGTGAATTTGCGTCATTCAGCCTCCCGGCGATCCTCATCCCGTTGTCGGATTCCGCAAACGATCACCAGCGCGTCGACGCATACGAATTTGCCAAGGACGGCGCGGCGGTCGTTGTCGAGGAGGCAAACCTCATGCCAGGCATCTTCTTCGCTCAGCTTAAAAACATCCTCACCGACAACGACCTGCGCGCAAAAATGAGCGTGGCCTCGGGCGCGTTCTTCATCCCCGACGCCGCGGCGAAAATCGCGGAAGGACTGATAGAGATAAGCACAGTGTAGGGGAGGAAATATTAACCGAATTTGCCCCTAGCCTTTCTCTCGTTTTCGTGCTAAAATAGGGGAATATGGAAGCATCCGCTCCAAAATCTATCCGCGTCCGATTTGCGCCGAGCCCAACAGGCCCGATCCACGTCGGTAGCGTACGCACGGCACTCTTTAGCTGGCTGTTTGCGCGCAAGTACGGCGGCACGTTCGTTTTGCGCATCGAGGATACGGACAAGGAGCGTTCGGAAAAACGCTATGACGACGAATTACTCCAGGGCCTTTCGTGGCTGGGCTTGAACTGGGACGAAGGTCCGCAGTCGGTCGGCGACGCGAGTCAATTGGAACTCGGCGGCGAAAAAGGCGAGTTTGGCCCGTATCGTCAGAGTGAGCGCACCGAGATCTATAAAAAATATCTGCAACAGTTGATCGCGAGCGGCGATGCGTACTATTGTTATTGTTCAAAGGAAGATATTGAAGCACAACGCCAGATGATGCTCTCGCAGGGACTTCCGCCGAAGTACAGCGGTCACTGCCGGACCGCAACACCGCCGGAAGGCAAAAGCCCGGAGGTGATCCGCTTCAAAGTGCCGGAAATAAAAGTTGAATTTAAGGATCTCGTGCGCGGCAAGGTTGTCTTCGACGCGGCGCTTTTCGGCGATATGATCATCGCAAAAGATCTGGACACGCCGCTCTATAACTTCGCCGTCGTGGTGGACGACGAGCTGATGCAGATCTCGCACGTGATCCGCGCCGAGGATCATCTTTCCAATACGCCAAAACAGATACTGATGCAGCGCGCGCTCGGATTCAACGAACCGATCTACGCGCACATTCCGCTGATCCTCAACGCCGACCGGAGTAAGATGTCCAAGCGCTTCGCCGATGTGGCGCTCATGAATTATCGCGATCGTGGATACGTGCCGGAGGCGATGATCAATTTTTTGGCGTTGCTCGGCTGGCATCCGAAGGGCGACAAAGAAGTGCTTTCGCGCGAAGAACTGATCGCCGAATTCGACATCGACCGCGTACAGCAGTCCGGTGCAATCTTCAACGAGGAAAAACTGGATTGGCTGAATCGTGAGCATATGAAAGCGATGCCGGTCGCCGAAGTCGCCGCACTTGCTGCGCCGTTCCTCGCCAAGAACAACATCGTGGTCAAAGATGAAGAGCTTTTGAAGCGCGTCATCGCCGTGCAGATCGCGCGTGCGAAGACGCTCGAAGACCTTGCGCAAGCGAGTGCATTTTTCTTCGCCGTCCCGGATTACGAATCCAAACTTTTGATCTGGAAAGATTCTTCCACGCTCAAAGAAGTCGCAGAGGTGCTTTCCGGCGCACGCACAGTGATCGCGGGTATCGCTGCGGAAGATTTTACCCGGGAAACGCTCACTGCTTGTTTGCCCTTAATAGTGGGGGATAAGAGCAGGGGAATCGTCCTTTGGCCATTGCGCGTTGCACTTTCCGGCCAGGCCAACTCGCCCGATCCGATCGAGATCATGTCCGTGCTTGGCCGCGAAGAATCATTGCGGCGTATCGACGAAGCGATCGAAAAAGCGACGGCATAAAGTGCTATAATAAAATTAATGAAACCCACCGCCAAAACGATCTCCACTATGGTCGTGGTTTTTGTCTCATTGGGTTTTCTTACCGCAGCACAGGCGCACGCATATGCCGTGGGATCCGTCGCGACCGATACCGGAACCCCGAGCGGCAGTTATGATATCGGCGGCTCGCTCCAAAACCTCATTTCGCCATTTACGGGCTTCTTTAACAACCTTAAGTTCAACAGCAATACGACGATTGCTCCAAGTAACCAGGCGCAGACGGCGCCGGTCACCGATCTGACGCCGACCGTCACAAATGATGCTCAAAACATCCTGAGCCAATGGCTCGGTGAATTCGATAATTGGTTCTATGGAGTGAGCGGAGTGCGATTGTCCGGAATCTTTTATGTGCTCCTTAACGCGATAGCATGGACGCTTGGACTTGCACAGCAGGTGGTGAATTGGCTATTGGGATTATTCCGTTAAAAACAAATTAAGTATGCGGGAGCTGGTTAACGCTATATATCCGACGCAAAAGGTATATTGGGCGACAGATGAAGTACCGAAAAGACCTCTATTCCCTACATCTTTCCTAATGCCCGCAGTTCAGGCACAATGATTCTATACTATGAAAAATGTCTTACTTGTCCTTCTTGTGATCTTTGTCATCGCAATTGGTTTTGATCTTGTCGCTACCGCCGCAAACGCTTTTAGCTCGGGATCGTTTTCTTCGCTCCTTCCGGCCCTTCCCACCGCCGTCGGCCCTGGCGGTACTATGGGCGGCCTCACCTCCATTAACTTTAACGTTTTTGACAAAGGCGGCGTCGGATATCGGTATATCACCCAAGGATATGGCCACACGTCGTTCTCATACATATATATCGACGGTTGGCACAACGGCATTGACATCGCCGCGGACTACGGCGCATCCATCTACTCGCCCACCGATGGCACCGTCATCGCAACCGGCGACCAGGATAATTTCTGTCCGCGTCGCGCGTTCGGCCGCTATGTCGTCGTGGAAGATAACGTGAATCATCTCGTCTTGATGTTCGCACACCTGGCCAACATCCCGGTGGCGCCAAACGAAACTATTAAAAAAGGACAACTCATCGGCACGGTCGGCGTGAGCGGCGACGAGACCGGCACACACCTTCACTTTTCCATCTTTGAAGCGGCGGGTTTTAGCATGGCGCCCGCGCATGGCTGCGGTCCATATCCGCAAGGCCGCGACGTCGATCCGCTCAATTATTTGGGAACGATGTATCAATAAGTTTTTAGGGTTATAATAGTATCCATCAACATGAGCATCTCCTCCAAAAAAAAATCATCCACTCCGGCCGTCCACTTCATCGGCATTGGAGGCATCGGAATGAGCGGTTTGGCACGATATTTCCTTGCCCATGGATGGCGCGTCTCCGGCTCTGATGCCCAGAGGGGCATAATGACGCAAGAACTCATAAAAGACGGTGTAAGGCTCAAAATTGGGCATAAAAAGGCCAATATACCGGTCGGTACCGAGCTTGTTATCTATAATAGAGCGATTCTGGTCACAAATCCGGAACTTGTGAAAGCGCTGGCCAGTAAGGCCATGGTCACCATACCCTATTCCCAGGCACTGGGACGGATCACCGAGGAGTATCAGACGATTGCCATCACCGGCTCCCACGGCAAAAGTACAACCACGGCGTTGGCGGGACTCGCACTTATGTGCGCGGGTTTAGACCCAACTATTTTGGTGGGCACAAAATTAGTGGACTTGCATGGGAAAAATATACGAATCGGTCACGGGCCATACTTAGTATTGGAAGCGGACGACTTTCATGCCGCGTTCTTGGACTACTCCCCTGCCATCGCGATTGTCACGAACATCGACCGAGAGCATATGGATTTTTATAAGACATTTGCGAACGCCAAACGTGCATTCTTAAAGTTTTTATCCCGGACGAGGCAGGGCGGCACGCTGATCCTGAACCGCGATGATGCACCGCTCCATTCCTTAAAACCCAAGATCATGCAATTGGCAAAAAAACGCGGCCTGAAGGTGATTTGGTTTTCCCTGTCCGACAACGTGATGGAGGCGCGCAAGATACGCAAGATCATCCCGATCGCGGGCGTTCATAATATCTCAAACGCGCTAGCGGTTTTGAAGCTCGGCGCAACATTAAAAATTTCTGAAAAGAAAATACTGGCGGCAATCGCGTCGTATAAAGGTGCATGGCGCCGGATGGAACTCAAAGGAAAGCTAAAGGGCACAAGCATTCCTGTTTATGATGATTATGCCCATCACCCAACGGAGATCCGCGCGACGCTGGCGGCGTTCAAAGAAAAATTCCCGCACTCACCGCTCATATGCGTTTTTCAACCGCACCAGGCAAAGCGTCTCGAACTGCTTTTTAAAGATTTTACCGAAGCGTTCGATATGGCGGATATCGTTTTCATTCTCCCGCTGTACAAAGTGCTCGGGCGGGACGAGAAATATCCGCATGATTCCGAGGCGCTCGTGAAAGCTCTCATGAAGCGTTCACCTGAGAAACCGATACACTATCTTCTTCGCCCCGCAAAAATCCGCGGCGCGATCGAGGCGATCATTCATGACACGCCCCCGAAAAACTGGCTCACCCGCCCCCCCGTTGTTGTCATGATGGGTGCCGGCGATATTTCCGAGCTTACCGGAAAGCTGTTGAAATAATTTATTGCACCATTTATGTCACTTTTCGACGAATTTAAAGATATCAACGACTTCAAGGAACAATGCGGCTACACGATCGACGGCGATTGGTATCCGCGCGTCACGAAGATCGTGACGATCAAAGCCAAGCCAGCGCTCTATTATTATTACGGCGAGGCAAAGAGCTATCGCGCAGCGAAGGAAGCGACAGAGCGCTCGGCAGAAGAAGGCACAATGCTGCACGAAGCGGTGGAAGGATTGCTCCTCGGTAAGACGGATGAGATCCCAAATGCGGTGGCGCCCGCCGTGCGCGCGTTCCAGGAATTCTTTGGGAAGAACCACATTCATGTGACACCCGAGCTCGTGGAGCGCCGCATCGTGAACCGCGACCATCGCTACGCCGGCACGGTGGACGCGATCGCGCGTATCGACGGAAAGCTCGGTGTGCTCGACATCAAAACCTCGCAGGCAATCTATCGCGACTATAATCTGCAAACATCCGCGTATATGGATGCCCTGAAGAACGAATTTGAAGACCTTTCCACGCGCTGGATATTGAAAATCGACCAGATACAAAAATGCCTGCGATGTGGCGCGATCCGCCGGGTGAAAGGCGGCCGGGAAAAGATCAAGACTGATTGGCGTAACCCCACCATGCGCGGTTGCCTGCACGAATGGGGCGAGCTTTACGGAGACATCGAACTGAAGGAGTTTCCTTATTGGCAGGATGATTTTACCGCGTTTTTAGGGGCAAAACGGCTATGGGAATGGGAAAATGAGGATTGGTTGAAGAAAGCTGCATATTTATAGCGGAAACGTTCGGGAGGGCTGTTGCGTATCATTCCGTGGTATACGGTATAATTGTTCTCTAGGGGTGCGGCACATCAGAAAGGTCGAAATCATATGAAACATGATGCCTCCCTGATGAAACCAAAAATAAAAAATAATATACCTCGACAATGTCAAAAACAGGAAAAATAATTTTGTGGATCGTGGTGGCGTTGATAGTGATCGGCGGAATCTGGTGGTTGATTGCAAGTCAGAATGGCACTCCATCGACTTCGAACAGCTATACGAATGCACCAACAACGAACACAAGTTCAACGACCGGTACCTCAACCGCTTCTTCAACCTCCTATCCGCAAGGCAATTCGGATCAGTCCATCAACCAGGATATGACAAGCCTTAACGTGCAGATGAATGGACTGAGTTCGGATAACGCGAGCGTGACCCAGAGCATGAACGACCAACCGGTGCAGCAAGCGGAGTAGGCAGAGAAAGCATAGGAACCTAATCATTAAAAATCATGAATAAAAATTATCTCGCGATGATCGCTTCGGCTGGCGCGGCAATTGCGATCATTGCCGGCACAGCACTCCCCGCTCTCGCCCTTAACGTTGGTGCCGGCGTTAGCGCATCGGCGTCCGTATCGGCAGGCGGCATTCGGGCAGGAGTGAAGGCAAATGCAAGCACAACCCTCGGCACGCGCATCACACTTATCACGAGCAAAGCAGACCAGGAGATCGCCCGCCGCATTGATTCGCTCAACGCATTGAATGCGCGGGTAAACGCGATGGTCCGTCTTTCCTCTACGGAAAAAAGCGACCTTTCGTCATCAATTCAGAGCCAGATCACAGCCATGAATACGCTGCAAACACAGATCGCAGCCGATGCAGCAGCCAATAGCACAAGCAGCCTCAAGGCCGACGTCCAGTCGATCACCTCATCTTATCGGATATTTATGCTCGTTCTCCCGCAGGGGACAATCGAGGCCGCCGCCGACCGGGCACTCAGCATCGTCGGGATCATGAACGACCTCGGTACGAAACTCTCGGTGCGGATCCAAACGGCGCAATCAGCGGGAAACAATGTGACCGCGGCGGCCACGGCGCTTTCGGATTTTAACGCAAAGGTTTCCGACGCGAACGTCAAAGCGACTGCGGCAGCCTCCGAAGTTGCATCGCTTACGCCGGATAACGGAAACGCCACCGTCATGGCATCCAATACCGCAGCGCTGAAAGATGCACGGGCAAAGATCGTGGCCGCACAGCAGGACTTTGTGGCCGCACGTACGGACGCGCAAACGATTATCAAAGCATTGGCGACATTCAAGACCTCGGCAAGCGTTACCGTCACCACGACCGCATCAACAAGCGGACAATAGAAGTCTGCACGATCTCGGTCTCTTATCAAAAAAGACCCTTGAATTTCCAGGGGTCTTTTTGATACCCAGCCCCAAATAGGCAAATACGGTATAATAATCTTATACTATTCTTATGCCAAATAGAGAAAAAACGATTCTATGGATCGCGACAGCGGCGATCATCGCGAGCATCGCACCGCCGGTCTTCGCGCAGACCACTACGTTATCGTCCGCACGGCGCACCACCATCATGAAACTGGCAGACCAGGAAAGTATTCGCCGCCTCACCGCACTCAATGCGTTGAGCGCGCGCGTGAACGCGGTCATCAATCTCTCCGTTACGGATAAAACCAATCTTTTATCTTCGATTCAAAATCAAATTCACATACTAAGCGCACGCAAACAAGAGATTGATAGCGAGGCGATGAGTTCAAGTCCTAGCGAACTTAAAGATGATGTGGATTCGATTACCGCTTGGCATCATGACTTCGCATTGATCCTTTCCCAAGGAACAATGGCTGCTGCTGCCGACCGGGCACTCAGCATCGTCGGGATCATGAACGACCTCGGTACAAAGTTCTCGGCGCGGATCCAGACGGCACAATCGGCGGGAAACAACGTGACCGCGGCGACGGCGACGCTCACCGATTTCAATAATAAAGTTTCCGATGCGAATACCCAGACAACTGCTGCCATTTCTGACGTCGTCCCGCTCGTGCCGGACGACGGCGATGCTGCGATTGCGGCATCCAATACCGCAGCGCTGAAAGATGCACGGGCAAAGATCGTGGCCGCACAGCAGGACTTTGTGGCCGCACGTACGGACGCGCAAACGATTATCAAAGCATTGGCGACATGGTCACCACCGACCCCCGCGGCAGCAAGCACGACTTCTTCCACGTCTTCTACTTCTCCCGCATCAAGACTTCCCCATCCACCCCGAAAGGGTTTCGGCCTATAATTTTTTTGTTTCTTTTACTGCCATACCTCCGCAACCGGAACAGTGGAAGAACTGGCAATGACTGGCAAGCTCGAGGTCGTTTCTAGAATGGTTCCAACCTCCGCGGTCCATGCGCTACTGGAGGAGTTCAAACCGCCAAAGATCAGAATGCCATTTCCCAACGGTCCCGGTGCACAGCCATAGTTTGCCGCATCGCCGGTGGCAGTGATGGGCAATGTGCCGGTAAATGGCGTGCAAAGCGTGCCATCCTGAAGCTTTACCAGCCACGCCCAATTGGACGGAGGGACACCCGGTGGGACTTCGGAAGCAGGAAGTGACTTGGTAAGTTTGAGAACGAATGTGGAGGTTGAATTCGCTATGGTGGGATTCACATTACACAATAAGCTGCTCGTGCTGTTCGGGATCTGAAAACATGGATCGCTGATGCTATTCCCAACCGTACAACGCCAGGCGTCAGTGCGAAATGGCGCAGCGATGGAATTCGTCCAGCAAGATCCGCTTTCCACCGGCGTAGAAGTGGTCGGCTGCGCGGGAACATACGCGACGACCTGGGTGGCAGGCGTCACGGGATTGCTCGTCGAGGAAGTGGATGTGGTTTGATTTCCCGCGCTTGGATTTATCGTGGTCGGACCGGCAAAAAACTGCCCGACACCGAACAGGACCACCAACACCAACACCACAACAACGATAACTTTATTTGTTTTGTTCATTATAAAATTTTTTACATAAAGGTGAATGTGTCGACAATATTTTTCATCACCGAATCTATCTGCTGTTTGTCGAATGGCCGAAGATCGTATGACGCCGGATAATTCGCGATCTGGCCGGAATGGATCGTGTATTCAACGGCATAACACTTGCCTGCGTGAAGCGTGCGATAGCTTGTTGTTTCGTAATAATTCCCGGCTCCGGCGCCGGACGAATTGAAAAGCGTGAACACGATACCGTTGATCGTCACGCTGGATGTCGCCATGGCTGGTCCTCCGCCCTGGTCCGGCGCGAGGCATTGCGCGGCGGCGGCGCTACTTCCGCTCGCCCCGACGGTGAGCGTCGCGTCGACAAAATTGGTTTGCGGCTCGAACGCGCGCGGCACGGTCAGTGTGAAATATTTTATCCCCGAAACGCCGTTCGCATCCAGGCGCCAATCGGTGGACGGCGCGGCAGAATTATTATCCTGCGTATCAAAGTCGAGCGGATATGCGATGCTGAAGCCTCCTGCGATATTGTTCGCATCGGTCTGCCACTCGGCGGAATTTGCATAATACCCCAGAACCAAATTCCCACCGGTTGCGGTACCGGTGGCAATGACCGCCGGAACTTGATCAAGCACCGCCACTATCTTTCCATATCGCATCCCATAATAAAAACCGATGAATGGCAATGCCACAAAAAGCACCAACGCAATAAACTTTGAATACCACGTTACGTTATTCCATTGTATCTTCATGCTCTTAGTATACTCCCTTTATACCGCAATCGCCGCTATATCTGTATCTTCGAGAAGAAGTAACTACCAAGGCCAAGAAAGGCCGCGGTACAGACAGCAAGCACCACGAAGTCCAATCCCAAGCCGAAGCTCCCGTTGTTCACCAGCAGTATCCTGAACGAGTCGATGCCATATGACAGCGGATCGAACTTTACGATTGCACCAAGCACCGCCGGCAGACCGTCCAGTGGAAAGAGCGCTCCAGAGAGGAAGAAGAGCGGCATCACAAGGAAATTCATGATGAGTTGGAATCCCTGCATATCGTCCAAAAGCGACGCGATCGTGGCGCCGAGTGCGGCAAAAAGGAGCGCGACGAGAAGCATAAAGAGGATCGCCACCGACACGAGCGCCCAACTGTATGG
>Ga0265338_10001710_pt1 | contig 34809 bp, 31 predicted proteins | sample 42126metaG_FD_193579 | JGI IMG/M metagenome (GOLD analysis project Ga0265338, IMG submission 193579) | Rhizosphere microbial communities from Carex aquatilis grown in University of Washington, Seatle, WA, United States - 4-21-26 metaG | ecosystem: Host-associated > Plants > Roots > Rhizosphere...
CGCGCGGACCAAATCGTCAATCGTGTGACCTAGAACAGGTTGGAGCGTACGCTTGCCAGCACTCATACAATAAAAGACGGCGACGGGTCAAACGATGCCACTTCAACAGCATTATTCAACACTCCCCAATTAGGTCGAAGGAGCAGGTGTAAAAGGACGCGTACTCGCTGCTTTAGGTGCACTTCGATGACCTACGGAGCGCCGGTCATCGTTCTTGCAGGCAAATGGCTGCTATCATCCTCAAAATGATTTCTTCTTGGGCAGCATTTACTTCGCCCCATGATTCAAACGAATGTGATGCGAGAAAATAGGATGAAGGGTGCAGAAGTGGAAGGCTTACCTGCCGCTCCCCACCTCTCGCCTCTCTCTCCGTCTTTCACCTCTTGCCCCTTCACCCCTCACTTTTCACCTATTACGTTGAATGTTTAGAGCTTCTCCATGAGCCTTAAAGTAGCCATCGCCACATCACTGCACGAGCTTCCGCCGAGCGATCAAGCTCTCGTCGATGTCTCGTCCGGGCAGGTTGCGATGCGCGTCCGTCAATCTGGAGCGATCCTTCCATTTCCTGGAACGAGTACGACGCCGTTATTGTGCGATCCTGCTGGGACTATCACCTCCGCAGTGGCGAGTTCCTGACTTGGATCGCGATTTTGGAGCGCGATGGCATAACGGTCCTGAACCCTCCTGAGTTGATCCGCTGGAATCACGACAAGATTTACTTGAGCGAACTGGCGGCCAAAGGCGTGCCGATCCCCGAGACAATCTTCTTGGCCCCGGGGGATAATCTTGACCTGGCGTCCGTTTGCGCTTCCCGCGGCTGGACCAAAGCGGTCGTCAAACCTCAGATCTCGGCGAGCGCATGGAAGACCGAATGCCGAACTTCCGGCGTCATCTGCGGGCCGATGCTAATACAGGAATATGTGACGGCTATTGAGATCGAGGGCGAGTGGTCATTGGTTTATGTCCACGGCAGGTTCAGCCATGCAGTGGTAAAGCGACCGCGTAGCGGAGACTTTCGGGTCCAGAGCGAGTTCGGGGGGCAAGTGCAAGAAACACATCCTCCTGCGCGGCTAGTGAAATTCGCCGACGCCGCGGTCGAAAAACTGGAGTTTCCAAGCCTCTTTGCGCGCGTCGACCTGATTAGCGACCACGAAAATATTTGGCTCATGGAGTTGGAGCTGATCGAGCCGGAGCTCTTTCTAGATCTGTTGCCGGGAGCAGCCGCCCGAGTCGCTGACTGCATTGTCTCCGAACTCTCACGCCAGACGTACACGCCGTTTAAGAAGCGCCAAGTCCGGACCGAGGGCATGTTAGAGGCGCGTGCCCAGGCTCATCCTTTCTGTCGTAAAGAAGACGAAATCCCGACGAAGCGAGCCAAATAGCAGGCAAAACTCGCCAGAGGCTTGGTCCGCCAAATCCCCACTATGGAAGGACCGACTCCCATTCCGGAGGTTCGCTCCAGTGGTCAACCATGTCTCGCATCGGCCAATCGTGTGCACCTTCGATGCGCAAGTTCTCCGTGGTTCCAACCGCCCATTCCCTTAGCTTTCGTCGCGCAATTTCCGGGTCCGTTTGCGCCCAACTCAGAAGCAACCCCGAGTCTGTGAATCACCTTTATAATCCAGTCGCCGCAGATCCCACGCTCCGACGATTCGTGAGCCATTTCGAGTGCGTCTTTTAAAAAGCCTCGCCGCCTCCAAAATCTCCCTCCCATACGTATTTTCGCCAGTTAGCGCTCTGCATCCTTTCCGGTCATAACTCGCTCATAAACTGGGCAACTTCACTAGGATTGTAATCCACTGAGCCATGTCGCAATAAGCCGCCCGCGGCTGTCCAGGTTCAGGCGATCTCATCCTAAGATGTATAGCGCAGACGGTCGCTATTCTTGCTCAACTCATTCAGGAAAGTATGAAACGCGATTGACGCGCCAGGCTCTGGCCGGTCGAACACGTAGTTTAGCGGAAATACGGCCACCGGGAAGGTCAAGATGAGTGGCATTAGACCTTGCCACCATGCGGCAAAGCCGGCCTCCGACTCTTCGAAGCCAGAAGGCGCCGCGCCCGGGACAACATACGCGCGATCCTTCTTTCGTAGGATGGAGGGCGCATTCGGCATATCGCCGTACTCGTGCTCGGCCCAGAACCTCGGCACGAGGAGTGCGGCGGGATTATTGTGTTCAATCCAATCCAAGGCCGAGGTCAGCCAGTTGTCGCGTAGCGGAAGGTGATGAATTGGTGGCAAAGTGGACGTCGTTTGCTTCTCCTGGATTGGAAGCTCTCCAAAGCAAAGAACAATTAGATTCGTCATTATCTTGGCTAACCGGACCGGGACAAGGGAATTACGGACACTGCGGCCAAACCGTAGTAGCGCTCTTCATCTTCTCCGGTCATAATCCACTCGAAAAGCGGAGCCTACCCCCTGATCTCAGTCTGGGCGAACCACCCGTCCAAATAGCGAATTGTCTTCTCATCGGCAAAGCGATATCAAAGCGGGTTCCGAGGTCAACGTCACACGCTGCTCAACGCCTGCCGCTCAGATTCCAAGAACTCCCTCCATTTTCTCATGATGCGGTCATATGGGGCCTCGTTGGGCAACATACCAGTGGGGTCCAAATTATCCCACCATGTTTCCTGAAAAGGCACGAACGAGGCGATTCCTTCCGGATAGTCAAAATCCGCGTAGATTTCGTCCAACCCGTTCATTACTTTCCCAGTATCGCCGCGGTCTTCGTAGAGCCTCAGGAGTGAAAGGTAAAGCCACTTGCGCTTGCTTGAGTCCTGCAGCACAGGGTTCTGCGCGGCGAGCTTTTCGAGGATATCACCGACCATGAAATCCTCGTCCTTGCCCACGCCTGCGAGATCGAACTCCAAGGGGTCGTGCGCACCGCCTTTGAGGCAGTTGCAAGCCATTTCCACTGGGGTCCTCCAGCCAAAAAATTGGTGTTGATACCCCCAAAGCACGTCTGCCCATCCGAACCCGACCCTTTGGCCGCTTTGCCGGGCAATGCAGACGTTTCGCTTCAGGAACTCCGTTGTAAACATGAGGGCACTATCGGCTGACCACTAATTGTGCCGCCAGGAACGAACATTTGGTGGGTCAATTGGCCGATAGAGTTTAATATGTATTCGTACCTACCTCCTTTTACTGGTAGCTGTATTAGTGTGCCGCCGATTCTCCAGCGGGAAGGGTGTCCCCGTTGGTCGCCGCTATTGCCCGCTGTCCTTCGGAGCCACCGATTATGCGTCCGGTATCTTGATCCCACAGGAAGCTCGCATGATTTAACCTCTTCGATGATTACCGGTGGCCAAGCCAGTTAATCACCCGTACTAAACGGGAGAACTTGAGCGCGCCAAGTCAAGCCCGTAAACGACAAGAATTCGCTCCCGAATGTATTCGCCTAGCCGTTTCTTTTTTCTTATGAACTCGTATACGGGAGGGTCAAATACCGGATCATCGCGATCGATGTGGTCGTGGTCGACGAAGTCGGTTTCCACGCTACCTTTACTCCAGATCAAAATCGTCATTTCGCGCTTGGCTCGAAGGAAGCTGATCCCCAACCCTTCGATAGTGTCCACGATCTTTACCGCTACCCCAACGGCCTCCAGGGCGCCCTTTCGCTCCAACATCCAATCTTTCGCGTACGGGGCTAGGTCTTTATCGACAGGAGCTTTGCTCCAACGGGGTGGCCTATAGGCGAACCAGGCCCAGTCCGCATGCTCTTGCCAGTCCGCGAGGTGCTCACGGAAGGGCGATTCTTCTGCCAACTCGATTCTGAGGTGTCTAATCGTTCCTAGCGCCCAGTCGTTCAGTTGACTTATCGCGGTCGGTGGAGCGGTGTGCAGTAACTTGAGGAGGTGCTCGGTTCGACGGGTGTGTCTGGCCGTTTCGTCGTTTCGAAACGGATCCTTATTGATCCCCCGTATTGACCTTTCGAGAGCGAGACTTGCCTCTTCAAAGCGGCCAAGCCAGATGGACAGGTGGCCGATAATTTCCCACTCGCGGTAACCCATGTTCTTGGTTCGGGCTTGAGCGAGGTCCAGTGCACGTTCCACGTCGTCGCGAGCTCGCAGGAACGCGAGACACCTTTCGCGAAGTCTTTCCGGCGAAGTCATCTGGTCGCGAGAGGTTTGGAGTGCGGTTAGCCCTTCCAAAACCCGCCTTAGATTGGACGTTTTGAATCGGGACCTCGAAGGTTACAAAGCCCGCGCCCGGGCCATGGTCGAGGAAAGAGCCCGCGCTCTCCGGAGTGGTTCCCCAAGTCATCTCCTTGCCCATCTGGGCGGCTTGGTCGCTCACCTGAACGCGCCCCGAAGCAACCATTTTTGAGCCTCCTTCGGGTTGGATTTCTAGGGTCTATCGCCTTATGCAGCGACCCTTCTCGAACGAAAGGGATGAGTCCTAACCGGCGTATTCTCGGATGTGAGCTTGACAAGCTAACCGCAAACGTTTAGAAATGAGCTTCGGCAAGCATGCAGCGGGCGCTCCCGCCGCCTATCGCTTCGATGGTCGTGAGGTCGGCTTTCACAACTTTGCATCCAAGGGCTTCGAACAGTTTGATCTGCCTGTTAAATGCTTTGTGGGCGCTGCCGGACATGACGAGAACCGACCCGAACTTTGAGGACCGGAGCTCTATGATATTCCCACAATAGGCCTTGAGTTCATCCGTCGTAATCTTGATGATTTGCTTTTCAGATCGCTCAAGCGCGGATTCCAACGCTTCACGTCCCTCCGTAACCACATCGAGGCAAACAGCCGCAAAGCGAGAGCCTATCGACAAAAGCACGTTTGTGTGATAAATCGGGACGCCATTCAGCATGCTTTGGAAAAGAACCAACTCGTACCCCAGCTTTTGAGCTACGATCTTCGCGAGATTTGGGGAGGTTCGTTCTGAAATCGATGCGTAAACGACGCGATTGTCTCGATCGAGGACCAAACTGCCCGTTCCCTCCAGGAACTCGCCTTGGGCCTCATATGTCGTATAAAGGTCAAGAATTTCCTTGACCTCAAACCCTAAATGCTTCAGGGACTTCTTCAGCGACTCGACCTGCCGCTCACGTCTACGGTTCGCAGCCTTCATGGGATAGAGGATTAGAAGGCCATCTTCGTGAATTGAAAACCAGTTATTGGGAAAGACCGCATCAGGCGCACCCTCGGGCGAGTCGAGATACTCGACCGCAACCCCGCTTTCTATAAGGTTCGTCGCAAGTTCCTGAAATTCTCTATTGGCTAGCGAGCGCACTTGGGAAGGATCCAAAGGCATCTGCGTTTGGAAAGTATTGTCAGGCGTTTCCGTGTTGTACTCGAGCGAAGACGGCCGAACCATTACGACGCCATCCGCAAGAACGCTATTCAATGGAAACTCCTTGTTGAGGCGAACACGAAATCCTCAAACCCGGTCCTCGCAAGCGTCCTATGTGACCCAGATATTCGCTTGACCTGCCAGCCGATGCGTTGCAATGCCGCTAGAAGTTCTCTTGCCTTGACTGAGGGCCAGGTACTCATGCAGCCTTGAAGGAGACGTCCACGAACTTCTCGCCCATTCCGTGTTCCAAGCTGTCCGCTATGATCCTTAGGGCCAGCGCCTGAACCTTGGTCGTCGCCTCTTCCACCGTGTTCCCATAAGCCATGGCCCCTGGCAATTCCATGACTTCCGCAATCCATCGGCCGTCCGTTTCCTGCTCGGTTTCAATGCTTAAAACCATCAGTTCAAATTATACGCTCGATTCAAGGGTCCAAGTCACAATCAAACTACGGGAGCGCACGCCCTGGACCTGGTACAGCAATTTCTTCGCAGTCCCGCCCGGGCCGATCGCCACCCGGTTGGGCGAGCTCGGCTCGCCACGCACCCTTGAGAGGCTGCGCCACTTCTCGTTTGGCCCCTTTTGTGCCCGAACTTCGTTCGTGACGCGCATTTGAGAGGGCACGTTACCGCTATTTGCTCGTCCTCCTACTTCTCCCATAACACGTAAAAGCTTAAACAGCTCGGGTGGCCCTTCCCCATGAGAAACGTGTTGTTCTGAACCATCGTCTTCGTGCTCGTCGAGATCGGTTCGGCTGTGCCCAAGTTCCTCGAGAAGACTGGGAATCCGCTGCTTTGAATCAGCAGCCCAAGCTGGTGGCCAACCCCGAACTCGTAAGCGAAGTTCCAGGGCGTCACGGTGGCCACATAAGCTTTGCCTGGCGTTAGCGGCACAACTCGGTCCATACCTTGCAGGTAAGAGGCCCGAAGCTTGCCGCTCATACCCAACGTGTGCATGGCGCCATCGGGTGCCACGTCGATTATCGTGGCGTAAAGGTCGGTATCGCGTGCGGAGGTTTTGAAATACAGCTTTACCGAGATGGGGGCGGCGATCGCCGTCTTCTTCTTAAACGGGGCCGACTTCAGAATCAGTGACGCCTTGGCGTCAAAGCTGTTCAGCGTTAACTTGGTGGTGGCCTTTGCAGGATCCATGTCGATTAGAATCGATGGGATTCCTGTGTTCTTTGCTGGATCATAGGTGTACGAACGAGAAGTCGATGGCCCTGCATCCTCGTTCAATCCGCTTTGGCCTAGATAGAGCGTTTTGGCCCGCATGTCGGGCGAGGGCCAGTCGCTCATGGTAATCCACTTATTAGCGCCTGCCACGAAAAGCTTCACGTGAGGAACGCTATCCAACCCCACCGACTTGCCTTTGAGCCATGTGTCGAACCATCGGATATAGAGGCTATCCAGGTCGATGATCGCGTCGGGTCCATACTCGACGTCCCCAAGGCTGTGCGTCGTATTGAACGCATGGATCCAAGGCCCGAAAACGATCCACTCGTTCTTCCTGCCCAATGCCCGCATGCCGGCCCAGTTCATGGCGGTGCCAATTCCGTCGCCATCCCATGTTCCGGAAATATGCAGGACCGGAATCGTCACCTGGTCAAGGTGCGATGTGTAGTCATATCCTTTCCAATCCTTAATCGTAGGCCGGCTGAGCCACTTCTGATAGAACTCCAGATGCTGACCCAGCACCGCGTCATCCGCTTTATTCAAGGGCAAAACCGATAGGGCGAGAGGATGTGGCAGGGAGCTTCGAAGGCTCGAAAAATCTGTGTGCTGCCCTGCAACGATCTTGGCCCACCAAAGGCCAAGATACAGCATAAAGACGCCATTGTCGTAGGGCACGTTGTGCATGGCGTCGGGCGGCGAAACCTGAGGAATAATGCACTTGAGCGCAGGCGGCTTCTCCACCGCCGCCGCCCACTGAACGTAGCCGTCGTAGCTTCCGCCGATCATCCCGACGTTGCCGTTGCTCCATGGCTGGCTGGCCGCCCACTGAACCGCGTCGTATCCATCCGGCCCCTCATTCACAAACGGGTCCCAAACGCCGCCGCTATCTTCGCGTCCGCGGCAGTCTTGGGTGACTACAACGTAGCCCCTGGACGCATAGAAGCCGGCGTTGACCGTCTCCGTGCCCCGCCCGTAAGGGGTTCTCATGAGAATCACCGGGTGCTTCTGGTCGTCGTCGGGATGTATAACGTCGCATGCGAGTTGGACTCCGTCCCGGGTCGTCATCTTGACGCCGGACTCGGTTCTGAACTTATAGGTGGCCTGGCTCAACTCGGGGTACTTGGCAAGGGCGTCTACGAAGAGTCCGTCCCAACCATCCGCGAGAAACCGTAGATGCTGAACCGGCACATCGAAGGCGACGACGTCTCCTGCCTCGTCCGAATCCAACTCGGCCGTCATTCCAACTAATTCGACTGAATAACGGCGGGCGGTTTGCAGCTTTCCACCCACCGTGACTTGCCGGTTGGACAGCGCAGTGAACTTCACCGGAATCTCTTGCCCCGCGTCGACAAGGAGCACGTTAAGGTTGGCCTCGCCCGCCCCCATGCCGGCTTTATCAGCCACCTGCTTTAGCGTGCCGCTCCAAAACTGCGGATGAAGACTCGCGCCTAACATAGCCTTATCGTTATAGGGCGCAGTCTTTGTCTTACCTTGGGGATTGGTAACCGAGAGTTTGCCGTTGGCGTAATCGAACTTCACCAGTCCGCCCGGGTTCTTACTTTCGATCTTGGCCGACGCAAGCCGGCCGCTTAAGAATTTCCCACTGGCCGTGCTATCGAGCACGATGCTTCCAACGTGTAAAGTGGTTGCCGAAGAAAATGCACCGTCGGCGCCCACCGTATAGGTGTTCTCACCAACCGGGGAATCGCTGATCTGAATGGTCATATGCACCTTCTGGGCGCTGGATAGGCATGCCAGAGCGCCGACAAAGGAGGCGAAGACGAATTTGGAAGCTGCACGCATAGGCTGCATTCTACGTCCCACAGCGCCGGAAGTCAAGGCCATTGGGTCGTATTACCATTCCCAAATGACCGCCCGACCCAAATCGGCAACCCACACCGTCCTACACCGTAAGAGGTGCTAGTGGGCGACGAACAACTAGACCGCATCGAGGCCCGACTTAAGCAAATCGAGGACCGCTTGAACGAGGTGGAAGGCAAACTCGCGCCCCCGCCCCCTCCATCCGCGACCCAACCGAGATATCGCTGGACTATGCCTCCAGGCAAGGAGCCCAAACGAGAGCTCATCTCTCGCCCTCCGATTCCGCCACCCGTGCGGGTCGGCCCTGCCCAAACTGCTGCAATTGTTCCGCCTTACCCTCCCGATCCTCCGAAATCTGACGCCGACAAGGTAGCCGCCGAGTACAAGATAGGCGCCCAGGTGCTGCCGAGGGTCGGCGCGGCCGTATTCCTGCTCGGTTTGCTCTATCTTGTCATCCTGGCCACGTCCCGCGGTCTCATCACTCCCCCGATGCAGTGGGCGGGGGAGCTTACGCTTTGCGGCACATTTATCATCGTCGGGCTGGTAAAGCGAAATGAACGTGAAGACTTTGGCCAGGTCCTCATCGGGATCGGTTCTTGTGGCCTCTATCTGAGTTTTGGCGGCGCGGAAGCGTACAAGCACCTCATCACCGGCAACACGCTGGTCGTCTCATACATGGCGCTGAGCATTGCAACCCTCGGGTTTAGCTGGTGGCGATCTTCGCGCTCATTCTGGGTCATCGGCATTCTCGGCGGCCTTGTCGGCGCCCTCTTACCGCTGAGCGAGCACAACTTGCTCATGAACGGGGTGCTTCAGCTCTGCATCGTAGCGATCGCGGCAGTGGTGGCAGGAAAACGGCAGTGGTACCCGTTCACCGTGATCCTGTTCATGGCCGCCATGTGCGCGGCTTGCGCTGCCCTGTTCCCAATCTACGGCGACGAGTGGCAGCAGATCGGTTTCCTTTACGTGGACGCGCTTATCTGTTTAGCGGCGATGGCTTACACTTACGCGCCATCCGAAGCGGACACCGACAGCCTATGGCTTAGCTTCGCCGTCTTTGGCGTCGGGATTCTCGGTCTCATCGTCCGAGATGGACTCAAAGGCACGGTTCACCTCGCCATCTTTTCCGCTACCATCGCTGTTCTCGCGCTGCCTTTCTCGGGCAAACCGCTCCCACGAAACCGTCTCCTGATGGGCGCCTCTGCGGTTTTGCTCCTGCTCTGCCCTTATGGGCTCGCGCAAAACTCGTTCTTGACCTACACCCTTCTCTGTCTTGCCATGTGCTTCCTTGCGTGGAAAGCTCCAAGCCGAAAGACATTGAGCCTCGTTTGGGCGGAGATCGGGTTTGCCGTCGGCGGCTATCTCGTGTTCGACGGATGGGAGAAGCCTTGGAATGTGGAAGCTTCCCTAATGGCTCTGATAGCCCTAGCCGCGCTCGCGGCCGGATGGGTTTCGAGGGCTCGCTCCATTTGGAGCCAAGACCAAAAAGGGCTCGCGACCTTTTGGGCGGCCGCGGTCAGCACGATCGCCCTTCTTAGGTGCGGTTACCTCGTTGGACTGCACCTTGATCCCTTGCATCGGCCCTTCCTCACTCAGGTCTACACCGCCTCAATCCTCAGCTATGCCTGCGGAATGATTCTCCTGTTTCGACGCGCCAATTTCCTCAGAAACTGGGCTTGGTGCCTTGCAACCTATGCGTTCCTTTGCTATTCCTCGTTTCTCTCCTATGCAACGGTGACGCACGACGAGTTCTGCGTGCTGCTCGTCTTCGCAGGATTGACCCTGTTACTAACCAAGGCGAACCTACGCGACTCCGAACAGCCGGTCTTGAGCAGGGTGATGGCTATGACGATCTTAGGCGCCATGGCATTGAGGGCTGGCTACGGGGTAGGACTGCCACTGGATCCAAAGCATCGGTCGGAAGTTCCCTTGTTCTACACGGCCACGTTGCTGAGTCTGGCCTGCGGGCTCCTCTCCCGGTACCGGCGCACCTGGGTGGAAACGACTTTCATGTGGCTGCTGGGCTTCCTTGCGGCGTTTTTCTATTTCAGCCTCATGGTGGACCATTGGCCCGTGCCCTTCGCCGACGAGATGCCCATGCTCTTGTTTATGGCTCTCATCGTGTACCTAGCAACGAAGGAGTCGCTCAAGTTGTCGGCGAGAGAGGGCCCGATGGCGGTAGCCGCCATCCTGCTTTGGGCCATCTCTTCGAGGGCAGTATTCATCACTCTCACCATTAGCCAAATAGGGCTCCGCGAAGATGGCGCGCTCAGCGTCGCTTGGACTCTCTATGCCTTCATTCTCATAGGAATTGGCTTCGTCAAGAAAGCTCCAATTCTGAGGTACATGGCCCTCACCCTTTTCGCCATGACGCTTGCCAAGGTGTTCCTCGTAGATTTGGCATCCCTCGACGCGGGGCTACGAGTGGGAGTACTGATGGCGCTGGGTGTCGCCATGATTGGGGGCGGCTATTGGTATATCCAGGCGCGGCGAAGGCTTCAGTAGGAGCATGCCACGCGCGTGAACGGTTCCGTAAGTGGGCATTGTCAACCCTTACGCTTTATCGCTAAACGTCCGCATGCAGGAAGCTTCGCAGATCTTCCGCGCTTACTTCCGGCTCTCCCGGCGATACGTTGTTCAACTTCCCTTCCTTCATCCAATTCTCGAGCTCGTCCACGAGCGAGAAGAGGTGGTCGAAAGAATCAACGATGAACAATAACGGCTGATAATGGTCGATTTCGAAATACTGGTTGATCACCCATTCCAGTTGAATGGGGTAGCGCTGAACTTCGGGAGATTCGATGCAGTGCTCAAGTTCACCATACGAGCTTAGCAGGCCGCTTCCATAAGCTTCGAGGCGCTTCCCTTCCCCCCGCATCAGACCGAATTCGATCGTAAACCAGAAGAACCGGGCCATCGCCTTGATGATGCTGGTCAGGCGGCGGGTCTGCTCCTCCTCGTCCTTGATTCCCTGAACGATCTCAGCCGCGGTGTGGGCGCATTCGCCGAATCGCACAAGCGTATCGGCAAAGGCCATGTCCGTATGCATCGGCACGTGGCCGGCAATGTCATGAAAGATGTCCGGCTCGGGAAGGTAGTCGAGCTTGTCGGATCGCCGGATCGTAATCGTGGTGGGAAAAGCTCGTTGCCGAAGACAATCGAAGAATATGAACGCGGGCACGTAGCCGCTGACCGCCTTTGCCGAGAAACCAGTTAGCGGCTTCAGGAATTTGTTGACGTCTTCAAGGCGCGGAACACGGGTCGGGTCGAGGCAGAGGTTCTCGATTCCCTTCTTAAAATGTTTGTTCGCGTACTTGTCCCAACGCGGCTGCATTCGGGCGTACAGCTTGCGCCAGGATTCGTGATTTTCTTCTGAATACAGCTCGTACGGCTGCTCGATGTAAAGTTTCCCATGGCTCCGCTCTTCCTCGATGAAGGGCGACTCCGTCGTCGTCATTCCAATCTTAATATCGTCCCGAATAGCCATTCGATACTCCTGACGGCGCAATGCCTCAATCCGTATTTCCTAATTGTATTATAGGCGCGATGACCGGTCGCCGTTGCCAAACCCTCTACCTTCTCACTGCCGGTCCCAGGACCCGGGAACAGCAATAGTAGCCTGAAGCATCCTAAGCTCGGAGACGCAAATGAAAACCTCGATCTGGATAACCGTCGTCGCTATAGCAATCGTGGCCCCCGGTTGCATGTCTAAGCCCAAGCATGAGTTCGCTGGCGCCTGGCATGCGTATTCGCCCTGGTGCGAGCCCGATGGAGGAGTTATGACCTTCGATGGCTCGTCCTTCCATTTGAGCGGAAGGATAAGCTCCGGCGATCGTGCCTCAGTCGACATATCGGGCTCCTATTCTGCCTCGCCCAACGCTATCCACCTCGTCGTGCAAAGCGTCGACTATTCCGATCTTGATAAAACGGACTCCATCACCAAGAAGCTCGCCGCGGACGACAAAGACGAACTTCTTCAAGCGAAGAATCTGGACCTAAAGGTCACATGGGTGACCGACAACATCGTGACACTTCAATCCGGCCCTAAGGGCCCTGGCCCAGAGGGCGAAGTGAACTTCGTGCTCCAGCGAAACGGCGAGAGCGCGATGAGCAAGTTTGGGTCTGTAGGCACCTCGATCGAGTGGCTCCCAAGCTACCATTTCGTGCATGCCAGCGACACAAAACCGGACGCGACAGTTCAAGTAACCCCGCAGGGCGAAGCGGCCATTAAACGCGCTACCGCACAAAACCAGCCCCCTACGCAGCCAGATTCAGACGGCGGGACAAGCGCTAATCCCAATCCTAACCCGGATACCAACGCGAACTCAAACCCGAACTCTCAAAGTCAGGATCAGGGGCAAGAAGCAGGTTCAGCGGATTCGGGAACAGCCTCAAACCCACCCCAAACCCCAGATAACCAGCCAGCCAACCCCGCGCCGGGCCAAGATGCTCCTAACACTCCACCACCTTCGGGACCGTAGCTGTTTAGGATTATGCTTCGACTTCCCTACGGGTGAAATGGACTCGACGTCATCGTCACGCTAACAACGATCTTCTCAACCTGAGTCGTGGGGTCGTTGAAGTACGCATTGGCCCAAGCCGTGTCTACCGCGGTTTCCAGGTCGTTGTAGAAAACCGACGGGGTTTCCGGTCCTTCGGTGGAAATGGTGCCCAGGCCGTTGTCTGGGAACACGGATTGCGTGGCTACCCCGCCTTGGTAAACCGTGATTGTGGCCCCTCCGGTGATAACCTTCGACGAGGTTCCAATCAGCGCGATGACCGGTAAAACGCCGCCCAGGTCGACTCCCTCTTCCTCAAAGCTGCTGCCTCTATCCAAGATCGTGTCATGCGTAACAGGTCCGCTTGTGACGCCGTCGAGCTTGGTGGTTACCGTTACGGGCAGCAGAGTCGGGACGCTGCTAAGGTCGATCAGCGAGCCAAAGGGACCGTCGAACTTCAGGGTGCCCGACGCGCTTCCCGCAATATGGGACTCGACCGTGCCGTCGTTTTCGATGAAGTCCACATAATCCGGGAATACGGGCCATTGCGCTGGTCCCTGGCCCTCTATCGCATGTCCGGTTGCCACCCATTGTCCACTGGGAAGTTGATAGGTATAGGTTCCCGACACGTAGAGTTGGGCATCGGGCCCGTTCAGGATCGCGCTTGCATAGCGAACGCCAGCGATAAGAGCCGAGTTTGCCGGTGTCAAAGAGCGTGACGGCGCCGACCGGCCGGCCAGGACTCCAGAGTAATGAGTCAGAGCGAACTGGGACCTCTTCGTTACCAGAGGCATGGCCAATGCCGAACCGGCAAAAAACCATTGCTTCGGGGCCCAAGAAGAGGCCGGCGTTCCCGACACTGCCGGCCGCTTGACGGCGGCGGTTTGGCCGGTAGTCTTCTCCTGCGTAATCGAGACGCCGTAAACGTGCTGCGGGTCGTCGCCTGCGTACAGAGCGCCAATCACGCGCCCATCGGAGCTCAAAATAGGGCTTCCGCTGTCTCCTGGGCCGTATGCGTCGGTTCCGTTTGCAACCATCGCAAAAACGTCCTCACCCGCGGAGGTGTAGGCTGACACGATCTTGATCGGTCGCTGGTAGACGGTTGTGCCAGTCTCAGCCCCTCGGATGAACGCGCTGACATTGGTCTTCCCGACTAGCGACGACCAAGGGTACGTGGTCGTCGGGTTGTTCGTGACAACCGTGGCGTCCCCAAGCGGGTTGACAACCGGCGTGCCGGAGGAGCTATCTGAGGAACTACAGCCAACTCCCGCTAATGCGACCAACCCAACAATGATTTCTCTTCGATATTTCATATTTCCCGAATCCCCAAAATGCTGCCGATAGTGGCTGTCGTCAACGCGTCCACCTTTGCCAAGGCTTTTAACCTATTGCTCGGCTTTTAGAGTACCTGCGGCAAGGCAAAGCCAACCTCCCAGAAATGCCAATCCTCCAAGCGGCGTCACTGCGCCAAGGATTCTAACCCCGGTGATTGCTAATAGATACAGACTTCCGGAGAATAGCACGATACCAGCCGTGAACAGCCACCCGGCCGCGCGAATGAGTTTCATCGCACCTGGCATGAGGCCCACCGCTAACAGGGCGATTGCATGGGTTAGGTGATAGTGGGCGCCGGTCTCGTAAATCGCCAAGTCCGCAGAAGTCAAGTGCTCCTTCAGCCCGTGCGCTCCGAATGCCCCAAAAGCCACCGCGAGGAATCCGTTGACCGCTCCAATGAACACGAACTGCCTATTGATAGCGATATTTAGGCTCCCACCCATTCTCGCCTTCCTTCAATAGGTCGATGAGCGGCCATACCGCGCAAAAGTCGTCCCCCGGGCCAAAGAACGCTTTACCGGTCCGGAAGATCTTCCGTTCCGGGTCCTTATAGAGCGCCGAAACGCCCGGATAGTAGGTCCCGGGCTCCAGCTCGAAGCCTAGATCAACTGGAAGAGAAGTGCCATGGACCGATGCCATCTTGAACTTCCAACCGCGCAAATCCGAAAATTTCTTCTGCTGCTCGGGCGTGTCCGGCGAGACCACGACAAATGCAGCCCGATTCTCGAGGTGGTCCACCGAGCCATTGAAGCCGTCCGCCCAAAGAGTGCAATAAGGGCAGTTCTGCCCCATGTTGTGAACCAAAAGCAAGTCGCTCTTATCGCCGAACAGCTCGGAAAGTCGAACCGGCGCCCCCTCTCCAGTAGTGAGTTGGTAGTCCTTAACCGGCTCCAACGGACGAGTCTTCCGAAGCCCCGACAGCTTCTTCTTGAGCCCCTCGATCTCTAATTGGAGAGCGTTAACTTGGTCGTCGATTGACTTAATGGATTCGATTTCGGTTTGCATGGTTTTGCCTTAGGCATCGAGTTTACTTTGACCGGAGGGACAGCGGGCTAGAGGCAGCCCCGCAACCGGGCGCCCGCCAATCACGTAAACTGAATCAGCCATGTCTCAGCAGCAGTTTTTCAGCGACGAAGAGGCTCAAAGAGTGCTGCATATGGCTGCGCAGAACACGCCAACCTCCGGGATGTCGCGGGACGAACTGATTCGAGCCGCAGGGGAAATGGGCATACCGGCCGAACGCATTCATGAGGCGGAGGCTCAGCTCGCCGCCGAGCGAGAAGCTCGATCGAAAGAAGAGCAGGATCAAGCCCTTCGCCAAGAGTTTCAAAAGGACTACCGAACCAAACTCTTGGCAGGGGTAGGGGGCTTTCTATCGGCCAATTCGATCTTCGTGTTCATCTGGGCCTTCAGCGGCGCCGGATACTTCTGGCCGATCTGGATTTTCGGCTGGTGGGGCGTCGCCCTCTTCGGCAACTTGATGAGCTCCATCTTCAATCCCGAGCACAAAGAAAAGGCTTACGCAAAATGGCTCGCCCGCCGAAACGGCGAGACCGTGGAGGAAGACGAAGATGAATCCCAGTGCCACAATTTCGAATGGCGGCGAAGACACAAGGCAAGGCGCCGACGCGACTGGTAGTTGACGGTCAAGGTGCAAGGTGAAAGGCTGTAAGCTATAGATGGAAGACTCTGTCTACCTGCCTATCGCCTTCAACCGCCTACTCGGCTTTTCCGTTACCCTTACTCTTAACAAATAGCCACTCGCTCCGAAGCGCGAGGGCTGCCGGGGAGGCGGCTGTGTCCTCAACGACCCGGCGCACATTGCGCGAGCCTTGGACGGGCGTCACGCTTAGACTGAGGGTCTTATCGCCCCGCAAAACCTCCAAGGTTAGTGGCGTGCCAACTTTCGCCGAGTCTCGCTCTCCAATGAACGCCATCCCCGACGAACGCATATCGCCCGTTAGCGACTTCCCATTGATCGAGGTGAGCACGTCGCCCGACTCCAGAACTCCATCGCCAGGACCGTGGATCAGCCCGACCCTCATGCCGGGATGGTCCCGAGATGGGAACGCGCTGAATCCGATATCTGCGAACGATTCGGGCCATTCGTCGACCCTGAGGCCGACTTTTGCGAGTTCCTCGTTGATCGGCAGCTCGCCAGGGTTCATTACTACCTTATCGTAGAACGGCCCTAGCTCGGGCCCGCCAAACCGCACGCACAGTTTGCGTATCTCGTCTTCCGCAACCCCGGGTTTGTTGTCTTTACACATGTCGTAGAGGGCGTGGGCCACGTCGTCCAGCGAGTGCTTGTTTTTGGTTCGGCTTCTGATCTCAATATCCAGGCACAAACCACAAAGCCATCCGAGGTTGTAATAGCTGATCTTGTAGCCGTTGCTGTTCCCACGGCCCTCGTTCGCCTCCGCCACCCTATAGCTGGCCTGATACGGGCTGATCTCCAATCGCGCGGGGTTGTTGCGTACCGCGTCCAGATTCCTAGTAAGGTTTTTGAAGAACTGTTCGTCCTTCCATTCGCCATAGCGGTACGGCAGAAGGCACGCGTAGTAGTCGGTTACGCCCTCGTACCACCAGAGCAGCCCCGTCTTGGGAAGAGTGAGGTAATCGAACGGTCCTAAAACCTTCGGCCGGGACCTCTTCACATTCCAGAGATGGAAGAACTCGTGGGAAAGCACGCTCTCGATCCCAGGCCCAAGCCCAGTTGAAAGCGAGATCTGGGTGCTGCCAAGGTGCTCCAGCCCGCCGCCGCCGTCCGGTGCGTTGAAGGCGATGAAGTGCCATATATACCGGTGGTAAGGAGCGCTGCCCCAGAAGTCGGCCTCCGCCTCACTCACGAACTGGCAGTCTTTGAGAATCTTGTCTTGGTCGACGTTGTTCCGCGCAGCCCCTTCCAGCACGATGTAGTGTTCCCTGCCGTGCAGCCTGTACTGCAAAATGATGAGGCCTGACCCCGTGCTCACCGGTGCGTCCGCCAACACGTCGTACGAGGGCGCCACGAATGTATTTGGCTCGCGCGCGGGATCCAAGCTCAACATCACTGGCCAGCCCTTGGGCACGTCGAAGGAGACCTTACAGTTCTCTTTCTTTTGCCCGACCACATACATGTAAGTAGCGGCGCCCGATATCTGGAGATAGCTGGTATCGCTGTCGGCAAACCGCCGTAGCCCTCGAGCTGGGACCGTGTAGTTAATCTGCACGGGCCCCTTACCAGTCGCGTCCACGGTCCAAGTGTTCTTATCTGGGTGGGTCACGGCAAGAGCCATGCCTGCCGCGTCCACCGCCGAAACGTCCTTCACGTTCTGATAAAAGTCGCCGTAGACGTAAGAGCCAGGCATCCAGCTCGGCATTTGCACGCTAACAGGACCCCTTTTCGCAGGAATCTCCATCGAAACGCTGAGCAAGCCATTGTCTGCGTCGACCCTGACCTTGTAGTCAATCTCGGCCGGTGCCGAAACCGATGCGATCAATCCCCCAAACGCCAGCCCCGCGATCGCAAACGAGCGCAACACGCCAATGCCTCTAGACATGCCTCATTTTGCCATGTTTCAATCATAATTCCTCCCAATGCCGTACAGCGCGATTGTGACTTCCCTTCCCTCGCTCATCCCCTTCCTTGCCCCGGAAGCGATCGAGCGTAAGCTGGGCAGGCCCATGCGCCTTCGCTTGGGCGCCAACGAATCCAACTTCGGCATCTCTCCCCAAGCAGCCGAAGCGATGCGAAAAGCGGTCGACAGAATCGGCTGGTATTGCGATCCCGAGAACTTCGAACTGCGCGAAGAGCTTGCAAAAAAACACGGAGTGAGCAGAGACAACGTAGTGGTCTGCGCCGGCCTTGACGACGTCCTCAGCCTTTGCGCGCGGGCTTTCCTCGATCCGGGGGATTTCGCGGTCAACTCGCTCGGCGGCTACCCAACCTTTAACTACGGCGTCCACGGCGCTGGCGGCAAGTTGGAGTTCGTCCCCTATAAAGAGGACCGTGTAGACCTCGGGGGAATCACTGAAGCCGCGCACCGAGTTAGGGCCAAACTCGCCTTCGTCGCTAACCCCGATAACCCCAGCGGAACCTGGCATGAATCGGGCCCGATTCATGAACTTGCAAAGAATTTGTCTGAAACCTGCACATTACTCCTCGACGAGGCCTATTCAGACTTTGCTCCGTCAGAGGCCATTCCACCGATTGATGCGAGCAACCCCCGAATCGTTCGCCTGCGAACGTTCTCCAAAGCACATGGTCTTGCTGGCGCCCGGGTTGGTTACGCCATCGCTGCCGAAGAAACGGTCCAAAACATCAACAAGATCCGAATGCATTTCGGCGTCAACCTCATCGCCCAGGCAGGCGCCCTCGCCTCGCTCAGAGACCCAAATTTTGTTGCCGGAGTTGTGGAGGAGGTGGCTAGAGGCCGCGCCGAATATGAGAGCATGGCTGCCACTTTGAGTCTCAAAACCCTCCCAAGCGCAACAAACTTCGTCGCTATCGACATGGGTTGCTTCGAAGACGCCAAGAACACCCTCGACAATCTTCAAGAGCGAGGCGTGTTCATCCGAATGCCCGGCGCCCCACCGCTAAACCGCTGCATCCGTGTGACGGTAGGAACAGCCGGAGAGCGGAAGCAACTCGCTGAAGAGCTAGCACTCGTCGTCAAAAAGTAGCCCAATGTGGAGTGCGGCGATTCCTTCGCCGCTTTTGAGTCGCCGATGTTTCGGGTCCAACTGCCTGAGGGAGGTTGCTTTTCTAGAGGAGGCTTGGCCTGATTGCGGCAAAGAATTGCCGCATTCATAGCGGCGAAGGAATCGCCGCAATCCAAAGCGCCACGCACCTTACGATTTTGCGAGCCGCTGGAAGTTATCCTTATCGACCGCGCGAAGCATACAGTCCTCGTGGGAGCAATATCCGTTCTTAAACAAGTCGGAAAGCGAGCGATCCATCGTCTGCATCCCGATGTTGCTGGATGTTTCGATGACGCTGTACATTTGGTGGGTCTTCCCTTCCCGGATGAGGTTCTTGATGGCGGGGCTGCCAAGCATAACTTCGATGGCGGCCCTTCGACCACCGCCCAGACGAGGCAGAAGCTGTTGCGAGATGACCCCCTCCAGCGTATTGCCCAGCAGTACGCGGATCTGAGCCTGTTGGTCAGGCGGGAATACGTCGACGATACGGTCGATGGTGGCCGGAGCGTTCCGCGTATGAAGAGTTCCGAATACAAGATGGCCGGTTTCGGCAAGGGTAAGGCCAGCCTCGATCGTCTCGAGGTCGCGCAGCTCTCCAACTAGGATAATGTCCGGATCTTCGCGCAATACCGCTCGAAGCGATGCGTGGAAACTATACGTGTCGGAGTGCATCTCCCGCTGGTTGATCATCGACTTCTTGTGCGTGTGCAAGTATTCGATCGGGTCCTCGATCGTCATGATGTGCGTCGTGTTGTTCGTGTTGATGTCGTCGATCATCGAAGCGATCGTCGTTGACTTTCCCGAACCAGTCGGACCGGTCACGAGGATAAGCCCAGAGGTGCGTTTGGACATCTCTCGGACGATTGGCGGCAGACACAGCTCTTCAAAAGAAGGGATCTTCGTCGGAATTGCGCGAAGGGCGCCGGCATAGCTGCTGCGCTGCATGTATACGTTGAATCGGAAACGGCCCACGTCCCTAACCCCATATCCGAAGTCGAGTTCATGAGTCTTCTCCAGCTTGTGGACGTGCTCGTCGGTCAAGGTGTCGAAGATCAGCCGGCGCGTATCTTGTGGCAACAGAGGCTGAAATGGGAGGGGGGTGAGTTCTCCATCGATTCGGATCATCGGCGGAAGGCCAACCGTGATGTGGATATCGCTCGCCTTGCGCTCAAACGCCATCCGGAGCACCTCGTCGAGATGAAAATTTTCGACTGTCGGATGCCCATCGACTCTCTGGTGCTGGATTGGTATACCTTCCAGTCCGGCGCCATACTTGCCCTTTTGGACTTTGATCTCGTAAACGTTCGTTGGCACCGCCGCGTGCCTATAGGTCATATCCCGCCCTTCGCCGCCTTCTTCAGGCTCGGGCGCTTCGATAGCTGGCGCTTCTGCTACCGGTTCGGTCTCGAGGGCGGCCGCGCTCTCGAGCGCCGCTTTAGCATCCTCTTCGTTCGTGTCTAGGAGTTTCTTCCAGTTAAAAGCTTCAGACATAGATTTCCCCACTTAAGTTTTTCGGAATATGTTCGCTAGAAACTCATGCCGCCCGACGCAGCGATGTGTTCGACAGCGTGATCATATAGAGCAGGAATGGATTCGTGAGAGAATCCAAGCTCGTCAGCCGCCCAGAAAGGCAGGAGATCAATGTCCCGCGCGCCAACGATTGCCAACTTGGCAATCATGGTCCCCATAGCGACGCAGGCTCGGTATTGCGGGTATGAATGCGATTTTTCAAGCTCGTCCGAGTATTCGAACGAAGCGATTAGCTGGGAGGACAATCCCCATTTCTTTCCTGCCAGTACCGCAACCATTTCGTGGTCGCAGCCATAGACGCGCTTCTCCGCGTCCTTTTCGCTGGAACCCACCGCGATCCGCTGCTCTACCGCAGCGTAGTCCGCTTCTCCAAAACGGTCCAGAAGAGTCTTGCCTATACAGTGGAGAAGGCCGCAGGTGTACGCTTCCGAAGGGTCGATATGTCCCGAACTTTCGGCGATGTAGCGACACGCGATCGCCGTATCCAACGACTCTCGCCACCAAGCCCGTCGGCGCAAGGAGTTCTTATCGTTCTTCCCTACGAACATGTCAAATACGCCAATCGTCATTGCCATCTGCCGAACTTCTTTAAATCCCAAATAAACGAGCGCGTCCCGAATCGAAGTAACCTTCCGGGCGAGGCTATAGAAAGAGGAGTTCGCGTGGGCCAGCAGCTTTGTGCTGAAAGCCGGGTCGATGATGATCGCCTTTTCCAGTTCGTCGGCCGGATTGTCGGTCGAGCCCGATATGTCCAGAACCTTAAAGACCACGTGAGGCAGAACGGCAAGCTCGCTGACGCTGTCTACCAGTTTGACCGCATAAGGATTCGCGGCTGGATCGCTCGTCGTCTTAGCGCTTTGAGGTTGCGTGGGAGTTGTTACGTAAGAGTTCATATTGCCCTGCTTAGTGTTTATCGGCCATACCGATCACTCGGTTTTCTGCTTCTGTTTTCTGCTTCCTGTTTCTCTGTCCCACTACCCACTTACCGAAGGCGAAGCCGCTACGAGTAAATCACTCGAAGCACCTCGTCGACCGAAGTCACGCCCATCAAAATCTTTTGAACCGCATCCATCTGTAGTGATTTCATTCCGTTTGCCATGGCCATATTGCGCAGTGTATGTGCGGGGGAACTTTGCAAAATCAGGTCCCTTATTTCATCGGTAAATACCATGAGTTCGTGAATACCGGTTCGGCCCTTGTAGCCGGAGTTGTTACAGAATTCGCAGCCCTTGCCTTTGAAGAGCGTCAGTTCTCCCTGCGTATCGGCGCCAAGCTCCTCAGGAATCGGGAACCCGTATCGAAGCAGGCTTTCCCGCGTTGCCGGGTAGGCCTCCTTGCACTTGGGGCAAATCTGGCGAACAAGTCGCTGGGCAAGGATGCAGATGATCGACGACGCGATGAGGAATTCCTCGACTCCCATGTCGGTGAGCCGCGCAGGAGTCGATGGCGCATCGTTCGTATGGAGGGTGGAAAGCACGAGGTGTCCGGTAAGTGCCGCTTCCATCGCGATGGTCGCCGTTTCGCTGTCGCGCATTTCACCAACCATGATCACGTCCGGGTCCTGCCGCAGCATCGATCTCAAACCCGCCGCGAACGTCATTCCCGCTCGAACGTTGACGCCGCATTGGTTGATCCCCTCGAGTTCGTATTCGACTGGGTCCTCGATCGTGATAATGTTTCGGTCGCCTGAGTTGATCTTGTTAAGAACCGAATAGAGCGTGGTCGATTTTCCCGACCCCGTGGGGCCTGTAACCAAAATGATGCCGTAGCTCTTCGAGCACATATCCTCCACGATGCGGAGGTTCTGCGGAAGAAATCCAAGCTTGCTCAACCCGACCTTTACGCCTTCCTTGTCCAGAACGCGCATGACGATCTTTTCGCCATAGATGGTTGGCAGGGTCGAGACGCGGAAGTCGAATTCTTTTCCGTTGATGGTTGCGCCAATTCGGTTGTCCTGGGGAACGCGCTTTTCGGCGATGTCCATGTCGGACATGATCTTGATTCTAGATGCGAGAGGCGCCGTGATCTTTCTAGGCAGGTTCATCGCGTCGATAAGCACGCCGTCTACGCGATACCGAACTTTCACGCCGTCTTTACGCGGCTCGATATGGATGTCGCTCGCCCTGTCGGAAATCGCCTGGTTGATGATGAGGTTGGCAAGGCGGATGACGGGCGCGTCCTCGCCCATTTCGCGAAGTTCTGCTTCGCTGAGCTCCTCCTCGTCGTGGGCCATGATGTCGACCTGGCCGTTGAAGTCCTTCATCACGCCGGCCAAGGCGTCGTTGACGTTCACGTCGACTTTATAGAGCGAACTCAACGCCATGTTGAGGTCGTCCTCGACCGCGATCATCGGCTCTATCTCAAGCCCGGTGGCAAGCCGCAACTCGTCGATGACGAAGATGTCGAGCGGGTTGGCCATCGCCACCATCAGCTTCGCCCCTTTCTTTTCGAGAGGGATCGACTTGAATCGCTTGGCGACTTGAGGAGAAATGAGCTGGAGAACGTCCGGCGAAGGCGACTTCTCGCTGATATCGACGTACGGAATTGACCAAACTTTGCCCAGGCAGCGGACGCGGTCTCGCTCCTGAATGAACCCAAGGCTCACCAACACCCGGGCAATAGGCTCCTTGCCGCCTAGCTCACGAGATTTATCGTGCGCAAGCTTAAGCTGGTCCTCTGTAATGAGCCCTTCTTGAATGAAAACGTCGCCCGTAAGCATGCGGTCGCCAACTCCACCGGGAGCACCACTCCGCCCCGGTTAACTCCTTCCATTTACCAGGCCCTTAACAGCTAGTAAAAATACGTGACGAGCGATAAGTGAAAGGATACAGGCGATAGGTGGAGAGGGTAGGGGTGCGCGAAACGGGGAGGAAGCTCCGAAGTCTCAAGTCGCGACGTATTATAAGAATCTAGTTTCTTCCAATCACTAGTCACCCACTATGGATACGATTCAACACCTAAGCTGGCTCGAAGGCACGTGGGCCGACGTGCGCCCCGACGCCATCATCGAAGAAACCTGGCTCCCTCCAAGAGGGGGCACCATGCTGGGCGTAACGAGAACCGTACGGGACGGCAAAACGACCTTCGAAGAATACGGGCGCATCGGAGTGACGGATTCGGGCCTCGCTCTAAGCACCATGCTGGGCCTAGGCAAGCCGGTCCTCGTCTACAAGGTGATGGAATTGGCCGAGAACCACGTGATCTTCGGCAATGCCGATGACCCGGCCCAAATCAGAATCGCCTACCATCGGGCGGACAACGAGCTTAGAGCGGTAGTAACCGGAGTCCGCGACGAGGGCGCTTGGACCCTGAACTTCATATTCGCGAAGATTCGATAAGAATCCTCCTTGAACCGCGGCGAACCTATCGCCACTCTGGACCGCGGCGATTCCTTCGCCGCTTTTAACGAGCCGATTCTTCGGCGGCTCCTTCGCCCATCTCGTATTAGATGATCCGGACCGCCCCAACTCGCAATCGTAGCGGCAAAACCAGCCCGCCAAATCGCACCTGACCTAAGACCGCCAGAAACCGACTTTGCGAACGTCCTAACGGTTATGAGTAGAGTGGTTATCCTTGCCACGAGCCTTTTGGCGGTCTTGTTCCTTGCAGTTCCCACCCCGGGAATGCAAACTCCGAAGTTCTTGCACGGCGAGGTTGTAGACGCACACCGACGCCCCGTCGCTGCCCCTGGCGGAAGACCCTTCGCAAACTCAGTGGTGCTGGTTTCGGACTTTCGAATCGACAGGTCGTCCAACACAATTCGGGATATTTACTTGACCGTGACCAACGACCGCGGAGAGTGCGTTCTCACGGGCAACGCGGGAAGTTACGTTTCCATTAACGTATGGGATCCGAGATACCAACCGCGAAGCCTTCCTTATCCTGGATTCGGCGTGCCGTTCCCTTCTGCGGGACAAACTGGAAGGGCGCAGCTCGAACTCGATCCCAGTTCCTCGATCTCGGGGACGATTACCGACTGCCGCACAGGCGCGCCGATGAACGGTGTGCGGGTTATATTCGCTCTTTCTGAGACGGGGGTCTATCTTGCGATGGCTACCACCAACGAGAAGGGAGAATACAGAATTGACCGTTCGAAACCCGACGGATACGAGTTATGGTGTTTCACCTTGCCTTTCTTGCCGGGCAAACCGGGCACGCCACGCATCTACGCGGCGTATTCGGTTGTGAAGGGTGAGTCGACCTTCATCCTCAAACGAGGGGGAAACCGGATAGTCAATTTTGCGATAGCTCCGGCCGGCACGTATGAGGAGGGCGAGTCCCCACCTTTTGCGGCACAACGATAGAGCTTGATAAATCCCTCCTCGTGGTCACACAACGTGCCGTTCGTTCTCAGGGAGTCTGCGTTCAATTTCATCATAGAGTTCTCGCACTTTAGAGATATTAGATGTGAAAACGAGCCTTGTCGATCGGCCCATAAGGCGATAGGTCGTGCCCACACGGTTTGCCTCCGCCTACAGCTTGAGAATGTCTTCATTTTGAATCCTGGTTATCCGGCCCCAGGGCGAGATGTGTTCGATACGATCCTCATAGACCATAACTCGTTCATTTTTCGAGACCATGCAGAGCCAAGCAAAAAGCAGCATAGCCGGAATTGGCAAGGTAGCAGCTAGCAGCATCCGTTGAGCTGTGGTTGGAACATGCCCGTTCTTGCCCTGGCCAAAAACGCCGATTAAGGCACATGCAAAAGCAAAGGCCAACATGAAAGCCAAAACCCAAACGCTGCAAGTGTACGTGTGCGAACTTGATGCCCCTTTAGCGGACTGTCGGCTTTCCATGGGAACTTACCGACTCAGTTTCGTAGCGGGCCACACATTCACCCGACGACCGTATCCCTCAGCTCGGCGAACTCGCCGAGCCATGGCTCGTAACGTCGCCATCGCTCCACGGACGTCTTGTACACAGGCTCGCTCGCCTGGGCCGTCGCAACCGCCCTATCAGGCAGGCAAGCGTCGTCCCAATCGAGCCCAGAGAACTCAACCATCTGTCTCGTCACCCGCTCCGGGTCTGACACCAACTCCTCATAATCCACCTCAAGGAACCGGTCGGAAGGCAAAACCTCGCGCCAATGCTGCATCAAGCGCTGATACTCGCGGTGGATGAAAACGATGTTCTCGCGGCTGTACGCGAAGTCCGGCGGGTCGCTCATCGGAGTGGTATAGATCGACAGGCAAGTATCGATGGGATCGCGCCGGCAATGGATGATTCGCGCCTTCGGAAAGATCAGGTGGATCGGCCCCAAGTACATGCAGTTCTGCGGATACTTGTCCGTCACACGCTTCTTGCCTGGCGCCATGTCCCGCAGCAGTTGGTGGTAGGCGTCGGCGACCTCCGCGAGCTTTTCGCGGCGCGGCGGCGCGCCCAGCGAGTTCAGCGTCTTCGCCCGGTCCGTCCAATACCTCAGGTCGCCGCCTGCCCCAATCTGAGGATGGGCCGAGAGAATCCGCTCGATAAGTGCGGCCCCCGAACGCATCATGCCAACGACCAATAGTGGCAGCTCGTCCAGCGAGCCCAGTATCTCGAATTGCTCGAAAAACTCCCCGGTGAAGTGCTCGATCATGAAGTCGAACGCCTTCAGATACCGCTCGGCAGAAAAAGGCCTGCCCTCCCGCCGCCGGTCGTAGCCCGCAAGCTGGTTGGCTTCGTCGAAGTTGACCATCGCGCGCTCATAGTCGCCAAGGTCGTCGTACGCCTTGCCCAGCGCATAATGCAGCATGCGCCGCTCCTCCGGGGTGAGTTCGTCTCTCTCCACGACGGCCAGGGCTTCCACAAGATCCCGGTCCTCGTCCGTGGTCTTAAAGTTTTGGAAAGAGTGGTAATAGGCGGGCACATGTCGCGGATCAAGCCGAATGGCTTCCTTAAGATTCTGCGACGCATCTTCGAACTGGCCAAGTTGAAGCTGCAAACGGCCTAGCAAGACATAAGCTGCGACAGCGCCAGGGTCTAGCGAAATGATCTTCTTGAGTTGCTGCTCCGCCTCCTCGGACTGGCCGTCCTCGATAAGCGCCTCAGCGAGTTGAAGGCTTGCCCTCACCGAGCCCGGCTCGAGTTCCGAGGCTCTGCGAAAAGCGTAAACCGCGCCCTCGGAGTCGTTGAGCCTGACCAGTGTTTGCGCCAAAGCGATGTGCAGGCTGGGCTCGCGCGGTTGGAGGGTAATTGCCTTGCGGAACGCGTCCGCCGCTTCTGGATGCTTGCCCATGTTCTGATAAACGTGGCCTAGCCTTTGATAGAGCGGCGCGGAGTCGGGCTGAAGCTCCAAGGCCCGGCTGAAACACGCAGCCGCTTCGGAGAACTTGCCAAGCGCCAGGTAGCACATTCCCAGATTGCGGTGGGCGCGGGGGTCGTCCGGAATGTAGGCGATCTGGCCTTGCCATACTTCGATCGCCTCCATGTGGCGCTCACTGGTGTAGAGAAGCGTTTCCAACTCGTTCAGCGCATCTTCCTGGGAAGGGTCGATCTTCAGCGCCTTACGATAGAGCTGAATGGCCATCTCGCCTCGCCCGCCCCGTTCGGAGATTCGGGCGAGTAATACCAGGGCCTCGACAGACCGTGGATTCGAAGCCAATATCTCGCGACAGATCTTCTCGGCCTCGTCGATACGTCCCACGCTGAGGGTGTATTCCACCAGTTTCAGATCACTATCGCTATTCCCGCCCATACACGACATTTCCCTCTCGAATTCTAGACGGGAAACCCGCCCACCATGGTGACATCGTATGCTTTCAGCCTCATTTCTTAACTAATACCGGGCGGCTTACTCTTTAACAATCAGTTCCTTGAAAGCGCCAAGCCAGGGCTCATAGTGCTTCCAACGCTTGACCGCGGCCGTGTATATCGGCTGCCGAACTTGCCACATCGTCGGCGTGTTCACCGCGCGCCGATTGTCCTCATGTCGAAGGCAGGCGTCGCTCCACTCCAAACCTAGAAAATCGACGATCCGCCGAGTGTTTGCTTCGCGATCCGCAACCAGGTCCTCATATTGAACTTCGAGGATCGAACCGGATGGGAGAACGCTCTTATAGAAGTTGATCAGTCGCCGGTAGATCCCATAGCCGAAGACGATGTTCTCCCGTACGTAGCCGAAGTCGACTGGCATGGAATTCGGGGTCATGTAAATGGATAGAGCGGTATCGACCGGATCGCGCTTGCAATGGATTATCTTCGCTTTGGGAAACGCTAGATGAATCAGCCCTAAGGAACTGTAGTTGCCGGGAGTCTTGTTGGTGATCCGCTTCGTGCCCGTGGCGACCGTGTTAAGCAAGTCCAAATATTTCCCTTGGACCTGTTTCAGCCTCTGCTCATCCAAGGCATGAGTGACGGGATCAAGAACGCCAAGCTCGTACTCGCTCCAATAAGCCAGCTCGCCGCCCGGGGCCACATCGGGATGGCATGACACGATGTGCTCGGTCAAAGTCGTTCCCGACCGCATCATGCCAACGATGAAGATTGGCATTTCGCTGTCGGATCCGAATGCGCGGTACTTGTCAAAGACCTCTTTGGAGTAGAGGCCTTCAACCAGGTCGCACAGCGCGGTATGGGCTTCCGGGCGGAATGGCTGACCGCCCAAGAAGATCTGAGCGGCCATCTCGTTTGCCGCGTCGTACTCCTGGATCGCCGACTCGTAGTCCCGAAGGTCGTTGAACGACTTCCCCAGCGCGAAGTGAATGGCGCACTGGTCGGCAACGGTCGACTTCCCTTCTCTCAGCACGGACCTCATCTGCTCCACGAACGGCCTATCCTGCTCCGTCATCTTACGACCCGTAGTTAGGGCAGTGTACGACGAACCCCGGTATGGGTCGAGCTGGATTGACTGTTTGAATATTTCCTCCGCGTCCTCAAACCGGCCTGCTTGCTGAAGGGTATTGCCCAGGAGTTGGAAGGCCACCTCCATGTTTGGTTGAAGCGCGATCGCCTCCCGCAGGGCCTTCTCAGCCTCTTCGAGGTTCCCTTCATTGATAAACGCCCTGCCAAGGCCCAACTTGCCCATCGGCGTATCCGGCGAATACTCATAAACCTTGCGGCACATGATCGCCGCACCCTTGGCGTCGCCCCGGTTTTGAAGGATCTGCGCCAGGTTGAAATAAGAAAGCAGCGAATGGGCGGGGTCGAGTTGTATCGCGCGGCGGAAATGCTCTTCCGCCCCTTCCGCCATCGACAGATTTTGCAGGGCCAAACCCAGATTCTCGTGGAACATGGCGACGCCCGCGTTCAGCCCGATCGCCCGGCGATAATAGTTAGCCGCTTCGGCCAACTTCAGCATCCTCATCGAACTAGATGCCATGAAGACGATCGCTTCGAGGTCGTTGGGCTGAAGCTTCAAGGCTCGCTCGCAGTAAGCCATCGCTTCCTCCAACTGGCCCTTCACGCTCAGAATCATCGCAATGCTTCTCAAAGCGATATGGCAGTCGGGGTCGGCCTCCACCGCGTCTTTGAAAAGGGCCAAAGCGGCATCCTGATCCCGCGCGCCGAGAAGTTCCTGCGCCCTCCGAACCAGATCGGATACGTCGGCCGCGCTCATCGTCAGGCTTGTCCCTTCGGCTTTAGCTCGTTAAACGCGCCGAGCCAAGGCTCGTAGTTCTTCCAGCGCCTCACCGCGCTCGTGTAGATCGGTTGCCGAACCTGCCACATCGAAGGTGTGTTCACGTTTCTAACGTTCTCCTCGGGATGCAGGCACGCGTCGTTCCACTCAAGGCCCAAAAACTCGACGATGCGGCGGGCGTTCGTTTCCTGATCGGCGACGACGTCCTCGTACTGGACTTCCAGCATGGATTCTGGCGGCAAGACGCTCTTATAGAGCTTCATCAACCGCCGGTATTCCTTGTAAGCGAAAACAAGATTCTCGCGGACGCACCCAAATGCGGGGGGCGCCGTCATCGGAGTCATGTAGATCGACAGCACCGTATCAACCGGGTCCCGTTTGCAGTGGATGATCTTAGCCCTCGGGAAAGCAAGGTGGATCACGCCGAGGAAGTTGTAGTTAAGGGGAGTCTTGTTCGTGACGTGCTTCTTATCGGGCGCAATCTTACGCAGAATCTCGAGATATTCCTCCTGAGCCTCCTTCAGCTTGCTCTCGTTAACGATCCGCCCGGTAGGATCGAAGACCTGAGCCTTCCCTTCCACCCAATAGGTCAATTCGCCGCCAGCCCCAACATCCGGATGGCTCGAGACGATCTGCTCGATCAGGGTCGTGCCCGACCTCATCATCCCAAGAATGAAAATTGGCACGTCGCTTTCGGAGCCCAGATGGCGATGGCTTACAAAGAACTCCTTGTTGTAAACCGTAGCCGCGTGCTCGTAGATAGCCTTCAACCAACCCGGCGCGAATTGCCGCCCCTGCAAGAGCACCTTCGCCGCAAGGGCGTTGGCTTGGTCGAACTCCTTCAAGGCGGATTCATACTCGCCGAGGTCGTTGAGCGCCTTTCCATACGCAAAGTGAAGCGCGCATTGGTCGGCCAGCATTAACTGACTGCTGGACAGCCGCGATCGCATTAGCTCTACAAATGGCCGGTCCTCCTCGGTCATCTTCCGGTTGTTCGTAATGGCGGTGTAAGAAGTGCCGCGATTTGGATCCAGCTCGATGGCCTTTTTGAGGTTCTCTTCGGCTTCCTCAAAACGGCCGAGCTGCTGCAGCGTCTGGCCGAGAAGCCGGTAAGCGGCGTCCAAGTTGGGCTGTAGCGCAATAGCTTCGCGAAAATACTTCTCGGCTTCTTTCGCATCGCCTTCCAAAAGGACTGCCTGGGCTAGAGCGAAGCTTCCCAGCGCCGTCCCCGGCGCCGCCTCGTAAGCCTTACGGCAGAGTTCGGATGCGCCATGAAGGTTGCCCCTCGTTCGCTGAATTTGGGCCAGCCCCGAGTATGAGAGCACCGCGTGAGCCGGATCGAGGGCAATGGCCTGCTGAAACGGACCTTCCGCAGCCTCGTCCATCGCCTGGTGGAGCAGGGCCAAACCCAGGTTCTCGTGAAACTGGGCGACGTTCGGGTTGAGAGCGATTGCTCTACGGTAATAGGCGGCCGCCTCCGCAAGCCGGTGCATCTTCAAGTAGCTAGAGGCGAGAAGGGCTATTACCTCCAGATCGTTCGGCTGCAATTTGAGAGCTCGCTCGCAGTGTGCAACTGCCTCGGAAAACTCCCCCGCCATGCTCCGCAGAAGCGCCAAATACTTCAACGCTGGGAAGCATGACGCATCCAAGCGTAGCGCCTCTTTCAGGCTCTCGACGGCCTTGGCGTGATCGCCGGCGGCCAGACTCTGCTCAGCGGTTTTTACCAATTGCGTTGCTTCGGCGACACTCATCGACTCTCCTCAATTCTCCTTTATCATCTCTTTGAAGGCGCCGAGCCATGGCTCGTATTTTTTCCAACGCTTTACCGCGTCTTTGTAGATTGGCTGCCTCACCTGCCACATGCTGGGATTGTGCACTTCGCGCGGATTATCCTCGAAATGAAGGCACGAATCGTTCCAAGGCAACCCCAGAAACTCTATAATGCGCCTCGTTATCGGCTCCTTATCGGCCACCACATCTTCATATTGAACGTCCAGTATCGCCCCCGGCGGTAGAACGCTTTTGAACAAGCTCATCAAGCGTTGGTAAACCCTGTAGCCATAGACGAGGCTTTCGCGCTCGTACCCAAAAGGCACCGGGGCCGAGTTGGGGGTCATATACATGGACAGCAGCGTGTCGACTGGGTCCCGCATGCAATGGATAATTTTGGCCCTCGGAAACGCCAGATGGATCAAGCCCAGTTCCAAATAGTTGCCCGGCGTTTTGTTCACCACCCGCGGTTTCCCTTTCGAAAGCCGCTCAAGTAGCTCCAGATAAGCGCGCTGAACATCCCTGAGTCTTGGCTCGACGACTCTTACCGTGTTCCAATCGACGATCCCAAGGTCCGAATCGATCCAGAAGGTCAACTCGCCTGCGCCCTGCACGTCCGGGTGGCTCGAAACAATCTGTTCGGCGAGGGTCGTTCCCGAGCGCAGCATCCCAACGATAAAAATTGGCAATTCGCTTTCGGAGCCCAAATGGCGGTGCTTGGCATAAAAATCCTTGGTAAACAAGCGTTCCACCCGCTCTGCTTCGTCATCGAGTGCTAACGGATCAAAAGGTCTTCCGTGAAGAAAGACTTGCTTTGCCAGTGCGTTGGCCTTGTCAAACTCCTTCATGGCCGATTCGAATTGCCCGGTGTCACCAAGGGCCTTTCCGATGGCAAATCGGAGCGTCATTTCCTCCTGCGCCGGCATACGGCCGCTTTGCGCGACAAACCGCATATGCTCGATAAAGGGAATATCGTCCGCAGTCATCTTGCGGCCTCTCGCAATTGCGACGTAAGGAGAGCCGTGCATCGGATCCAACTCGATCGCCTGCTTTGAGAGCGACTCGGCTTCGTCAAAACGCCCCTTTTGTTGCTCGATAAGCCCGAGCAGCGCATACGAACCTGCGAACTTTGGATCGATCGCAAGGGCCTCTCGGGCGCATCTTTCCGCCTCTTCGAGGTCTTGCTCGTAAAGAAACGCTTCGGCAAGGTTGAACACGCCAACCGCGCTCCCAGGGCTATATTCGTAGGATTTGCGGCTCATTGCCGCCGCGCCCGTAAGGTCGCCTCGGTTGCCAAGAATCCGGGCAAGAGCGGAAAACGCACCCTGCGACTGAGCAGGATCAAGCGCTATCGCCTGACGCATCAATGCCTCCGCTTCAGTATTCAGCCCCTGGCTGAGCAAGACCATCCCAAGGTTCTGATAGTAGCGAGCTACGCCCGGGTTCAACTGAATTAGCCGCCGGTAGAGGGATGCGGCGTCGTCGAAACGACCCATTTGGATATATATCCCCGCCACAAAGCCAATGCTCTGGGGGTCGTTGGGTAGAAGTTCCAGGGCTCGTTCGCTATAGCTTAGCGCTTCGTTGCGGCTGCCGCTCGCATTGAGAAGCACTCCCAAATTGAATAGCGCAACATGGCAGTTAGGATCAAGGTCCAACGCCATTTTCAAGTTTTGTATCGCGCCATCGCGGTCGTTTGATGCGAGGAGTTGATTTGCCGTCTGAACAAAGCGAAATGCCTCCGCGATCAACGAGCGGTTCCCTCCGGCGCCAGCGAAGCGAAGTCTCCAAGCCATGGGCCGTAGTTTCTCCAGTGCCCCACGGCGCATGTGGACAGGTCTCCGCCCGCGTCTTGGTCAAAAATAATGGCTTGGCCTTCGAGCGGCTTTGGAGACAAGCAGGCGTCGGACCAGCCTAGACCGATAAACTCTATTAACCGCCGAATGGCACTCTCCGCGTTGACGGCTATGTCTTCATAATCCATCTCGAACAAAGTGCTGCCCGGAAGAACCGCGCGCCAGTGATCCATGAGCTTCGAATACTCGGTATAAGCGTAAACGATGTTTGCGCGGTCGTTGGCGAACGTGCCGAGCCAAGCGTTGGGGAACATGTAGTTTGATAGGCATAGGTCGAGCGGATTCCGTCGACAATGGATGATCCGCGCTTTCGGAAACGCCAAGTGGATCTCACCCAAGACCGTGTACGCTTCCGGCATCGAAGCGACTACGAATCGCTTGCCCGGCGCCGATTCTTCCAGGAACTTGTCGAACTCGCGGGCCAAGCTCGCTGTCCGGCCTGGAGATAGGGAGCGCTTCGGACCGCTAAAAACCTCCTTTGCGGAATCCAGCCAGAAGGTGGTTTTCCCCGCCGTCCCGATTTCCGGATGGCTCGCAAGTATCTGCTCCATCAGGTCGATGCCCGAATGGGGCATGCCAACCAAAATGATCGGGTGCGAACTGTCCAGCCCCACGCTCTCGTTCTCGGCAAAGAACTCCTTCGTAAACGTTTGGACTACGCGCGCGGTAGCCGCTGCACGGGCTTCGAAGAACGAGTCCCGTTCCGTGGGGCGCGTGTGGAGGGCCATCCCATTGGCTTCGTCGAAGTGCCTTATCGCATCCTTGTATTCGCCAAGGTCGTCCAGGGCCTTGCCCAACGCAAAGTGCAGGGTGATTCGGTCTGGCACCCGCAACCGGTCGCTTCGAGCCAACAACGCCATCTTCTCGATCATCGGGCGATCTGCGGAGGTCATTTTCGTTCCCCGAACGATCGAGCAGTAAAGGCCTGTCATGCGAGGGTTCAGTTGGATGGCGCGTTCAAAATGGCCCCTCGCTTCCTGGAACCGGCCAAGCCGTTGCAGAATGGCCCCTAGCCTCCCGTAGGCGTCGTCGTCGTTCGGATTTAAGGAAACCACCCGTAGCAAGCTCTCCACCGCTCCATCGTAATCCTGACGGTCAACTTGGGACTTCGCAAGGCTTTTCAGTCCCCGCGGCGTTTCTGGCTCGAGTTCGTAAGCGCGAAAAAAATGTGCGGACGATGCGTCGAGATCCCCTCGAACTCGCATGACATGCCCCAGGGCAATGAAGGGCGGCGGAAATTCGGGAGCCAGACTGATCGCTTTCTCGTACGCCTCGATTGCTTCTGGCCACCGCTTTTCCTTCGCAAAAGCGTTGCCTAAGTTCAAGTAAACGGTCGGCTGCTGGGGGTTGAGCGAGATCGCCTTCTCAAGACATGCCCGAGCTTCGTCGTAACGGCCAACCGTGGAATACAACATCCCCACGTACTCCAACGCCTCGAAGTCGTCCGGTCGCAGCTCGATTAGGCGTTGGCAATGAACCAACGCCTGATCGATCTTTCCTGTCGACCATAGCCGCATCGCCAAGTCCCTATGCAGGATGTGCGAGTCGGGATCGTCGCGCAGGGCTTCACGCAAGAGCACGATTCCCATATCCGACTGATTCTTACGGAATGCGATGTTGGCCTTGAGGACCTTCGGATGCGGCGCGCGAGGATCAAGTCTGATCGCTGTAGCGCACAAGGTCTCCGCCTCATCCAAACGACCCTCGCCCAAGGCTTCTTCGGCCGTCGCCATAAGCTTCAAAAACTCTTCTTGGGAGTGCGTTTCGACCGGAGCCGATTCCGCCCCCTCGGCTTTCGCCAGGTCGGGCGGTTCCGCTTCGTTCATAGCTGTAATGGTACCACTCTCAAGTTAGCGGACTTGACCTTATCATGCCAACTCGAAGGAGTCCTCTTGCTTCGGGATTACGGTGCTCCAGCCCAACTGCTCTCGAATCTTGGCCTCCAGGACCTTCTGAGCGGGGGGCTCTCCATGAACGATAAACGTCTGCTTCGGGGGCTGCTTGAACTTTGAAAGCCACATCAAGATTTCGCCCTGGTCCGCGTGGGCCGACAGGGAATTCAAGACTTGCACGTCGCCTCGAACAGGCACCTCGATGTTGTGAATGTGGACCCTGTCGGCCCCTTCGATCAGCCTCCGGCCCATCGTTCCCTCCGCCTGGTATCCCGTAAACAAGACCGTGGTCGTGGGGTCGGCCAAATGGTGCAAAAGGTGATAAACGATTCGGCCGCCGTTCGCCATTCCACTCCCCGCAATAATCACCATCGGCCCCTTTTGGCCGACC
>Ga0265338_10001711_pt1 | contig 34791 bp, 35 predicted proteins | sample 42126metaG_FD_193579 | JGI IMG/M metagenome (GOLD analysis project Ga0265338, IMG submission 193579) | Rhizosphere microbial communities from Carex aquatilis grown in University of Washington, Seatle, WA, United States - 4-21-26 metaG | ecosystem: Host-associated > Plants > Roots > Rhizosphere...
ACGTAGCTGATCCGCGGCTCCGTCGTGTTGCGGGTCTCGATGGGTGCGACGTCGGTCATCTCGGGATGGGCGGCGCCCGCGACTCGCGGGCGCCGCCCATTCTCCCCGACTAGGAGTTCCTCCGCGGATCGAACGGTCCGTTGTCGCCGGACATCGGCAACGGCTCGAACCGGACGAACGCGGACGCGTCGAGCCCGAGGCTGTTCGCGAAGTCCTCGAGCTTCTGCGGCTCCGCGACCGAGTCCCAGCGGCCGGTCGCGACTCGATGGTTGATGGCCTCGACGCCGGCGACGATCTCCGACGCGGAGAACGCGCAGTGGCCGTAGCGATCGACGTATGCCTGGCGGAGCAGGCTGCCGCTGCCGGCGGCACGGACCGCATCGGCGTAGGTGTTTTCCATCTCGACCGGCACGAGTGGGTCGTGGATCGTGTGCATGTCGAGCTCCGGGACCTGCAGGCGCCCGGTCGGCACCGACGTCTGCTGGAGCGAGGCGATCGCAGCCGGGTCGGCCGGGATGCTCGCGCCTGCGTTCAACGCGGCGAGATCGGCGAACAGGTTGAGCCCCGCCTCGTGGTAGAGCCGCGCGACGGTTAACGCGTAGGGCGAGCGTGCAAGGAGCAGCGCGAAGTTCTCGCCCTTCGTCCACGACGCGTTTCCGCCGGCCGACATCTCGATCCACGGTCGCGCGGCGTTGACGAACGCGATGATCGGGAAGCTGCCCGTGAACTCACTCGCGAACTGTGCCGCCTCGACCGCGTCCGAGTCCCAGAACGAAGGTGCCGGCTGTCCCGGCGCGTCCGGCGTCGCGTCGAGGAACGCCATCGCGAGCTCGAGCCGGGCGCGGCCCTGCGGCGTCGTCTGCGCCTGGTTCGCGATCGCCTGCAGCTCGAACCCGGTGGCGATCCCCGCGTTGAAGTTCGGGAAGAAGTTCACCAGCTGGATCGGCGTCGTCGCGAGCAGCTTCGCCATCACATACTCGCCGTCGAGCTGGTAGTTGTTGAGCCGGATCCCTCCTGCGACGATTCCGCAAGTTGACAGCGCGCCGTCGATGTGGCCCGCGCCCTGCTGCGCCTCGAGCGCACTGATCAGACCGCCCATCGAACTGCCGACCGCGATCACGCGACTCGGTGCGTGCGGCAACGCAGCCGCCGTCACGGCGCCGATCGTCTGGAACTGGTCGCGCACCGCGCTCTGCAGCGCCCACCACGATCCGTTCGGGTCGTACGACGAGCCTGCAAGGGCATAACCGCGATCGAGCAGAGCGGCGGCCGACGCCGGATCCGGCGCGTCCGCTGCGGCCAGCGGCCCGAAGCCGTGGCTGTACAGGAGCAGCACGCCGTTCCAACCGCTCGGAACGTCGGCGATCCACGTGGCGCCGTCGGCGAGCGTGCCGGTGAAGTGCGTGCTCGCGGCGGCCGCAGGCGACGCGGTCGCCGCCGCCGCCGCGAGCGCAAACCCGGCGGCAAGGGACGCGACACGTACGAGATACCTCGATGCCTTCACATCGACCTCCCCTCGTGATGACGCAGGGAGTATCCAAGGTAATCAGGTGACCTGTCAACATGCCTGAGAGCCGCTCCGTTTCCATGTCACCGATGGCGCTATTGCGTTCTCCTAGGCGCCGCCTTGGATCCGCTTCAGCGCTTGCATCGTTCCCTCGGTGTGCCTGCCGAAGAGGTCGTGCAGGCGCACGTACTCGGCGTACAGCTCGTCGTACACCGCGTGCGCGGCCGGGTCCGGCGCGAACCTCTCGCTGCTCGGCGAGACCATCCGCTGCGACGCCTCGACGATCGAGTCGTAGCCGTCCGCGGCTGCACCCGCGGCGACAGCTCCGAAGATGGCGGAGCCGAGCGCCGGCGCCTGCCGGGACGCGGCGACGGCGATCTCGCGTCCCGTCACGTCGGCGTAGATCTGCATCAGCAGCCGGTTCCGTTCCGGCAGGCCGCCGCAGGCGACGACCGCGTCGACGGCGACGCCTTCGGACACGAAGGCCTCGACGATCACGCGCGTGCCGAACGCGGTCGCCTCGAGCAGCGCGCGGTAGATCTCGTGCGGTTGCGTCGCGAGCGTCATGCCGACGATGAGACCGCGAAGGTCGGCGTTGACGAGGATGGAACGATTGCCGTTCCACCAGTCGAGCGCGAGCAGCCCGCTCTCGCCGGGCCGAAGCGTCGCGGCCCGCTCGGCGAGCACGTCGTGGACGCCGAGGCCGCGCCGTTGCGCCTCCTCGTGCACCGCCGGGGGGCAGCAGCTGCCGGTGAACCAGGCGAAGATGTCGCCCACCGCCGACTGGCCGGCTTCGAAACCGAAGAGGCCGGGGATGACGCCGTCCTCGACGACGCCGCACATCCCTTCGACGATGGCGGGACGCTCGCCGAGCAGGATGTGACAGTTGCTCGTGCCCATGATGATCACCATCGTCCCCGGCTCGGTCACGGCGACGGCCGGCGCGGAGACGTGCGCATCGACGTTCGCGACGGCGACCGCCGTGCCCGGAACGAGACCTGTCCATCCGGCCGCACGCTCGCTCAGTCCTCCGGCCCGGGCGCCGATCGGTGCAATCGTCCGCGACATCTTCTCGTCGACCACGTGCTCGAAGCCGGGGTCGAGCGCGGCAAAGTAGCCGTCGGCGGGGAAGCCGTCGCGCTTCGACCAGAGGGCCTTGTACCCGGCGGTGCAGGTCGAGCGCGTCTCGGTCCCGGTCAGTTGCCAGACGACCCAGTCGGCCGCCTCGATCAGGCGGTCGGCCCGCGCGTAGACCTCGGGCGCCTCGTCGAGGATCTGGAGCGCCTTGGAGAAGAACCATTCGGACGAGATGCGTCCGCCGTAGCGGGAGAGCCACGGCTCGCCGCGCTCGGCCGCAACGGCATTGATGCGGTCCGCCTCCGGCTGAGCGGCGTGATGCTTCCAGAGCTTCACCCACGCGTGCGGTTCGGCGCGGAGGTCGTCCAGCAGGCAGAGCGGTGTCCCGTCCGCGAGGGTCGGGAGCATCGTGCACGAGGTGAAGTCGATCCCGACGCCGATGACGTCGGCCGGATCGACGCCCGTCTCGGCGAGCAGCGCCGGCACCGTCTCCTGGAACGTCCGCAGGTAGTCCTCCGGATCCTGGAGCGCCCAGTCGTGTTCGAGCGCGACGTTGTCGTCGGGCGGCGGCAGGCACCTGTCGAGCACCCCGTTGCGGTACGTGTAGGTCGTCGTGCCTGCCTCCCGTCCGTCTGCGCAGGAGACGAGAACGGCTCGGCCCGACTCGGTGCCGAAGTCGATCCCGACCGCGTACTTCTCCGAGCTCACGGTCCCTCCGCGTGGGCTGCCTGGGGCTCGACCACGACCTTGAGACTGCGCCGCTCGACAAGCGCCACGAATGCGTTCTGCCAGTCCGAGAGCGGGTGGCGCTCCCCGACGAGGGAGGCCAGGTCGACGTCGCCGCTCTCGGCGAGACGGATCGCGCGCGGCAGGTCCGCAGGCTCCATGCGCCGCGAAAGGAGCAGGGTCAGACCCTTGCGGCGCGCCGCCGACGCCACGAAGCTCGTCCGGTCGCCGTCGGGGATGCCGACGAGCACGACGCGACCGCCGGGCCGGACCGCCGCGATCGCATCGGCCAGGGCTCCGTCCTCGCCCGCCGTCTCGAATGCGACGTCGACGCCGAGACCGCCGGGCAACGCCACGCCCGAAAGCTCGCCGGGATGGACCGCATGCGTCGCCCCGCAGGCGGCGGCCACGAGGGTCCGGTGCGCAAGCGGGTCGGTCGCGACGACGATCTCGGCTCCGGCTGCGCGCAGCGCCTGGACGACGAGCAGGCCGATCGGGCCGCAGCCGAAGACGCCGGCGGTCGTGCCCCGCCCGACCTTGCCGAGGTCGAGCGCGTGCAGCGCGACGCCGAGCGGTTCGAGCAGCGCCGCCTCCGCATCGGAGAGGCGGTCGGGAACCCGGTGCGCGAGCCGCTCGCTCCATGCGAGCGACGACCGCAGCGCACCGTCGGTCGCGCCGTGACCGGCGAAGGCGAGCTCCGGACAGAGGTGCTCCATTCCTGCGGCACACACGGCGCAGCGGCCGCACGGCACCGCCGGATCGAGCGCGACCCGCTCGCCCGCGCGCGGCCCGGCGGCGACGACGCCCGCGAACTCGTGGCCGAGGACGAGCGGCCGCTCGAGCACGGCGTCGCCGATTCCCCCCTCGACGAGCCAGTGCCGGTCGGAGCCACACAGGCCGACCGCCGTCACGGTCACGAGAAGCTCGCCGTCGCCGGGCCTCGGATCGGGCTCCTCGTGCAGGCGCATGTCGTTCACGCCGTGAAGACGGAGCGCTCTCACGGGTCGCGGCCTTGACCGTAATACGCCTCGGCTCCGTGCTTGCGCAGGAAGTGGCGCAACAGCAGGCCCTCGGAGAGCGGCTCCGCACCGGGAGCGAGCAGCAGCGTGTGCAGTGCGAGCTCCGCGACGGACTCGAGCGCGATCGCGTTTTCGACCGCATGCGCGACGTCCTCTCCCCAGACGAAAGGCCCATGCGACTCGACGAGAACGGCCGGCAGCTCGAGCGGGTCGGCGTCCAGCCGCTCGATCGTCTCGACGATCACGTCGCCGGTGCGCTCCTCGTACGCGTCGCCCAGCTCTGCGTCCGTCAGCGGCCGCGTCACCGGCACGGACCCGCGGAAGTGGTCGGCGTGCGTGGTTCCGAGGCACGGCAGCTCGCGCCGGGCCTGCGCCCACGCTGTCGCAAACGAGGAGTGTGTGTGGACGACGCCGCCGACCGCTTCGAACCGTCGATAGAGGACGAGATGCGTCGGCGTGTCCGACGACGGGCGCCGCGAGCCGTCCACGACGGCCCCGCTCTCGAGGTCGACGACGACGATCGACGCTGCGTCGAGATCTTCGTACGCCACACCGCTCGGCTTGATCGCCATCACCCCCGCCGCGCGGTCGGCGGCGCTCGCGTTGCCGAAGGTGAGGACGACAAGGCCTGCGCGGACGATCTCCCGGTTGGCCTCCAGCACGCGCTCGCGGAGCTCTTCGTGGGCCATCGCTCCGCCTAGATCCCGCCGGCGAGGCGATAGTACGCCTGGTTCCAGCGCAGCTCCTTCTTGAAGTCCGACACGCGCGTGCGCTCGTCGATGACGACGAGCTCGATCCCGGCGATCTCGGCGAAGTCGGCGATCGCCTCGACGCTGAGCGCTGCTGTGAAGACGGTGTGATGTGGACCACCTGCAAGGAGCCAGGACTCTGCCGCCGTGGAGAGGTCGGGCCTCGGTTTCCAGACCGCGTGGGCGACCGGGAGCTTCGGCAGCTCCTCCTCCGGCGTGATCACGTCGATCTCGTTCGCGACCATCCGGAAGCGGTCGCCGAGGTCGAGCATCGCGACGACGACCGCCGGGCCGGGCGCCGCCGTGAAGACGAGCCGCACCGGGTCGGCCCTGCCGCCGATCGAGAGCGGGTGGATCTCGCACGAGGGCCGTTCCGCGGCGATTGACGGGCAGACCTCGAGCATGTGCGCGCCAAGGACCTTCGGGCCGGACGGCGCCAGGTCGTATGTGTAGTCCTCCATGAACGAGGTGCCGCCGTCCAGGCCGGCGCCCATCACTTTCACGATGCGGACGAGTGCGGCCGTTCTCCAGTCTCCCTCGGCGGCGAACCCGTAGCCGTCGGCCATCAGCCGCTGCGCTGCGATGCCCGGCAGCTGCGTGAGGCGCCCGAGGTTCTCGAAGGTGTCGGTGAAAGCCCGGAATCCGCCCGTGTCGAGAAACCCCCGGAGACCGAGCTCGATGCGCGCCGCGTCCCGCAGCGACTCCCGGTGCGCGCAGCCGGCGCGCAGAGCCGGAGCGAGCTCGTACGAGTCGTCGTACTCCGCGACGAGACGGTCGAGCTCTACGTCGGAAACAGCCGCGACCGCGTCCGCGAGGACGTCCACGCCGTAGCCGTTGACGGCCACACCCAGTCGAATCTGCGCCTCGACCTTGTCGCCCTCGGTGACCGCGACCTCGCGCATGTTGTCACCGAAGCGGGCGACCTGGAGCGACTGCGCGTCATGCCAACCGGCGGCTGCACGCGTCCAGACGCCTACGCGCGCCGCGACCTCCGGGTCGCGCCAGTGACCGACGACCGTCTTCCGGCGCAGACGCATGCGCGTCTCGAGGAACCCGAACTCGCGGTCGCCGTGCGCCGACTGGTTCAGATTCATGAAGTCCATATCGATCTCCGCCCACGGCAGGTCGCGGTTGAACTGCGTGTGCAGATGGAGCAGCGGCTTCTGCAGCGCGCTCAGCCCGGCGATCCACATCTTCGCCGGCGAGAAGGTGTGCATCCACGCGATCACACCGATGCACGTATCTGCCGCGTTCGCGTCGAGCGCGACGCGCCGGATTGAGCCGGGGCTCGTGGCGACCTCCTTCTGCACCACCCGCACCGGGATCTCCGGCTGCGCGTCGAGGCCGGCGGCGACTTCTCGTGCATGCGCCTCGACCTGCTGGAGGGTCGCCGGCCCGTACATCTCCTGGCTCCCGGTGACGAGCCAGACCTCGAGGTGTCCGAGCGCGTCAGGCGCCATCGGTCGAGACATCCTCGATCTGGCTGCGGAAGCTCGAGAGCATCAGCTCGGTGAGCTCTTCGAGCGACGTCTCGTGCACCTGCTGGTCGATGGTGATGCGACCGCCCTGCATGACGTTGATGCGGTCGCACAGCTCGAAGAGATGGGCGTAGTTGTGGTCGATGACGATGATCGAGACCCGGCCGCTCGAGGCCAGATCCTTGACGAGGTCGATGATGAGCCTCGACTCCCGGGCCCCCATGGCGGCGAGCGGCTCGTCGAGCAGCAGGATCTTCGGAGCCGCACGCACGGCTCGGGCGACAGCGATCGCCTGTCTCTGGCCACCGGAGAGCTGGTCGGCCTCGGCATCGATGCTCGGAACACGCACATGGATCTCGTCGAGATACTGGCGCGCGAGCTTTCGCATCGCTCGCTTGTCGAGGAAACGGAGCCGGCCCATCGTCGTCAGCTCGTGGTTGAGGAAGAGGTTCAGGTAGACCGGGAGCTGCGGGATCAGTGCGAGATCCTGGTACACGGTCTCGATCCCGTGTGTGCGGGCGTCCTCGACCGAGCGGAAGTGGACGCGCTCGCCGCCCACCCTCAACTCGCCTCCGTCCTGCGTGTAAAGGCCGCTCAGGATCTTGACGAGCGTGCTCTTGCCGGCTCCGTTGTCGCCGACGAGCCCGAGCACCTCGCCCTGGCGCAGGACGAGGTCGATGCCGCGGAGGACGACGAGGGCACCGAAGCGCTTGGTCAGCCCGCGCACCTCGAGAGCGCGGTCGCCTGACGCAGGTGCGGGAGGCATCGGATCCGCGGGCCGCGCGCTCATGCTCCCCTCGAGCGGGCGATGAGTCGGTCGAACTGGACGTTCAGCGCCATCGCGAAGATGATCACCACGCCGACCCACACGTAGAAGTCGTTCGTGCTGACCCCGACCAGCGTGAGCCCGTCCTCGAGAACGCCGATCAGGATCGCGCCGATGAAGGCCCCGATCACCGTCCCGCGACCGCCGGTGAGCGCGGTGCCGCCGATCACGCACGCGCCGACGGCGTAGAGGATGAAATCGACGCCGAAGTTGCCGGGGTCGAGGCTGCCGTACTTGACCGCGTCGACGATTCCGACCAGGCCGGCGATGAACGAACAGGTCATGAAGGCCAACACCTTCACGCGCCGGACGGGCACCCCTGCCTCGGCGGCACCGAGCAGATTGCCGCCCGTGGCGATGATCCGGACGCCGAAGCGTGTGCGCGTGAGCATCACGTGAACGATGATCGTGATTGCGACCACCCAGAGGATCTCCGACCAGAGCCAGACCCCCATGAGCTGGCTGGCAAAGCTCACGTGCCCGGTCGTGGTCGACGACGACAACGGAATCGGCGTTGCCTGGGTCTGGTCCGAATAGATGAGAACGAGCCCGAAGAGGATGAAGTTCATCGCCAGCGTGGTGACGAACGAGGGCACGTTCAGCCACACGGTGATCAGCCCGTTGATCGCGCCGACGCCGCAGACCACGACGAGCGCGATCAGGATCGAGAGCACGAGCGGGACGCCGAGGTTGTGCATCCAGTACATGACCCACGGCGCGAAGAGGAAGACCTGGCCGGCGGACAGGTCGATCTCGGCGAGCATGAGCAGCAGCACCTCTCCGACGGCGATGGCGGCGACCGGTCCCGCATAGCCCGCCGCCGAGCTGAGGCTGAGCGAGTCGGTGAAGGTCGACCCCGCCCTGATCGTGAAGTAGACGAACAGGCCGATCGTGATCACGATCGGCGTCACCTCGCGCTGATACAGGAAGAGGCGCAGGATCCTCCCGCCGACCGACGGTGCACGCTGCTGCCCCGGCGGGGTGGCCGCCGGGGCAGTGGCAGGCGTTGGAGCGCCCAAGGGCACGCTCGCGACGACTAGTGCGGGATCGAGGCCGGCGGCTTCAGGGTCTTCTGCTGCGCGTTCGTCCCCTCAAACCGGTTCTTCGCCAGGTACGGCGCGACGGTCCCCTTGACGACGATGCCGAGTCCGGTGTCGGTGTTGGTCGGCTTCATCAGCCCGCCCGAGACGTTGAACAGGTAGAGCTGCATGATCGTGTCGAAGCCCTGCAGGTAGGCCTGCTGGTCGATCGTGAAGGTCAGGTTGCCGGCATTGATGCCCTGCACGACAGGCGTTCCGACGTCCCAGCCCGCAGCGCCGACCTTCCCCTTCAGGTTGTTCTTCTGGACGAGCTGCGCGAGGGCGTCGCTGTCCCCGCTGTCCACGGCGAACATGAACTTCACGTCCTTGTGGCCGGCGTACCAGGCGGAGATCTTGTTGTACTCCGGCGCACCTTCGGTTGCCGACGTCCCGACCTCCACGAAGTTGATGCCGGCCTTGGTCAGGACCGGCTTCGCGCCGTCGATGCGCGGCTGGATGTTCCCCGTTCCCGGAGTCGCGATGATCCCGGCGACGAGATCGCCCTTCTTGACCCCGGTCCTGAGGATCTGGTTTGCGACCGCCGCTCCAGCGGTCAGGTTGTTCTGGCCGACGTAGGCCTGGCGGGCGTTCGGGGTTCCCGCCGAGACGTCGGCGTTGTACGCGATCACGGGGATGCCGTGGTTCAACGCACTGTCGACGGGGGCGTTGAAGGCGGTGTTGTCGATCAGGCAGCACCCGATGCCGTTCGCCTTGCCGGCGATGGCGGTGTTGAACGACGCCACCATCTGGGAGACGATCGAGCTCGCCGAGCCGGTCCACTGGTACTTGCAGCCGGTCAGGGCGCAGGCGTCCTGAATCCCGTAGATCGTCGCCGTGAAGAACGAGTTCGTCGTCACGTGATTGACCATCACGAACTTGTACTTCGGATGGCTGGCGAAGAACGCGTTGTCGTCGTTGCGCTTGTAGGTCCCCGCGCTCGCTCCTTGCTCACCCAGGATCTCGGCAAGGCCGCCGTAGAGCGGTACAGCTGCAGCCGCCACGCCTGCGTGGCGGAGGAAGCGTCGCCGCGAGAACTCACGTTCTTCCTTGCTGACCTCGTCGTGCCCGTCTGATGCCATCGCTCCTCCTTGTCTTCGCCTCGATCTCGTCCCGATCGAACCGCCCTGCCGGCCCCGGAGCGACGGCGTCTCGGTCGGCTACTTTCTAGATCACCAGCTCGACATTCGTATATAACAACTCTCGATAGATTTCACAAGCGTGATCCACGAAGCCCCGTCGATCCTGGCTCCCGGCCGCGTCAACCTCATCGGGGAGCACACGGATTACTCCGGCGGACTCGTCCTGCCGGTGGCCGTCGATCGCGGCGTGACAGTGCGCTGGCGGCAGGACACGCACGCCATCCGGCTCCGGTCGGCTGCGTTCCCGGAGACGGTGGTGGAGCTTGCGCCCGACGGGACACCGCCGCCTGGGCTCGCCGGCTGGGGCCGCTACGCGGCCGCCGTCGCCGCGCTGCTGGCCGAGCGGGGGCGGCCGGCGGCGGGGCTCGACGGAACCGTGTCGTCGACGCTGCCGGTCGGCGCCGGGCTGTCGTCGTCGGCGGCGCTGACGGTCGCGGTCGGGCTCGCCCTCTGCCGGGCGGCGGACTTCGAGCTTCCGCGACTCCAGCTCGCGCACGTCGCGCGCGAGGCGGAGTACCGCGCGGTCGGCGTGCCGGTCGGCCTCATGGACCCAGCGGTGTGCCTGCTCGCCCATCGCGGCCACGCGCTTCTGCTCGACTGCGCCACGGAGGAGCACCGGCTCATCCATATGCCCGAGGACCTCGCCGTCGTCGTCCTCGACTCGGGGGTCCGCCACCGGCTCGAGCATTCCGGCTACGCGACGCGCCGCGCCGAGCTGGAGCGCGCGCTCCCGGCCCTCGAAGGGGAACGTCCGTCGCAGGTCACGGTGGAAGAGGCCGAAGCCGCGGCGCGGGCCGCGGGCGTCGACGACATCGCGCGCCGCCGGCTGCGCCACGTCGTCTCCGAGAACGAGCGCGTGCGGGCATGCGTCCGAGTGCTCGAGTCGCCGGGTGCACCGGACCGACGCGCGCTCGGCACGCTCTTCCGCGACGGGCACGCGAGCCTCCGCGACGACTACGAGGTCTCCACCCCCGAGCTCGACCTGCTCGTCGAGCTCGCCTGCGACAACGGCGCGCTCGCCGCGCGTATGACGGGCGGCGGCTTCGGCGGGTCGGTCGTCGCACTCGCCGACGCACGCGAGGCGGAGGCCTTCACCGCGGAGGTGACGGAGGCCTACGTCGCGCGCACCGGCCGCGACGGAACGGGCTACGTCTGCGCAACTGCCGACGCCGCCGGGTAGCCGGCTACCAGCGTTGGTGCACCTGCGGTGCGATGTGCCGCCGATAGACGTCGGCGATCGCGTCGTGCGTCGCCGGCGGTAGCCGCGGCAGCCCGGCCGCGGCCGCGTTCGCGCGCGCCTGCTCCGGCGTCTTCGCTCCCGGGATCGTCGTCGAGACGGCGTCGAAGTCGAGGATCCAGCGCAGGGCGAGCTGCGTAAGCGTCGCCTCCTCGGGCACGAGTGGACGAAGCTCCTCCACCGCCTCGAGCCCGGACTCGAAGTCCACTCCCGAGAAGGTCTCGCCGACGTCGAAGCTCTCGCCGTGGCGGTTGTACGCCCGGTGGTCGTCGCGAGCGAACAGTGTGTCGTGCCCGAACTTCCCCGTCAGCAAACCGGACGCGAGCGGGACGCGCGCGATCACGCCCACGTCGCGCGCCGCCGCCTGCCGGAAGAACAGCTCGGCGGGTCGCTGCCGGAACATGTTGAAGATGATCTGGACGGTGGCGACGCGCGGGTACTCGATCGCCTTCAGCGCCTCCTCCACCTTCTCGACGCTGACCCCGTAGGCGCGCACGAAGCCCTCGTCGACGAGACGGTCACAGGCGTCGAACACCAACGGCGTGTAGTACGTCTCCCAGGGGAGGCAGTGGAGCTGCACGAGATCGACGGTCTCGACGCCGAGGTTGTCCCGCGACCGCTCGATCCAGCTGCGGAAGTTGTCGTATGTGTAGAGGGAGAGATCGAGCGGTACACGGCGCCCGAACTTCGTCGCCACGACGAGCGACTCCGACCGCTCGCGCAGGAGCCGCCCGACGAGGCGTTCGGAGCGGCCGTCTCCGTATACGTCGGCCGTGTCGATGAAGGTCACGCCCGCGTCGACCGCGGCGTGCAAGGCCGCCAGCGACTCGCGGTCGTCGACGGCGCCCCAGTCGGCGCCGATGCCCCAGGCTCCGAAGCCGATCTCGGAGACCTGGTATCCCGTCTTCCCGAGCCTTCTCGTGCTCATCAGGCGCTTGCCGGGCCTTTCCATTATCGTCGGAGACGACGATACTACGCTCGATTCCGAAGCAATGAGGCCACTGCCCAGGCATGTGCTCGTCCATTCGGACGGGAGACGGCTGCTCGTCTACGGGGAGCTGCGCGGCTCCCTCGACGAGGAGCGCCCGGGCGTGGCCGGCGACGGCGCCCAGATCCACAAGCGCCTCGACGTGTTCACCGAGGCGTGGGTCGGGATCGCGCCGGCGCGGAACACGCGGCCGCTCGACTCGCCGACGGAGAGCGCGGACGCCGAGGGGTGCCCTTTTTGTCCGGGCGGGATCGAGGTTCCTTTTTCATACGACGCGGCTGTCTTCGACAACCGGTTCCCGTCGTTTCGTCCCGACCCGCCGCCGGCGCCGCTGCTCGACGGCCCGACCGGACCTGCCCAAGGGCGCTGCGAGGTCGTCCTTTACACGGACCGGCACGACGCCTCGTTCGGCGAGCTATCGCCCGTTGAGCTCGCGCGTGTCGTCGCGATCTGGATCGACCGCGGACGCGAGCTGTGGGCGGATCCCGCGCACGCATACGTCTGCGTCTTTGAGAACCGGGGCGCCGAGGTCGGCGCCACCATCGCGCACCCGCACGGGCAGATCTACGCGCTCGACCACGTCCCGCCGGTCACGGCGGCGAAGTCCGAGGCGCACCACCGCCACCGCCGGCGCGAGGGACGCTGCCTCTCGTGCGACGCGACGCGAGCCGACGACGGCTCCGACCGCGTCGTCTCCGCCAACGAGAGCTTCGTCGTGGCCGTGCCATTCGCGGCGAGGTGGCCCTTCGAGGTGACGGTTCGGGCGCGCCGGCACGGGCTACAGCGGTTGGTCGACCTCGTCCCCGAGGAGCAGCGCGACCTCGCCTTGGCCCTGCGCGACGTCGCGCGCCGGTACGACGCGCTATTCGACTTCCCGCTGCCGTGCATGATGGTCGGGCAGGAGGCGCCGCACGATCAACCCGACTGGCACCTCGCGTTCGAGCTGTATCCGCTGCATCGCGCGCCCGGAGTGACGAAGATCCGGGCAAGCGTGGAGACAGGGCTCGGACTCTTCCTCAATGACGTTGCCCCGGAGGACGCGGCGCGGCAGCTCTCCGGCCTCGACGTTCCTGCCGAGCCGATCGAGCTCGACGCGCTCTTCGCGGTCACCCAACCGGATGCGGCGATGCTCTCGTGAGCTCCGAGGCGACAGAGCCGCCGATCCCCGCCTCGCTGCGGCGCGAGCGCATGCTGGCGGAGATCCGGGAGCGCGAGTTCGTGCGCGTCGACGAGCTGAGCAGCCGGTTCGGGGTCTCCCCGGTGACGGTGCGCGGGGACCTGGACTCCCTCGCCGCCAAGGGCAAGGTGCACCGAGTCCGCGGTGGCGCCATCCCGCGGTTGATACCGCGCCAGGAGCAGCCGTTCGAGGACAGCATCTCGAGCTTCGCGGCGGAGAAAGTGGCGATCGCCCAGGCCGCGGCCGCGTTGCTCGAGGACGGCGAGACGGTGCTCGTCGACGTCGGGACGACGGCGGCGGCAACAGCTCGCGCGATCGCGGCGCGCGGGGAGCTCAGCGACGTTGTCGTCTTCACGAACGGGCTGAAGACCGCGCTCGAGCTCGAGCCGGCGACGCCGCGGATCACGGTGGTGGTGCTGGGCGGCACGCTGCGGCCGTTGCAGCACTCGCTCGTCGACCCGCTCGCGACGGTCATTCTCGACCAGATCTCGGTCAAGACCGTGCTGCTCGGCTGCAACGGTGTCGATCCGATCGGAGGCGTAACGAACATCAACCTGCCCGAGGCCGCGGTGAAGCAGCGGATGCTGGCGGTGGCGACGCGCAGGGTCGTGCTCGCGGACGGGAGCAAGCTCGGCCGCGTCGAGGTGGCACGGTTGTGCGGCATCGCGGACGTCGACCTGGTGATCACCGGCCGGTCGGCCGATCCTGCTGTGGTCGAAGCACTGAGGGAACGCGACTGCGACGTTCAGGTCGTGGGCTAGACCACGTGCGTTCGGCCGCGGACGGTGCGGACGCCGAAGTGCGCGGCTCCCGACGACGAACCGCCGACGAGACCTGCGCCGAGGGACTCGGCGATCGCGCGCACGCACGGCTCTGCCTCCGGGCGCCCGAGGACGACGACGGCGCCGCCGCCGCCGCCGCCGCTGATGCGCGCGCCGAACAACCCCTCTCGCGTGCTGGCGTCGCGCACGGCATCGACTATCTCGTCCGTTCGCGACACGCCGAGGCCGCACCTGGAGTAGCCGGCGTGCGACTCGTACATGAGCTCACCGATCCGGCGGAAGGCATCGTCGTCCGGCTTCTCCTCGAGGAGACGGAGGAACTCGCGCGCCCGCGCGTGCTCCTCGAGCGGGAAAAGCGTGGCGGCGCGCACCGGGTACTCGACCGCAGGCTCGACCGCGCTCACAGGATCGGCGATGCCCTCGCGCAGTCGCAGGAAGTCGGCGCCGAGCATGCGTCGCGGCAGCAACTGCACGTTCACGTCGTCGCGATCGAGCTCCGCGAGATGGCCGGCTGCGCAATCGAGCAGCGAGTACCCCATGGATGCCGCGCAGCGGACACGACGGTACGCGTCGCCGGAGACCGCGTGCGGCAGCCCCGAGTCGATCGCCCACGCGGCGAGGGTATGCGGGAGCGGCACGGACGCGACGATCTCGGCCGGACGACAGAGGAGCGCGAGCAGTTCGCCTTCTTCGCCGTACATGACCGCCATCTGGTCCATGGCGCCGCACGGCGCGCCGGCGAAGATCTGCTCGGCGCGTTGCGCGAGCAGCGCGAGCTCGCGCGACTCACGTGCCGCCCCGAGGCAGGCCGCGACCGCACGGAGGACCGCGACCTCGACCGCCGCCGACGAGCCGAGCCCCTTCGCCTCCGGGATCGAGGAGGAGATGAGCACGCGCAGGCCTGTCAGCGGCAAGCGCTGCTCGCGAACGAGGAGCGCAACGGGGCCGAGCACGTACGCGCCCCACGCATCCCGGCCGGTGAAGGTCGCCGCGAGCTCGTCCAGCGAGGCATGCCTGAGCGCATCCGCGTCGGCAGCGATGCGCCGTCCCCCGCTGACCGCGACCACGCGCCCGTCCTCGGTCGGCTGCGCGGCGGCAAGCGCTGCCACGCGCAGCGGCAGCTCGAGCACGAGCCCGCCGGAGTAGTCGGAGATCCCGCCGAGCACGTCGAGCCGGCCCGGGGCGCGCGCCACCGCGACCGGTGTGCCGGAGGCGAAGAACGCGCTCGACCCGACATCGAGGCAGAACGACTCCGCGTCGCCTGGATCGCGGCGGGTGGAACGTCCGACGCCCGGCGTGGTCGTCGCCATGGGCGAAGTGTCCCCTATCGACCGCTGCATGGCGAGGGAGACTTCCACAGGTGACTGCTTCCATCCGGCGGCGCCCGTTCGGCAAGACGTCCAACGGCGAGATGGTCGATCTCTTCGTGCTCGGCGGCCCAGCCGGCGTCGAGACCTCGATCATGACCTACGGCGCCGCACTGCAGGCGCTCCTTGCTCCGGACCGCCACGGGCAGCGCGCAAACGTCTGCCTCGGGTTCGAGACGCTCGCCGGATACGTCGGGCACACGAGGCACTACTTCGGTGAGACCGTCGGCCGGTATGCGAACCGCATCGCGGAGGCGCGGTTCGTGCTCGACGGCACCGTCCACGAGGTCGACCGCAACGACGGGAAGAACTGCCTCCACGGCGGCGGGCACGGATTTGACACGCGTGTGTGGGACGTCGTCGACGCCACGGGCGGGATGCTCCAGCTCGCTTACTCGAGCGCGCACGGCGAGATGGGATTCCCCGGGACACTGGACGTCCGGGTCGAGTACCGCCTCGAGGACACCGAGCTCCGCATCGACTACGAAGCCGCGACCTCCGCCCCCACGGTCGTGAACCTCACGAACCACACGTGCTGGAACCTCGCCGGCGAAGGAAGCGGCTCTGTCGAAGGGCACGTGCTGACGCTGAATGCCTCCGCGTTCACGCCCGTCGATACCGAGCGTGTTCCGACCGGCGAGATCCGTCCCGTCGACGGGACGTCGCTGGACTTCCGCGTCCCGACGCCGGTCGGTGCGCGCGGCCGCGGATACGACGACAACCTCGTCGTCGACCGAAGCGACGACTCGCTCGCGCTCGCAGCCCATGTGCTGGAGCCGGCAAGCGGACGGACGCTCGAGGTGCTGACCACCGAGCCGGGGTTGCAGCTCTACACCGGCACGTTCCTCGACGGCTCGCTCGTCGGCATGAGCGGCCGCCCATACCGTCGAGGCGACTGCATCGCTCTCGAGACGCAGCACTTCCCGGACTCGCCCAACCGTCCGGCGTTCCCGTCGACCGTGCTCCGCCCGGGCGAGACGTTCAGGTCAACGACAGTGTTCCGTCTCGGGTGCTTGTCCCGCGCGAACGGCGGGGCTAAGACGCAGTCCATCGCGTAGATCACCGCATTCGCTGATCGGGCAAGCCCCGATGACGGCGGGCGGCCTCTCGGGAAGGCTCGATCTTCGCCATGAAGGCCCCTACGGAGTGGAGTCGGGAGGTGCCCGGTGACGGTGACGTCTGATCCGGTCACCGTCGCGACGCCGAGTGCGCACGGCCGGCGTAACCGCTTCCTCATCTGGTTTGCCCTCCCTTCATCAGCGCTTGCTGCGCTCCTCGTCGGCGCTGTGATGCTCGCCGCCCTCGGCACGAACCCGGTGACCGGTTACCGGGCGCTGGTCACAGGCGCGTTCGGCGGCAGCTACGCGCTCGGCGCGACCGCCGTGAAGGCGGTCCCGCTCCTGCTCGTCGGCGTCGGCATCTGCATCGCCTTTCGCGCGAATGTCTTCAACATCGGCGGCGAGGGCCAGATCGCGATGGGGGGCCTTGCGGGAACGGCGACGGCACTCGCCCTGCCGGGACTGCCGAGCCCGGTGCTCATCCCCCTCGTTCTCGTCGCGGGTGCCGTCGGCGGCGGGTGCTGGGGCGCGATCCCCGGTGCGTTCAAGGCGTACTTCAACGTGAACGAGATCCTGAGCACGATCATGATGAACCTCGTCGCGGTCCAGATCATGAACTACCTGCTCGCCGGGCCGATGGTCGACAAGTCGTCGGGCTCGGTCGGGGGGCTCATCCCGCAGACGCGGCTTCTCTCGCGGCACTCGTGGCTCCCGATCATCGTCCCCGGCACGCAGCTGCACCTCGGCGTCCTCTTCTCGGTGCTCGTCGCGATCGGCGTCTACGTTCTGCTCTGGCGCACGAGCTTCGGCTTTCGGTTGCGGGCGGTCGGCCTCTCGCGCGAGGCTGCGACGTACGCGGGAATGCCGGTGCGGCGGACGATCATGCTCGCGATGACGCTGAGCGGTGCGACCTGCGGGCTTGCGGGGTCGATGCTGGTCGTCGGCAGCATCTCGCACCGCATGGTCACCGACGGGAGCCTCACCGGCTTCACCGGCTCGGCCGGCTTCAACGGGATCGTCGTGGCCCTCTTCGGCGGCCTCAACCCGCTCTGGACGATCCTCTCGGCCTTCGTCTTCGCCGGCCTGCTCGTCGGCGGCAGCGCGATGCAGGTCGTCACGAACGTGCCCTCGGACCTGATCGTCGCCCTGAACGGACTCGTCGTCGTCTTCGTCGTCTCGCTCGACTACGCGCGGCGCCGGGCACGAATGGCGGAGACTGCCGCGCGGTATCAGGCGCCGACGCTGGGGCTGGCGCCGCCGACGGAGGCCGTCGCTGGCGCCGCCGAGGAGGAACGCGCATGAGCCAGTTCTTCACCTCGAACATCTTGACGGCGACGGTCGCGACGGGGATCGCGCTCGCGGCACCGTTCCTGCTCGCGGCGCTCGGCGAGACGATCGGCCAGCGGAGCGGCGTGATCAACCTCGGCGTCGACGGGATCATGCTGCTCAGCGCCTTCGGGGCTTACTACGCGGCACTGCAGACGCAGAGCCTCGTGACGGCGATCCTCGTCGGGATCGGCGTCGGCGCGCTGCTCGGGCTCGTGACCGCGGTGGTCAGCGTCACGCTCAGGGCCGAACAGGGGATCAGCGGCATCGGCATCTACCTCTTCGCGCTCGGCTTCAGCGACCTGCTGTTCCTGAAGCTCGTCGGCACGCCGCTGCCGATCAACCAGCTCTCCGCAGTCAAGGTCCCGCTGCTGGACAGGATCCCGACGGCCGGCGGGATGTTCTTCAAGCAGAACGCGCTCGTCTACCTCGCCTTCGTCCTCGTCCCGGTTGTCGCGTTCGTCCTCAACCGGACGACGTACGGCCTGAACCTCAAGGCGGTCGGCGAGAACCCGGCCGCGGCGGACAGCCTCGGGGTGAGCGTGACCGTCGTTCGCTACTCGGCCGTCATCCTCGGCAGCACCCTCGCCGGTCTCGCCGGTGCGGCGCTGGTGATCGAGACGGGCATCTTCCAGGAGAACCTGACCCAGGGTGCAGGCTTCATCGCCGTCGCGCTGGTCTACTTCGGCGCCTGGCGGCCGGCCGGGGTGATGGCGGGAGCGCTGCTCTACGGACTCACCGCGGCCGTCATCCTCTCCTGGAAGGGGCTCGGCATCATCCCCCTGAGCGTCTCCGACCTGGCCGCGACCGCGCCCGCGGTGATCACCGTCCTCGCCCTGCTGACGGTGGCACGGCGCTTCCGGCAGCCGGCCGCGCTCGGCAAGCCGTACGAGCGGGGCAGCTGACCGCGAGACGGAACAGAAGCCGCTGCGGGGTATCCGCTGCCCGGATCCGAAAACACCCTGTTACGGCTGAATCCTGCGAGGGGGAGCATTTCCAGCACGTCAATCGAGTGTTGGCGGGTCGAACAAGGAGAACGTCGATGCATACGTTCGTTTCCAAGCGGCTGTTGCTACCCGCAGCCGCGACCGTGGCGTTGCTCGTCGCGGCCGGCTCGCTCGCCGGCGGTGCGGCCGGCACGAGCAACAGCCCGCAGCTGAAGGTCGCCCTGATTGCGCCGAGCGCCCACAACGACCTCGCGTTCACGCAGTCGATGTACAGCGCGCTCAACTCGCTGAAGGCGAAGTACAACTTCAAGCTCTCCGTCTCGGAGAACCAGTTCGTCGTTTCCGACGCGGCCAACGTCATTCGTCAGTACGCGGCCGAGGGGTACAACCTCATCATCGCGCACGGCTCCCAGTACGGGGGCACGATCCAGGCGTTGGCGTCGAAATACCCGAAGGTCTCGTTCGCCTGGGGCACGGCGAGCTCGACGTTCGGGCGTCCGAACGTGTACGCCTACCAGGCCGCCTCGAACCAGGGCGGCTACGTGCAGGGGTACATCGCCGGGCTGATCAGCAAGACGAAGGTGATCGGCGCGATCGGCCCGATCGCGGTCGGCGACGCGAAGCTCTACGTCGACGGGTTCAAGGCGGGAGTCCTGGCCGCGGATCCGAAGGCGACCGTGCCTGTCAGCTACACCGGCTCGTTCAGCGATCCGAGCCTCATGTCCAAGCAGGCGACGCAATACCTCGCGCAGAAGGCGGACGTGCTGACCGGCAGTTCGCAGTCCGTGGTCGGAGCGATCACCGTCGCCAAGGCGAACAACGTCGCCTGGTTCGGAACACAGTGGACGCAGGCGGTGCTCGCCCCGAAGCAGGTGGTCGCCTCTCAGGTCTACGACTGGACCGGCGTCTTGACCAACATCCTCAACGGCATCAAGGCCGGCAAGCTCGGCGGCGCCAGCTACACGATCACGCTCAAGAACGGTGGTGAGAAGATCCAGTACAACCCCGGGTACACCCTCTCCGCCTCGGTGAAGGCGAAAGCCCGGAAGGAAATCGCCGGGATCGAGAACGGCTCCATCAAGGTTCCCTCGTAGGCGAAAGGGAGCTTGAGCACAGCGAATCCGTCGGCAGAGACCGCTCCGGGAGCCGCTTCGGATGCTGCCCCCCTGCTGGAGATGCGGGGCATCACGAAACGGTTTCCCGGTGTGGTCGCCGACGACTGCGTCGACTTCGACGTCCGGCGGGGCGAGGTGCACACCCTGTTCGGTGAGAACGGGGCCGGCAAGAGCACGCTGATGCGGGTGCTCTACGGCCTCTACAAGGCCGACGAGGGCGAGATCAGGCTGAACGGACTGCCGGTCAACATCGCCTCGCCCGCAGATGCGATCGCGCACGGGATCGGGATGATCCACCAGCACTTCATGCTCGTGAACACGCTGACGGTCGCCGAGAACGTCGCGCTCGGGCTCCGCTCGTCGCGGGGGCCGCTCACCGACCTCGGCGCCGTCACCACGCGGGTCCGCGAGCTGTCCGAGCGCTACGGTCTGGTCGTCGACCCCGACGCCGTGATCTGGCAGCTCTCGGTCGGCGAGCGCCAGCGCGTGGAGATCATCAAGGCGCTCTACCGGAACGCGGAGCTGCTCATCCTCGACGAGCCGACGGCCGTGCTCACGCCGCAGGAGGTCGACGATCTGTTCGCCGTCCTCCGCCAGATGGTCGAGGACGGCCGCGGCCTCGTCTTCATCTCGCACAAGATCCGGGAGGTGCTCGAGCTCTCCGATCGGATCACGGTTCTCCGGTCGGGTCGCAAGATCGGCACCGTCTCGCCGAAGGGCATCACCCCCCATGAGCTCGCCGAGATGATGGTCGGGCACGCGCTGGCTTCCGAGGAGCCGCCGCCCGCAACGTCCGCGGGGGTGGTCCGCCTCGAGATCGCAGATCTGCAGGTGAACGGCGACCGGGGCACCGCGGCCGTGCGCGGCCTCGGTCTCGAAGTCCACTCGGGCGAGATCGTCGCGATTGCAGGCGTCTCGGGAAACGGGCAGCGCGAGCTCGCGGAGGCAATCGCGGGCCTCCGGCCCCCGACCGGCGGGTCGATCACGCTCGAGGGAACCGAGCTCGTACACCGCCGCCCGGCCGAGATTCGCAAAGCCGGCCTCGGCTTCGTCCCCGAGGAGCGGATGCGCGACGGCGTCGTCCCCGGCTTCACCGTGGCCGAGAACCTCCTCCTGATCGACAACGCCGCACCGCCCTACTCGCGCTTCGGCTTCTTGCGCAACCGCGTCATCCGCCGCCACTGCGACGAGCTCGTCGACGCCTTCGACGTCAAGACGCCGGACCTCGACACGCCGACACGCAACCTTTCGGGCGGCAACATCCAGAAGCTCATCCTCGCCCGCGAGCTCTCTGCGGAGCCCCACGTGCTTCTCGTCGCGCAGCCGACCCGCGGCGTCGACGTCGGCGCCGCCCGCTACATCCACGAACGGCTGCGGACCCAGCGCGACCGGGGCACCGCGATCCTCATCATCTCCGAGGACCTGGACGAGGTGGTCTCGATCTCCGACCGCATCCTCGTCATGTACGAGGGCCAGATCATCGCAGAGGCCGACCCGCGCACGAGCACCCGAGAGGCGCTCGGCCTGATGATGGCCGGCGTCCGCGGGCGGCCGGGATCGTCCGACCGCGCACTACCTCCGCGCGATTCGTAGTTCGCTACGTCCTGGCTCGCCGTCTACGAAGCGAGCACGTAACCGCAGTTGCCGCTACCCGGGATCTCCGAATATCGCGGTCCGTTGCGTGGTCCCGCGCCGCTCCGGCATATTCAAGTCGTATCGCGGCACCATCCAACACAGAGGGAGTCGATATGAGCAGCGTCCAGGCGAGCAGTGACCGCGCAAGCGAGGGGAGCACCGGGGTCGTCGACATGAAGCTCGAGGTCGTCGTCATCCCCGTCTCGGATGTCGACCGCGCGAAGGAGTTCTACGGAAACCTCGGCTGGAGGCTCGACGCCGACGTCGCCGCAGGTGACGAGTTCCGCCTGGTCCAGCTCACGCCTCCCGGCTCCGGGTGCTCGATCCAGTTCGGCACGAATCTCACGCCGGCCGCGCCCGGTTCGGCCCAGAGCCTGTACCTGATCGTCTCCGACATCGCAGCTGCGCGTGACGAGCTGGTGGCGCGTGGCGCGAAGGTGAGCGAGGTGTTCCACGAGGGGACGCCCGGCGCTCGATTCCACGAGGACGGCCGCGTGGCCGGGCCGTCGACCGATCGCAGCAGCTACGGCTCGTTCGCCTCGTTCAGCGACCCGGACGGCAACGGCTGGCTGCTCCAGGAGGTCACGACGCGGCTGCCCGGCCGGATCGACCCGGCCGCGACGGCGTTCGGTTCCGCGGGCGACCTGGCGCAGGCGCTCCGCCGCGCGGCGGCGGCGCACGGCGAGCACGAGAAGCGCACCGGCGAGGCGGACGAGAACTGGCCCGACTGGTACGCCGAATACATGGTGCGGGAGCAGGCGGGCGAAGAGCTGCCGACATGAGCAACGAGTACGACGTGATCGTCATCGGCGGCGGCTCGCCGGGCGAGCACTGCGCCGGCGCGCTGGCCGAGGGCGGCCTGCGTGTCGCACTCGTCGAGCGCGAGCTCGTCGGCGGCGAGTGCTCGTACTGGGCGTGCATCCCGTCGAAGACGCTGCTGCGTCCGGGCGAGGCGGTGCAGGCCGCGCGCGACGCGACGGCGAGCGCCGAGGTCGACGTCGAGGCGGCGCTCGCGTGGCGTGACTTCATGGTCTCGAACTACTCCGACGCGGGACAGGAGCGCTGGCTCGCGGACAACGGCATCGCCCTGCTGCGGGGCAGCGGCCGGCTCGCGGGAACGGGGGTGGTCGAGGTCGACGGCGTGCGCCACACCGCCGAGCACGTCGTCCTCGCCAACGGCGCGGATGCGATCGTGCCGCCGGTTCCCGGGCTGCGCGAGCTCGAGGGCATCTGGACGAACCGTGAGGTGACCGGCATGAAGGCGGTCCCGCGCCGGCTGCTCGTGCTCGGCGGCGGGCCGGTCGGCGTCGAGATGGCGCAGGCCGTTCGCCGCTTCGGCGGCGAGGTGGTCATCGTCGAGGGCGCCGAGCACGTGCTGTCCCGCGAGCCCGCGCCACTGGGCGAGGCGCTCGGGGAGGTCCTGCGCCGCGACGGCGTCGAGCTCGCCCTCGGCGCGCACGCGACCGAAGCGCGACGCGAGGGCGACGAGTACGTCCTCGTCCTCGACGACGGCAACGAGTTCCGCGGCGACCGCCTGCTCGTCGCCACCGGCCGGCGGCCGCGCGTCGGCGCGATCGGCCTGGAGACGGTCGGCGTGGAGGCCAACCCACGCGGAGTCCCGGTCGACGCGAGTCTCCGTGTGGCCGAGCGCCTGTGGGCGGTCGGCGACGTCACCGGCATCTGGCAGCTGACCCACGTCGGGAAGTACCAGGGCGAGGTCGTCGCGGCGAACATCCTCGGCGAGCCGCGCGAAGCGAACTACGACGCCGTGCCGCGCGTGGTGTACACGAATCCCGAAGCAGCGTCGGTCGGCGCCGCCGACGCCGAATTCAGCTCCACCGTGCCGCTCTCGGAGATTGCGAAGACCGCGACGTATACGCGCGCCTACGCCGAGAGCAACGGGTTCATGACCCTGCTCAGCGACGGTGAGCGGCTGACCGGCGCGTATGCGCTCGGTCCCGAAGCGGGCGAGTGGCTGCAGCAGGCGACGCTGGCGATCCGCGCGCGCGTTCCGCTCGAGGTGCTGCGCGACACCATCCAGCCGTTCCCCACGTTCTCGGAGATCTTCGTCGGCGCACTGCACGCCCTCCGCCGGGAGATCGCGGCGGTTCCGGGACCTGGCCGTTCTGTCGTCTGAGCAGTACGCTCCGGCCACTGCTGCGGCTCGTCCGAGGGGAGATCACCAATGGCAGGCACGCGCAGCACCGCCTCCGGCAGCATCATGTTCAACCTCGACGGGGTCCCCTGCGGCTTCGTCCGGTCGGCCGAGGGCGGGGACGCCGTCGGCGTGGTCGTCGAGGAAGGATCCAAGTCCGAGGTGTTCACGAAGAAGCACATCGGCCGGGTGAAGTACGACGCCGTCGAGTTGAGCTTCGGCTTCGGGATGACGCCGGATATCTACGAATGGATCGAGGCGTCGTGGAAGCAGAACTACTCGCGCAAGGACGGGTCGATCGTCGTCACCGAACCGAGCCTCCAGGCGGACAGCGCGCGCGAGTTCTACCACGCGCTCATCACCGAAGTGACCATCCCTGATCTCGACGCGAACTCCAAGGATGCCGCCCACCTGACCCTGAAGTTCGCTCCTGAGTACACGCGCGACGTCAAGGCGAACGGGAAGGTGGCCGTTCCGAAGACGCCGGCGCAGAAGCAGTTCACCGCGTCGAGCTTCCAGTTCGAGCTCGACGAGCTGCCCGGCGGCAAGGTCAGCAGGATCGACTCGTTCACCGTGACGCAGCCCGTCGTCGACGACGACGTCGGCTCCGTCCGCGACGCGCCCACGGAGCTGGGGAAGATCGAGTTCCCGAACCTCCGGGTCACGATCTTGGAGGACGACGCGGGGCCGTGGGGCGACTGGGCGGAGGACTTCCTCGTCAAGGGCAACAACGACGACTCGCACGAGAAGCGCGGCGCGATCGTCTTCCTGACGCCGAACCGGCAGGTCGAGCTCGCACGGATCGGCCTGCTCAACGTCGGCATCTTCGCGTTTCGGCGCGCAGCGGCGCCGGCGGGAAACCAGGTCTCGCACGTCGTCGCGGATCTCTACTGCGAGCAGATGGAGTTCCTGGTCGCGAAGCGGGCCCTCGAGCAGGTGCCCGCTCCGCCGCCGCGCCTCACGCGCGTTCGCTAACGGCGGGCGAGCCGACGGCCGCTCTGCGTCTCGGGCGCGGTGTAGTTGAGCTGGTAGTGGTGGTAGAGGGCGGATTCGTCCCCCTGTGAGAGCTCGCCGCCCTGCAGCGCGATGTTGGGAGCACTGCTGACCTGCTCCTTGGTCACCGGAACCTGCAGGTTGTCCGGGCCGATGATGATTCCGGCCAGCGGGACGAAGGTCAGGTGGCGTCCGATGAAGCCTTCCTTCACCGTGCCGAACTGCGGCTCGTCGGTCTCGACGTCGAAGTAGACCTCCTCGAGCTTGCCGATCCGCTCGCCCGCGCTGTCGACGAGGTCCCTGCCCCGCCACTCGGCGATCTCTCGGTGCATGACCGCCGGCTCGGCGGCCGCGCCCTCTGCATCGGCCGGCTGCTCCGGCGCGATCGTCGTCACCTCGTCGGACTCGTTGGTGTCGATGGTGTCGGCGGTATGCGTTTCCATGACGTGCTCCATTCTTCGCGGTGGACGGGAGTGGGGATGTTGGTGCGCGCTGGCCTTCCTCGAGGCGGGAACGGCTCGAAGCGACCAGCCGAGCTCCCTCATGCGCGGCGTACGACGAAGACGAGCGCGGCGATGATGAGGGCGAGGATCAGAAACGCGACGATCCCGCTGACTCCGAAGATCGAGAAAGCAACCATGTTCTCCGCCTTTCTGGGGCTGGGTCAGTGCTCGGATCAGGCCGTCGAACGCCTGCCGAGAACGGCGACGATCAGCGCGATGATCAACAACACGAACAGGAACTTGGAGAGGAAGATGCCTCCCCCGATCGCAAACAGCAGGAGCAAGAGCACGATCAACCAGATCATTTCGGTGCCTCCAGGAATTTGGCGGGTGTCTAGCGCTCGGACCCGCTCGCGACGGTCGTGTTGCCGGCGCCGAAGCCGCCCCAACTCGACCAGAAGAACAACGAGACGACGAAGCCGATGACGCCGACGATCAAGAGGATCACGCCGACCGTGTTCACGTTCAGTCCGGAGACCGTTGCGCTGACGGCCCAGATCAACACTGCGCCGGCTGCGGCGACGAGCAAGCTGACGGTGATACCCATTGTTTCCTCCCGGTATTAGGGCCTGAGGGCCGACCAGGTGACTCGGGTCGGCGACAACCAGCTCCAACCCGCGACGATCTGTGGGAGGAATTTCGCCGGGACACATTGCGTGAGACCCGGCGAGCGCTCCGCGGCGCCGATGACTTCGGCACCGCCACACTGAAGGCTAGCACTTCGTGGGGCCCAGTCATACGACCAGGCCCCACGAACGCGATGCGTCAGCCGCCCTTAGTGGCCGGGCTGGCCGTGGCCGTGGTGCTGGCCATGGTCGTTGTTGTTGCCGTTGTTGCCGTTGTTCTTGTCGTTCTTGCCGTGGTGCTTGTTCTTGCCGTTGTCCTGGCTGTGACCGGCCGACGACTTCAACGACACGCCGTCGACGAGGAAGCCGTTGCCGAGCGTGGCCGGCGACGCGTCAGGCGCGCTGCCGCCCTCACGGAACAGCAGCTTGGAGGTCGTCGGGACCAGGTTGCCGCTTCCGGCGGCTTCCGGGTCGTAGCGGTAGTAGTTCTCCCACGTCGTGCCGGTGATCATCTTCTTGCCGTCGATGAACACCTTGACGACGTCGTTACCCGGCCCGCTCTTGAAGTCGATCGCGAACCGGATCGAATGCGCCTTCGCGCGGCTGAGCGTGGCGATGTCAGTCTCGTTGAAGGTCGCCACGGTGCCGACCGGGCCGTTGTCGGTCACGTCGTCGAAGAAGACGTGAACGCCGTCGAGCTGGTCCTCGAAGCGCAGGTAGCTCATCCGGCCGCCGGACCCGTTGTCGGGGCTCACCGACGTGAACAGGCCGGGCTGCACGGTGGACTGCGTCGTGCCGATCTTGAACCGCGCGCTGAAATGCGCGGCCGCAGAACCTTCGCCGGTCGGGGTCGCGAGACCCGGCGAGAACGTCTGGTCGCCGAAGCTTCCGCTGACGACGGCGTTCGACAACCGGAGCGCCTGCGTGCCGAAGCCGTACCCGGAGGCGGCCGGGAAGGTGGCGACGCTCGCCACGGCCACGTCGTAGCCGCCGGTCTTCGTCCAGCCCTGCTGGCCGTTGATGTCACCGAGGACGTAGCCCTGCTTCGGCTCGAACGTGATCGCGCCGACCTTGTCGGCCTTCGGTCCGCCGGCGAACGCCGAGCCGACGGCGGCCAGTCCGACGACCAAACCTGTCAAGAGGAGGATCCGCTTCAGCGTCCCTCCGGTGAGCGACCGCGTGCGTCCTGCATCGGTCTTGCTCCGATTGATCTCGTGCATTGGTGAACTCCCAACTACTTCGTTCAGGACAGACAACCCGAACAGGCGGCCTGATCCAGCAGGGCAAGGGTGCAGTGGAAGAGAAGTCGTGACTCTCCGCGGCACAACGCCAAGCCCGCGTGCGGAGCCACCCTAGCTGCGATCGGTGCGCGCCGTCTCGCGACTGCGTGTTCGGTGACGGAACGTCGCCGCGGTCGCCACTCCCAGCAGCCAGCCCAGCACGGTGGCGGCGAGGATGATCCAGACGAGCGACGCGTTCGTCGAGCCGAACACCCAGTCGAGCTTTGCGGCGCCGGTGTTGCGTGAGATCAGGACGACGAGAACCGCGATCACCCCGACGATCAGGACGGTCGAGGCGTACATCCGCGCCCTGCGTCCATGTCGGAGGTATCGCTCCCCGCGCGACTCCGGTAGCGGCGGCGACGCTTCCGGGCTCGGTTCATGCAATGACGACGGAGCGTGAGGAGAGCTCATGTCCGCTCCTTCCGGAGGACCGGTGGGGGTGTGCCTGCGGCCGTGGGGACGGCCGCAGGCACTGGGGGGAGACTTGGCTGCTAGGGCCGGATCCCGACCTGTACCAGGCGCCGCGTCGACACGCCGGCAAGCAGATCGTCGCCAGGCTTCCGGGCGCGCACGAAGAGCACGAGAGCGCCCCCGCGGTTCAGCGGCATCGACGAGGTCGGATGCATGGTGATGCTCGCCCAACCGGTGATGTCGGTGGTCGCCTCGGATGCGTTCGTGGTCCAGCTGTAGGGCAGGCCGATGGCATAGACCAGCGCGCCCTGGATCGAGAAGCCGCGCGTGTCCGAGACGTGGAAGCGTGCGACGAAGGCGCCGCGCGAGCGCAGCGGATTCGGGGTGAAGTGCAGGTTGTCGATGGTCAGGCGATTCGGGAGCGAGACCTGCGTGATCGAGATCGCTTTGCCACCGCTGGTCGCCTTTGCGGGAGCGATCAGCGGCGTCTCTGTGGTGGTCGCGAGCGTCGAGCCGTTGCTGTTGGCCGCGGTCACCTTGACTCGCAGCGTGTTGCCGACGTCCGCGGTGACCGCCTTGTAGGTCGTGGCGGACGCGCCCGTAAGATCGACGCAGCCACCGCCGGTGGCGTCACACCGCTGCCACTGATACGTGTAGCTCGGGGCCGGCGAACCGGACCAGCCGCCGTGGTCGACGGTCAACGTGCTGTCCTCCTTGAACGTTCCCGAGATCGTCGGAGGTGACGTGTCGACGGGCGCGGTGCCGGTCGCCTTGACGACATCGGTCGGGCGGGATGTAGCCGACCCCGATCCGGCGCTGTTCGTCGCGGTGACGGCAACCTTCAGCCGCTGGCCGACGTCTGCGCTCGTCACGGTGTAGCGGGTGCCGGTTGCGCCGCCGGCGATCGGCAGGCAGCCGCCGCCGCTCGAGTCGCACCGCTGCCACTGGTAGGTGTAGGCGGTCGGCGCGTGGGCCCAGCCGCCTCTGGACGCAACGAGGGTGGAGCCGTCGCGGGCGGCGCCCGAGATCGACGGGAGCGACGTGTTCTGCGGCGCGGTTGCGCGTCCCACCGCCAGTGCGACCGCAGTGAGCGTGAGTGCCGCGGTCGCGGCGCCCGCTATGACGAAGACCTTGCGTGGAATGGCGTGCATGATGGTCTCCTAGATTGCAACCAGGGTTGATGGACCGCGGATCGCTTCCGCCGCTCGTTCGAGCTGAGCGACGTCGCTGGAGGCGCGGAACAGAAAGCTGCGGCCGTCGTAGACGACGCTGGCCCACGGCAAGCGGGCGGCTTCCAGCCAGCGACGGAGAATGGTCAGAAGCTGATCGACCCAACCCTCCCCTGTCGTCGGCGGCTGTAGCCGGACAATCCACACGAATCCCGGCGCGATCTCGGCCGGGAACAACGGGGCGGCGTATTCGAGCAGCAGATCCGTCGAGTGACGGTCTGGAGCGAAGATCTCGACCGTCTTGACGCTCGCCCCGTGAGGAGCGCGTCTGCGCGTCCCACCTCGGCGGAACGGCGATGCGGGTGCTGCGATCATGTCTACTCCGGTGGTCGAGGCGTCATCGCCGACCACGCTGAATCGGGCCGGCCGAAACAACTCCAACCCGACACCGTCTGTGGGAGGACATTTCGCCGGGCCACAATGCGTGAGACCCGGCGAGCGATCCGCAGCGCCGGGGATTACGGCGCCGCCATCACCAAACGTATCACCTTCGCGCCCAATGTTCTCCGGATTCCGAGCTACAATTTGAGACATCGAGGCCAGCGTTCCCATGCCCGAGAACACCCCCCAGCACTTGCGGGTCCTGATCGCCAACGAGCGGCGCGACAGACTTGAGCTGCTCGCCAAGGTCGTGATCGGGCTCGGTCACGACGTGATCGCCCGCGAGATCTACGTCAGGGAAGTCGGACCGGTCACGGCGAGAGAGCATCCCGACGTCGCTCTGGTCGGGCTCGGGTCGAGCTCGGACCATGCGCTCGAGCTGATCTCCGAGATCGTCCGCGAGGCCTCGTGCCCGGTGATCGCGATCCTCCACGCCGACGATCCCGAGTACGTCCACGAGGCCGCAAAACGCGGAGTCTTCGCCTACATCATCGACGGCACGCCCGCGGAGCTCCAGAGCGCGATCGACATCACGCTCCAGCGCTTCAGCGAGTACCAGAACCTCCAGGGAGCGTTCGGACGCCGCGCCTTGATCGAGCAGGCAAAGGGCATCCTCATGGCCCGCTACGCGATCAACGCCGACGCCGCCTTCGAGAAGCTCCGCGACCACTCCCAGCACAACGGCCACAAGCTCAGCGACGTCGCCGCCGCTATCGTCGAGAGCCACGTCCTGCTCCTCCCCCCGCCGCAGCCTGGAGCCGAAAACCTGCTCTCCTGAGCAAACCGTGATAGACTTTGGTAGTGCGGCCCCTCAAATGCTCGGGGCCTGCGTAGCACCCTGCGGTACCTCATTGATCAGGTCCGCGATGGGTCCGTCCTCAGCAGCGTAGGTCGGAGCTACTCGACCGACCGACCGTCCTGGCCGGCGTCGAGGGAGGAAAGGACCGAAGATGAAGCTCTCCGAGAACGCGCGGGCGACACGCTCGCGCTCCAGCACAACGACGGCGGTCGGGCTGGCCCTGCTCGCGCTGTTCTTCGCGCTGACGCTCGCGAGCAGCGCCGGAGGAGCGACGACAACAACGGTGCCGCTCGGAACCGCAGACGGTTTCGCAGTTCTCGCCGGCACCCCGAACGTCACCGACGTCCCAACGTCCGCGATCACCGGAGACGTGGGGCTGAGCCCCGCGCCCGGCTCGGGTATCACCGGACTGACGTGCGCCGAGGTCACCGGCACGATCTATGCGACGGATGCGACCGGGCTGCCTTGCTTCGTGGTCAACCCCGGCCTGCTCACGACGGCGAAGAGTGACGTGACCACCGCTTATCTCGATGCCGCTGGGCGGACACCAGACACCACGTTCGTGGGCGGCGACAACCAGCTCGGCGGCCAGACCCTGGTCCCCGGCGTCTACAGCTTCGGCCATGCAACAACCGCCAACCTGATCGGCAACCTGACGCTCAGCGGAGACTCCAGCTCCGTCTGGATCTTCCAGGCCTCGTCTGACCTCGTCACCGCCAGCTCCAGCACGGTGACCCTCACCGGAGGCGCACGGGCCTGCAACGTCTTCTGGCAGGTGAGCAGCTCCGCGACGCTCAACACCAGCTCCACGATCCAGGGAACCATCCTCGCGTTGACCAGCATCACGGTCGCGCACGGCGCAACCGTCGACGGCCGCCTGCTGGCGCGAAACGGCAAGGTCACGCTGGACACCAACACGATCACCCGGCCGGGCTGCGCGCCGATCCCTGATCGCCAGCTCTACTGCGACCCGTCCGGCAAGGCGTACGACCTGGTCACGGGCGAGGACAAGGTGGCGCCCTACAACACGCTCGGACTCGTCCCGGCCTACCTCGATCCCGTGACGGGCTCGGCGTCGTGCAACTTCCCGGCGACGGCGACGACGCCCACCTCCACGACGCCCACTCCAACGACACCCACTCCAACGACACCCACCCCAACGACGCCGAAACCGACACCGACGGCGCCGGCTAAGCCGCCGGCCGTGCCGAAGCCGGCGACCGGCGCGACGAAGAGCGTCAAGGGGGTCAAGGCGGCCTCGTCCCCGAGCGCGGCCACGAGCGCCTTCGGCCTCACCGGTTGAACGGAGATTCACGGATCGCGAGCGGGCGCCCTCGGCGCCCGCTCGCTCCGCTCTTCGCGTCCCTCGCGCTCGTCGCGCTGACCTCGACGGGCGCGGCGTCGGCGGGAAGGGCGACCGTGGCCGTGCGGCCGACCCAGCAGCTCGTCGCGCTGCTCCGCCCGCACGAAGCGCGCTCGGGGCCTGCCCTCCGAACCGTGCCGCTCGCTCTCGTGCCGGCGACGACACCGATCACGGGAGAGCGGACCACGCTTCCGGTGCTCAGGGTGAAACGCCGATGGCTCGAGGTGCGGCTCCCCGGACGGCCGAACGGACACACAGGCTGGATCCGCAGAGTCGCGACCGCCCGTTCCGTCACCCACTGGCACCTCGTCGTCACCCCCGCCCGCAGGCAGGTGGCCGTCTACCGCGACGGTCGCCGCATGCGGGTCTTCAGCGCGGTCGTCGGCAAGCCCTCCACCCCGACGCCGACCGGCCAGTTCTTCGTCGAGGAGGCGATCGCGTTGCGGTCCACCGACGTCGGCGCGCCGTTCGCGCTCGCATTGAGCGCGCGCTCCAACGTCCTGCAGGAGTTCGCCGGCGGTCCAGGGCAGATCGCCCTCCACGGACTGTCGAACGTCGGCGGCGTCCTCGGCACAGCCGTCTCCCACGGCTGCGTGCGACTCGCGGACACGACGATGCGCTGGCTGGCCGCCCGCATCGGTCCCGGCGTACCGGTCACGATCGGACGCTGAGCGACCCGGGCGTCGGTGCTAGGCTTTCGGTTGCCGCACCCCAGCGATTGGTGCAGCGACTCACCGCGCGAGGCGTAGCACGAGGCTTCGCGAAGATGTCCGCCCCCAGCAAAGCGGGTTGGAGCAGCAGTTGGCCGACCGCACGTCAGGTCGGCGTCGATGCTTCAAGGCCCGGGAGGACACCGTGGTGGAGATTCGCGTTGCCGTTGCAGACGCCTCGCGTGCGCACGCGCTCATGCACCGCCTGGCGGGGCTGTTCGATCGGCCGTCAGTCTCGTTCGACGGAGAACGCAGTGAGGTCCGCGTTCGTTCGGAGTGGGGGTCGCGGGCTGTTGTGCACGTGATCTCGACGGTCGAGTCGTGGCTCGCGATGGACGGCGTCGACTCGGCCACGCTGACGATCGGAGACCGCTCCTACACGATGGTCGGCGCGACGGCGGACGCTCCGAGCGGGCAAGCGGCGTGATCCTGCAACCCGAAGGAGGCACCTCATGAAGGCTCTCGTCTATCACGGTCCCGGCCTGCGGAGCTGGGACGAGGTTCCCGACCCGAAGCTGCAGGCGGACGGCGACGTGATCGTGAAGATCACCTCGTCGACGATCTGCGGCACCGACCTGCACATCCTGAAGGGCGACGTGCCCGAGACGACCCCGGGCACCATCCTCGGTCACGAGGGTGTCGGCATCGTCGTCGAGAAGGGGTCCGGCGTGACGACGGTCGACGTCGGCGACCGCGTTCTCCTGTCGTGCATCACCTCGTGCGCGCGCTGCCGCTTCTGCAAGGAGGGCCGCTACGGCCTCTGCATCGGCGGTGGAGGCTGGATCCTCGGCCACACCATCGACGGGCTGCAGGCCGAGTACGCCCGCATCCCGTTCGCCGACACGTCCGTCTACAAGGTCCCGGAGGCGCTGACCGACGAGCAGGTGCTGTTCGTCGCCGACATCCTCCCCACCGCCTACGAGGTCGGCGTCATCGCCGGCGACGTGCAGCCGGGCGACACCGTCGCCATCGTCGGCGCCGGTCCGATCGGCCTCGCGGCGATCATGACCGCCAAGCTGCTGACCCCCGGAAGAATCGTCGCGATCGACCTCGCCGACAGCCGACTCGCCAAGGCACTCGAGTTCGGCGCGGACACCACCATCAACAACGGCAACGAGGACCCCGTCGCGAAAGTGATGGAGCTGACCGACGGGCTCGGCGCCGACGTCGCCATCGAGGCCGTCGGCATGCCCGCGACGTTCGAGCTCTGCACCGAGCTGATCCGCCCCGGCGGGCGGGTCGCGAACGTCGGCGTCCACGGACACCCGGCGACGCTTCACCTCGAGACGCTGTGGATCCGCGACGTCACGATCACCATGGCCCTCGTCGACACGAACACGACGCCGCGCCTGCTGAAGCTGATCGCGGACGGCCGGCTCGACCCGCTCCCGTTCGCCACCCACCACTATCCGCTCGAGGACACGATGACCGGGTACGACACCTTCGGCGCGGCGGCCGACACCGATGCGCTGAAGATCGTCCTCGAGGCGGCGCCGACGATCCTCGAAGGCCCGAAGCCGGAGGCGCTGGCCACGGTCGCATGAGAAACGGCTTCCGCTGAGAAGTCTGATCGACACGCTCGGCAGGGACACGCCGCTGAATCGACCGGCCGCGACGGCGGTGGTCGTCGTCGGCGTGTTCCTGCTGGCCTGGATCGTCAACCGGGTCGCGGCGCGCCTTGCGGTCTTCTTCGTCGACCGCAGCGACCGCCGGCGGGGAGCCGGTGCGAGCTTCGACACCGACCGGATCGCAGGCCTCCGCCAGCGCGAGACGGCCGTCTCCCTGATCCAGACGACGGTGCGCTACGTCGCGTTCACCCTGGCATTCGTACTTGCGATCGTCGCGCTCTCGGGAGCGCAGCGGGTGCAGACGCTCGTCGGCGCGTCCTTCCTGGCGATCGTGATCGCGTTCGCCGCGCAGCGGTTCCTCACAGACGTGATCGCCGGCCTGCTCATGTTCTTCGAGCACTGGTTCCAGATCGGGGACACCGTCGCCATCGACGCGCTGCACGTGCAAGGGGTGGTCGAGTCGGTGTCCCTGCGCTCGCTCACGATCCGCAGCATCACCGGCGAGATCCTCCACGTCACGAACTCGCAGGTGAACGCGCTGCGCGTGATCCCGCGCGGCTACCGCGAGGTCGAGATCGAGTTCTTCACGACCGAGCTCGAGCCGGGACGCGAGCTCGTCGGGCAGGTCGCGCGAATCGTCCCGGTCGGGCCGACGCGGTTCGTCCGCCGCCCTTCGCTGACGGACACGGAGACGCTCGACGACGACCTGCACCGGATCACCGCCCACGGTGCGGTCGCCGTCGGCCGCGAGTGGCTCGCGCAGGACTTCCTGCCGACGCTGATCAGGGAACGCGCCGCTCCCGATCTGCTCGTGCACGGCCCGATCGTCACGTTCGTCGACGAACAGGCATCGCGAAGCTTCGCCCGTGCGCTGGTGACCGGCCCGAGCCGCACACCGAAGCACATCCCCCGCGCGGTCGCCGCCGGCGCGCGCTCCGACAACGTGTAACGCCGGTCATCGGCGCCGCGTCAGCGGTCGAGCGGCTCGCCGGCAAGCCACCGCGCGCCGCTCGCGTACAGCGCGTCGACCTCCGGGCCGACGAGTCCCGGCATGTCCGGCTTCACCGTGAAGCCCTGCTGCTCCTGCAGGTACGCGAGATGCCGGTACCCGACCGGGAAGCGTTCCAGCGCGGCGCGGTCAAGCTCGAGTCGCGCCGCCGGATCGACGACCGCGATGCGGTCCTGCTCGTAGATCGGCTGGCGGAGCAAGAGTCCCCAGCGGCCGTCGCGCCGCTCGAGGAAGTCGTAGAAGCGTCCCGTGCAGACGACGTCGCACTCGATCCCGTGCACCGGGGCGCGCTGCGTGATCGTCATCTTCGTCTGCGACACGGCGCGGTCGCCGGCGACGTCGACCGACGACCCGCCGAGGAAGTGCAGGATGCGCACGCCGCGCTCGAACCCTTCGCGGCTGACGCGGATGAAGTCGTCCGCCGGCCCCTGGAACCACGTCGCCATCATCCGGCCGTCGTCGTGCCAGACCGTGCGAAACCGCTCCCAGTCCCCGGCATCGCGCCACACGACCCAGTTCTCGACCAGCTCGCGGATCGCCGCTGTGTCTCCGCCGGATGCCACGTGTGAAGTTTCCACCATCGCGACGA
>Ga0265338_10001712_pt1 | contig 34790 bp, 21 predicted proteins | sample 42126metaG_FD_193579 | JGI IMG/M metagenome (GOLD analysis project Ga0265338, IMG submission 193579) | Rhizosphere microbial communities from Carex aquatilis grown in University of Washington, Seatle, WA, United States - 4-21-26 metaG | ecosystem: Host-associated > Plants > Roots > Rhizosphere...
GCGATATAATTAAAAAGCAAACATGAAAACCGGCCAATACGTCCGTGAACACCCTCATCAACAATCCCGAACCCATTCCACCGCCTGGCTTGCCGCACTTTTGGTTGCGGCCGGCGGGAGCGTTAACGCGGATACAACCCAAACCAACACCCCTGCCGTGACCGCCGAAAAACCAGCGCCGCTTCCGTTGCACCAGATTGAAGGCAACGGCGGCATCTTCTCCACGCTGTCGGCCTACATTGTCAATCCGCCGCGCAACGGCGAACCCATCGGCCGGCCCGCCGTCGGCTTTTCCTACGTCGACCTCGGCCATGGCCAGGACCTGGAGGCGCTGACCCTGACGGAATCCCCGTTGAGCCGGCTTGAGCTGGGTTATGGTTACAACAACTTCAACCTGGGCAATCTGCCGCTGGACGTTTCCCGGGCGACCGGCGGAGGGCTCATCCTGAGCGAAACGTCGGTTGAGCTGCACAACTTCAACGCGCGGGTGCAAATCCTGAAGGAAGGCGAGTTCGACCAGAAATGGATCCCGGCGCTGACCTTCGGCGCGCATTACAAATACAATGCCACCTACAACGACGTGAACCGCGAGCTCACGACTTCGGGGGCGCCGTTTCCCGACGGCGCCTTGAAGGCCATCGGCGTCAGCCAGAATGACGGGGTGGACTTCACGCTGTATGCCTCGAAGCTGTTCACCCAGCTGCCGCGGCCGGTGCTGGTGGAACTGGGCGGCCGCGCGACCGAGGGCGTCTGGAACGGACTGCTCGGCTTCACGGACCGATACCAGTTCCTGTTCGAAGGCAACGTGGTCGTGTTTGTGACCGATTCCATTGCGCTGGCGGCGGAATACCGGCAGCAAAACACCGATTACAATTACTCGGCCATTCCCAGCCTGATCGGCAAGGCGGGCGACTGGTGGACGATTGACGCCGCCTACGTGGTCAACAAACATATGACGCTGGCCGTGGGTTACGGGCATTTCGGCACCGTATTGAACAACGAAGCCAACGGCGTCTGGGGTGTCACCACCAAATGGGAATTCTGAGCCAAAACCGTTCGGGCTGGAGGTCCGGCCGCGGCGCCCGCTTTTGCGGCGTCGTGGTTCCTCCGCACGCACCGCGCCAGCCGCTGCCGGTCGGCGTCCAGCCCGACACAACCAAAACAAATTGTCCTGAATAAAAAATCATGAGCATTCCATCCAAAGGCTTGAGCACCCTGGCCCTGCACGCCGGCCAGGTGCCCGATCCCACCACCGGCTCCCGCGCGGTGCCGATCTACCAGACGACGTCCTACGTCTTCAAAAACACCGATCACGCGGCGAATCTTTTTGCGCTGAAGGAATTCGGCAACATCTACACCCGCATCATGAACCCCACCACCGATGTCTTCGAGCAGCGCATCGCCGCGCTGGAAGGCGGCACCGGGGCGCTGGGCGTGGCCTCCGGTTCGGCGGCCATCACTTACGCTTTGCTGGCCATCACCCGGCTGGGCGATGAGATCGTAGCGGGCAACAACCTCTACGGCGGCACCTACCAGCTCTTCCATTACACCCTGCCCAAGCTGGGCCGCACGGCGAAGTTCGTGAACTCCCGCGATCCGGAGGCCTTCCGCAAGGCCATCACCCCCAAAACCCGCGCCTTGTACATCGAAACCGTCGGCAACCCGAAGCTCGACGTGCCGGATTTTGAGGCGATCGCCAAAATCGCGCACGAGGCCGGCCTCCCGCTCGTGGTGGATAACACGGTCGGCGCCGGCCTGGTGCGACCCATTGATCATGGCGCGGACATTGTGGTGGCTTCCGCCACGAAATACATCGGCGGCCACGGCACCTCCATTGGCGGGGTCATCGTGGACTCCGGCAAATTCAGGTGGAATAACGGGAAGTTCCCGGAATTCACCGAGCCCGATCCGAGCTATCACGGCTTGGTATATTGGGATGCTTTGAGCAATGTGCCCGGCCTGGGCAACGTGGCCTTCATCCTCAAGGTGCGCGTGACGCTGCTGCGCGACATCGGCGCGGCGCTCAGTCCGTTCAACTCGTTCCTGTTTTTGCAGGGACTGGAAACCCTGCCGCTGCGCCAGCGCCAGCATTCGGCCAATGCGCTGGAAATCGCGCATTGGCTCAAAACACATCCGTTGGTGAGCTGGGTGACGTATCCCGGTTTGCCGGATGATCCCAGTTACAAACTCGCTGCGAAGTATCTCAAGCTCGGGTTCGGCGGCCTGGTCGGCTTCGGCGTCAAGGGCGGTCTGGAGGCGGGCAAGCGGTTCATCAATTCGGTGAAACTGCTTTCGCACCTTGCCAACATCGGCGACGCCAAATCGCTGGTGATTCATCCGGCCTCAACCACGCACTCGCAGCTGACGCTGGCCGAATTGGAGGAAACCGGCGCCATGCCGGACTACGTCCGCCTTTCCGTCGGGCTGGAGGACGTGGAGGACATCAAAGCCGATATTGACCAGGCGTTGCGGGCAGCCGCAAAGTGAAATGCAAATGGCCGCGTTACCAACCAACCTTGACCAGGGCGACCTGCAGGATCAGAAGCTTGCGGATTATCAGTCGCCTTTGGGGGTGACCCGGACGAAAACGGTCACGCTGCCGGGGATACGGACCCAGTCGGGATTCACGTTTGCGCAGGTGGACGTGACCTATCAGACGCTGGGAACGTTGTCCCCGGCGCGTGACAACGCTGTGCTGGTCTGTCACGCGTTGACCGGGAGCGCCCAGATGGCCGGGCTGGACCCGGAAACCGGGCGTCCGGGCTGGTGGGATTATCATGTCGGTCCCGGCAAGGCGATTGACACGGACAGGTTTTTCGTGATTTGCGCCAATGTGCTGGGCGGTTGCTGCGGCACGACCGGCCCGGCGTCGCGGCAGCCCGAAACCGGCCGGCCCTACGGCATGGCTTTTCCGCCGGTGACCGTCCGCGACATGGTGGCCGTGCAACTGAAACTGCTGGATCACCTTGGCATTCCACGGCTATTCGCCGTCATCGGCGGTTCGATGGGCGGGATGCAGGCCCTGGCTCTGGCGGTGGATCACCCGGAACGCGTCCGCGTCTGCGTTCCCATTGCCACCTGCACGTCGCATACGGCGATGCAGATTGCCTTCAACAAAATCGGGCGGCGCGCCATTCTGAATGATCCGGACTGGAATGGCGGCAATTATTCCGCGGCCCGGCGTCCGGTGCACGGGCTGGCCGTGGCGCGGATGGTCGGGCATGTCACCTACCTGAGCGAATTTGCCATGACCCGGAAGTTCGGGCGGGAGCGGCAGGCGGACCCCGAAGGGAACGGAGAAGAGGCTGCGCCGTTCTCGATCGAAAGCTATTTGCGTCACCAGGGGGAGAGCTTTGTCAAACGGTTTGACCCCAATTCCTATCTCTACCTTACGCGGGCGATCGACCAGTTCGACCTGTTTGAACCGGGGCCGGTGGCGGAGGTGCTGCGCCCGGTGCGCTCCCGCTTCCTGGTCATCTCGTTCGCGTCCGACTGGCTCTATCCGCCGGCGCAATCGCGCGAACTCGTCCGCCATCTCAAGCGTGCCAATGTTCCAGTGACCTATATCAATCTGGAGACCGAATACGGCCACGATTCCTTTCTGATTGAGAATCCCGCTTTTGCCAGTGTCGTGCATCATTATCTGGGAAACGAGCACCACCATCCGCAACCTTGAAGCATGCACCCCGGCATTTATCAGACCGTCCTGCGCTGGATTCCCGAAAAATCCCGCGTGCTCGATTTGGGGACCGGCGACGGCGCCTTTCTTGAACGCCTGATCCAGACCCGGCAGGTGGTGGGCGAGGGGGTGGAAAAGGACGCCGCCCTGGTGGCGCGCTGCGTCGAACGGGGACTGGTCGTGCATCAGGGCGACATCGCGGACGGCCTGGATCAATACGGCGACCAGACCTTCGACTTTGTGTTGCTGCTCGGCACCTTTCAAGAACTGGTTGCGCCGGCGGAAATCCTCCGCGAAGCCTTTCGCGTCGGCCGCCAGGTGATCATTGCCTTCACCAATTTCGCCCATCTTCGCGTGCGGCTGCAGATCCTGTTTCAAGGGCGCACCCCGGTGACCCGCTCGCTGCCGCAGCCGTGGCACCGCACCCGGAACCTGCATTTCCTTTCCCTGCTGGACTTCCGGGAATTCCTCAGACATCTCGGCGTCCGCGAAGCCGGCGGCGCGTTTTTTAATGCTCGCGGCGAGGTCCGGTTCCTGCCCAACCTGCGCGCGGAGGAGGCGGTCAGCCGGCTGCAAGCCGATCCTCTTTCCCGCGGTTCCGTCCCGGCGGAACCCGGAAAAAAAGTAAACGAACCCGGTCAAATCCAAACCACCTGAAACCTATGTCCCGCATCTACAATGACATCACGGAAACCATCGGCAACACTCCGCTCGTGCGGCTGAACCGCACGGCGAAAAATCACGGCGCCGTCGCCGATGTGCTGCTCAAGCTCGAATTCTTCAACCCGCTCTCCAGCGTCAAGGACCGCATTGGCATCGCCCTGATTGACGCCGGCCTGAAGGCGGGAAAAATCAACCCGGATACGGTCATTATCGAGCCGACCAGCGGGAACACCGGCATCGCGCTCGCGTTTGTCGCGGCGGCGAAGGGATTGAAGCTGATCCTGACGATGCCGGAAACGATGAGCCTGGAGCGGCGGAAATTGTTGAAAATCCTTGGCGCGAAGCTGGTGCTCACCGAAGGCGCCAAGGGGATGAAAGGCGCCATTGCCAAGGCGGAGGAATTGGCGGCACAAATTCCCAACAGCTTCATCCCCCAGCAGTTCTCCAATCCGGCCAACCCGGAAATCCATCGCAAAACCACCGCCGAGGAAATCTGGCGCGACACGGATGGCAAGGTGGATTTCATCGTGGCCGGCGTGGGCACCGGCGGCACCATCACCGGCGTGGCCGAGGTGATCAAGCAGCGCAAGCCATCGTTCAAGGCAATCGCCGTCGAGCCGGCCAAGTCGCCGGTGATTTCCGGCGGCGCGCCCGGCCCGCACAAGCTGCAGGGCATCGGCGCGGGCTTCATTCCGGCGAATTTGAACATCAAGATCGTGGACGAAACCATCAAGGTGAACGAAGAGGATTCCGGCCCGATTTCCAAGGAGGTCAACCGGCTCGACGGCATTCCGGTGGGCATCTCGAGCGGCGCGGCCATCTGGGCGGCGCTGCAGGTGGCCAAGCGGCCGGAAAACAACGGCAAAACCATCGTGGCCATCGTGCCGTCGTCGGCCGAGCGTTATCTCTCCGCCTGGCTGTTTGCCGACGTGGATGTCAATTCGGACAGCATCGCCGACCTGATTCCGGCCGTTGCCTAAAGATTGTCTTTCGCTGTTTGTTAACCACGGTAATATCATGGGCAGATAATTGGCATGGCGAGAAAAACCACCAGCGTGTTGCCCGGGTTCAAATTGACGCTCGGCTACACGCTGCTCTATCTCAGTCTCATCGTCCTGATACCGCTGGCGGCGACGTTCTGGAAGACGAGCGCGCTGACGTGGGGCCAGTTCTGGCACACGGTCACTGCGCCGCGCGTGATGGCGTCGTATCGCCTGAGCTTTGGCGCCTCGTTTCTGGCGGCGCTGATCAACCTGTTCTTCGGGCTGATCGTCGCCTGGGTGCTGGTGCGCTACCAGTTTTGGGGCAAGCGGTTCGTGGACGCGCTAGTGGACCTGCCATTCGCGCTGCCGACGGCGGTGGCGGGCATTGCGCTGACGGCGATCTATGCGCCGAACGGTTGGATCGGACAATGGCTGGCGCCGCTGGGGATCAAGGTCGCCTACACGCCGCTGGGGATTCTGGTGGCGCTCACGTTCATCGGGCTGCCGTTCATTGTCCGCACCGTGCAGCCGGTCTTAGAGGACCTCGATCCCGAATTTGAGGAATCCGCCGCCAGCCTGGGGGCGAACCGCTGGCAGACCTTCTGGCTGGTGACCCTGCCGATGCTGCGGCCGGCGCTGCTTACCGGTTTCACGCTGGCGTTCGCCCGGGCGCTTGGCGAATACGGCTCAGTCGTTTTCATTGCCGGCAACATGCCGATGAAGACCGAGATCACCCCGCTGCTCATCATCACCAAGCTCGAGGAATTTGATTATCCCGGCGCCACGGCCATTGCGGTCGTGATGCTCGTCGTGTCGTTCGTGCTGTTGCTGACCATCAATTTTCTCCAGTGGTGGAGCAGCCGGTATCACCAATCCGTTTGATATGGTTCCCGTTGCCACACTCCATGCCCCGCGCCGCGCCGCCCAGCGCCGCGCCACGGCCGAATCGCCGTGGGTGCGCTGGCTGCTCATCGGCGTGGCGCTGCTGTTTCTCAGCCTGTTTCTGGTCGTGCCGCTCGCATCGGTGTTCGCGGAGGCGTTTGCCAAGGGACTCGGCTTTTATTTTCACTCGTTCGACGATGCGAACACGCTGGCGGCCATCAAATTGACGTTCATCGCGGCGGGCATCGCCGTGCCGTTGAACTGTGTCTTCGGCGTCGCGGCGGCTTGGGCGATTGCGAAATTCGATTTCCGCGGGAAGACCGTGTTGATCACGCTGATCGACCTGCCGTTTTCGGTTTCACCCGTGGTTTCGGGAATGATCTTCGTGCTGCTGTTCGGGGCGCAGGGGCTGGTCGGCCCGTGGTTCATCGAGCACAACATCCAGATCATTTTCGCCGTTCCGGGCATCGTGTTGGCGACGATTTTTGTGACCTTTCCGTTTGTGGCGCGGGAGTTGATTCCGCTCATGCAGGCGCAGGGCCGCACCGAGGAGGAGGCGGCGCGCGTGCTGGGTGCCAGCGGCTGGCAGATGTTCTGGCGGGTGACGGTGCCGAACATTAAATGGGGGCTGCTGTATGGCGTCATCCTCTGCAATGCGCGGGCGATGGGCGAATTCGGAGCCGTGTCGGTCGTGAGCGGCCATATCCGCGGCCGGACAAATACCATTCCGCTGCATGTCGAAATCCTTTATAACGAGTATAATTTCACCGCGGCCTTTGCCGTGGCGTCGCTGCTGACGTTCCTGGCGGTGGTCACGCTGGTGCTGAAAACCTGGGCCGAGCGCAAGAACGCCGCGCTGCGCGGCGCGGAAAACTGAAGAATCGCATGAGTGTCGAAGTCATCAACGTCACTAAAAAGTTCGGCCGGTTCACCGCGCTCGACGGCGTGAGCCTCAAGGTGGAATCGGGCGAGCTGGTCGCGCTGCTCGGCCCGTCCGGCTCGGGCAAGACGACGTTGCTCCGCATCATCGCCGGGCTCGAATTTCCCGACCCCGGCGACTCGCAGGTTTTTTTTTACGGCGAGGATGTGACGGCGATTCCCGCGAGCCAGCGCAAGGCCGGCTTCGCCTTCCAGCATTATGCGTTGTTCCGGCATTTGAACGTCTTTGAAAACATCGCGTTCGGCCTGCGCGTTCGCCCGCGCACGACCCGGCCGCCCGAAGCCGAAATCCGCGAACGCGTGGAAAAGCTGTTGAAGCTGATCCAGCTCGAGCCGCAGGCCAAACGGTTTCCGTCACAACTTTCCGGCGGCCAGCGCCAGCGCGTGTCGCTGGCCCGCGCTCTCGCCGTGGAGCCCAAGGTACTGCTGCTCGACGAGCCGTTTGGGGCGCTCGACGCGAAGGTGCGGAAGGAACTGCGCCGCTGGCTGCGCAACCTGCACGACGAAATCCACATCACTACCCTGTTTGTGACGCACGACCAGGAGGAGGCGCTGGAGGTGGCCGACCGCGTGGCGATCCTCCGCGTCGGGCGGGTCGAGCAGATCGGCACGCCGGAGGAGATCTACGACAATCCCGCCTCGCCGTTCGTTTATGATTTCCTCGGCAACGTGAATTTGTTCAGCGGCCGGGTTCGGGACGGCGCGGTGGTGATCGGTGAAACCAAGATCGACATGCCGGAAACCGCCGGCGAATCCGACTCGGACGCCATCGCCTTTGTGCGGCCGCACGACATTCGGGTCACGCGCGAGCCGGGCGGTCCGGCGACGCTGGCGGCGCGGGTGGTGCGGAGCAACGCCGCCGGCCCGGTGGCCAATCTGGACCTGGTCCGCCTGGACACCGGCGAGCAATTCACGGTGCAATTGAGCAAGGAATTGTTCCAGCAACTGCAGCCGAAACCTGGGGAGCAGGTCTATGTGGAACTGCGGAACGTGAAGGTCTTCTCGGACGATTATTCCATTTGAGTCGGTGCCGCTTCAAATCCGCCCCAAGGTGGGCAACCCGCCGGGGCAGCGGGCCAACTCGAACTTCATTGCGTTCAGCGCCATTTTTTGGCGTCCAGAATGACAAAAAAAGACGAAAGAATTTTGTTTCCATTATGGATTATTAATGTAATCTTAATTCGATTACAAAGGTAATCGTAAGGATCGCGCCATGAAAAAAACACCTCGCATCTCGGAAACCGAGTGGGAAGTCATGAAGGTGGTCTGGTCCCGGGCTTCCTGCTCCGCCGGTGAAATCATCGCCGCCCTGAGACAGACCGATGCCTCATGGCATCCCCGCACCGCCAAGGCCTTTCTCAACCGGCTGGTCAAAAAGAAAGCCCTGGGTTTCAGCAAGGAAGGACGCGCCTACGTCTACCGGCCCCTGGTCCGGCGGGAGGAGTGTGTCGATGCCGCCAGCGAATCGTTTCTGGCGCGGGTTTTCGGCGGGTCGTTGCAGCCCATGCTCGCTCACTTTGTCCAACGGGACAAACTTTCTCCCGATGAAATCCGCGAGTTGCGGCGTCTGCTCAAGAACCCCGATTGACCGCTGTCATGCCCGCCCTCTTTTCCCATCTTCCGGGCCTGCTGAAAATGTCCGGGCAGGCGTCGGTTCTCATTTTGCTGGTGCTGGCGGCGCAGTGGCTGTGCGGGCGCCGCCTGCAACCGCGCTGGCGCTGCGCGCTCTGGCTCCTCGTCCTGCTCCGCCTGGCGTTGCCGTGGACACTTCCATCCCCGGCCAGCCTTTTCAATGTCGTGAAGCTGCCTGCCGCCGCTCAGCCCATCCGTTTGGAAACCGCTCCCGCGCCAATGACGGACGCCCCCGTTTCGACGGCCCCAAAGGTTGCCGCCGCCGGGTCTTCGGCAGGCGTATCCTGGCTGGCGTGGCTGTGGGTGGCGGGTGCTCTCGGTCTGGCGGGCTGCGCCGTGGTCGATCATTACAAGATCCATCGGCGGGTGACGCGGCGGCGGCCTTTGATCGACGGGCCGACGCTCAATTTGCTGGAAGATTGCAAGGCGCTGATGGGTGTCCGCACTCCGGTGACGCTGCTTGAGACCGAGGCAATCCAAAGCCCGGCGCTCTTTGGCTTTGTGCGTCCGCGGCTGCTGTTGCCGGCGGGGCTGGCGTCCAGTTTCACGCGCGAGGAACTGCGTCACGTGTTTCTGCACGAACTGGCGCATATCAAGCGCCACGACGTGCTGGCCGGCTGGGTGATGCTGGGATTGCAGACCCTTCACTGGTTCAATCCGCTGGTGTGGCTGGCTTTTCACCGCCTGCGCGCGGACCGGGAGCTGGCGTGCGACGCGCTGGCGCTCTCGTACGCGCGGCCGGGCGAGAATGAATCCTACGGCCTGACGATAATAAAACTTTTGGAAGGCTTTGGCCAATCCGCCTGGGCGCCCAGCCTGGCCGGAATCCTGGAAAACAAACAACAAATGAAAGAGAGGATCAGTATGATCGCTAAATTCCATAAAACCGACCGCGGCTTGGCGCTGGCTGTTTCCCTGTGCGCCGGCCTGGCGCTGGTGACCTTGACGGACGCGCAGAACGTCGGCAACCCGGCGGCGTCCAATTCCAGCGGCCCACCGCGCATCATCGCCACTTTGCCTGCCGCGGGTGCGACCGACGTTGATCCGGCCATCCAGGAAATTACCGTGACCTTCGACCGCGACATGAAAGGCGGGTTTTCCTGGGTGGGCGGCGGGCCTAACTTCCCGCTGACGACCGACAAACCGAAATGGCGGGACAAACGCACCTGCGCCTTCCCGGTGAAGTTGGAAGCCGCGCACTATTACCGGGTGGGCATCAATTCTCCCCCCTACCGGAATTTCCGCAGTGCCAACGGCGTGCCGGCCACCCCCTCGGCCATTTATTTCACGACCCAGGGCGCAAGTGAGGAGTTGCAAAAGCAGATGGTCCGGGAGGCTGCCGAAGCTCAGACGCCCGAGGCCGGTAGCCAGTGGGATTTGCAGCAAAAGCTGAAAATGGCTGAAGGCGGTAACCGATGGGCTGTCTACGATCTCTGGGATGCGTATCATCGCGGCAACCATGGCGTCCCACCCGACCCGGCCCAGGCGGATAAGTGGCTTGGGGAATTGGTCCAGGACGTGTGGGTGGTGAGATTTGAACCCGTGGATGACTTCGCGCCGACAACCCCGGGGGAGTTTTTGGGAAGAATCGATCAGTATTCCTCGTCTCGTTCTGGGCAGACCAACATCGGATCCGCCAGCTTCTTCAGAACGACCAAGCAGGGCGACAAACTGGTCGGTTCCTTTCTCAGTAATTATCCGGATGAGCTTAAGGCCAGTCTGGCCAAGGTGCCGGGCGTGAAGGTCACGTCCGTCGAACGGATCACCTCGGAACAATTCATCCAATACGAACAGTCACCGCAGGAATCCTTGATTAACCTCAACGAACCTGACGCCTCAAAGGGCGTGTGGGTGGTAAGATTTGAGCCGGTCGATGATTTCGCCCCGAGAACTCCGGCAGATCTCCTGGCCAGGGCAAACCAGTCTTCGGCTTATTCGGGGCGAAACGGAGAGATCGGCTACTTCCGGACGAAAAAGCAAGGCGACAAACTGGCCGGCTCCTTTCTCGCCTATGATCCCGATCAGCTTAAGGCGGCTCTGGCCACAGTGCCGGGTTTGAAGGTCACTTCCGTTGAAAAGCTGACGCAAAAACAACTTCTCGACTACGAAAACTCAGCGCAGGAGTCACTGACGGCTCCAGTCGACAACAGATGGAACTTGCAGGAAAAATTGAAAATGGCCGAAGCCGGCAATCAATGGGCCGTTTACGAGCTCTGGGATGCGTATCATCGTGGCAACCACGGAATCCAACCCGACCCGGGCCAGGCGGACAAATGGCTTGGGGAATTTGTTCAGGACGTGTGGGTGATCAGATTCGAACCCGTGGATGACTTCGCGCCGACAAGCCCGGAAGAGTTTTTGGCAAGATTGCATCATCACGCTTCGACTCATTCAGGACCCACCAACATCGGATTGTCCGGCTTCTTTCGAACTACAAAGCAAGGCGACAAACTGGTTGGATCCTATCTGAGCAATTATCCGGATGAGCTCAAGGCCGCTCTTGCCAAGGTGCCGGGTCTGAAGGTCACCTCCGTTGAGCAGATCACCCCGGAAGGATTCATCCAATATGAACAGTCACCGCAGGAGGCGCTTGGATCGCAATAATGCGGCGCTGCCGCGCGGTCGGTTTCAGGTCGAAGCACACCGACAGCCTGTTGGGCTTTGAGCGAAGGGTGGGGTGGCCGACGGGATTCGAACCCGCAACAACAAGCTCCACAAGCTTGGACTCTACCATTGAGCTACGACCACCAACCGGGGAGACAGCCTAAACTATTGGTTGCGCCAGTCAAGTTTGGGGAAGGAAGGCGTTGTGATTCGACTGGAGCGCAGACGGTTTTTGTCCACAGTGTGCCTGGCGACGAAAAGACCCCGGCAGATTATGTCTCCGTCGCCGACGGCTGCGAACCGGGGATGGGTCGCCCCTGTTCCTGGGGTGAAACCTCGCCTTTTAATGGTTTCCGGCAACCCACCTTAGCACGGTTCTTGCTTTTACTTACGTGAATGAAGGAAATGGAAGAAGGCGATTATGATTTGGTTGAACCGTTTAATTCGGACGGAAGTTCGTTAAGCGGGGTCAGCTCAGAAGTTGCGTTCGCGCTGGGAGTGGAATGGCAGATGTTCCGGCAGCGTCTAAAAACAGGACAGCGGTTCCAGACCCTGTGCCTTGCCATGAATGCAAACCGATTGGTAAAAATGGCCGAACGTCAGCGACGCTTTGTTGAGGACCGGCCCACACCGTGGGCGGGATGGTCGGAGATCTGGGTGGGCGATTACTTGGCTTGAGTTTCCGCCACCAAAACCCAGGTAATGTCTTTGCGGTTGCCGTTTTCCCGGCAATATTCACAGGGGGGAAACACCTGTCCCTCGGGAATGACCCGCTCCACGGAATGACCGCAGTTTCCAATGGCACGGTACACTCCGGATACAATACAAACCTGACCTGTTGTTCGACTCATAGCAACTCATTCCCAATTCTCTTTGCGTATCGTTCTGGCACTTCCCAGTGTTGTGCAAAAAAATGGTTCAATAGTCAAGAGACAATGTCTCATGACCCTGTCCTGATTCGGGACAGCCCTTGAATGAGATCGATCTAGGATCGCAAACTCGATCAAGGGGTTGGACAGACGAAAGCAAGGTTAAAGGGTGATCTGCTCGGCTGAGGCCGTTTCGAAAGTCAGTGTCCACCAGTTTTACACCTGATGCATCCACTCCTTTCAAGCAGGTCCACCATTCTGCCGGGACTTCCTGGCCATAAAACCCGACGTTGGTAGAGATGCCGGATGTGGTTAGCACGCATTCTGAAGTAGAAACCGCTAATATTCGCTAATGACCGCTAATCGAAAAGACTCGGAATGGAAGAGCGTCGGCCAAGTTACGGCTGGAGGTCGCCGCAAGCCTTTGTAATCAGCGCCGATTAGCGGTTCAAAATCGGTTTAGGGGTTAAATCTGCGGCTATGTCCAGTCCGGTTTTCGAACGGCTGTATTCAGTCCGGTTCCGGCGTTGCAAACCGGCCGCGCCCGCCTTAGTATTTTTGGGTTCATGGCGGAATACAAAGTCCAGTTCGAGGTCTTCGAAGGCCCGCTCGATTTGCTCCTTTATCTCATCAAGAAGGAGGAGGTGGACATTTACGAGGTCAACCTCACGCGCCTCGCCACCCAGTTCATCGAATACATCGACCTGATGCGGCAGTTTGACCTGGAGATCGCCGGCGAATTCCTGGTGATGGCGTCGACGCTGATGTACATCAAGAGCCGCGAGCTGCTGCCGGTGGACCAGCAGGTGGTGGTGGAGGGCGAGGAGGAGGGCGAGGATCCGCGGTGGGAACTCATCCGCCAGCTGGTGGAATACAAGAAATTCAAGGACGCCGCCGCGCGCCTGCAGGTGCTCGAGGCGGAACAGGAAAACATTTTTCCGCGGGTGCCGGGCCGGCTGGAATTTGAAACCGCCGCCGCGCCGCCCAAGCGGGACGTTTCCATTTTCGACCTGCTCAACGCCGTCAGCGGCGTGCTGCAACGCTTCAACCAGCGCGAAGCTCCGGGCGAGATTTTCGAGGACAAATGGACGGTCAGCGAAAAGATCGAGAGCATCCTCAAGGTGATTGCCGGGCGCGGCAGCGTGCGCTTCGCCGAATTATTCGAGACCGCCGCCAGCCGGCCCGAGGTCATCTGCACGTTTCTGGCGCTGTTGGAATTGATCCGCCTGCGCCAACTCGTTTGCTCCCAGCCCGAGCCGTTCGCCGAGATCGAAATCCGTCGCGCGGAGATCATCGGAGCGCCGGTCTCCGACCCGGCTCGAAGTGATGCCCCGCCGGCACCCGCCACGGCAACGGCAGTCCCTGAAACGGCCGCAATGCCTGATCCCAATCCGCCATCCGCAATCTCAAATCCGAACCTGGACCCGCATGGAACTTAAATTCATTTTGGAATCGCTCCTGTTCTCCGCGCAAAAGCCGCTGAGCGTGAAGGAACTTCGCGGCGTATTTTCCGCCGCCGCCGAATTGGAGGACGCCGATGCCACGGCCAAATCGCTGGCCAAAACCAAGGAAGCCGACCTGATGGTCGCGCTGGAGCAGCTGGCGCAGGAGCACGAAGCCGCCGCGCGGAGCTATCGCCTCGCCTGCGTTGCCGGCTCCTGGCAATTTGTGTCGCAGCCCGAATATGCCCCGTGGCTCAAGGCGCTCGTCGGGGCGAAGATCCGCCCGACGCGGCTGTCGCAGCCGGCGCTGGAAACGCTGGCCATCATCGCCTATCGCCAGCCCATCACCCGGGCCGAGATGGAGCAGATTCGCGGTGTGAGCGTGGACGGCACGATGCAGACGCTTATGGAACGCGGCCTGGTGGAAGCGGTGGGCCGCGCCGAGGTGATGGGCCGGCCGCAAACCTACGGCACGACCGCGATGTTCCTGGAATATTTTGGCCTGGGCAGCCTGGACGATCTGCCGGCCGCCGACGAGCTCCGCCGCATCGTCGTGGAAAAACCTCCCGGCCCGGTCACCGCCGAACCCGGCCTGGCCACCAATCCGCCGGACCAACTGGCGCTGGAACCGGCTGCGCCGGAACTGGGTGAAGCTCAAAAGCCGGAAACCGGAAGTCAGTAATGAGCGTTGCACAAAATGGCGGTGGAATCACCGCGTGGCCGTGAGCCTGAAACGGCACATTCGTTTTTACCGGTGCGGATTGCCGGGCCAAGCTCTGCTTGAATTTTCCGGGTATTTTCGTAATCCTCATCCCGTCGCGGCGGCGTGACGCGGTGCAGCAAACGGCAATCGTGCCTGGCGTCAAATTGCGCCTGATCCTTCCCGTTGCCTTCGGCCTTCCAATCATCGTCCCAAATTGGAATGGCCGAAACGTGACATGCGAGATTAGACTCTTTCCATGGCCCAGATATCCAATCGCGGTACGCAGCTTTTTTGTTGGCTGTTCATTGTTATCGGACTGGCATCCGCGGGCGCGGGCGTTTGGATGCTGGCAAAAAGCCTCCGCTCGGAACATTGGCCGTCGACCAGCGGCATCGTCCGGTCGGCGGAGATGAAATCCCATTCCGGCAATCATGGCAGCAGGACCTGGTCGGCGGAGGTCACTTATACTTATCAGGTGGCGGGTACGGATTACACGGGAGACAAAGTTTCCATCGGAGCGATGTCGTCGTCATCGGAATCCGCGCGGGGAATTCTCAATCGCTATCCCGCCGGCAAGAATGTTTCCGTGCATTATTCGCCGGGCGACCCGTCGGAAGCGGTGCTGGAAACGGGCATCCACGGCGGCACCTGGATTTGTTTGGGCGTGGGAACGGCATTCACCTTGTTTTGCATCCTGTTTCTGCAAGTCCAAAGGGCAGCGGCCCGGGCGCAACTGCCGGGCGCGCCGCCATCATCGGTCACAGTGCAGGCGGACGGCAGCGTGACCATGGATAAGCCGCCGGTGCTGATGGGCGTGATTTTTCTCCTGGCGGGCCTCGGCATTTGTTGTGTGCCGCCAGACAGCGGGACGCCTCACTGGATTATGTTTGCCGCCGGCGGAATGTTCGCGTCCGCCGGAATGCTTCTGCTGCTCTACCGGAAGAACAAGGTGTATTCCAAGATCTGGGCGCTGCTGATGCTGGCGGCGTTTCTGGCGGTATTCCATTGGGTGTCCTTTGGCGGCGGCGAACGCAACGGCACCGTGAGCACTCCGTTTTCCGTGGCGCCGGGCGTGAGCGTGCGGACGCCATTTGCCCTCTTCACCCTCTTGCTGGATCTGCTGCTGGTGGCGGGATTGGTTCATTGGCTGATCAAGCGGCGGAAGGATTCCTGACTTGGATTTCAGAGGTTTTTGCCGCCGGTTCAAAGTCCTCGTCCGGTTGCGGAAAGAGGTGTTGGACCGTCTCGGGAGAATCGCGCAATCGCAAATGGGCGTCGAGCAACTTTACTGAAACAGTAACTCGATTCGGCGGGGGTCAGATTTTTGCCAGTGCCTGTTTCAGGTCGGCGATCAAATCTTCCACGTCTTCCAGGCCGAGTGCGACGCGCACGAGGTTGTCCACCATGCCGATGGACTCGCGATACTCCACCGGATAATCGAAGAACGACATCATGGACATCTGGGTGACGAGGCTCTCCGAGCCGCCCAGGCTGGGCGTGATGAGGAACAGTTCCAGCGAGTCAATGAACCGCCGGGTCGCCCGGTCATTGCCCTTGACCAGGAAAGTGATGACGCTGCCGAACCCGCGCATTTGTTTTTTCGCGAGGCGGTAATCCGGATGCGATTTCAATCCGGGATACCAGACCTTTTTGATTTTGGGATGCGCCTCCAGGAAGCGCGCGATCTCGAGGCCGGCGCGGTTGTGATGTTCCATCCGCAGGCCGAACGTCTTCAATCCGCGCTCCAGCAAAAAGCAGGTGAAGGGGCCGGGAATGGAACCGATCATCCGCTGCAGCTTGTTCAGGGGCTCCAGCTGCTGGTGGCTGCCGAGGGTGACGCCGGCGAGCAGGTCGTTGTGGCCGCCGAGATATTTCGTGGCTGAATGGATCACGATGTCCACGCCCAGCTCCAGCGGCCGGAGGTTGAACGGCGTGGCCAGCGTGGAATCGATCATCGTCAAAACCTTGTGCTTCCGCGCCACCTTCACGATGGCCGGCAGGTCCAGCAGGCGCAGGTAGGGGTTGGTGGGCAGCTCGGTGAAGATGATGTTGGTGTTGGGCCGGATGGCTTCCTCGATGGCCGCCGCCGTCGGGGCGACCAGGGTGTGTTCGATGCCGAATTTCTTCAGCAGGTTGGTGGCGAAATCGCGGGTCTGGCGGTAGCAATCGCTCGTGAAAATGATGTGGCCGTCCTTCTGCATGTAGGCCATGAGCGTGAGGATGACCGCGCTCATGCCGGTGGAGAACAGGATGGCCCGCTCGGCGCCCTCGATGGCGGCGAGCTTGCGCTCGGTTTCCTGCTGGGTCGGATTGCCGTAGCGGCCGTATTCGTGCTCGCGGATGACGCGGCCCTGGCCCTTGGCCTTCATGAATTCAAAGACCTCGGACGTGGACCCGAAGCTGTAGTTCGAAGTGTGGACGATGGGCGTGGAGACGGCGTGGTGCGCCTTGCGCTGTTGGCCCCGGCCGTGAATCGCCAAGGTTGCCGGGCCCCACTTTTGGCGGTTGCGAATTTTGGAACTCATAAATAAATTCTTATCTCGGAGGGGCGAGCGCCGCGAGCCCCTGACTTTCCGCGGAAAATGATTTTGGGGTCTCGTGGAACTCGACTCTCCGATAATGCTTACACATCGAATCGTCCTTTTTCTTTGAGCGCTTTTTTTAGCGCATCCTTCACCGCGTCCAGGCGCGCGGGCAGCTCAATCGGCCGGTTCACGTGGCGGCACGGGAAACCCAGTTTCTGCTGGTGATACTTCACCTTCATTTCGACAAACTTCAGCCCGTGGGCGGTCGAGATGACGACGACGCGCTCGGATTTATCGATCTTGCCGGCCTTGAGCAGCTTGATCAGCACGGCGAGCGCCACGCCGGTGTGGGGGCAGTTGAACATGCCGGTGCGGTCGCCCAGCGCCGCGGCGTTGGCAAGCTCCTCCTCGGTGGCCTGTTCCACGACGCCGCGGAACTGCTTCAAGGTGCGGATCGCCTTCTCGATGCTCACCGGGTTGCCAATCTGGATCGCGCTGGCCAGGGTTTTTTGTGCCTGGACGGGCTCGAACGTCTCAAAATTGTTCAGGTACGAGCGATACAGCGGGTTGGCCCGCTGCGCCTGAGCAACGACGATGCGCGGCAATTTGGAAATCAGTCCGAGGTCCTTCATCATCATCAGGCCCTTGCCCAGCGCGGAGACGTTGCCGAGGTTGCCACCGGGAATGACGATCACATCGGGCGCCTTCCAGTCGAACTGCTGGACGATTTCGATGCCGACGGTCTTCTGGCCCTCGACCCGCAGCGAATTCATCGAGTTGGCCAGGTAGATGGATTCGTCCTTGGTGATTTCCTGGACGACCTTCATGCAGCCGTCGAAATCGGTGTCCAGGGAAAGCACCAGCGCGCCGTTGGAAATGGGCTGGACGAGCTGGGCGATGGAGATTTTTCCGCGCGGCAGGAGGACGATGGCCGGGATGCCGGCCGCGGCGCAGTAGGTGGCCAGCGCCGCCGAGGTGTCGCCGGTCGAGGCGCAGGCGACGGCCTTGATGGGCGCGCCCTCGGAAATCATCTGTTTCACCTGCGAGACCAGCACGGTCATGCCGAGGTCCTTGAACGAGCCGCTGTGGGTGTTGCCGCAGAGTTTGACCCAGAGTTCATTGACCCCGATGATCTTGCCGAACCGTTCGGCCCAGAAGAGATTGGTGCCGCCCTCATACAGGGAGACGACGTCGTCGTCGTCGATCTCCGGCAAAATCCATTCCTTCTTGCCCCAGACGCCGGAGCCGTAGGGCCATTCGTTGCTCATGTACCGTTTCTCAAACAGCTTTTTCCAGTTCGCGGCGCTGCGGCGTTTCAACGCCCGGAGGTCGTGCTGCACCTCCAGCAACGACCCGCAACGTTTGCATTGGTACACGATGGAGTTCAGCGGGTAGGTTTGCCCGCACTCCGGATTGATGCATTGAAACCAGGCTCGATAGGACATGGGTCGTCTTTCCGGCCGCGTCACCCGGATTCGCAAGCTCCAAGGTGCCACGGCACAAATTGCCGCATCAGAATGGACGCGGCTGGCCTGCTTTTCAAGGAAACAGCGGAAGCTGCCGGAAAAATTAGAACCGATACTGCGGCGGGTAAGCGGGAGCGGACAGGATGGTATCGTTTGGAGTTCCGCGTTTACGCGGCAATATGCGGTGCCAGACCGCCTAAAGGCGGAACTCCGCTCCTGTGCACGGACGTCAACTTGCGCAATGTGCGCGTCAACAACTGCCTGTTCATCGGCACCGACCTCGGCCTGCGATTCAAGAGCACGCGCGGCCGCGGCGGAGTGGTGGAAAAAATCTGCATCAGCAACGTCTGCATGACCGACATCCTGACCGACGCCATCGGGTTCAATCTCTATTACAGCAATCAGGCGCCGGGCGAGGGCGGCGGCGGGGCTGCCGCCGCGCCAAACCCGTGCCGGTGAGCGAAAAAACGCCGCAGTTCCGAGACATCTACATCGAGAACGTGATTTGCCGGGGCGCGGGCCAGGCCATGGCGCTGCAGGGCCTGCCCAAGATGCCGATCCGCGGCATTCACCTGGACAACGTTTCCATCACCGCCGAAAATGGCGTGGCCTGCACGGACGCGCAGGACATCACCCTGAACCACGTGGAAATCCTCAACGCCCGCGGCCCGGTGATCAGCCTGCTCAACAGCCGCGACGTGGCGGTTGACTACCTGACTTTCGCCGCTGGCGCCGGAACGTTGATCAAGGCGGACGGACCGAACAACACCGCCGTCATCAAGCACACCGACGGGAAAGCAGCCAGACAGGATTTTGATCTGACCAACGGCGCGACGCGCGAACATTTCAAGCTGGAATGATAATGCGGTTTCATGTGGATCGCTTGCTTGCGCACCTGCTGCGGCTGGTCCCGGGGACACAGCCGCGCTCCGTCAGGAAGGCAGTGGGCGCCGGCACCTCGGTCAGTCAATTCAGGACAGTACCCGCGGCGGGTGATTCTTGACAATCTTCCCTCCTTTTATCCAAGCCGCCTCCGCAGTTTTCCACGGATCTCGCCAAACCGGTCGCTGCTGGCGTCGAGGTTGTTGAATCATAGCTTTCGCTCCGGCGACCGATGCGTTTATAGTTGCATCGAAGCCCGATTTGTTTGATAAATGCAGTTAATCATGAAGGGGTCGCCCGGCTTAAACCCATGGTGGCGGCCTGCCGAAAACAGGAGTTCATATGAAAAGTGTGTCGCTGTTCCAGAGGGCGAACTGGTGGTCCGTAAGCGTGCTTGCGCTGGCGATGTTTTTCAGCCGCGAACAACCCGCTGCCGCTGCCGTCATCAACCTGCAACCGCATAGCACCAATGTGCTTGCCGGATCAAATGCCACCTTCAACGTCGTCGCCGGCGGCCAAGCCCCGCTCAGCTACCGGTGGTCATTCAACGGGACCAATCTGGCGAACGGCGGGCGCATCGGCGGCGCCACCACCAGCAACCTGCTCATCACCGCCGTGATCGCCGGCGATGCCGGCAATTACCGGGTGGTGGTGTCCAACAGCATCAGCTCGGTGACCAGCGTGGTGGCGACGCTGACGGTGTTGGTTCCTGCCGGCATCATCACCCAGCCAGGCAATCAAATTGCATCGATCGGCAATACCGTGGTTTTCTCAGTTGGCACCACGGGCACGGACCCCCTGGTTTATCGGTGGCGTAAAAACGGACAGGCTCTTGCCAACGACGCACGCACCACCGGCACGACGAACCCGGTCTTGACGATTTCGGGAATTCAGATGGGCGATGCCGGCAATTACACTGTTACCGTCAGTAATTTGTATGGCGCGGCCACCAGCACGGTGGCAAATCTGGCCGTCATGCCTCTGGTGGTCTGGGGCGCAAGCAATACGGTTCCGCAAATTTTTTCTAACGCGGTGGCCATCGCCGCCGGTGCCTACTGGGGACAATACGTTTACCTGGGACTGAAGTCGGACGGAACCATTGCCGGTTGGGGGGTCGATACGTCCGCGGGGTCAAACAATGTCGTTGCCGTCTCCGCCGGCTATCGGCACGGCCTGGCGCTGGCAAGCAACGGGATCGTCACGGGCTATGGCGATGACAGTTATGGCGAAACCGATACGCCGGGCGGATTGAGCAATGTGGTGGCTGTTGCCGCCGGGGGTGATTACAGCGTTGCGCTTAAGAGTGATGGCACGATAACCGGTTGGGGCTACGTTCTTCCGCCGGCGGGATTGAGTAACCTGTTGGCGGTCTCCGCGGGAATATTTCACAGTCTGGCCATCAAAGACGACGGCACCATTACCGGCTGGGGATACAACGAATATGGCGAGGCGACCGCGCCAGCCGGCCTAAGCAATGTGGTGGCCGTTTCCGCAGGCGCTTTTCACAGCCTGGCGCTCAAGAGCGATGGAACGGTGGTTGCCTGGGGAGTCGATTATTATGGCGATTCCATGGCCGCCCCCGACGGATTGAGCAACGTTGTTGCAGTGGCCGGCGGATGGTCTCACGCTTTGGCGCTCAAAAGTGACGGAACCGTTGTGGCGTGGGGCAGCAATGATAATGGCCAGACCAACACGCCGCCGGGGTTGACCAACGTGGTTGCCATCGCCGCCGGCAATCTTCACAGCCTGGCCCTGCTCCGGGATCCTGCCGCACAGCTTCCACCGCTCATCCGGTGTCTCGGCTCGACCAACCGCACAATTCCTTTCGGCCAGGCAACTCTCATTCTGCCGGCTCTCACAGGTTCCCTGCCCATGCATTTCCAATGGCTGTTGAACAATGCGCCGCTCGCCGCCGAAACCAACCGCTGGCTGCTCCTGTCATACGCCAAGCCGGAGCAATCGGGAAGTTATTCCGTCATCATCACGAATGATGCCGGCGCCGTCACCAGTTCCATTGTCACGGTGACCGTGTTGCCGCCCATGCCGGCCACCGTGACCGCCCAACCGACGAATCAATCGGCGTTGTACGGCAGCACGGCGGCGATCTCCGTTTCCATTGCCGGCACCCAGCCGCTCGCCTGCCAATGGTGGAAAAACGGAATGAATCTGTCCGACGGCGGGCGGCTCTCCGGCACGGCAACCGCGACGCTGACGATTTCAAATGTCCAACCCGGCGACCTTGGGAACTATACACTGGTGGTGACCAATGCGTATGGCGCGACCACAAACACCACCGCATTGTTCGTGGTGCCGATGATGGCTTGGGGAAACAATTCGCAGGGACAAACGGTCGTCCCGCTGGATTTCACCAATGTCATATCTGCAGAGGCGGACAACGGCCGGAGCATTGCGCTGAGAAGCGACGGCACCGTGGCGGTCTGGCCGCAGAATCCCGCCACCGACCCGCCCGCCGGCCTCTCCAACGTGGTGGCTGTGGCCCAAGGGCAAGACCCGAGCGCGGCATTGAAGAGTGACGGGACGATCGCCGCGTGGGGGCCGAATCTGGCGTCGCCGGGAGACCCCGCGAACGTCGTGGCCATCGCGGTCGGAGGCAACAACGTCATCATTCTCCAGGGCGATACCATGGCCAGCGGGCTTGCAGTGTGGCCGGCATCAAATGTCCTGAGCATTTCCTCGGGGGATAATCGCACCCTCATGGCCAGGGACGACGGAACCGTCGTGGCTTCGGGAAACAACTATTATAACGCAGCCACGCCTCCGGCCGGATTAAGCAACGTGGTGGCGGTTTCGGCGGGAGCATATCATAGTCTGGTTCTCAAAAGCGATGGAACCGTCTTTGCCTGGGGGGACAATTATTTCGGCCAGACCAACATTCCCGTCGGACTCAGCAACGTGGTCGAGATTGCCGCCGGCGCCAACCATAATCTTGCGCTTCGCCTCGACGGTTCAGTGGTCGCCTGGGGAGACAACACCTACGGCGAATCCACGATTCCTTCTAATTTGACCAATGTGGTGGCGATTTCTGGAGGATATGGTTTCAGCGTGGCCATCGTGCAAAATCCCGCCACGCCCATCCCGCCCACGATCTGGTGGCCGGGCTCGACAAACCGGATCCTGAACCTGGGTGGAACCGCGGTTTTTGTTCCCAAGGTCAACGGGTCCCGGCCCATGGCGTTTCAGTGGTTCTTCAATGGCGCGCCCCTGGCCGGTCAAACCAACCGGTGGCTGGTGTTACCATCCACCTCGACGCAGCAATCGGGCGCTTATTACTTCACGGTCACCAACCAGTATGGCTCGGCCACCAGCTCGATGATCACGGTTTCCGAGGCGCCCGCGATGCTGTCGCAGCCCCTCGGTCAGTCCATCCTGCTGGGCAGCAACGCCACCTTCACTGCCACTGCGACAGGTGATGCAACGCTGGGCTATCAGTGGTATTTCAACAGCGCGCCGCTGGCCGATGGCGGACGCGTGTATGGCTCGACCACAGCAAACCTCAGCATCGCCAATGTCCAAACCACTGACGGAGGTTCGTATCAACTGGTCGTGACCAACCATTCCGGATCGGTCACCAGCGCGGTCGCCAGCCTGACGGTGCTGGTCCCGGCCTTCATCACAGTCCAGCCAACCAATCAGACGGTCATACTGGGTTCCAACGCGACATTCAGCGCCTCCGCCGGCGGAACGGCGCCGTTCGGTTATCTCTGGTATTCGAATGGAGTTCCCCTGGCCAACAGCGGACGGTACAGCGGAGTCACCTCCACCAGCCTGGCCATCACCGGTGTTCAAACGAATGACAGCGGACCGGGCTTCCAGCTGGTCGTCACCAACAATTACGGCTCGGCCACCAGCGCCGTCGCCACCTTGACCGTGCTGGTGCCGGCTCAAATCACCGGGCAGCCCGCCAGTCAGGCGGTGCTGCTGGGCAGCAATGCAACATTTGCTGTTACTGTGACCGGTTCGGGGCCGCTGGCTTATCAATGGTTCTTCAACGGCGCGCTGTTGTCCGATGGCAATCGCATCAGCGGCAGTGTCACGCCGGCGCTGGCGGTTTCGAGCGTTCAACCCGGCGATGCCGGCGGCTACGCCGTCGTCATCAGCAATTCAATCAATTCCGTTTCCAGCCGGACGGCCACATTGACGCCGCAGTCCGTCCTCGCCCCCTCCGTCCGTTATGTCGCTTTGACCTGCACCAATCCGTCACCGCCATACCTGGACTGGACCACCGCCGCAACGAACATTCAGGACGCCATTGACGCGGCTGTCGCCGGCGATTCGGTGGTCGCCAGCAACGGGGTTTACGGATTCGGCGGTCGGGCGGTTTACGGCCTGGCGACCAATCGCGTGACCATTGATCGCGCCGTTACGGTGCAAAGTTTCAACGGACCGTCCGGAACGATTATCAAAGGAGATTACACCGCGCCCACTCATGGCGGGCCGATTGCCCGCTGCGCGTATTTAACCAATGGCGCGGTCCTGTCCGGTTTTACCCTGACCAACGGCGGCACCGCTTTCACCACCAACATTATCTTCGAGGCGAGCGGCGGCGGGGTGTGGTGCGAATCTTCGGGCGGGGTCGTGTCCAACTGTGTTCTGATTGGCAACACGGCCGCGCGTTTCGGTGGGGGCGCTTTCCGCGGCACATTGGTCAATTGCCTGCTGACCAATAATGTCGCCACCCAGGGCGGCGGAGCCGGTTCGAACACGTTGATCAACTGCACGCTGACGAAAAATTCCGCGAGTTTTCAAAGCTTGAACGGCGGTGGCGGCGCGTATGCCTGTGTCTTGAGCAATTGTCTGCTGGTGGCCAACGTGTGCAACTTGGGCGGCGGCGGCGGCGGCGCGTTCGGTTCCACCTTGAACAGTTGCGTGGTGAGCAATAATTTCGCCGGCAGCGGTGGCGGTATCTGCATGGGCACGGCCAACAATTCTCTCATCTCCAGCAATTACGCTTCCGGTAACGGCGGCGGCTCTTTTTCGAACACCCTCAACACTTGCGTTTTGAAAAACAACCGGGCCGACCGGACGGGCGGCGGGGCTTACCTTGGCGCACTGAACAGTTGCACGGTGGTCAGCAACGTGTGCGCCATTGGCGGCGGCCTCTATGCCGGCGTGGCAACCAATTCCATCATTTATTACAACGGTTCTGGCGGCAACACGTGGGATGCCAAGATCATCGTCTATTGTTGCACAATTCCGCTCGGCAGCGTCACCAACCCGCCGTTGTTCGTGGATCTGGCCGGCGGCGATTTCCATCTGCAATCCAATTCGCCCTGCATCAATTCGGGCTACAATGCGTCCGTCTCCGTGACCAACGACTTTGACGGCAACCCGCGCGTCGTCGGCGGCATGGTGGACATCGGTGCATATGAGTATCCGAACCCCACTTCCGTCCTCTCCTACGACTGGCTCCAGCGCTACGGCCTGCCGACGGACGGGTCGGCGGATTACCTGGACCTGGACGGCACGGGCATGAATAACTGGCAGAAATGGATCGCGGATTTGAATCCCACCAATCCGGCGTCGGTCTTTGCTCAGGGGGCGCCGAACCGGAACGGCGTTTTGGCCGGCATCGTGGTGACCTGGAAGAGCGTCAATACCCGGATGTATTTTGTCGAGCGCGCCACGAACTTGGCACCGCCGGTCTTTAGCATCATTCGCAGCAATATCTTCGGACTGACCGGCACAACCAGCGCCACCGACACCACGGCCACGAATAGCGGCCCTTACTTTTTCCGGGTGGGCGTACAGCGGTAGCGGTGGGAAAAGTCAAAGGCCCGGCGACGGGGCTCCGCCACATTGAACTGGGTGGTAGGGCGCGCAGTCCCCTGCGCGCCGCGGAATGGTGAAAGTCCGCCAAAAGCCGTGAACCGTCCATTGCGATTGCAACATCCGTCATATACTCCTGCTGATTTTACCTGCGGACGAGCGGCGGGCAGAGGTCTGCCACCCTACCTGCCAATAGCTTCCTGCGCCGGCCAATTCACCGCCGCCCCAGCCGCTCCAGCAGCTTGCCGTGGATGCCGCCGAAGCCGCCGTTGCTGAAGACCACGACGATGTCGCCGCCCTGCGCATTTTTGCCGACGTGCGCCACGATGGTGTCCACGTCCGGCAGATAGGCCGCGTCCTTGCCGGCGGCCTTCAAATCCTGCATGAGCTTTTCCGGATTGAGCCGCTCTTCGGCGGAAATTTGTTCCAGCCGCGCCACCTCCGAAACCACGACCGCGTCGGCATCGGCAAAGGACAGGGCCAGGTCGTCCTGGAAGACGTTCCGCCGGGTGGTATTGCTGCGCGGCTCGAAGATGGCCCAGATTTTTTCGCGCGGATACTTGATGCGCAGCGCCCGCAGCGTTTCGCGGATGGCCGTCGGGTGATGGCCAAAATCGTCAATCAACGTCACGCCGCCGGCGATGCCGCGCACCTCCATCCGGCGCTTGATGCCCTTGAAGGTGTCAAACGCGGACTGGATCTGCTGGTTTTTCAGCCCGCAATGCTTCGCGCACGCAATCACGGCCAGCGCGTTGCGCACGTTGAGTTCGCCGACCAGGTTCAAATGAAATTTAAAGCTCGGGATTTCAAACTCCGTCGCCGTCGGCCCGAAGCGCAGGTTGAAGGCCTGGATGGCGTTGCCTTCGCCGAGGCCGAACCGCTTGACGGGGCAGTGGGTCACGTTCAGGAGCGGCGCCAGGTTGGCGTCGTCGCCGTTGCCCAGCAGCAGGCCGTTGCGGGGCACCAGCCGGATGAAATGCGAGAACGTCTTCTTGATCGCGTCCAGGTTTTCAAAAATGTCCGCGTGATCGAACTCGAGGTTGTTGGCGATGGCGATTTCCGGCAGGTAATGGATGAACTTGCTGCGCTTGTCAAAGAAGGCAGTGTCGTACTCGTCGCCCTCGATGATGAACCATTCGCTGTCGGTGAACCGCGCGCCCTGGCTGAGATTGTTCGGGATGCCGCCGATGAGGTAGCTGGGGTTCAGGCCGTTGTGCTCGAAGACCCAGGTCAGCAGGGAGGTGGTCGTGGTCTTACCGTGCGTGCCGGCGACGACGATAGAGCGCTTGCCGCGGATGAAAAATTCCCGGAGCAGTTCCGGCAGCGAGCAGTACCGCAGTTTGTGGTCGAGCGCGAACTCCGCCTCCGGGTTGCCGCGGGAGATGGCGTTGCCGATGACGACCAGCCCGGGCTTGTGCGCGAGGTTTCGCTCCGCGTAACCGTTCATCACCTCGATCTGCTTGGCGGCGAGGAAGGTGGACATGGGCGGATAGACATTCTGGTCCGAGCCGGTGACGGCGAACCCTTTTTCCTTCATGGCCACCGCCGCGGCGGCCATGGCGGTGCCGCCGATGCCGACGAAGTGGACCGATTTGATTTCCGATGAAAACATGCCGGGTCATTAAACCACGAAGCCGTGAAGGTACAAAGTTTTTTGCGCTTGGCCGTTTTGAAATTGTGCTGCGGCTGGTGCTTTGCGCACAGCCGCGCTCCAACCCTGCTATGGTCGGGGGCAGTATCAAGGTCGTGTTGCCCAAATCAATCTCGGCGACGGCGGAGCGAGGCTCTGTGGCCGCAGCACGATCCATCATCCAAAACCGGCGGAATTTCACTCGCTCATTCGGCAATCCTGGCAGCTGCGGGTCGCAGACCCGCGCTTCGTCCATTTGGGCAACATGCCCTCAAGATGCGCCCCAATACGCCAGGCCGGTTTGAATTAGCTTGCCAATTGATGGGTAGCGTCCTGATTTGGCTTTGGAACGCGGGCTCCAGCCCGCTTCACCGCAGCAATGGCAAGGGACGACGAAGCGGCATAAATGCCGCGCTCCTTGAATTAGGACACTGCCAATTGATGGCAACAGTTGATTATTTCGTTAAAATCAGCGAGGTCGACCATAAGGCAGTTGTTTTCAATCCGTCGTTGTGATTTGATGAGCCAGTAACCAGGAGTGAAGTCCATGAAAATCCCAATCCGTAGTCTGTCGATGTTGGCGGCGTTGCTTTTTCCGTGTGCCAATGGTTTTGCCTTTCTGCCAACCGACCGGGCGGCCTTGACCAATTTTGACCGGCGCACGGATGGAGTGCGGACAAATAACATCCTTTCTGGAGGCCGGCAGGCGGCGGTGGAACGGCTGCGGGCGCGCTTGCCGCAGGCACAGGTGGAGTTCGACCCCGCCATTGGCGCGCCCAAATTCATTTCCGCCGGCGATCAGTTTCTAAGCGGCGCCAACGGTGAGGGCAACGCCATTTCGGCGGCGGTGGCGGCGAGGTTTGCGGCAACCGATCCTTACCGGCCAACCAGGGCTTTTCTGCAGGAGCATCGGGAGCTGTTCGGCCACGGTCCCGAGGTGCTGGATAAGGCCCGCATCAAACGCGAGTTTGTGACGCCGCATAACGGCATGAGAACCGTGGTGTGGGAACAGCAGGTGGACGGCATTCCGCTTTTCGAATCCGTGTTTATCTCCCACACGACCCGCCAGGGAGAACTGGTGAACCTCGCCAGCCAGTTTGTGCCCGATCCGGAAGCCGCCGCCGACCGGGGCGTGACTCATCGGGCGGCGTTGGTGGCCGCGCCGGAGGTTTCCGCGCGCCAGGCCGTGGTGATTGCGGCGCGCAATATCGGCATGGACCTTGACGAACCGGCCCTCGCGCCGGACGCGGACACCAATGGCGGGACGGGCGCCGGTCCGGAAAAGCCGCAGTTTTTCAAGGCGGCCGGATTCAAGGGAAAGGCGGAAGCGAAATTGATCTGGCTGCCCATGGGCCAGGACCGGCTGCAGCTGTGCTGGGACGTGGTTTTGATGAGCCGGGCGCGGGGGGAGATGTTCCGCGTGCTGGTGGATGTGCAGACGGGGGAACCGCTGTTGCGCCATTGTCTCACGGATTATCTCAGTGCAGCGACCTACCGGGTCTACACCAGCGACAGTCCCTCGCCCTTCTCGCCCGGCTGGGCCTCGCCCAGTTCCGGCCAGCCGCCGCTGACCAACCGGGTATTGGTCACGCTTTCGGCGCTCGACACAAACGCCTCGCCCAATGGCTGGATTGATGACGGCGGCAACGAAACGCTCGGCAACAATGCGGACGCGCATACCGACCTGAATGCCGACAACGTCGCCGACCTTCCGCGCCCGCAAGGTTCACCGTTCCGGGTGTTTGACTTTCCGCTGGACCTGGCCCAATCGCCGATCACGTATACCAACGCGTCGGTGGTGCAGCTGTTTTACTGGAACAATTTCATGCACGACAAACTTTACGAACTCGGTTTTACCGAGGCGGCCGGCAATTTTCAAAACAACAACTTCGGCCGGGGCGGCCTGGGCAACGACGCCGTGCAGGCCGACGCCCAGGATGGCAGCGGCGTCAACAATGCGAACTTTTCCACCCCGCCCGATGGCTCGCCGGGGCGGATGCAGATGTATATCTTCAACGGGGCGACGCCGAACCGGGACGGGGACCTGGACGCCGAGGTGGTGCTCCACGAATACACGCACGGCCTGAGCAACCGGCGCGTGGGGGGCGGGGTGGGCATCAGCGCATTGCAGCCCAGCGGCATGGGCGAAGGCTGGTCGGATTTCTATGCCATGGCGCTGCTGAGCGAGCCGGGCGACGACGTGAACGGCGTCTACGCCTCGGGCGGATATGTCACCTACCAGTTGAGCGGCCTGACGCAGAATTATTATTTTGGCATCCGCCGCTATCCCTATTGCACGGACCTGAGCAAGAATCCGCTGACCTTCAAGGACATTGACCCGGCTCAGGCCAGCAGCCATATCGGGGTTCCGCGCAATCCCATCATCGGCACCACGGCCAACGAGGTGCATAACATGGGCGAAGTCTGGTGCATGACGTTGCGGGAGGCGCGGGCCAATCTAATCAACAAATATGGCTGGGCGGTTGGCAATCAGTTGATCCTGCAACTGGTCACCGACGGCATGAACCTGTCGCCGGCCAATCCCAATTTTCTTCAGGCCCGCGATGCCATTCTGCAGGCCGACCAGGTGGACACCGGCGGGGCCAATCGAAATGAATTGTGGGCGGCATTTGCCAAACGGGGCATGGGCTTCAGCGCCACCTCGCCCGCCAGTTCGACAACCACCGGTCTCGTCGAGGCCTATGACGTGCCTGATAATCTGCGAATCAGTCCCGCCGCCGGGTGGAACCCTTCCGGTCCGACCGGCGGGCCATTTATCCCGACCAACCAGACTTATTCGCTGTCCGATGCCGGTTCGAGTGCGCTGGCCTGGGTTGCCTGGACAACGCAGCCCTGGGTCGAGGTGGCTCCCGGCAGCGGCAGCCTGTCCGCCGGCGCTTCAAACAGCGTCAGCGTTTATCTGACGCCGGCTGCAAATTCGCTGAGTGTCAGTTCGTACGTGGCCAGCGTGGTCTTCTCCAACACCGTCAGCGGGATGAGTCAAACCCGCGCGGTCAATCTAACGATATCACCGCCGCGCGTGTTGTTCTTTCCGCTCGACACCGATCCCGGCTGGGCCCGCCAAAGCCCCTGGGCTTTTGGCAAGCCACTCGGTTTGGGCGGCGCATCGTTTGGGCATCCCGATCCCAGCACCGGGGCCACCGGCACCAATGTATTCGGAATCAATTTGAGCGGCGACTATTCCACCGCCGTGGGCGGGCCGTATTATCTGACCGCCGGCCCGTTCAATTTTGCCGGCTACACCGGAATGAAACTGCGATTTCAAAGGTGGCTGAACACGGATTATCCTTCGTACGTTTACGCGACCATTGATGTTTCCACCAACGGCACGAGCTGGACGGGGGTGTGGACCAACACAGCGGGTGTCACCATTGCCGACGCCGCCTGGACCCAGGTTGCCTACGATATTTCAGCCTATGCCGACAATCGGACCAATGTGTTCATCCGTTGGGGCCATCGCGTCGCATCAAGCGGCGCTTTTGCCTACTCCGGCTGGAACCTGGACGACGTGGAATTCCTCGGCGCCCCCAGCCAGAAACTGGCGCTGGCGATTCCCAGTGCCGCCACCGAAGGTGACGGTGTGATCACCGGCACCGTGAGCCTCTCAACCGCGCCGGCCAGCGACCTCATCGTCAGCCTGGGTTCCAGCGACACCACGGCGGCAACCGTGCCGGCAACGGTGACGATTCCCGCCGGACAGAGCAATGCCGTGTTCAGTTTGACGATCATCGATGACGGCGTGCTGGACGGCACCCAAACCGCCGCGATCACCGCCTCGGCTTCCGGCTGGGGCCCGGCCAGCTCAAACCTGATGGTATTTGATAATGAAACGGCGACCTTGCAGGTGCTGTTGCCCGCCACGGCCACCGAAGGCCAGGGCACCGTGGGCGGCACCGTGCAGGTCAGCACCGCGGTGGGAGCCAATGTCTCCGTCAGTTTGTCTTCCAGTGATACGACGGAAATCCAGGTTCCCGCGTCCGTGATTATTCTGTCCGGCCAAACTTCCGCCGCGTTTACGGCAACCGTGGTGGATGACAACCAGATTGATGGTCCGCAGAACGCCACGGTCACCGCCCATGTCCAGAACTGGACCGATGGCGGTGCCACCATCACCGTGCTGGACAATGAGAGTTTGAATTTGACGGTGACGCTGCCGGCCAGTGCCCTGGAAAGCACCGGCGTGCTGGCGAATGCCGGTGCCGTCGGCATTTCCGGCACGCTGCCGACAAACCTGGTCGTTTCGCTGGCGTCGGATGCGCCCGGCCGGCTGACGGTTCCGCTCACCGCCACCATTCCGGCCGGCCAGCAGTCCGGCGCCTTCAGCCTCACGCTCGTGGACAACTCGATCCATGACGGCAATCAAATCGTCACGGTGACGGCCAGTGCGTCCGGCTTTATCAACGGTTCGGCCCCGGTGGTGGTGGTGGATGACGACCTGCCGCCGACGATCATCACCCAACCGACCAATCAGACGGTATTTGTCGGCGGCACGACCTTCTTCACGGTTGTGGCGAACGGCAAATCACCCCTGAACTACCAGTGGGCGTTCAAGGGGACGAACATTGCTGGCGCGACCGGCGCGACGTTGACGCTGGCCAACGTGCAGCTGAATCAGGCGGGCAATTATGCGGTGCTGGTGACCAATGCCTTCGGCTCCCTGCTCAGTTCCAATGCGGTGTTGACGGTGAACCTGCCGCCGCCTTGTACACCTCCGCCTCCAGGATTGGCGGGCTGGTGGCGCGGTGAGAGCAATGCGAATGACAGCATTTTCGGGAACAACGGGACGGCCATTAACACCGGGTTTGCCGCTGGCGAGGTGGGGCAGGCGTTCTCCTTCGACGGAGCTAGCGGCTACGTTTCTGTGCCGGATTCACCGCTCCTGGACTCATTTGCCACGAACATCACCATTGAGTTATGGATGAAGGCCGGCCAGTTGACCGCCAATGCGGACTGGAAGGGGTTGGTCACCAAGGGGAATGATTCCTGGCGATTGATGGCCACGTCTCTGGACCGGACCGTTTACGTGGCCTTTAGCGGTGCCACCCCCTCGGACCTGGCTGGCACGCGGATCGTCAACGATGGCCAGTGGCATCATGTGGCGGCCACCTACGATGGGAACCAAATGTCCCTCTATGTGGATGGCACGCTGGATAAATCGCAGCTGGCCACGGGGCCGGTTTTCCAGAACAGCGAGCCATTGTGCCTTGGAGCAGATTCGAAGGCCTATGTTCCCAGTTGTGCCTGCAGCAAACTGGGGTACTTCTTCAACGGATGGGTCGACGAGGTGTCGCTCTACAGCCGCGCACTATCGGCCGCCGAGATTCAGGCCATCTACAATGCGGGCGTTTCGGGCAAGTGCGATGCGAATCCGCCGGTGATCCTTTCCCAGCCGACCAATCAAACGGCGTTGGTGGGCGGGAATGCGGCCTTTGGCGTGTGGGCCAATGGAACGCCACCGCTGAGTTACCAGTGGAGTCTCAGCGGGACGAACCTCAGCGGGGCGACCAACACGTCGCTGACGCTGACCAACCTCCAGTTGAACCAGGCCGGCAACTATGCGGTGCTGGTCACCAACGCCTTTGGCTCCATCCTCAGTTCCAATGCCCTCCTGGTCCTCGCCGCACACCACTATGCCTGGAATCCGATTTCGTCACCGCGCACGACCAACGCGCCGATTGCGGTCACCCTCCTCGCCAAGGATGCCACCAACGGGACCCTCCCCGGCTACACCAATCCCGTGCCGCTGTACGGCATGGCCACCAATCAGGCCGGCGCCAACCTGGATTTTGAAGCCGGTACGCTGTCGCCCTGGACGCCGTTGAATGTCGGCAACCAGCCCGGGCCTTACGATCTGGTCGCCTTTGACGTCAATGGCGACGGACTTTCCTCCACCGCCTTCCGCATCGCCGCCAATTCGGGGACCCCCGACGGCATCACGCAAAATGTTTCCCTGACCGGCGGCGCCACCTATGCCGTGAAAATGGACATCGCCACCGATGACACGAGCAGCGGCAACAATGCTGACGGCGGCACGACGACCATTTTAATCGGCGGCACAACCGTGGCTCAATTCAGCTGGGGTTCGGTGAACATCGGCAACATTTACCGGACCAATCTCACCGGGACCTTCACGCCGCCTTCCAGCGGTGTTTATGCGGTGACGCTGACGTTCTCTCGCGGTTATTTTGAAGCGGGGAATTTGTGGTGTCTGGCGGATGATCTGCGCATCATTGGACCGGGAAATCCGGTCACGGTCCTCCCGGCGGTTACCGGCAATTTCACCAACGGCGTCTGGAGCGGCAACGTGACGGTGTTGAATCTGGCGACCAATGTGGTGCTGACGGCGGATGACGGCCATGGACACCTGGGGGTGAGCAACCCGTTCGACGTTCTGCCGGCAATGGCCCCGGTGATTCTGGCGCAGCCGACCAACCGGACGGTCCTGGGCGGCAGCAATGTGACGTTTACGGTTGGCGCGTACGGAACGATGCCCTTGAGTTACTTCTGGCAGAAGAACACCCTGCCGCTGGCCGGTGCCACCAACGCGTCCCTCGCCTTCGCCAGCGTGACCCGCACGAACTCCGGCACCTATGCCGTGATGGTGACCAACCTCGCCGGCAGCATTGCCAGCAGCAACGCCGTGCTGCTCGTGCACGTGCCGCAGCGGCTTGGCATGCCGGTGTGGCTGCCCGACGGCACGCTGCGGCTGACCTCGGGTGACATGGACGGCGGCCCGCTTTCGGCCTCCGACCTGGCCAACCTCCAGGCGCAAGCGAGTTCGAACCTGGTCAACTGGGTCACCCTGCCCGGGAGCCTGACGCTTACGAACGGCGTCCTCCGGCTCCAGGATCCCGGCTGGACCAACCAGCCGCTGCGGTTCTACCGGATCATCGAAAACTGGTAGTGTCGAACGGGTCTGACTTGTGACGCAGGCTGGGATCGGGCCGGGAGTTCAGCAGCAAGAACTCACCAGTGCAGTTTTTTTGAAAGAAACGCATCGCCGGGGAGGAATAATGGTTGTATGAGTTGTGCCATGACGTTGCTGGCGGAAGATCCAATTCCCACGCGTTACACCCTGTTGAGCCGGCTGGAAGACTGGGACGACCAGGACAGCTGGAAGGTTTTTTTTGACACCTACTGGCGGCTGATCTATTCCGTCGCCATCAAATCCGGGCTCACCGAGACCGAGGCGCAGGACGTGGTGCAGGAGACCATCATCTCGGTGGCCAAGGACATCCACAAATTCAAGCGCGACCGCGCGCTGGGCTCGTTCAAGGGCTGGCTGCGCAATGTTACCCGCTGGCGGATTGCCGACCAACTGCGCAAACGCACCCGGGCCTGGTCAGAGGATGATTCAAAAACCAGCGACGGGGCGCCCCGGCTGGAGGTGTCGGAAATTCCCGACCCGGCGGGCGACGATACGGAATCCGTCTGGGAGGAGGAATGGCAGGCGAACCTGTTGGGCGCCGCGCTGGAAAAGATCAAGCACTCCGTCCAGGAGGAGCACTATCAAATCTTTGATTTGTACGTGATCAAACAATGGCCGGCGCGGAAGGTGGCCCGGGCGCTGGGAACCAATATTGGCCTGGTTTATCTGGTCAAATACCGGGTTTCGGCCTTGCTCAAAAAGGAAGTGCGCCGGCTGGAATCACAATGGGATCAGGCATGAGCGAACGAAAATCCGTCAGGAAGGTGGGTTGCCCAAGCGGAACGGCGCGCGGGTGTCCCACCCGCAGCCGCTTGGATTGCCGATTGAGCGTGCGAAATTCCGTGGGTCACTGGGACGTCGAACGTGCTGCGGCCGGGACAGCTGCGCTCCGCATCCAGGATCACAATACCAGGCCCAAATCATGACCGAGCCTTCCCATCCGGCTGTCGAAGAGACGGCGGCGGCGGCCCCGCCGCCCGTGCCGCCGGCCGTTCCCGACCACGAACTCATCCGGGTCATTGGTAGCGGCAGCGGGGGCGAGGTGTGGCTGGCCCGGAATGTTCTGGGCCTCCATCGGGCCGTCAAGGTGGTGCATGAGCAGGCATTCGAACACCGCCGCTCCTTTGACCGCGAGTTTGATGGCGTGTTGAAATT